>Ga0182024_10009983_pt1 | contig 19477 bp, 17 predicted proteins | sample P32metaG_FD_120480 | JGI IMG/M metagenome (GOLD analysis project Ga0182024, IMG submission 120480) | Permafrost microbial communities from Stordalen Mire, Sweden - P3-2 metaG (Illumina Assembly) | ecosystem: Environmental > Terrestrial > Soil > Wetlands > Permafrost | place: Sweden: Stordalen... | reverse complement strand
TCCCGCAGCTCGCCCATGTCGAACTCGCGGCGGGCCTCCAGGCCGAAGACGAAGAAGAAGAACGTCATCAGCCCGCTGTTCACCCACTCGCGCAGGTCCAGCGACACCCCGGCTCCGGCCAGCCGCACCGACAGCCGGGCGCCCCACAGGGCCGTATACGACGACGCGTCGATGTTCACCCAGGCCAGCGCGGCCACCGCCATGGCCAGCAGCACGGCCGCGCTGCCGGTCTCGGTACGCAAGAAGATCCGCAGCGGCGTCTGCAGGTTCCGCGCCCACGCCGTCCGCCCGGACAACGGATCCACCGCAGCCGGCCGCCCGTCGTCGGGCACGGCGTCCTCCTCACGGCCAGCAGCGGCCTCACCCGGGCAGGAACGTAACTGCCTGCCATGACGAGCACTCAGCCAGCCGCCGGCCGGCGACGCGTGCCTTGCTGAGTTCCCCGCGTCGCACTTTACAGATCCGCTTTACCCAGCTGGCAGCGGTCGGCGGCTACTTGGCACCCGGGCGGGCGGGGTCTATGCTCGTGATCAGGTGAGCCGGGAAGCCTGGTCGGCGCGACATTCGTGACTCTCGAATCCGCCCACCAGGAGCGCGCCATGACCACGCAGAACACAGCCGCTGACACCTCCCCCGCCACCAGGGACCCGGTCAACCCGCCGCCGGTGCCTGCTCCGCCGAGCTGGCCGTGGCGGCGGGCCGCGCTGATCCTTTCTGGCGCCGCGCAGCTGATCACCATTTCGGCGCTGACCAGCGCTGACCCGCTGGCCGTGACGTGGTGGTCACTGCTGCTGGCCATCGCCCCCGCGCCGCTCGCCGCGGCCGCCGCGTTCGCCCCCGCCCCGGTGAACCGGCTGGCTGCCGTCGCCGGAGTACTGGTCCTGGCCGCGGGTATCGCCGGCGGGATCATGCACATCGGGCTGTTCTTCGTCCCGGCGCTGGTGGCGCTGGCCGTCGGCGGCGTGAAGCTCTGGCGCGAGCCGTCCTGACCCGGCCGGGAGGTGCTAGCGATGACTCGCTACCTGACCAGGGACCGCGTCGCGATCCTGGCCGCGCTGGCCGCGCCGCTGGCAGCGGCGGCGGTTCTGCTGCCGTTCCGGGCGAGCTGGCCGAACACGAACGTGGCCCTGCTGCTGGTCGTGGCCGTGGTAGGGGTGGCGGCGATCGGGAACCGCGCCGCTGGCGGCCTGGCGGCGGCATGGGCAGCCATATGGTTCGACTTCTTCTTCACCGTGCCGTATTACCGGTTCACGATCCGCAGCTCCGCCGATATCACGACCGCGGTCCTGCTGCTGCTCGTGGGCCTGGCCGTATCGCAGCTCGCGGCCCGGGCCCGGCGCCTGCAGGTTATCGCGATCACGGACGCGGGTTACCTCGCGCAGATCCACGAGACCGCGTCGCTGGCCCAGTCCGCCCGGTCGCCCGATGCCGTTGTCGATCACGTCAGGGAGCAGCTCATCGGCCTGCTGGACCTGCAAGGATCCCGCTTCGAGTACGGTACCCTGCTCGGCCACCCGCCGCGGCTGGAGCCGGACGGCACGGTGCTGGCGGGTCACGGCCGCTGGGATGTTGAGGAGAAGGGCCTGCCCGCAGAGGAGATCGAGCTGCGGACATTCGGCAACGGGCAGTACTACGGGCGTTTCATGCTGACGGCGAAGCCGGGCGCCAGGCCGTCCCTGCAAGCCCGCCTGGTCGCCGTCACGCTGGCCAATCAGGCCGGGCGGGCGCTGAGCGTCAGCCAGACCGCGCGGAGCGAGCGCTGACGAACCGGGCTGGCGGCTCAGCGAGATGTGCCGCCGGGCTGGCGGCTCAGCGAGATGTGCCGCCATGCACGATAGCCCTGAGTACCGCAGCTCAGGATCGGTCGCTGATCCGGCGGGCGGACCAGGATCATCGCGACATGCAGGGTTTCGGTGACTTATGGCGTCATCGCCGCTGGCGGCTGCGATCTTCGTGGCGGCCGCCGCGCTCAGCCTGAGCGCAAGCGTGGTGCTCGTGGTGCGGCTGGAACGAGTAGGCGCCCGGCTGGGCCTGTCGGAAGCGCTGCTTGGCCTGCTGGCGGCACTGGCCGCAGACACCCCGGAGATCACCTCGGCGGTGACCGCGCTCGCCCATGGCCAGCATGAGGTCAGCACCGGCGTGGTGCTCGGCTCGAACGTGTTCAACCTGGCGGCGCTGCTCGGACTGGGCGCCGTCGTGGCCGGGGAGATCCGCCTGCACCCCAGGGTCGTCATCTTCGAAGGCTCGCTAGCGCTATGGATGGCGGTCCTGAGCATCGCCGCCGCCCTCGGCCTGATCGCGCCCGTGGTCGCCCTAGTGCTCGCGCTGGCCGTCCTGGCGCCATATGTGTACGTGTCGGCGCTGCAACCGTCCGGCCGCGCGACCATCCCGCTGTCGGCCCGGCTGCGGTCCTGGCTCGCTGAGGCGGTCGCCGAGGAAGAACAGGAGCTGTCCGAGGGAATCCATCCCGAAAAAGGCGGCCTGCGGGATGCCGGCACCGGCGCCCTCGCCCTAGGCGTCGTGCTCGCGGCAAGTTACGCCATGGAACGCAGCGTCTCGGTGCTCGGCGCCCGGTTCGCCGTCCCGGCCGCGATCACCGGCGCGATCGTCCTGGCTGCGGTGACAAGCCTGCCCAACGCCGTTGCCGCCGTCTACCTCGCCCGCCGGGGGCGCGCCGCTGCGACGCTGAGCGAGGCGCTCAACAGCAACACTCTCAACGTGCTCGCCGGACTGCTCCTCCCCGCGGCCCTCATCGCAGGCCCCGGCCTCGGGAGCGCGCTGCCGGTTGCCCTCTGGTACGGTGCGCTGACCGTGGCCACCCTCGCCCTCGCCCTGGCCGGCGACGGGATCACCCGGCGCAGCGGCTTCCTGATCATCGCCGCCTATGCCGCCTTCGTCATCACCGTCGTCACGACCGCAAACTAAATCCCGGACCGGTGACATGACCCAGATGCCCGAAGGCGCGCAACAACACCTGATCGCGGGACCGAGACGTTCCCGCTGGCCATGGCCGCGTGACCATAGCCAGCGGCAGCGGGCAACGGAAGGCTGATATGCGGCAAAATCTCCTGTGGATGCTCGTTACCGCTACGTGGCTCGCTGCCATCACGCTTGCGGCCCTCGCCGCCGCATCGATGCCGACCGCCCGGGCGATCATCGGCGGAGCGGCCGCCGGACTGGCCATCTCCGGTACCGCCGTGGGGGCCCTGGCGATGCGTCTCGCGGCGCCCAAGACCGAGGCAACCGCAATCGGAGGGCGCTGCGACGGCCATTCGTTCACCGTGCCCGCCCGGCATCCCCCGCGAACCATCAGGCTCGCCAGCACCGACGGGCTAACCTGCCGCTACAAACGCCGCGGGCCGCCCGGCAAGGGCCCGGTCATCTACCACGCGGAATGACACCACGGCAGGGGCAATGGCCCAGCAGATCCCGCACGGGCGGCCCTGAAGTCCGGCTTCGACCCGGTCGTGGTCGGAGCCACATCAGCTGCCCGTAGGTCTCCTCTCGCAGCGGATCCCCGCGCAGCATGCGGGCGGCGGCCGGGTCGCCGCCCAGTCCTGTTTGGGATAGATGGGGTGTCACGATCGCCGATCCCGACGGGTACCGGCTAGTCCTGACCAGCCGCTCCTGGCCTTGAACAACCCGCCTGACCGCTCATTTCCTGCTACTGCAGGCGCGGGGTCTGAGACTGTCCGCCGCTGAGCCTGCCGGCCCGCAGCGCCAGTCTCAGTGAGCTCTGCATCCGGGCCGAGATGACTCAGCCAGAGCCGGCATTCTCCGCCAGGCACGGCCGCCGGGAATCAACTCGCCGACGAATACGGCGACCCGGCGCTGCGGGAGGCTTCGCATGGCCTGACCATGCAAGATCACCATCAGCTTTGGCTCCCCGTTTGGCTCCCTAACGATCATCTCAAGCTACGAAAAACAGTGGGCGCAGCAGGGTTCGAACCTGCGGCCCCTCGCTTGTAAGACGAGTTCGTACCGTCGCTGGACGTGGCTGGACGTGGCCTGGCGTGGCGTCTACCAGCTACGCGTTCACCGTCACCGCTACCGGCAAAAGCGCAGCCATGAACATGCACCACTACTGGAAATTCCGCGACGGAAAAGCGTGCTACGTCCGCAGCTCCGAGGACACCGCTCAGGTCGCTGCCGCGCTGACGCCCTGACTCGCAGCCTCGCCCCGCAGGGCAACCGTTCCGGCCGGTCACCGGGTCAGCTAGGCTCTCCCCGCGCGGGAGAGCCCAGGCCCCCGGCCAGACGCACATCGCCGCCTAATCTGCTCGCCTGGATGCCATCAGTGGTCGGTGGCGGCGGCCGTGCAGATCAGGCGATCTGGCGCCACGACCTCCCGCGGGCACTTGAGGGGCGTGGTCACGCCGAGGTGAGCGCGGTGAGCACGGGCATGCTTATTCGCCCGTCGGTATGTTCTCTCGGCACTATGGGAGTAGCCCGCCGCCCGAAGGCCGATCGATTACGCGCTTTTGCCGTTGCGTCTTGACCGTGTTGCCGCGCTAACCCGAGCCGGGACCAGGAGGCGGGCGCAGCGCAGGCGGGTGGCGGCCTGGCCCGGCAGGACGCCGAGGGCAATGGATCCGGCCTGTCTGCCGGTGACCAGGACGACGTTATTGGTCGGCCGGAGCCGGACGGGCGCCGCGTGGCACCGCCAGCGTTTGAGATGCCGTGGAGCGAACCTGCCTCGCCGCAGCCCGAGACGGACGGCGGGGCCTCCTCATCCGGTGGGAACCCCGCCGTCGGCTTCCGTAGTCGGCTACGTTCCCCGCTGTCGTGCCCGCCACGCTACGGCAGGGCGGCGTTCAGCGAGTCGCCCAGCGTCGATAGCGAGGCGCTGACCAGCGGCAGGTCCTTGAGCAGAAACTGGTCGGGCAACACCGACAGCACCGGAACCCACCGGCAGCCGTTACTCCGGGCGTGGTGAACAGGAAGCTCAGCGTGCTCAGGAACAGTAGTATGCCCATCACGCTGCCGATGACCGACAGCTGGGGGAACAGCGGCCGGACGGCGATGAGCAGCGCCGCGACGATCTCCAGGCTGCCGAGCACGGCCGCGAAGGTGCGCACGCTGAAGGTGCTGTAGAGCCAGCTGAAGATCGGGCTGTGCGCGATCAGCGGCTGTATCGCGGTGGCTTCATACGACGAGTACTTCAGCGCGCTGATCCAGGCGATCACGACGACCAGCGTGTACCGGGACTAGATACCGGCGAGGCGGTAGTACACCCAGGACCGGCCCATGCCGGTGGCTGTCATCAGGTCTGCGACAGTGATCCCTTCGGCCGGCGCGTCTTGGAGCGCCTGCCAGAGGACGGCCTCGGGGTCAGGACCACGGCGGGCCTGGTCCCACCACCCGGGGGCACCCGGCCGACGGTAGCCACTGGGTGCTCTGCCGCCACGGCCGTTCTCGCGGGGTGCTGGGAAATCCGAAGCATGGTCGATCCTTTCTTTGTGGTCATTGTTTGGCTGGGGTCTGACGGGTATCGCTGTGCTGTTGCTGCGGAGAGTGCTGCCGCCGGGAAGACAGACCGGGTATGCCGCAGCAGGCGGCTTGGTGGCCGCAATGCGACCGTGGTGTTCACTCGAAGAAGTGGGTTCGGGGCTGTGGCAGCCGGAGTCCGTCGACGTCGAGGTCGATCTTTTCGTTGTAGTAGGCGACCAGGCCGGCGATGGGCAGCAGCTGGCGGGTGGGGTAGTCGTAGGCCCAGGCGAGATCCTGGTGGCCGTCGCGGACCTGATCACCGGTGCACACCGACCAGTAGCCGCTGGTGACGCCTTTGTACGGGCAGGCCGTCTGGGTGGCGGTGGGCACAATATGCTCAAAGGCGACATCGGTGCGGTCAAAGTAGTAGCGGGTCGGCAGGCCGGTCTCGAACACCAGCACTGGCGTGGTGGTCTCGGCCAGCGTCACGCCCTCGAGCGAGGCCCGGACGTGGCGATGCGAGCGGAGCGCGTCGACACGGACGTACGGGTTGCGGGGATGGACGAAGACCTGCTCGTCCTCCTCATACCACGCATCGAGTGCGTCCCAGTCGAAGCGAGCGGTGCCGGCCACCCCGTCGATCGCCTCGGCGCCGAAGACCCGCACGGTACCGGGGCGGTCCAGGCTGCCCGCGCGCAGGCCGTGGCGGCGTGCGGTGCCCTGGCGGAGGTGCTGCTCGTGGTTTTCGTCGACGAGGAAGCGCGGGTCTATGTCATCGATTGGGATGTAGTACTGCGGGTAGTACGCCCATTCCCACACATACCGCGCCCGGGTGGTGTCGAAGATCTGCTCGCCGCCGAGTGCCGCCCGCACTCGCCGCGGCGCGGGTTCGACATGATCGGTCTCCGCGATCATCTGCGGGTAGTCGCGATTGGTTGCGACCGGAAGGACGGTCATCGTGCCTCACTCCTCAGGTCGGCTGGTGTCGACGTTCCAGACCTCGCCGGTGGCGTCGGTGGCCAGGTGTTGCATGAGCGAACGAGCGGATTGTCCGGGAGTGATCAGCGAGCCTTCTTCGTAGCTCCTGGCGAACCGCTCGTGCAGCGCCGCGCCGATCTTTGCCGGTGACTGGGCGCGGATCCAGGCTTGCATGGCGGTGTCCACCGATCCAGGACGGTAGACGTTGGCCGTCACGCCGCTGCCGGTCAGTTCAGCGGCCAGGTTGATGGTGTGCGCTTCGAGGGCGGCCTTGGTGGTCGCGTAGGCGTTGCCGCCGATCATCCCGGCCGGGTGGGCGGCGATGCCGCTGGAGATGTTCACGATCCGCCCCCAGCCCTGCTCGAGCATCGAGGGCAGCAGTGCCACGGTGAGCTGGAACACCGCGCCGACGTTGACGGCGAACGCCGCCGACCACTCCGGCAACGTCACGGTCACGGTCGGGCCCAGCGGCCAGACCACGGCCGCGTTGCTGACCAAGATGCTGACCCGGCCCAGCTCGGCGGCGATCTGGGCCACCGCGCCGTCCACCTGGCCGGGATCAGCCACATCAGCCCGGAACACCCCGGCTATCCCGCCCCGGTCCCGCACCGTCCCGGCCACCTCATCAAGCTCCTCAGCAGAGCGCGCCAGCAGGGCAACCCGGGCGCCAGCGGCGGCCAGCTCCAGGGCGATAGCCCGGCCGATGCCCCGGCCGGCGCCGGTCACCACGGCGAGTTCGCCGTCAAAGTGCGGCCTCACCGGCTGGCTCCGTCGAGTGCGGCGAGGATCTGCCAGGCCCCGGAATGCCTTGGGTAATCCGGGTCGACGTCGACCCATCTGACAACATGGTCCGCGTCGGGCAGCAAGGCACCCGCCGCGATGATCTCCTCCGGGATTCCACGCGCCGCCAGTTCGGCCTGTTCGCGGGCGAACACACCCATCGCCTCTCCCGGTGGCTGCCCGGCCGAAGCTGCCGCCATGGCAGCGACTCGCCCGGCAATCGTTACAGCAGTCATCGCGCGGTCCCTCCTCGCAGATCGTGGGGTTAGCAGGGCCAGGTTCTTGCCGATACAAGGTGAGCGTCACCAGGCGGCGACGTTCTTACCTCCCAGACGGTCAGTGGCCAGCCAGCTGCCTCCTGTTGGCAGCAGGGATCCGGGGACCGCTGTGTCGGGGGCGAGGATCCGCCGGTTGCTGAGCCGAGGAAGCCGTCCGTTGCCCGGCGGAGCCGGCGAAGTCGTCGCTGCCGTGGAACGACGCGGTGTTCAGCGCCGACAGGTATGCGGAGCGCTCCGGCACCGCGGTAAGCGGCTGGCGCGCGTCCAGGCTGAGGCAGACGACCGGCTAGCCGGCATCGAAGCCCTTCACGGACAGCAGGTCCGCCCGCGACTCCGTAACCTGGCGGGCTTGGACTTGCCCGCGATGAGCACGCCGAGCGGCGCAGTTATCTGGTCCAGGCCCTTTGCCGAGACAAAACTGTCCGGCGTTCACCGGACCGGTCACGCTGTCTTGGCGTCGCGGATGGGCGTCGTCTTACCTGGCGAGCGCCGACGTTGCGGTAAGCCTCGTAGACTTCCGGGTATGTCGCTGGTTCAGAGCACGGCCGCGGGGATGGCCGGCATCCGCGGTCCTCTTGATGAGGAGTCGCGCGAGTGGCTCAGGTGCCTGTCCGGTACCGGCCGCGACGGGCGCGGCACCGCGGAGCGCGAGCAGGCCCTGGCCCGCCTGCACGAACTGCTGCTGCGAGCCGCCCACGCCGAACTGCGGCGGCGCAGCCGCCCGACCGGCGTCGAAGGCCGCGAGCAGGATGACCTCGCCCATCAGGCGGCAGATGACGCGCTGGTCGCGATCACCAGCAAACTGGACAGGTTCCGCGGGAACAGCCGCTTTACCACGTGGGCGTACAAGTTCGTCATCCTCGAGGTATCGGCCAAACTCGGCCGCCACTACTGGCGCAACCCCCCGGTCCAGGCCGGAGACGACACGTGGGAACGAATCCCTGACCGGTTCGGCGCCGACCCCGCGCAGCACGCCGAGGCCCGCGAACTGGCCGGCGCGCTTCGCCGGGCCGTCGCTGAGGTACTGAGCGAGCGGCAGCGCCGCGTCTTCATCGCGATCATCGTCGACGAGATTCCCCTCGATGCGCTGGCCGTCGAACTCGGCTCGACGCGTAACGCACTGTATAAGACCATGTTCGACGCACGGCGAAAGATCCGCGCGCATCTGGTCGCTCACGGATATCTGAACGCCGAAGAACCGAGGACGCCATGAGCGGATGGCAGGCGCTTGACCAGTTCCTGCGGACCGACCCGCAGGACGTGGGATGCGAGCAGGCCATGGAAATACTCGACATCTACGTCGACGGCGTCCTCAAGGAGGGCATCGAGGCGACCGAACGGCGCTACCCAGGCGTCGCGGCGCATCTGGGCGCCTGCGGCCCCTGCGGCGAAGATTTCGCCGGGCTGCTCGCGGCCGCCGCCGGGGCTGCAACTTGACGTGCGCCCTTGAGGCAAAGGACACGCCGGCCCGCTAGCTGCTTGTGCCGGGGGTGACCGGCTGAGCAGCCTGCACAGGTGCGGGCCCGGATGAGCTGGCCCTCCGGCGCCCGGAGTATCGCACCGGGCGCGGAATCTCAGCGAGGTGGCCTCCAGTACCGCAGCCCGGTCTTACGACGGGTGAAGCCGGGAGGTGCCGTGGTAAGAAGGCTGCCGCGGCATGCCGCTAACCGGGTGACCGGCGGATCACCCAAGATCCGCCCCCACCCGAGGAGAAGTACATGCGCAAACGCACATGGCTGGCAGCAGGCGGCAGCCTGCTGGCGGCAGCGCTCCCCCTGTTCGGCGCGGCAGCGGCTGCCAGCGCCAGCGTGGCATCGCCGGTGGTCGGCTACACCTACATCGACGGCAACACCGCTACGGCCAACACCATCGACGGGTTCGCCCGGCACGCCGACGGTTCGCTCACCGCGATTCCTGGTTCCCCGTTCGCCGCCGGGGGCGCGGGCCTGGGCACGGGCCTGGGCTCGCAGGGCGCGATCCAGGCAACCCGGGACGGCAGGTACCTGCTGGCGGTGGACGCCGGCAGTAACCAGATCTCGGTGCTGCGCGTCACCGCGGGCGGCGTGCTGGTGCCAGTCGGCCAGCCGGTGCCCTCGGGCGGCATCGAGCCGGTGAGCGTCGCGGTCTCCCCGTCCGGCCTGGTCTACGTGGCGAACTCCGGCGCCGGCGGCAGTAACTACACCGGCTTCCAGCTGAGTCCCGCCGGGACGCTAAGGCCGATCCCTGGCTCGACATACACCGTCCCAGATAACTCCGGCCTAGGCGACGTGTTCTTCAACGCCTTCGGCAACCACCTCATCGGCACCCGCACCGGCACCTCGCTGATCGACAGCTTCGTCGTGCTGCCCGGCGGCCGCCTGCTCGCCGCGCACGGCTCTCCCTTCAGCGGGCAGGGCCTGGGCCAGCTCGGCGGCGAGTTCTCACCCGCCAGCCCCTCGCAGCTGTTCGTCAGTGACGCGCACAACGGTGCGGGCCTGGGCACGATCTCCGCCTACCGCGACAGCTTCTTCGGCCAGCTCTCGCCGATCGGATCCTCGCCCTATCCGGACGGGCAGACCGCACCGTGCTGGGTGGAGATCAGCCACGACGGCCACTACCTGTTCACTGTCAACACCGGGTCGGGAAACATCTCCAGCTACTCCATCAACCCCGATGGCTCGCTCGTCCTGATCGGCAGCACGCCCATCGCTGGCGGCGGCGCTGACACCGATGCCCGGTTGTCCCCCGACGGTCAGTACCTGCTCGTCGACGGCTCTGGCATGCATTTCGTGTCCGTGTTCGCGGTCAACGGCGGAACCCTCACCGAGCTGCCGAGCTCGCCGACGCCGCTGCCGGCCGGGGTCACCTCGTCGGCCGGGATTGTCAACATTTAAAGGAAGGACCAGCCGGCCTGCTGTCCCTGGGCCGCCCGGCCGGGCGGCCCAGGGACAGCCTTGTCGTTCACGATCCCGGCAGGAGCCGAACCGCCCGTGCGGCCGGCTAGCGATGCCGGCTGGCTGGTCAGCGCCGAAAGACCCAAGCGGGGATGGCCCGTGCAGCTGCCCGGCCGCGCCGCCGCCGTGTTCGTCGCGGCTCCGGGCGGCGGGCGCGTAGCGGCGTCAGCCAGGATCTGGTGCTGCGACGAAGGCGCCGCCCCCGATGCTGGCGCAGCCGCCGAACCCATTGGTAAGACCGGGCCGTTGCCCGGACGCTAACCGTGTATGAGCGTCACGCAGGAATAGTCCCGCGCTCACTGGTGAGCCGCCCGCACGGCCAAGCCGCCGGCCAGAGCTGGGACGTGGCCGACCACGCATGATCTTCGGCCAGTTCGATCCATCCACGACCCGAACGGAGCCTCTCATGGCACTGCTGCATCCGGGTGACAAGTTCCCGGCTCTCCCCTTGACCGTTCCCGGGGGCGGCACCCTCCAGATTCCCGGCTCGCTGGGCGGCCACTTCGGCGTCGTCCTGTTCTTCCGGGGCACGTGGTGTCCCTACTGCAATGCCCAGCTCCGCGCATTCCAGCGGGCCAAGGACAGTCTCGCCGAGGTAGACACCAAGGTCGCCGCGCTCTCAGTCGACGGTGAGGCCACCACTATGGAACTGATTGCCAGGCATGGCCTGCAGTTCCCAGTCGGCTACGGCGCAGATGCTCATGCCCTGGCCGAGGCGACCGGTGCCTTCCTCAACGACGACCCGTTGTACGTGCAGTCGACCGGGTTCATCCTCGACCCCAGCGGACGGGTAGTCGTCAGCGTCTACTCCAGCGGCGCCATCGGCCGCCTGGTGCCCGAGGACGTCGTCGGTCTCATCCGCTACCTGCGTGTGCACGCCGCCGCCGAGACTGGCTGACCACCGCTGCGGCCGCATGAGTACCGAACGGGATCGCGACCGCGCTCACCACCCATGCCGGACGTCCGTGGCGCAGCGCCCATCGCCGTCAGCGCGCCGAAACCAGTCCAGGCGTCAGGAAACTCTCCGGGAGTCACAATGGCCACCGCGCTACCTACCGAACTCACTGGTAGCAACACCGCGGGGAAGCGCCTAGGCGTGGCCCTGGCGGTCATCTCGGCCGCTCAGCTGATGATCGTGCTCGACACGACCATCGTCAACGTGGCGTTGCCGACCATTCACAAAAGCCTGCACTTCTCCACCGCTAGCCTTCAGTGGCTCATCACCGCCTACGCGCTAACCTTCGGGGGCCTGCTGCTGTTCGGCGGCCGGACCGGCGACCTCTACGGCAAGCGGCGCATGTTCATGACCGGCATCGCCATCTTCGCCACCGCCTCACTGCTGGGCGGCCTGGCAACAACCGAAGCCTGGCTCATTATCACCCGCGGCCTGCAGGGCGCCGGCGCCGCGATCGCCGCACCTACGGCATTGTCGCTCATTGCCGCCAACTTCCCCGAGGGCCAGCAGCGGAACCGGGCACTGGGCGTGTACGCCGCCATGTCCGCCGGCGGCGGCGCAGTCGGGCTGCTGCTCGGCGGCCTGCTGACCGACCTGGTGTCGTGGCGATGGGTCTTCTTCGTCAATATGCCGATCGCCGCGATCGTCCTGTTCCTCACGCCGCGGGCACTCAACGAGTCATCCGCCACATCGGGGCATCTTGACGTCCCCGGCGCGGTCACGGCCACGGCCGGAATGCTTTCGCTTGTCTACGGACTGTCGAATGCGTCGATCCACAGCTGGGGGAGCCTGGGCACCCTCGCGCCGATAACAGCCGCAGCCGTCCTGCTCGCATGCTTCGGGATCATAGAGTCCAGGACCGCCGAACCGCTGATGCCGCTCCGCATCCTGTCCAACCGCAACAGGGCCGGCGCCTACGCCATGATGCTCTGCGTCGGCACCGCCGCCTTCTCGATGTTCTTCTTCCTGATCCAGTTCCTCCAGAACATTCTGGGATGGAGCCCGATCAGGGCCGGTGCCGGTTTCCTGCCACTGACAGCGGGAGTCATCATCGCCGCCAGCCTCGCGTCCCGCCTCGCCGGCCGGATCGGCCTCCGGGTACCTCTGCTCATCGGACCCGGTGCCATGCTCACTGGGCTGGCCTGGCTGTCGCGGCTGACGGTGACCAGCGGATACGGTGACATCCTGGGCCCATTGCTGCTCATCTCTCTCGGCATCGGACTGCAGTTCGTTCCCCTCACCCTCATCGCTGTCCGCCGGGTCCACCCAAGCGAAACCGGCCTGGCATCCGCTCTGCTCAACACCTCGCAGCAGATCGGTGGCGCATTCGGCCTGTCCGTCCTGGTAACAGTCGCTATCGACGCGGCAAAGAGCAGGTCACGGAGCCTCACCGCCGCAGCCCACGGGCATGCGACCGCGCTGACCAGCGCCATCGCCGCCACGCACGGTTACACCACCGCCTTTGAGGTCACCGCGGCAATCGCGTTCGCCGGCCTCCTGATCTCGCTCATCGTGATCCGCGCACCACGATCGGCAGAAGCGACCGCGCCCGATGGCAGCCAACCGCGTATCGGCAGGCGATCCCCCGGGCCATCAGCCAGAGCCGCCGGGCCGCGGACACCCGCCACAAGGAACCGTCCCAGCCAGATCCCATGTCCTGAATGCCCGTGAGATGCGGCCCGCGATGACTCCAGCCCGCGTCCACCGGCTAGCGGCAACCGTCTTAGCGGCAAGGCCCGGAAGAGGGCGGAAGTGCTCATCAGCGCGGAGATGGGCTCGGCCACTGCCCATAACCGCGACATCGATCCCGCTCAAAGGAATGACTGACATGACAAACAGCCTCACCGGATCCACCGCCCTGGTCACTGGCGGCAACAGCGGCATCGGCCGCGCCGCCGCGGTGGCACTAGCCAAACTCGGCGCCCACGTAGTGCTCTCCGGGCGCGACACCACCCGCGGCAACCAGGTGGTCGCGGCCATCCGCGCCCAGGGCGGGCGCGCCGACTTTGCGGCGGCCACGCTCACCGACGAGGCCAGCGCCCGGCAACTGGCCAAGCAGGCAACCGACCTCGGCGGAGGGCACGTCGACATCCTGGTCAACAACGCCGGCGTCTTCCCGTTCGGCCCGACCCACGAAGCCAGCGAAGCCGACTTCGACAGCGCCTTCGCGGTCAACGTCAAGGCGCCGTTCTTCCTCGTTGCAGCGCTGGCGCCGGCCATGGCGCAGCGGGGCCACGGCGCCATCATCAACATCACGACCATGGTCGCCGAGTTCGGCATGGCAGAGATGGGACTGTACGGTTCCAGCAAGGCCGCGCTGGTCCTGCTGACCAAGTCCTGGGCAGCCGAGCACGGGCCGGCCGGGGTGCGGGTCAATGCGGTCAGCCCGGGCCCAACCCGCACCGAGGGCACCGCCGGCATGGGCGAGGCCCTCGATCAGCTCGCGTCCGCCGCCCCCGGTGGCCGTCCCGGGCTGCCGGAGGAGATCGCCGCGGCGATCACCTACCTCGCCAGCGACGCGGCGAGTTTCGTCCAGGGCGCGGTCCTCCCGGTCGACGGCGGCCGCATCGCCGTCTGACCGGCTCGAATCGATGAGGGTGACACTGTCTGTCGTCGGTGGATCGCACGCCGAAACCCGCGACATGTACACGATTCACACCATGCACTGGCAAACTCGGGCAGGGACGGCTTGTGCCGAGATAGCGGTACCTTGGCTGTGGCCGCCCAGGCCCGGCATTCGCTCGTCTGGACCGCCCGTCTCCCAGGGGCGCGGACTCACACCGCTTTCAACTAGCGCATCGAGACCGGGTAAGACCCTCGCCGCCGTCGGCGCTAACCACACGTGACCGAACCACCGCGGGAACTGTTGGCCGCCCCGCCCCGAACTCGGAGTTCCACCCACTGGTGACAAGCCGCCGGGCAAAAGAGCGCGAGCAGGACAGGTCCCGCTGGCGTTGGGCGGCAGGCGCTGCCTGACCACTGATGATCATCGGTTCGGAAGTACTGCAGGCGGAGGGGACCATGAGCGAGGAGAAGGCAATGAGCGGCGAGACGCTTGAGGTGATCGTGATCGGAGCCGGGCCGGCCGGTGAGGTACTGGCCGGGCGGCTGGCCGAGCGGGGCCATGACGTGGCCATTGTGGAGTCAGAGCTGGTCGGTGGCGAGTGCTCCTACTACGCGTGCATGCCGTCCAAGGCGCTGCTGCGCCCGGCGCAGGCGCTGGCCGAAGCGCGCCGCGTCCCGGGGGCCGCGCAGGCGGCCACCGGCGCGCTCGACGTGGCGGCGGTCCTAGCCCGCCGCGACGAGATCATCGGCGGTCTCGACGACTCCGGACAGGTCCCATGGCAGGAGAGCCGGGGGGTGACGCTGATCCGCGGCCACGGCCGGCTGAACGGCGAGCGCCGGGTCTGCGTCGGCGACCAGATGCTGCACGCGCTGCGGGCGGTGGTGATCGCGACCGGCAGTGCCGCGGCCATGCCGCCGATCCCGGGCCTGGCCGACGCCCGGCCATGGACGAACCGGGAGGCTGCCACCGCCAGCAAGATCCCCGGGCGGCTGCTGGTTCTCGGCGGCGGAGTCGTGGGCGTGGAGATGGCCCAGGCGTACGCCACGCTGGGCTCGCAGGTCACCGTGATCGAGGCCGAGGAGCGGCTGATTGCGCACGAGGAGCCATTCGCCGGCCAGGAGTTGCGTCAGGCACTGACTGAGAGCGGCGTCGACGTGCGGACCGGCACGCGGGCCAAGACGGTCCGCCGGGACGGCCCGGAGGTGACCGTGACCCTCAGCGACGGGCAGGCCGTGACCGGTGATGAGATCCTGGTTGCGGCTGGACGCCGCCCGCGGACCCATGACCTGGGCCTGGAAACCGTCGGCCTGCAACCCGGGCAGCCGGTCGAGGTCAACGAGCGGCTGGCCGTTCCCGGCCTGCCGTGGCTGTACGCCATCGGCGACGCCAACGGGCGCTCGCTGCTGACCCACATGGGCAAGTACCAGGCACATGTGCTCTCGGAGATCCTCGACGGGCACCCAGCCACGGCCGGCGGCGAAGACACGACCGCGCCGCGGGTGATCTTCACCGACCCCCAGGTCGCCTCCGTGGGGCTCACGCTGAGGGCGGCCCGGGATCAGGGCGCGGATGCGCGCGCCTACGACGTGCCCAGCTCAGGCACGGCCGGCGGGGCGTTCTACGGGACCGGCACGCCGGGGACCGCGCGGATCGTCGTCGACGAGTACCGGGGTGTGATCGTCGGCGCGACCTTCACCGGCACCGACGTTGCCGACTGGCTGCAGGCAGCCACGATCGCGATCATCAGCAACACGCCGGTCGAGCTGCTGTGGCAGGCGGTTCCGCCCTTCCCCACCCGCAGCGAGATCTGGCTGAAGCTGCTGGAGCGCCGCGAGGCCGATCTCGCTGCCGAGCGCTCCGCCGCCGCGCGCTCAGCCGAGCCAGCCCGCCCTGGCCGGGAATCACTGGCGACCGCCCGGCGCTGACTGGGCAATACGTTCAGACCGGGACAGCCCCAGCATGGTCAAGCTCCGGCACCCGAACCCCCGCCACGCGCAGCCGCCCGCTCCACTTACAGGCCAGGCCCGGAGGGAGCCGAGCTCAACGTCCGCAGGCGGACGTTGCTGGGGCGTGGAGGCGGCCATCTGCGGGATCCCAGGAATGCTGCAGGCCGCCGTCGGCTACACCGGCGGACACGTCCCCAACCCGACATACCGTCAAGTCTGCGGTCATCGCACCGGCCATGCCGAAGCCGTCGAGGTATGGTTCGGCCCGGCCCAGGTCGATTACGCACTCCGAACTGGATGATCGGAGCGCGACCTCTTGCGCCGGAAGAACAGCAGCCATCCGTGCTAAATCGGCGATATGTCCCCGTGTGAATGCTTAGGCTCCGCCAAGCTGCTCACATTCCGTAGCGGACAGGGTTATGCGTCTCACGGCCGCCTCCGGGCAGAACAGATCGAGCCGTCAACCCATGCAATGCCCGGCTCCGGCATGCCGACCCGCGACGACAGTCACAGCGAGCTCGGCGTCCGGCCGGGACGACTCCGCGAGAACCGGCATCCTCTGCCAGGCCCGGCCGCCGGATCCAGCTCGCGGACGACTGCGGCGTTCCGGTGCTACGCGAGGCTTCGCATTCCCTGGCCACCGCCAAGATCATCAGCAAACTTGGCTCCCCGTTTGGCTCCCTAACGATCATCTCAGGCTCCGAAAAACAGTGGGCGCAGCAGGGTTCGAACCTGCGGCCCCTCGCTTGTAAGGCGAGGACGTACCGTCGCTGGATGTGGCTGGACGTGGCCCGGTGTGGCATCTGCCAGCCACGACTGTGGCTGGACGTGGCCTGACATGGCCTGATGCCGGTGGACGTTGGCTCCCCGTTTGGCTCCCCCATTTCGTAAGCGCCGCTAACCTTCAACAAGAACGAACGCCAGCCCGAAACTCGCTACTCCCGCCGGCGAGAGTGGCTCTCGGGAGCGATCGAGGACGGTGCGCTCGATGTCGAGCCGCGAGGGCTTCGGGGTCAGCACGCCAACCGCCGGAGGACACGCCGAACGCAACACCGGCGGTGGCATCGCCGTGGCCGGGCCGGTGGGTACGCTGGCGGCACGACCGCGCAGCCGACCAGCAACCGGACAAGCCGAATGAGGTGATCCACCCCGGCGGGGAAGCGGCCGCGATTGTCCCGCTGTCCGAGTTGCGGCTGCTCTAGGCGGTGGAACGCCGCGCCCATGTCCAGCCACTCCTGGTTCCCGGGAAGAGGCGACACCGCGAAACAGCCCTAGCCTAGCGGGCGGTTGATCTACGAGCGATTGTTCTGCTGCTCGCCTGCGGCATCGCGGCCCCGCCGCCGACGTACATGCTGCCGTGGGTTACATCCTGGTAGCGGTGAACTCTGTACCTCGTCGTTTGACAGGAGACATATCTACGGTGGTGGTGAGTATTATGGGGAACCGGCCATTCGCTAGCTTTAGGAGTCTTACAAATGCCAGAATCGCGGACTATAGTGCTCGAGGGCGTATCGCGGCTCCAGTTCCTCGAACTTCAGGCCGAGCTTGGCCCTGAGGTAATCCGGTCGGCAGCGAGCGTCCCAGGCCTAACCCTGGGAGCACTCTCAGACGACACGGTAGTAATTCTTATGCTGACACTTCCTATCGCCAAGGCTATCGCTCGAGTGATCGCTAGGGACAAAGTGTCGTTCATTTACCGGTCATGGCGCCCCGACGGAACGTCAGAGGAATCCAAGCTTACCATAACCCGCCCAGCTTCTGCGGAGGGTAGCGAAGAGCAGATCGTAAAGCAACTTATGACGGGAAACAGAACGGACGAGGCATTTAGCGCCGAGTGAAACTGTGTAATGCACAAGGCACAAGCTTTGTTGACGCGCTTTCCAATACTGCATTTCTGTCGTCTGTAAGACTTGATCGACATCTGGCCCAATTTGCCCGCGGTCAAGGTGAATTCGAAGTCCTACCGGACTTCTTGCACGAGTTTACTCATCACTTGTGTATGTCTTCCTTGGTGGGTAATTCTTTGACATTTCTATGGCTACGCTCTACCCGAGTTAATGACAGCCGGAGTCTCGACCACAAGGCAGCCGACGCAGCTAAGGTAGCTGCATTTCAAATACTAATGCAGCCATGGCTAGAAGGGATAGCTACTTACGCCGAGTTCGATGTTACGCCTGGTGATTCCAGGGTAATGTCGAATCTTATGGTCGAAACGCTTAGACATTTCATCGTGGGCCAACTACCTTCCCCTTCCGGTAAGCCGCCCAGCCTAACGCAAGCGATAAATGCCATGCGCAGCTCTCTTGCGAGTTTCAGGTTCAGCAAAGAGATCGTTCGCAAGAAGGCCGACCTACTGCTTAGCCCTCTCTCGAATCTTCGTGGTGGATACCTGGCGGGATACCTCTGTGTCAAAACATTTCAGGAGCAGTGCGAGCATGCCACAGCGCTAGCTGAGGACACCGACTTCGCGTACTTGTACCTAATTCATTTTCTCATGGATGATTATGGCATGGTAGATGTGTTGCTTGCGGAGCACGACGATCCGGTAAACGCTATACAACGAGTTGCAGATCACATAACCGCTAGAATAGAGTTGATTGCGAGTCCATTGTTCTCCAAGCACATTGCTACAGACATGAGATCTTTCGAAACATGGCTGAATAAACAGCGGCCGTCACCTTCGGCTAGCGCCCGCCGATTCAGCCGAGTACATAGAAGCTCTTTTTCTAGAGGTGCATTCGCCTCAGCATCGTCGAAGTTTTATGAGGCTAATGCAGCGGCAAGCCGCGATCTCGATCTCGATCTCGATCTGCTTGAATCTCATCTCTTTTTCGTGCTTGGCAGTGTTGTAGGGACGGCTTCATTTCATGATGACGGCCGAACCTTCGTCTTTGAGTATGGCGACGATCGTACGACTGAATTGCAATCACTGTGCGAAATGACGCCCGGCGACCACGAGGCAGAGATGACTCAGCTCCTCGTGCCTGTGCTGGCAGCATCTGCCGGTTCGATCGCGGTTGATGATTCAATCCTGGCCATCGAGCGGCCAGATAGTTTTGCTGGAACGGTCTTGGAATCGATTCTGGGTAGGAAAGTGTCTCATCGAGACGGCTCGATTGCAGGAATTCACGCTCGGCAAGACTTGCTGGTCAGTAAGTTGAAGTCAACAGGACGCATGCCTCAAATTATTGCTGCGTTGGCGTCGGCGAGTGGACTGGCGCAATCTTATTATAACGGGCTAGGGCTAAGCGGGGTTGCGAAAACACCGGCGCAGCTCGAGCATATTGTTCATATGATGAATGACACTGGCGTGTGGGAGATTCTGAACAAAAGACGTGACTTGGTCCTGACGCTTAGCATTTTGTCTATAGCAAGTAGCAACAGAAGGGGAAGGCTCATGCTTCGCGATAGATTTAAGGGTGTAGATCCACTGAAAGCTCAATTGGAGGCGTTTGATATCTCTCCTGAATCTGCACTTTCCGACCTCTTTAATACTCCAACCGGACTTCGTGACCTTGCGGTGCAGGGGTACTGGACGCGGAACGGCCACCGTTTGATGATCATGGTTTGTGACGACTCATGATGATCTGGCGGTGGCCGCTGGGCTCAGC
>Ga0182024_10009982_pt1 | contig 19480 bp, 18 predicted proteins | sample P32metaG_FD_120480 | JGI IMG/M metagenome (GOLD analysis project Ga0182024, IMG submission 120480) | Permafrost microbial communities from Stordalen Mire, Sweden - P3-2 metaG (Illumina Assembly) | ecosystem: Environmental > Terrestrial > Soil > Wetlands > Permafrost | place: Sweden: Stordalen... | reverse complement strand
TGCGGGGCGGTGCGGGGCGGGTTGGGGCGCTGCAAATGCGGCCAATACGCTCGGGAGGTATGACGCCGCTCCCCCAGCCCGCACCCAGGTCCGCTTCCTCTGCTGTTTCCTCAGCTCCGAGTGCCGGCCCGGGCGGCCGCTCCAAGGGGCCCCGGTCCCGGCTGGTCTTCCTTGGTGCGACGCTCGCTGTGGCCGGTGTGGCCGGTGGTATGGCCTACAAGCGCCTGGCGGACCGGGGCGCCGGTGGCGCTGAGCCGGACGACGGGAGCCTGTCGCCAGGTTGGGGCGAGGGCGTGAGCCGGCCGGACCACACCATCGTGCGGACGCCGGACGGGGCGGAGCTGGCCCTTTGGGACCTCGCGGGCGACGGTCCTGATGCGCCGGTGGTCGTGCTCCCCCACTGCTGGGGCTGCAGTCACGAGATCTGGCTCCCCGTCGCACGCCGGCTGCGATCGCAGGGTTTCCGGGTGGTGCTCTACGACCAGCGGGGGCACGGGGCGAGCACGAGGGGGGCGGCACCGTTGGCCATCGAGACGCTGGCACATGACCTGACGGCAGTACTCGAGGCGACCGATGTGCGCGACGCCGTCCTGGCGGGACACTCCATGGGTGGTATGACCATCATGTCGTTGGCGACGCACCGGCCCGACGTCCTGAAGGAGCGGGCGAAGGCAACCGTGCTGGTGGCGACCGCGGCCACCAGTCTCCGCGACGGCTCGGCGCGGGGAGCCCGCGTGGCCAGTGCCGTGGTGGCGTCGCCGCTCGTCACGCGGGCGATGCAGTCGAAGAACGGGCACGTCTTCGTGCGCTCCGCCTTCGGTGAGAACCCGATCCGCTCGCACGTCGACCTGACCCGGAATCTCTTCGGAGGCTGCCACGGCACGGTGCGGGGCGGCTTCCTGCTCTCGATTTCGACGATGGACCTCCTCCAGGGGGTGGCCACGATGGAGGTGCCGACGACCGTCATGGTGGGCACGCGCGACGCACTGACGCTGCCCAAGAAGGCAGATCAGATCGTGGCGACTGTTCCCGGGGCGCGACTGGTCACCCTGCAGGACAGGGGGCACATGCTTCCGCTCGAGGACCCTGACGCAGTCGCCGACGAGATCGCGCGGGCCGTCAAGGGGTAGGGCTCGGGGCTTTCAGTCGCTCATTTCCGCGGACGGCGCCAGGTTGGCGAAGGCGATGAGACGAACACCCGACCCTGCGGGCTGATGAACCGGACTTCGGCCTGGGCATCGCCGTCCATCTTCCAACCGAGCTCGTGGACCCGGCTGTGGTGGGCGACGCAGAGGGTGAGGAGATTCGACATGACCGTGCGACCCTGCTTCGAGGCCCACACGATGTGATGGACGTCGGTGACATTCCGGCATCCGCAACCGGGAAAGCGGCAGCCGTTGTCCCGGCGCCGGATCTCAATCCTCTGGCCTTCGTTGGGGTCACGTTCCAGTTGCTTCTGGTCGAGGCTGCTGCCGTCGGGCGCTTCGAACGACAGCGTGATGTGGGCGTTGCAGGCGAGCCGGCGCGCCACCTCGGCGGAGATCGGACCGACTCCTTGAATGGAGGCGTGGCCGTAGCCATCGCCGTAGAGGAGGCGGTCGAGGTCGGTGTGCACGATCATGGTCGTCCGGGCGCCACCGTGGACCGGTGCAGAGTTCGTGCCGGTGCGGGCCTGGGCCTTCTTCTGTCCCTGCTCGACGCAGATTTGGAGAAGGGCGTCGGCGCACCGGCTCTCGAAGCGTTCGTAGTCGGGATCGTTCGCACTCGGATGGTCGTGGCGGCGGGCCCGACTGAGGACGGCCGACTTGACCAGGGCGTACCCATCGCCGGTCAGCTGGGCCCACACCATGCGGCGCTCGTCGTCGAAGCGGACGAAGCGGCGCTGCGACTGTGCCGCCGCGTCGGCGTCCGTGGCTCCCTTGACCTCAGCCACCAACTGCCGGGCCTGTCGAGGTGTCCAGTGCTCCGACGCCCGGGCCAGGTCGGCGTCCGTCTCGGGGGTGGCGACCGCGGCGAGGGGCGCGAACACATCGAGCGTCAGGCGGCCGTTGCCCAGGGCCTCCGAGAGCGCGGGGAGGTCATGTGCCTTCGCCGCCGCCTCGACGAGGGTGCGGGCACGGGCTCGACTGACGCGACAGTGGGCGACCAGCCAGTCGCGCATGGACAGCGAACCGTCCCCCCGCCACGCCTCCGTCCGATCGAACTCGGCGATATCGCCGAGCATGGCGCCTTCGTGCTCAGAGATGACGCGCTGATGCCGCCCGATGCTCTCCGCCAATTCGGACGAACGGGGATCACCGCCGTAGTTCCGGCTGAGGGGTCGGGTCCGGCGGGTCGGCGTGGCGCCGCCAGGACGAGCCGGGCGGGCATTTCGGGCGGCAGTTGCCATACTGGCGAACGGTCCGCGTCGACGACGTGTGCGCGCGGGATGTCAGGGAATGAGGAAGGCGGGAGCGTCGCGCGCGTGGCGCAGGAGTGAGACGCTGGCGATCAGCATCACGACGAGGAAGCCGACGTAGGCGCCCCAGCCGATGATGAGCCACGCGTGGCCGTGGTAGCTGCTGAACGTGACGCCGATCCAGACCGCGATGCAGTTGAAGACGGCGACGACCAGCGCGATCCAGCCGAGCCAGGGGGTGGCGAGATCGCCGCGCACCATCGCCCAGCCGAGGGCGCCGAGGAAAACGGCGGTCATGACGGACGTGAGCGAGAAGAAGATCGTGTTCAGATCGCCGAGCGCGCGGACGAGTGATGGGTCGTTGAGGCCGCCCGGCTGTGCTTCCATGAACGCCAGCAGGACGGTGGGCAGCGCGGCGACCGCAGTGGTGATGGCGATACCGATGCCGGACCCGAAGACGATCGGCGAGAGCGACTCGACATCGCCTTCGGCCCGGCGCAGGACGCGGTGCAGATAGCCGACGAACCAGAGCAGCACGCCGGCGGCGAAGAAGTCGAAGATCATGCCTGCTTGGAGCGCGACGTGGTGGTCGTGCACCCAGGCCAGTGTCTTGGCCGGCGCGGCGTCGACACGCGGCTGCTGGGGATAGATGAAACCGGACAGTGCAGCCAACACCACGAACGCCAGACCGCTCAACGCGCCGATGCGCTCGAACGTGCGGTCACTCATGCGGCCCCCTTTCGTCGCGAAGACGAGTCGGGGTCAATATAGGACCGGGGCGGCCTCGGGGCCGGGGGTCAGCGAATGACGGCCTTGCCGAAGCGCTCGAGGGACTCCAGCGCGTGTGCCAGCGAGTCGCCGGGCACGCCGGTCCCCGACCACGTGACGCCGAGTGCCGCCAGCTCCTCGGCGGCGGCGAGCGTGGCCTCGGGGTCGAAGTTGTCGCCGCCCGGACTGCCTCCGGCGCCCGTGCCGAACGACACGTCGATGCTGGCCGGGTCGCGGCCCGCCTCCTCCATGAACTGCCAGAGCTCGTCCAGCATCGGGCGGAGATCGTCCACGGTCTCGAGCGACGGCGTCTTGGCCGTGCTGGACAGGAGTTTGGGGGCGGGAAAGGGGGTCCAGCCGTCGCCGTAGCGGGCCACCCGTCGCCGCGACATGCGGCTGTTCCCGCCGATCCAGATGGGCGGGTGCGGCGTGGGCTTCGGGTTGGCCGTCTGGCCCTTGGCGCTGAACGTCGAGCCCTCGTAGGCGAAGTCCCCTTCGCTCCACACGCCCCGGATCACCTCGATGGCCTCGTCGAAGAGCGCGTTGCGCTGCTCGAAGTCGACGCCGAGCGCCTTGTACTCGCCTCGCATGTAACCGGTGGCGACGGCCAGCGTGAAGCGACCGTCGGAGAGCGCGTCGAGTGTGGCCGACGCCTTGGCCACCAGGAAGGGGTTGCGATACGGCAGCACGACGATGTTGGGGATGAGGCGCATCCTGTCGGTGACCGCCGCGCAGAACGAGAGGGCGGTGAACGGGTCGAGGGCATCGTGGCCGCCGGCCTTCAACCACCGCTCGGTGGGAGCGGGGTGGTCGGTGAAACCGATACCTGCGAATCCAGCTCCTTCGGCCACTTCGCAGAAGCGGGTCAGCGCAACCTTGGTCGTCAGCTCGGGGTTGTAGGGATGCGTCGTGAGCGGATACGTCACCCAGTAGTTCATGGCGCTGAACCATAGTGTTTCGGTGCGCTCTTGCCTCGGGGTGAGGGCGGGCCCGGGGGCGCCTCGGGCGCGAGTTCTAGGCTGCCGCGCAACGTCGTATCTCAGCGTCTGAAGGGAGGAGCCGATGCAGCTCGGACTCGAGGGCAAGGTGGCGGTGGTGACCGGGGCCAGCCAGGGCATTGGGCTGGCGGTCACGACAGCGCTCGCCGCGGAGGGCGTCCACGTCGTCGGCGGGGCGCGCACCACCTCGGCCGGGCTCGACGCTCTCGTTGCGACGGGATCGGTCGAGTCGGTCGTGGGTGACCTCTCGACACCCGCCGGCCCGGCTGCCCTCGCCGCCATGGCCATCGCCCACGGGTCGATCGACATCCTCATCAACAACGTCGGCGGGGCGCACCCTCGTGTCGGCGGATTCCTGAGCATCACCGACGAGGACTGGGTTGGCACCTTGAACCTCAACCTCATGGCGGCCGTGCGGATGACCCGCGCCGTCCTGCCGTCGATGATCGCCGGTGGGGGCGGCGCCATCGTGACCACCAGCTCGGTCAACGCGTTCCTGCCCGACCCGGCGGTGCTCGACTACAGCGCGTCCAAGGCGGCCGTGGCGAACTTCTCCAAGTCGCTCTCGAAGGAGGTGGCGCAGCACAACATCCGGGTGAACACGGTGAGCCCGGGGCCCGTCTCGACGGCGCTGTGGTTGGGCGAAGGCGGCGTCGCGCAGACAGTGGCGCAGGCCACCGGCGGGGACGCCGCTGCCGTGGCACAGAAGGCCGCGGCGGATGCTGCGACCGGCCGCTTCACCACTCCCGAAGAGGTGGCCGACCTCATGCTGTTCCTGGCCAGTGCCCGAGCCGGCAATGTGACCGGGGCCGACTTCACCATCGACGGAGGGCTCATCAAGACGCTTTGATCCGGGTCGGTCCCCGCCGTCTCATCGATCACCATCACCGTCAGGATCACGATCCTGAAACCTGAGAGGAGAGCCCTGGACATGCTTACATTCCTCACCGAGGTCCGCGACACCTTGGTACCCGAGCGGAACGCGCGGTTCGGTCCCCTCCCGCCGCTCCTGGTCGCCATGACGATGGTCACCGGCCTGGTCGATGCGTTCAGCTACCTGTTATTAGGTCACGTCTTCGTCGCCAACATGACGGGGAACGTCGTCTTCCTGGGCTTTGCGGTCGCCGGCGCACAGGGCTTCTCAATCGTGGCGTCGGTGGTGGCCCTGGTCTCGTTCGGGGCAGGTTCCGTCGTGGGCGGGCGGATCGGCCAGCGGTTCGGTCATCACCGCGGTCATCACGTCGCGGTGGCGACGGGCGCCCAGGCGCTGCTCCTGGCAGTTGCGGTGATCCTGGCGCTGCTCGGCACCCACCCCTTCGGTTCCGGGGTGCGCTATTCGCTCATCGTCTTCCTCGCGCTGGCGATGGGTGTGCAGAACTCGAGCGTGCGGCGGTTGGCCGTCCCCGACCTGACTACCACGGTCCTCACGATGACGCTGACGGGGATCGGCGCGGACAGCGCTGTCGGTGGCGGGAAGGGATCGAAGTCGGGCCGACGTCTCATTTCTGTGGTCGCCATGTTCATCGGTGCGCTGGCCGGCGCCGCCCTCATCCTCCATGTGCGCGTTGCCCTTCCGCTGATCATCGCCTTGGCCATCGTGGTCGTCGTCGCGGTGGTGAGCCATTGGTCGGGTCGATCGAATCCAGCCTGGACCCTGGTCGAGGACTGAAGCCGAGGTTTTCCTGGGAAGTGTTCGCGCATCGTCACGCGTTTGACATCGACATGTACCCGGCCGTCTGCTGAGGTTGGCAGTCCGCGCCATTGCGCCGAACGGGCTCAACGAAGGGGGACACGATGGCGACGATCGCCGCTGAAGAGCAGACCCAGGTCGACGAGGCGAATGCGTCCGGCAAGACACCGGTCATCTTCATCCACGGCCTCTGGCTGCTTCCGAGCAGCTGGGACAGGTGGGCCGCGGTCTTCGCCGACGCCGGGTACGCCCCCCTCACCCCCGGATGGCCCGACGACCCGCAGACCGTCGAGGAGGCCAAGGCCGACCCCGCGGTCTTCGCCAACAAGGGGATCGGAGAGGTGGCCGATCACTATGCCGAGGTCATCGGTGCGCTGCAGAAGAAGCCTGCGGTCATCGGGCACTCCTTTGGCGGGCTGCTGGCCCAGATACTGGCGGGAAGAGGGCTTTCGGCGGCCACTGTGGCTGTCGACGCCGCGCCGTTCCGGGGCGTCCTCCCGCTGCCGGTCTCGGCCTTGCGATCCGCCGGGCCGGTGCTCGAGAACCCGCGCAACAAGCATCGAGCCATTCCACTGACCTTCGAGCAGTTCCGCTACGCCTTCGCCAACGCGGTCAGCGAGGACGAGGCCAAGGAGCTCTTCGAGACGTACGCTGTCCCCGCTCCGGGTGAACCCCTCTTTCAGGCGGCGTTCGCCAACTTCAATCAGTGGACCGAGGCCAAGGTGGACCACGAGAACGTCGAGCGCGGCCCGATGCTCATCGTCTCGGGAGAGAAGGACCACACGGTTCCAACCGCCATCTCGAAAGCCGCCTACAAGAAGCAGAAGAAGAACGAAGGGGTGACCGAGTTCGTCGAGATCCCCGGTCGCGGGCACGCGTTGACCATCGACAGCGGCTGGCGCGAGGTGGCCGACACCGCGCTGAAGTTCGTCAAGCGCTTCGTCTCCTGAGCGGGCGTTGGAGTACGAGACCGAAGACATAGGCGAGGCCGACGCCGGGGACGGCCCTGAAAGGCGGCCGGGCCCGTGCCCGGTGTTGCAACATCCCCTTGCGGCGGCTTGTGGTTGGCCATGATGGACCCATGGCGACTCCGTCAACGCCCGCGTCGCAGTCGCCGGCTCAGCGCAGCCGTCTGCGGGCGCTGCAGGACATCGTGCTGGGAACGGACTCCTACGGGATCGTCTTCGTGTTCCTGGCCGTCGACTACGTGTTCCTCACCGCGGGCTGGCATGGGAGCCTCGCCCTGATCATCAGCTCCATCTGGCTCGGGCTCACCGTGCTGTTGGCCTTCCGGACGTCGCAGGTCCCGCATCGTCTCATGCTCGCCGTCCGGGTGGCCGTGGCCTTGCTCGTGGTGTCCGCGGTGGTGGTGGCACTGGGAGGGGGCAACCGGGCCTACGGCACGATCGTGATCCTCGGGGCGGTCCTCGTGCTGGCCAGCCCGATCGCCATCGGCTGGCGCATCCTGCACCACGCGCGGGTGACGACACAGACCGTTCTCGGAGCACTGTGCATCTACGTCCTGATCGGGCTGGTGTTCGCCAATGCCGACTATGGAGTGCAACTCGTGTCGGGGCATTCGTTCTTCGCCCAGGCCGGCCAGCACGGCCCGGCCGACTTCGCGTACTTCAGCTACATCACGATGACCACCGTCGGGTACGGCGACCTGACGCCGGCGACGGGGCTCCCCCGCAGCAATGCCGTGCTCGAGGCGCTCATCGGCCAGATCTTCCTGGTAGTGCTCGTCGCCCGTCTGGTGGGGATGTACACGCCGACCTTCCGCTGGGGTCACGAGCTGCGCGACGGGCCGGGCGATGAAGGCGAGGGCGGGGCGGCCGCCACCCGGGGTCAGCCGGGCGGGCTCAGACCATGAGGACGACGGGCACGATCATCGGGCGCCGCTTGGTGCGGTCGCCGACGAACTTTCCCAGGGCCTTGCGGGTGTGGCGGCTGAGCACCTCAATGTCGTGGGCACCGTCACGCAGCGCCTGCGTCACCGCGGCGGAGACAACCTCGCTCGCTTCCTCCAGCAGTTCCTCGGCCTCGGGTGCGTACACCCAGCCCCTCGTCTCGATCACCGGCGGGCAGCTGAGCTTGTTCTGTTGCCGGTCGACCGTGACGACGGCCATAACGACGCCTTCCTCGGACAGCTTCTTCCTGTCTCGCAGCACCCCGTGCTCGATGTCGCCCACGGTGCCGTCCACATAGACGTAGCCACCGGGGACTTTGCCATCGCGGGAGATGCCCTTGGCATCGAGTTGGATGACGTCACCGTCCTCGCAGAGGAGCACCTTGGCCGGGTCGAGACCCATGGTGAGGGCGAGGCGGGCGTGGTGCACCATGTGGCGGAACTCGCCGTGGACCGGAACGAAGCACTCCGGTTCGGTCACCGCGATCAACGTGCGCAGCTCCCCCTGGCGGGCGTGCCCGCTGACGTGGACCTTCTCGGCACCTGTGTGCACGACCTCGGCGCCCCGGCGGTACAGGTCATCGATGACCTGTCCCACCGACCACTCGTTGCCCGGGATCGGGTGGGCGCTGATGATGACCACGTCGTCCTCCCCGATGCGCAGCCACTTGTTCTGCCCCGTGGCCATCAGCGAGAGGGCCGACATCGGCTCGCCCTGCGAACCGGTCGAGATCACACACACCTCGCCCAGAGGCACACTGTCCACCGCTTCGATGTCGATCTGCACTCCGTCGGGGATGCTGATGATGCCGAGGCGAGTGCCGAGCTCGACGTTCTTGGCCATGGACCGGCCCAGGGTGGCAACCTTGCGACCGTTGGCCACCGCGGCGTCGATGATCTGCTGCACGCGGTGCATGTGGCTGGCGAAGCAGGCCACGATGATGCGCTTGCCGGTCTGGGCCGCGAAGACCCGGCGGAGTGTCACGCCGACCGTGGACTCGGAGTCCGTAAAGCCGGGCTCCTCCGCGTTGGTGGAGTCCGACAAGAGGAGGCGGACACCCTCAGTTCGGGCGAGCTCCCCCATGCGTGCCATATCGGTGCGGCGACCGTCGACCGGCTGCAGGTCGAGTTTGAAATCCCCCGAGTGGAGGATCACGCCCTGCGGCGTGTGGAACGCGATGGCCATCGCCTCGGGCACCGAATGCGTCACCGGGATGAACTCGACGTCGCAACCGCCGATCTTCACCGTTTCGCCGTCCGCCACCGAAATGAACTTGGTGTGGCCGGCGAGCCCGGCCTCCTCGATGCGGTGGCGGGCCAGACCCACCGTCAGCTCGGAGCCGTAGATCGGCGCGTGGACCTCACGGAGCAGGAAGGCCAGCCCGCCCGTGTGGTCCTCGTGGCCGTGTGTGAGGACGATCCCGTCCACCCGGTCCTTGCGGTCGTAGAGGTAGGTGAACTCGGGCAGGACCAGGTCGATACCCGGCATGTCGGGATCGGGGAACATGATCCCGCAGTCGAGGACGAGGATGCGCCCGTCGACCTCGATGCACGCGCAGTTCCGCCCGATCTCGCCGAGCCCGCCCAGGAAGACGACCCGGACCGGATTCGGTTTGTTGCCGCGCCCGCGCTCAGCCAAGCGGGGCGACCGTGACTGCAGGTGGCCCGACGGCGGCCAGGATCTTCTGCGCCTGGTTGTCGAGGTCGGGGGTGGACGCCCCCATCGGCAGGCGGCATTGGCCCACGCGCAGGCCTAGAGCACGCAGCATCGCCTTGGCCGGCAGCGGATTGGGGAACTCCTCGGTGGACTCGAAGTCGAAGGAGTCGAGCAACTCGGCGTTGCCGGCGATGGCCGCGGCGAGATCGCCTGCCGCAAAGGCATCGACCACCCGGCGGAGTTGCGGGCCGACCCAGTGCGCGGCGACGCTGACGACGCCGAGCGCCCCGACCGCCATGAGCGGCAGCGTCATGATGTCGTCACCGCTGTAGATCTCGAAGCCGGCCGGCACCTGCGCGGCGAGGTGCGCCGTGGTGGCGGGGTCGCCAGCTGCGTCCTTGAGGGCCACGATGGCAGTCACATCGCGGGCGAGACGGAGCATGGTCTGGGTGGCAATCCGTCGTCCGCTGCGGACGGGGATGTCGTAGAGCATGACGGGGAGGTCGCCGGCGGCCTCGGCCACCGTGCGAAAGTGCTCGAAGATCCCGGCTTGGGAGGGCCGGTTGTAATACGGAGTGACCAGCAGGACGCCGTCCACGCCGCACGCCACGGCCTGCTTCGTCATGGCGATGGAGTGGGCTGTGTCGTTGGAGCCGGTCCCGGCCACGACGGGGATCGTGACGGCCTCGGCAACGGCGCGCCAGAGCGCCGCCTTCTCGTCGTCGGTCAGCACCGAGCTCTCGCCGGTGGAACCGCTGAGCACCAGACCGTCGCTGCCGTGTTCGGCGAGCCAACGGGCCAGGTCGACCGCGGCCGGCAGGTCCAGCGCCCCGGCGGCGTCGAACGGGGTCACCATGGCCGTGACCACCCGCCCGAAGCGGGGCGAGTCGTGCTGCTTGGGGCTCATCGCCCCTTCACGCTACCAGCGATGCGCGGCGCTCAGGTGCTCAAGCGACCTGGCGCTCGACCGGCGAACCGTCGGCGAACGCGTCCTCGTCCTCCGTGGAGTCGGTCAGGTTTTCGAACGCGATCGCCCCCATTTCGGTGAACTTGGTGCGGAGCCAGCCGTCGGCTGCATCGAGGAGGCCCAGCTTCTTGAGGTTGGGAACGATCTTGGAGAACAGCAGGATCTGGAAGTCGTCACGCTCCGGCGCGGCCTGCATCAACTTGATCACGTCGGCCGTGGGCACCTCCATGCGCTCCCACACTTCCTGCATGACCAAGCGGTCCTTCATGCGGATGGCCGCTTCGAACGCGAACTCCTGGCGTTCCCTGAGCTCCGCCGCACTGAGCTCCTTGTAGTACTCCTGCAGGCTGAGCACGCCGAAGGCCACGTGACGGGCCTCGTCGGCCATGACATAGCGCAGCAGCTTCTTGAGCAGCGGCTCGGTCGTCATGGCGTGGATAAAACCGAAGGCGGCCAACGCCAGGCCCTCGACCATGATCTGCATGCCGAGGTACGTCATGTCCCAACGCGAGTCGCTGACGATGTCGTCGAGCAGCAGACCGAGGTGCGCGTTCATGGGGTAGTGGCCCGAGAGCTTTTCGTCGAGGTACTTGGAGAAGACCTCGACGTGGCGGGCTTCGTCCATCACCTGCGTCGCGGCGTAGTACTTGGCGTCGATCCACGGGACCGTCTCGACGATCTTGGCGGTGCACAGCAGCGCACCCTGCTCACCGTGCATGAACTGCGACAGCAGCCAGTTCTGGTTCTCGACCCCGAACTGCAACATGCGCTTCTCATCCCACTTCTCCACGACGGTGCCGGCCATGGCGGCCTCGTCCCACTGCGCCTGGGCCGGGTTCGCCTCGGCGTTGGCGATGACCACGCGCTCCTGGTCGACTTCTATCGACCAGTCCAGGTCGGTCTGCCCGTTCCACTGTGCCTTCTTGGCCTTCTCGTAGAGCTTGTCGAGCTGGGGCTTGGCGCCCTTCTCGTAGTCCCAGGTGAACTCCGCCGGACAATTGTCGGGAACGCGGTGGAAACCCTCCACGTCGTACTTGCCGACGAACGTCAGGACGGCCTCGAGGTCGTCGATGTTCTCCCGCCCGATCAGCTCGAGGTTGGACCTCAGGTCCTGCTCGGTGTTCTCGTCGAGTGTGGTCATTGTGCCGCCCCCTTGATGGTTGCTCGGTTGGATGTGGAACTGGGTATGGAAGTCGAATGTGAGGTGGAGCTCAAACCGGGAGACTCGCCCGCCACCTCAAGGCGCAGGGCGAGGATGCCGGGCAGGACGAACGTGCGCACCAGCGCCCGGGTGTCGGCCGGGTCGGTCAGGTCGGCGTACGGGGACGGGTCCGAGGTGTAGGCCATGACGATGCGCACGGCCCACTCGGCCGCCCGGGAGGCCTGCTCGGGCTCGAGCCAGCGGGCGAAGAACGGAGCGGCCAGGTCGCTGGCGACCCGCATCACCTGGTCGAAGCCGCCGAACGTGACAGAGGGCAGGACGGCGCCGGGCTCGTACTCGAGCAGATAGGTCAGGGGCTCATGGCCGCGGAGCCAACGGGCCGACTCGACCATGCCGGCGACCAGCACGTCCTCGAGGTCGCCGGCCTCGCCCATGACGACGGCGAGGGATGAGAACAGACGTGCGACCTCGGTCTCGACCACGGCGGCGAGGATTCCCTCCTTGCCTCGTGGGAAGGCGCGGTAGGCGGTGGCACGGGAAAGGCCGGCGGCACGAGCGATGTCGTCGACCGTTGTCTTGGCGATGCCCTGGCGGGCCAGGCAGTTCAGCGCCCCGTCCACGAGCCGGACACGGGTCGACGAGCGGTCGTCCGCTCCGAGGTGCCGGACGACGCTGTCCCGCACCCCAGCCGGCGGGCCGGTCTCGACGACTTCAGGTCGTGCTGCCGCTCTTGCGCCCACTGGTGACACAGTATGGCGTTTTTTGTCTCACTGTCAACCGGTTGGGAATGTGGGACCGCAACCCGACGGAGACGGAGACGGAGACGGAGATCGGGCCTCGACCTCAGTTGAGATTGAAATGCCCCGGTGCGATGGAGGTGATGAGCAGGGCCAGGACGGCCAGCATGGCCACGCTCCCCCCGACGGTGAGCACCAGTGCGGTCCTGTGGTCCCGCAACTCGCCGGCGTACTCGTACAGGAGGCCCAGGAGGCCGCCGACGACCAGGCCACCGAGGTGGGCCCGCCAGTCGGTATTGCCCGTGAAGCCGAGTGCCAGGTTCAGGACCAGCAGGATGGCCACCGGCGTCACCGGCAGGCGGCGGCGCATGCCCACGACCAGATAGGCGCCCAGGACGCCCATGATGGCGCCGGACGCCCCGATACCCAGCTCGTTGTGGGGGCCGAGGAGATACGAGCCGACACTCCCCCCGAGGCCGGCCAACAGGTAGAGGGCGACGAAGCGCACCTTGCCCAGGAGCACCTCGAGCGCTGGACCGACGATGAGCAGGGTGATCATGTTGAAGAAGATGTGCTGGAAGCTGGCGTGGAGCCACATGGCCGTGAAGGCCCGGTAGTACTGGTGCAACGAATGCACCCCATCGGGCCATAGGCCGTAGCGGTTGATGACGCGGTTGTTGGTCCCGAAGCCCTCGAGGAAGAACACCACCACGTTGATGGCGATGATGGCGAGGACGACCGGCGTCGGATTGGTGGAGCCGACCACACCGGTCCGGCCCCGACTGGTGTGGGTGAAGGCCGGGACGTGCCGGGAACGCTTGGCCCCTTCGGAGGTGCACTCCGGGCACTGCCAGCCGACCCGTGCCTCGACCATGCAGTCGGTGCAGATAGGGCGGTCGCAGTGAGCGCACAACACCGAGGCCGCCTTCTCGGGGTGGCGGTAGCAGGGCGGGGGCGGTACGGGCTGGGGCTGGGGTTGCAGCTCGGAACCGCTCACCGGATGCCGGCGAGCAACTCGGACCGGACCAGCAGCGCCACCTGCTCGGGGTCGTTGAGGTCCCAGCGCCCCGGGGAGCTGATGTACGAGAGCACCATGCGAGCTAGGAAGTCGGCCGCCGCATCGAGGTCGGTGCCTTCCGCCATGCCGTGGCGCACCAGGTACGGCGCCAGGAACGCGGCCACCAGCGTGTGAGTCTGGTCCGCCTCCGTGGACATCCGGGGCAGGAGGATGTCGGGCTCGGTCACCAGGATCCGTTGGAGCACCTCGTGCTCGACCAGGGCCCGGTGGGCGAACATGAGCCCTCGCTCCATCACCTCTTCCAGCGTGTCGGCGTCGGAGACCTCCTGATAGAGCCGCAGGAAGAAACGGGAGAACTCCCAACCCACTACGGCGGAGAGCAGCTCGTCACGCCCGCCCGGGAAGTAGCGGTAGACCGTCGCCCGCGAGACGCCTGCCTCGCGGGCGGCGTCCTCGACCGTCGTTTTGGCCAGTCCCCAGCGGGCCACGCAGTCGTAGGTCGCCTGCAGGAGTCGCTCCCGGACGTCAGGATTCACAGCCCCAGCAACGCCTGGAGGCCGACCGTCAGCCCGGGCCGGCCGGCCACGGCGCGCACGGCGAGCAGCACGCCGGGCATGAACGAGCGGCGGTCGTACGAGTCGTGGCGGATGGTCAGGCTCTGGCCCGGCGCACCGAAGATGACCTCCTCGTGCGCCACCAGGCCGGGCAGGCGCACCGAGTGCACGTGCACGCCGTCGGGCGCTTCGGCGCCGCGGGCCCCCGCCAGCACGAAGTCGGTCGTCGGGTCGGGTGGCAAGGCGTCGCTCCCGGCCTCACGGCGGGCCGCCGCGATCACCGCCGCCGTGTGCATGGCGGTGCCCGATGGCGCATCGCGCTTGGCATCGTGGTGCAGCTCAATGATCTCGACGCCGTCCATGTGCGGCGCGGCGATACGGGAGAGGTGGAGCAGCAGCACCGCTCCGATGGCGAAGTTGGGCACGACGACCACGTTGGCGCCGGTGCCGCCCCCCGAGAAGAGTGCCGCGATGTCAGCCACGTCGCTGTCGGACAGCCCGCTCGTCCCGATGACGGCGTGGATGCCCTCGACGGCGTAGTGCCGCGCGTTGTGGCGGACCGCCTCGGCAATGGTGAAGTCGACCACGACCTCGGCCCCCAGATCGGCCAGCGCGTTCACCTCGCCGATGATCGTGAGGCCGCACACCTCCGCCCCGACATGGCCGGGGTCAATGGCGGCGACCAGTTCCAGGTCGGCTGCCTCCGAGACGGCCCGGCAGACCTCCTGGCCCATGCGACCGCCGGCGCCGACCACACCGACCTTCTGCATGGCCCCCAAGCTACCGGGCGGCCAGGGCGGGTTGGCGGGACTCGAAGTCGCGCCGGTCGAAGGGGCCGACGGCGCTCAGCGTGCGCGGCGACTCCACCAGTGCCGCTGCCACCTCCAGGACGTCGGCCCGGGAAATCCCGTCAATGCGGGCGAGCACCTCGTCCACCGAGAGCACCTCGCCACGCAGCAGCATGGACGCGCCGAGGCGGGTCATGCGGGCACCGGAGTCCTCGCCCGAGAGGAGCATCTCGGCGCGCAGGTTGCCCTTGGCGACCGCCAGTTCCCGATCGGTCACTCCGTCGGCGGCCAGGATCTCGAGCTCTGTGTTGACGATCTGCAGCACCTCGTCGACATGCTCGGGCGCTGTGCCCACCACCACGGCGAGCGATCCGCTGTCCTGGTAGGCCGCCCGCTCCGACCACACCGAGTACGCCAGCCCACGCTCCTCACGCACCTTCTGGAAGAGCCGGCTGGACAAGCCGCCCCCCAGCACGTGATTCAGCACAGAGAGGGCCCAGCGTCGCTCGTCGAACCGCGAGACCGAGCGCATTCCGTAGACCAGCTGCGCCTGCTCGGTGGGGCGGCGCACCACGTCGAGGGCGACCGTCTCGGGCCCGGGCGCCGTGCGGGCCGGAGCGGCGCCGCCCGCCGTGCCGGCAAAGCGCCGCTCCAGGTCGGCCGCGACCGCGTCATGGGTGCAGTCGCCGGCGACCGAGACGACCATGTTGGACGGCCGGTAGTGCTCATGGAAGAAGGCGCTGATGTCGTCGCGGGTGATGCGCTGTACCGACGACGCCGTCCCCAGGGTGTCCCGCCCGAGGGCGTGCTCGGGGAAGAGCGCCGCCTGCCACCGCTCCCCCGCCAGGTCGGCGGGCTCGTCGGCGTGCATCAGGATCTCGTCGAGGATGACCGTCCGCTCAGCCTCGATGTCGTCGGGACGGAGTGCCGGCTCCCACATGATGTCGCTCAGGATGTCGAGCCCGAGCGACAGGTGCTCGGAAAGCAGCCGGACGTAGAAAGTCGTGTACTCCTTCGTGGTGAAGGCGTTGCAGTCGCCCCCCACCTCATCGAGCTCCTCGGCGATGGCCGAGGCAGAGCGCCGTTCGGTGCCCTTGAAGAGAAGGTGCTCCAAGAAATGTGACGCCCCGGCAAGTTCGCCGGGCTCATCACGCGAGCCGGTACCGACCCAGTAGGCGACCGCCACCGAACGGACATCCGCCATGGTCTCGGTGACCAGGCGGATGCCGGACGGCAGAACAGACGTTTCGATCAACGACGGCGCGAACGCCCACGCGAGGGGCGGCGGTCGCCACCTCGGTCGCCGCCGCGGTCGTTCCCGGCTTCGGCCGCACCAGGGCCGAGGTCGCCCAGGTCCGCCACCAGCTCGGCCTCGAAGGCATCCTCGAATGACGACCCGTCGGCCGTACGGGCCGGTGCGGGGGAAGACGAAGACGACGAGTCCGAGCCGGACGACGAGCGCGAGCCGGAGCCCGACGACGAGGAAGACGAAGACGGCGCAGCGTCACCGTTGCCGGAACGGGAGCTCGAACCCGAACCCGAGCCGTTCCCGCCCGAAGACGACGAGCCACCACCCTCGGGCGCCGAAGCCAGAGACAGCGACACCTTGCCCTGCGGGTCGATGTCGTCGACCCGCACCTCGACGGCTTGGCCCAAAGTCAACACGTCCTCGACGTTGTTGATGCGCTTGCCACCGGCGAGCGAGGACAGCTTCGAGATGTGCAGCAGGCCGTCCCGGCCGGGCAGCACGTTCACGAAGGCGCCGAACTTGGTGATGTTGACCACCTTGCCCGCGTAGACCGCGCCGACATCCGCTGTGGGCGGGTCGAGGATCAGCGAGATACGGCGACGGGCCTCTTCGACCGCGTTCCCGTCCTTGGCACCGATCGTCACCGTGCCGACCACACCGTCGTCGTCGACGGCGATGTCCGCACCGGTCTCCTGCTGCAGGGTGTTGATGACCTTGCCCTTGGGTCCGATGACCTCACCGATCTTGTCGATCGGGATCTCCATGGAGACGATCTTCGGTGCGCTCTCCGCCACGTGGTCGCGGGGCTCGGCGATGGCGCCGGCCATGACCTCGAGGATCTTGAGCCGGGCTTCCTTGGCCTGCAACAGCGCCCTGGCCAACACGTCGGCCGGGAGGCCGGCGATCTTGGTGTCGAGCTGGAGTGCCGTCACGGCGTCCGCCGTGCCGGCCACCTTGAAGTCCATGTCGCCGAAGGCGTCCTCGGACCCGAGGATGTCGGTCAGCGTCACGTATTTGCCCTCGTCGTAGACGAGGCCCATGGCGATGCCCGCCACCGCCGCCCGCAGGGGCACCCCGGCGGCCATCAGTGACAGCGTCGAACCGCAGACCGACGCCATGGAGGTCGAGCCGTTCGAAGCCAGCACGTCGGACACCACACGCAAGGTGTAGGAGAAGTCCTCGACGGGCGGCACGACGGGCAACAGTGCCCGCTCGGCCAGGAGGCCGTGCCCGATCTCCCGACGCTTCGGACCGCGCATGAAGCCGGTCTCACCGGTGGAGAAGGGGGGGAAGTTGTAGTGGTGCATGTAGCGCTTGTGGTCGACGGGGGTGATGGTGTCGAGCTGTTGCTGCATGCGGGGCATGCCCAGCGTCGTGACGTTGAGCACCTGCGTCTCGCCGCGCTGGAAGAGCGCCGAGCCGTGCGCCGTCGGGAGAAGGTCGATCTCGGCCGAGAGCGGGCGGATGTCGGCGATACCACGGCCGTCCACGCGGACGCCGTCCTCGACGATGCTCTTGCGCACCAGCTTCTTGGTCAGCGAGCGGATGGCCCCCTTGACCTCACTTGGCCGGTCGGCGAACTCCTCACCGAGGGCGGCGCGGATCTCCTCGCCGGCGGCGTCGAGCGCGGCGTTGCGCTCAGCCTTGCTCCGGACCAGGTTGGCCTTGGCGATGGGATCGGTGCCGACCGCCTCCACCCGGGCCCACACGTCGTCCTGGTAGTCGCTGAACGTGGAGAATGGGATCGTGACGATGGGGCCGCGCACGGCCGTGTAGGACGCCACCAGTTCACGCTGCAGGTTGATGGCCTCACGGATCCACGTCTTGGCCGCTTCGAGGCCCGACGCGAGGACTTCCTCGGTCACCTTCGGGGCGCCCTCGTCGTAGTACGACCACGACTTCTCGGTCCCGCCTGCCTCGACCATCATGATGGCGATGTCGGTGTCGGCGTCCTCGGTGAGGGCACGGCCGGCCACGACGAGCTCGAAGGTCGACTCCTCGCCTTCCTCGAAGGTGGGGTGTGGGATCCAGGTGCCCTCGGTCGTGAAGGCGACCCGGACGGCGCCGATGGGGCCATCGAAGGGGATGCCCGAGAGCATCAGCGCCGCCGACGACGCGTTGATGGCCAGTACGTCGTGCGGGTTCACCTGGTCGGCACCGATGATCGTCCCGACGACGTGGACCTCGTTACGGAACCCGTCGGGGAAGGACGGCCGCAGCGGACGGTCGATCAGACGGCAGGTCAGGATCGCCTGGTCCGAGCTCTTGCCTTCACGGCGGAAGAATGAGCCCGGGATTTTGCCGGCGGCGTACGTCCGCTCCTCGATGTCGACGGTGAGGGGGAAGAAGTCGGCCCCCTCCCGCACGTGCCGGGCCGCGGTGGCCGTGGCCAGCAGGACGGTGTCACCGATGCGGGCGACAACGGCCCCGTCGGCGAGCTGGGCGAGTTTCCCCGCCTCGAATGACATGGTTCGGTCGGTCCCGCTGATCGGGGCCGACACGGAAATGGCGTCAGCCATGATGCTCCTCGTGTCTCGGGGGCATCCTCGTGTCTGGTTCCCAGTAGTCGACCACCTCGCACCCGAAGTGAGCGGCGACTGGCAGCCAGGTGGCTGAAGACGCCCGGTTCTGTGGTGGTGCTGCTGCCGCTACCTTCTGATGCCGAGCCGGCCGATGATGGAGCGGTAGCGCTCGACGTCGTTCTTGCGGACGTAGTCGAGCAGCCGACGACGCTGGCCGATGAGCTTCATCAGGCCGCGCCGAGTGTGGTGGTCCCCCTTGTGCTCCTTCAGGTGCTCCGTCAGGTGGTTGATCCGGCCTGACAACAGGGCTATCTGCACCTCGGGTGAGCCGGTGTCACTTTCGTGCAACCGGTACTCGGAGATGGTGGCCTGCGTGTCGGGCATGTAGGAAGAACCTCGAGGAGCTTGTCGGAGTGTGGCGGGAACCTTCCCCAGCCGCCAAATATGGTAGCAGCCGCCCGCTGATCTGGGGTGATCAGGGGAGATCCGCCGTGGCGAGCACTCGTTCGGTGGCCTCCACGTCGGCCTGCATCTGGGTGATCAAGGCTTCGACGGAGTCGAAGCGCTGCTCCCCTCGCAGTCTATGGGCGAAGGACACCGCGGCTGCCTCCCCGTAGAGATCGCCGTCGAAGTGCAGGAGGTAGGCCTCCACCAGGACCGGCGCCGTGCCCGGCTCGTAGAAGGTGGGACGGCGCCCGACCGAGATCGCTGCCTGGTGGAGCGAACCGTCAGCCCGCCGGTAGTGCCCGGCGTAGACAGCATCGGCGGGCAGAGCAATATCGTCGGCCACGGCGAGGTTGGCGGTCGGGAACCCCAGCTCAGGGCCGCCGCGCCCGTCGCCATGGACCACGTGGCCCCGCACCTCGTGGGGCCGCCCCAGGAGGCGGGCCGCCCCCTCCACATCGCCTTCGGCCAGGAGAGCGCGGATGCGGGTCGAGGAGACGGCGTCGCGGCCGTCGCCGGTCAGCCCCACGCCCAGCACCTCGAAGCCGTACTGGGCCCCCAGGCGCCGGAGCAGCTCGACGTTGCCCCGGCGGCCGTGGCCGAAGTGGAAGTCCTCCCC
>Ga0182024_10009981_pt1 | contig 19480 bp, 13 predicted proteins | sample P32metaG_FD_120480 | JGI IMG/M metagenome (GOLD analysis project Ga0182024, IMG submission 120480) | Permafrost microbial communities from Stordalen Mire, Sweden - P3-2 metaG (Illumina Assembly) | ecosystem: Environmental > Terrestrial > Soil > Wetlands > Permafrost | place: Sweden: Stordalen... | reverse complement strand
TCGCGGGAGGCGGCGGCGGGGGCGTTCCGAAGACGACTTCGAGAATCCACTTGCCGCGCTTCGTCGGACTCGTGCGAAACGTGTGCGACGTCAACGCCAAGATGCTTCCCATGCCCAACAGACCGCCGCGATGATCCGCCGGTTTCAATGTGACTCGCCGCATCGCGGGCCCATCGACGCCGAAAATCTTGTAATGCTGCGCCAGCGGACCATTGAGATACGTGTAATCGGAGTCGAGCAACTCCAAAACGCTGCGATCCTCTTCACGAAGCTTGTCGAAATACGTGGCCGTTTCGTCGTACATCGCTTTGCGCAGTTCTTGCGTGAAAGTCGGAAAGAATTCGGTGCTCGGCCGCGCGTCGGATAGCTTTCGAATCTGCAGCCATTGCGCGCCGAATTGGTCGGTCAATGAGCGGGCCCGCGGATCGGCCAGCATTCGCCGCACTTGCGATTCCAGCGTTTTCGGATCGGAAAGCTTGTGCTCGGCGGCAAGCTCCGTCAGCGCATCGTCGGGCAAGCTGCACCAGAGAAAATACGACAGCCGACCAGCCAATTCCTCGTCCCGAACGCGATAGGGGGCCGTTGAACCTTCCTTCGCTTGATCCTGCTCGATCCGAAACAGAAAATCGGGAGACACGAGAACCGACTTGAGCATCGGTCGCACACACTCGGCAAAACTCTCGCCTTTCGTCGCCGATCGATCGTAGAGTTTCAGAAGATCGGCGATTTCTTGCGCGGTTGCCGGGCGCCGGAAGGCACGGCTGGCGAATCGGACAATCAGTTTGCCGGCCGCGTCGCGCGCCGCCGCCGTATTGCTCGCCGCCGCGGTGCCGGTGTCGGAGTTCTTCCCGGTCGTGATCTTGCCGCCGAACAGTTTTTCGCGAGCCTTCTTCGCGCGATCGGTAATTGCGCCGTCGACCGACGAGCTCAGCTCGGTGCCATACAAGCGGTCGAGCACTTTGTCGGCCGCGGTGAAATACTTTTCCACCAGCGCCGGGGAAACCGACAAGGCCGCGGCAAGTTTGCCGTAGCCGGGCCCACCGCCGTCGTCGGGCATACCGACCGCTTCGGCCGCGTCGAAATCGATGCCGACGAGATCGTGGATCGTGAGATTGTATTCCGCGAGGTTCAACCGGCGCATGGGCGAGAGGCCCGGATCGCGCTCGGTTTTCGCAAGATCATCCATCCGCCCGGCCAACTGCTTCAACCAGCCGATCAACCGCTCGCGTTCGGAGGGCGTCAGTTGCTTTTCGCCCTCGGGCGGCATCTCTTCGGCCTCGAGTTGCTCGACCGCCTTGCGAACCGTTTTGCGATGCCGCAGAGCGCTCGGATCGTCGGAAAGCAGCGTGAAATTGATGTCGCCCTTCTGAACCTTCGCGCCGTGACACTTGAAACAATGCGATTCGAGAATCGGACGAATGTCCTTCTGAAAACTTGCGGCCGGCAATTCCGCTGTGGCGGCCGTTGCGACAGCATCGCTTACCACGATGGCGCCAGTACACCCCACGATGCACGCCATGAAAATGGCATTGCACGCGCGCCGAAAAACCGGTGGCAGATCGTAGACCAGCATTGGTCGGAGGCGGGGGAAAAAGAGGCGGGAGATTCGGCAGGGCAGTTCTTCTATCAACCGATCCATATCTTAACACCGCGCCCCGCTCTCTTAGAACCCCTCACAAAACCGCCGGGGACTGTCCCCATTTTGCGAAGTCCGCGAAGCAAAACGGGGACTGTCCCCTTCCGCCAAGCGGTTTTGTGAGGGGCTTTTAGAAGCTGGCCCCGTCGATCGGCAAGCCGTCAGCTCTATTGCACAGCCGCCGGTGGACTTCGGGGCTGATGCTGAAGTTGATGTTCCGCACCGATCCGTCGCAAAGCGCCATGACGAAAATGCCCGCGTGAGCACTGCCGAAACTCCAAAAATTGACGAGGCCCGGGGTGTCTCTCGCTGGCGGCGCATAGTTGTACGATGTGGAGCCGGGCGGGGAATTCGACCCCGTTCGCGTCTGGTCCCAGTTCAAGCCCGTGAACGCGTTCTCGTTGTCGCCGAGGTCCGTGCCCGTGGTGTACAAATCCGGGTCGAGATATTTCTCGCCCACGAGATAGGTGTTGCTGAGCCCGTCGGTGATCGCGGCGGTTCGCAATTCAGCATGCCCCAGGCAGACGCCGGTATTTTGCGGGTAGTTGGCCCAGAATGAAGGAGTAAGGCCCTGCGACATGCTCGAAGGTTGACGCGACTGGGTGGCATCCACGTTGTCGTTGTCGCCGCCATTGCCCGCATAATCGATCCGCAGGACCATTGGAGCATTGCCGCAGTTGATTTGGCCAGATCCGCCGTCATTCGCATACAGCCCCACGGGACGCCGTGAGGGGCAATAAAAAGTTTCGAGCGGCGTGGTGATGAGTTGCACCAAAGCGGCCGACTTGGCGCTCGGCGGCAGTCCCGCGCCGATCCGCGACAGTGCCAACTGGTCGATGTAGGGGAGAATGCAATAGGCCCAACCGCCGGGTTGCTTCAGCCCGGTGCCTTGATCGGGATCGCCCGTCCATTCGTAGCCCCAACCGGCGGTCGGCAGAAAAGTTTGCGCGGCTTCATGGGCGAGCATTCCCGATCCCAATTGCTTGAGATGGTTCTGGCATTGGGTGATGCGGGCCTGCTCGCGGGCCGATTGCACCGCCGGCAACAACAACCCAACGAGGATCCCGATAATCGTAATCACGACGAGCAATTCGACGAGCGTAAACCCGCTTCCTCGAACGATTGCCGCCCGATTCCGAGATACGAATCGGACTGGCAACTCTGCTCCGCGCTCCGCGGCCGGCGAATACGGCGAAGGACGACGATGGTTCGACTGCGTAAATGCCATTACCGATTTCGCTCCGTCCCGACGAAAGAAGACTAGCGTCCGCCGCTCGCGCGCCCGACACCCCGCAAGGAGCGATCATACCGCGAATCAAAAATCAAAGCCACTATCGACCGATCAATGCCTCGGCTTTGGGATCGGTCACCCCTACGACGCGACAACGCTGTCAACCCAGCGCCCGAACACCTGCTCGCCGATGCTTCGCAAGCCTGGCAGATGGCGCTGGGATTGTTCCATCAAAGTCGTGCTGGTCAAACCGACCTTCGCCAGGTCGTCGGGGAAGGCCGTCGCCATGCGTTCGATACTGCTCGCCGTGACCTCCAGGTGAAACAGCAGTCCATAAGCGTTCGTGCCGAACCGGAATGCCTGATGGGCCGTCATCCGTGAAGAGGCCAGTAGTTCGGCTCCGTGGGGCAAATCGAAAATGTCGCCGTGCCAATGCAGCGGGGTGAACGTCCCGGGCATATCCCGCCACAGCGGATCGGATTTTGCCGCGGGAGCGAGCGACACTTCGTGCCAGCCGATCTCCTGCTGCCCGCTCGGTCGGACGTTCGCTCCCAAAGCGGCGGCGAGCAGTTGACTTCCCAAACAAATTCCCAACACGGGTTTGCCGTCTCGAACGGTCGCTTCGATGAGCCGAATTTCATCGCGCAAATGTGGAAAGCGATCGTGGTCGCACACTCCCATCGGTCCGCCCATGACGATCAACCCCCCGGCCGCCGCCACGCTTTTTGGAACCGGCTCGCCCGCGAACAGACGAACGACGCGAGCCGAGACTTGCCTGGCCGTCAACGAATTTTGAATCGAACCGATCGTTTCGCATTCGACGTGCTGCAGCACGATCGCTTCTGCCGACATGGGGTTCCTCGGAGAAAGTCTCTGAACTGCGACGGAAGCTGGGCCACAAAGCCAAGCAACAACCGACGTTCCGGTTCACGCCGGTTCCACTCCTACTCGACCGCCTCCGCGTGCGCCAATTCGTCGCTTAGGGCCGATCGAAAAACAACTTCGCGTTTTCGCTCCGCCTTACCGCCAGGCGAAGTCGCCGGCGTTGACGCTGGGCAGATGGCTTACGCCCATCAGATGCTTGTCGATCGCGCGGGCTGCTTCACGGCCTTCGTGGATCGCCCAGACGACGAGCGATTGGCCACGGCGCAGGTCGCCGGCCGCGAACACTCCCGGCAAGCTCGACATATAGTCGGCGTCCGTCTTCACGTTTCCACGCGGGTCGAGCTCCAGGCCGAGATCGCCGATCGGGCCGGTTTTCTCCGGGCCCAAAAAGCCCATCGCCAGCAGCACGAGTTGGCAGGGCCAGGTTTGCTCCGAGCCGGGCGACTCGCGCATCACTTGCCGGCCCGAGTCGTCCTTGACCCATTCGACTTGCACGGTCACCAGGCTTTTCACGCGGTTCTCGGCGTCGCCGTGGAATTCCTTCGTCAGAATGCTCCAATGCCGCGACGCGCCCTCTTCGTGCGATGTGCTGGTGCGCAGGATCATCGGCCACAGCGGCCAGGGAGTGTGAGCCGGACGTTCATGGGCGCGGGGATAATTGCCCACGTCGGGTGGCTGCGAGAGCAACTCGAATTGCGTCAGGCTGCGGCAACCTTGGCGGTTCGACGTGCCGGTGCAGTCGCTCCCCGTGTCGCCGCCGCCGATCACGATCACATCCTTGCCCCCGGCCAATATCTGCCGGACGACTTCATCTCCCTGATTGCGGGCATTCTGCTGCGGCAGAAAATCCATCGCGTAGTGAATGCCTTGAAACTCGCGGCCGGGGATCGGCAGATCGCGCGGCTTCGTCGCGCCGCCGGCGAGAAGAATCGCGTCGTATTTATCGCGCAGCTCGGCGGTCGGGAGATTCACGCCGACATTGGCATTGCAGCGGAATTCGACCCCTTCCGCCTCCATCTGACGAATTCGCCGCCAGACGTGGGACTTTTCAAGCTTGAAATCGGGAATGCCGTACATCAGCAGCCCGCCCGGTCGATCGGCTCGCTCGAAAACCGTCACGCTATGCCCGGCCCGATTCAATTGCTGCGCGGCGGCCAATCCCGCCGGCCCGGAGCCGACGACGGCCACTCGCTTTCCGCTGCGATCGGTCGGCGGCTGCGGCTCGATCCAGCCGTTGGCGATCGCATGATCGGCGATCGCCATTTCGATTTGCTTGATGGCGACCGGATCTTCGTTGATCCCCAGCACGCACGACGCTTCGCACGGCGCCGGGCAAACGCGGCCGGTGAACTCGGGAAAATTGTTCGTCGCTTGAAGCCGATCGAGCGCTTCGTGCCAACTGTCGCGCGACACGAGGTCGTTCCAATCGGGAATGATATTGCCGACCGGGCAGCCGGTGTGACAGAACGGCACGCCGCAATCCATGCAGCGGGCGCCTTGGCGGTGCAATTCCTCGATCGGCAACGGCTTGAGAAACTCGTTGTAGTGCTTCAGCCGTTCGGAGACCGATTCCTTGCTGGAGGTCTGCCGAGCATATTTGAGAAACCCGCGCAGCTCACCCATGACTCACCCCGTGCAAGGCGGCCGAGTGAGGTGTCGGGCCATGACCCGCATTCCCGGCGCCGCCATTCCCGGCGCCGGCATAACCTGCGTCGGCGATCTTGCCGGTCTCTTCGATCGCTTGCTGCAATTCGGCGAGCGCGCGTTTGTAGTCGATGGGCATGACTTTCACGAACCGTTCGGCGAGCCGGTCCCAATTGTCGAGCACGTATTGCCCACGAACGCTGGCGGTGTATTCGACGTGCCGGCGGACCATGTCGCGGATCGAGTCGAGTTCGATGGCGTCGGGCGTTTCCAGTTCGACCATCTCGCGATTCACCAGCGGCGGGACCTTGCCCAGCTCGTCGAGCACGTAGGCGATGCCGCCGCTCATGCCGGCCGCGAAATTCCGGCCCGTGTCGCCGAGAATGATCGCCTTGCCGCCGGCCATGTATTCGCAGCCATGATCGCCGATCCCTTCGACGATGGCCGACGCTCCGCTATTGCGCACGCAAAACCGCTCGCCGGCGATGCCGCGGATGAACACTTCGCCGCTGGTGGCCCCATACAACACGACATTTCCGGCGATGATGTTCTCCTCCGCTTTGAACGTGGCTTCGCGGGGCGGAAAAACGATGATCCGTCCGCCGGAAAGGCCCTTGCCGAGATAATCGTTCACGTCTCCCTCGATGCGAACCGTCACGCCATGCACGCCAAACGCCATCAGGCTTTGGCCGGCGCTGCCTTTGAAATTGAGTTGGATCGTGTCGTCGCCCGTGAAGCCGCCGGCGCCGTAGCGGCGCGTCACTTCGCTGCACAAGATCGTGCCGACGGTGCGGTGTACATTGCGGATCGGCAGATCGAGAACGACCGCCGTCTGGTCTTCAAGAGCCGGCAGGCATTGCGGCAGCAGCGTGGTCACGTCGAGCGACGCCTCCAATTGATGATCCTGCGTCTGGCAGCAATACGTCTTCACATGCGGCGGAATTTCGGGCTGGTAGAGAATTTTCGAGAAATCCAAGCCGGCCGCCTTCCAATGCGACACCGCCCGGCGAACATCGAGCCGATCGACGCGCCCGACCATTTCGTTGATCGTGCGGAAGCCGAGCCGCGACATGATCTGTCGAACTTCCTCGGCCAGCAGGAAGAAGAAATTCACCACCGACTCGGGCTTGCCAGTGAATTTCTTGCGCAGCACCGGGTCTTGCGTGGCGATGCCGACCGGGCAAGTGTTTAGATGACACTTGCGCATCATGATGCAACCGAGCGTCACCAGCGCGGCCGTGGCAATGCCCCATTCCTCGGCGCCCAATAGCGCGGCGATGGCCACGTCTTTCCCGGTGCGCAACATGCCGTCGGTTTGCACGATGATCCGGCTGCGCAGATCGTTTTTCACCAGCACTTGATGCGTTTCCGCGAGGCCAAGTTCCCACGGCAGCCCGGCGTGCTTGATCGACGTTTGCGGCGAGGCGCCGGTGCCGCCGTCGTGCCCGCTGATGAGCACCACGTCGGCCTTCCCCTTGGCCACTCCCGCGGCAACGGTGCCGACGCCGACTTCGGCCACCAGCTTGACGCTGATCCGCGCCTTGGGATTGCCGTTTTTCAGGTCGTGGATCAATTGGGCCAAATCTTCGATCGAATAGATGTCGTGATGCGGCGGTGGCGAAATCAGGCCGACGCCGGGCGTGCTGTGCCGAATCCGCGCGATTTCGCGATCGACCTTGTGGCCCGGCAATTGCCCCCCTTCGCCCGGCTTGGCCCCTTGAGCCATTTTGATTTGCAGTTCCTCGGCATTGACGAGATACAGGCTCGTCACGCCGAATCGGCCGCTGGCCACTTGCTTGACGGCGCTATTGCGCCGGTCGCCGTTGGCGTCGGCCACGTATCGGGCCGGGTCTTCGCCCCCTTCGCCCGTGTTGCTCTTGCCGCCGATTCGGTTCATCGCGATGGCCAGCGTCTCGTGCGCCTCTTTCGAAATCGAGCCGTACGACATCGCGCCAGTGGCAAATCGCTTGACGATCTCCGCGGCCGGCTCGACTTCCTCCAATGGAATCGCATTCTCGGCCCATTTGAATTCCAGCAGCCCGCGGAGCGTCAGCAGCCGCGAGTTCTGCTGATCGATCATGCGGCAATAGGCTTGGAAATCCTCGCGACTGTTGACCTGCGTGGCTTGCTGCAATTTGGCGACAACGTCGGGGCTGAGCATGTGAGCTTCACCCTTGCGCCGCCATTGATATTGTCCACCGACGTCGAGATCGAGCGTTTGCGGCACGGCGACTCGCGGATAGCCATGCTCGTGCCGCCGCAGCGATTCCTCGGCGATGCCTTCGAGATCGATGCCTTCGAGCCGGCTGGGAGTGCGGGTGAAATACTCGTCGACGAAGCGGCTGGCCAAACCGATGGCCTCGAAAATCTGCGCGCCGCGATAGCTTTGCTGCGTCGAGATGCCCATCTTCGAGATCACTTTCAAGATGCCCTTCGCCGCGGCTTTGACGTAGTTCTTGCGCAGCTTTTCCAGCGGGATGTTGTCGGGCAACAAACCGTCGGACCGCATCTGGTCGATCGTCGCCAGCGCCAGATAAGGATTGATGGCGCCGGCGCCGTATGACGTAAGCAATGCAAAATGATGCACTTCGCGGGCCTCGCCCGTCTCGACGACCAATCCGCATCGAGTGCGCGTCTCGTGGCGAATCAAGTGATGATGCACGGCACTGGTGGCCAACAAGGCCGGGATCGGCAACCAGTCGGCACCAACGCCCCGATCCGAGAGAATCAGAATCGTCGCGCCTTCGTCCAAGGCGCGCGAGGCTTCGCCACGCAACTCTTCCAGCCGGTGGCGCATCCCCTCGACCCCCTCGGCCCGCGGAAACAGAATCGAAAGTGTGTGGCTATGGAGCCGGGTGGGATGCGATGAGTTGGCGGCGGCGTCGCTGTCGAGTCGCTTGATCTTCGCCAACTCGGCGTCGGTCAGAATCGGTTGTTCGAGCCGCAGCAATCCGCATTGCTGCGGTGTTTCTTCGAGCAGATTTCCCTCGGAGCCGATCGTGGTGATCAGTGACGTGATGATCTCCTCGCGGATCGCGTCGAGCGGCGGGTTGGTCACTTGCGCGAACAACTGCTTGAAATAGTTGTAGAGCAACTGCGGACGATCGGAGAGAACCGCCAGCGGCGTGTCGTTGCCCATTGAACCGACCGGCTCTTGGCCATCGGTACACATCGGCCCGATCAGGATGCGCAAATCCTCGAGCGTGTAGCCGAATGTCCGTTGCAATTTCAGCAACGGCCGATTGTGCCAGCCGTTGCCGTTCGTATGGCCGTTGTTGCCGTTGGCGTGAGAATGATCGTGGTCGCCGTGATTCACGTCAGCGCTCACCGCTTCCGGCAAGTCGCTCAGCTTGACCATGTTTTCGGTCAGCCATTGGCGATAAGGATGCCGCGCGGCCAGGCCGCTCTTGATCTCCTTGTCGGCGATGATTCGCTGCTGCGCGGTGTCGACCAAGAACATCCGGCCCGGCCGGAGCCTGCCCTTGTATTCGACATTCTCCGGCGGAATTTCCAACACGCCCGCCTCGGAAGCCAGCACGACATTGCCGTCTTTCGTCACCCAATAGCGGCTGGGCCGCAAGCCGTTTCGATCGAGACACGCGCCGATCATCACGCCATCGGTGAAAGCCATCGACGCCGGGCCATCCCACGGCTCGAGCAAACACGATTGGTATTCGTAGTAGGCCTTCAATTCGTCCGACATGCTCTCGTGCCCTGCCCACGGCTCGGGAATCAACATCGACATCGCTTGCGGCAAACTGCGCCCGGTGAGCACCAGCAACTCCAGCGCATTGTCGAAAATCGCCGAATCGCTCGCCCCCGGCGTGCAGATCGGCATGATCTTATGCAAGTCGGGACCGTACTTCTCGCTGGCCAGCATCCCTTCGCGGGCATGCATCCAATTCACATTGCCGCGCAACGTGTTGATCTCGCCGTTGTGCGCCAGAAAGCGGAACGGATGGGCCAGATCCCAAGTCGGAAACGTGTTCGTGCTATATCGCTGATGCACCAGCGCCAACGCCGACACATATCGCGGGTCTTTCAGATCGACATAAAACCCCTCGGTCTGATCCGGCAGCATCAAGCCTTTGTAGACCAACACCCGCGTCGACAGGCTCGGCATATAAAAAAACTTCCGCTCGCTCAGCCGGCTCGTCCGCACGACGCGCTCGATCCGCTTGCGAATGACGTAGAGCTTCCATTCGAGCATGTCGGGCGCTGTGTCGGCGCCGCGGGCAATGAAAATCTGACGGATGACCGGCTCGACGTCGCGCGCCAGCCAGCCGAGCACTCGGTTGTCGACCGGCACGTCGCGCCAGCCCAACAGCCGCTGCCCTTCCTCGGCGATGATCTGCTCGAACCGTTGCTGGCAAAACTGGCGCTGCACCTCGTCGCGCGGCAAGAAGACGGCCCCGGCGCCGTAGCCGCCGCGATTCGGAAGCTCGAAGCCCAGTTCGGCCACGGCGGGCTGCAAGAACTCGTGCGGCATTTGCGTCAGAATGCCGCAGCCGTCGCCGGTGAGCGGATCGCAGCCGCAAGCGCCGCGATGGCTCAAGTTGACGAGAATCTCCAATCCCCAGCGGATGACCTCATGGCTCTTGCGGCCCTCGATGTTGACGACGAACCCCACGCCGCAGGCATCATGCTCCTGCGCGGGATCGTAGAGGCCTAATTGCGGGCCGGACGAATGGTTTTCAAGCATGGCAGTTTTCACGCACGGTTTTCATGCACAATTCTTGTAGGGAACGCCCTCTATGGCGTTCCTTTGCGGCGTTCCTTCGCGCTTGTCATGGACCAGTCTGAGCAACCGCCAACGGCCTCGCTCGAACCGCCGGCGCGCCGTTGGAGGCGTTCGTCTTGCCGTTTCCGCTACTGTTCTCCGCGTGATCCGTCGCGACAGCGACGGCACTTGTCTCGGCCGTCACCGCGGTCTCTTTCCCTTCGCTGCACAACAGATCGATGAACCGCCGCACGGTCACGCCCAAATCTTTTCCACGCCGATGAATGATTCCCAGCGGACGAACCAACTCCTCGGTCGCCAGCGGCACGGCCACCAGTGTTCCAGCTTCCACCTCTCGGAGCACCGTCGGCAGCGGCAACAAACCGATGCCGGCATCGATCTCGATGGCTCGCTTGATCGTTTCGATATTGTCGAACTCCATCACGACGCGCACTTCGACATCATGCAAGTGCAGCACCCGATCGATCTCCCGGCGAATCGTCAAATCCGCGTCGAAACCGACGACCGGCTGCCCGGCAAGCTCTTCCAATTCGATCCGCCCACGGCGGGCAAACCGATTCCCCGGCGCGCAAACCAGCACCATCGGCTCCTCGCGCCACAGAATCGCTTGCAGCGACCGCGAGGCCTTCGGATAGCTCACCAGCCCCAAATCGGCCTGATCGCTTTCGACCACTTCATAAACGCGATGAGGATGCAGGTATTCGAGCCGCACATTGGCCTTCGGATATTGGCTCAAAAAGTCTTGCAGATACCGGTTCATGTGGTGCAGTCCGACCGAATAGATCGAAGCCACGCGCACGCGCCCGGCCACTTCCTCATGCATCGTGCGCACTTCCTCCTCGAGCGCCTGGTAGCGATCGAGCAACTTTCGGCAACCCTCGTAAAACACTTCCCCCTCGGGCGTCAGCATGAACGGCCGCTTCGACCGATCGACCAGCTTGATCCCCAGCCGGCATTCCAACTGATGGACCACCTGGCTGGCCCCGGATTGGGAAATCCCGTTTTCATCGGCCGCCCGGGAAAAGCTGCGGCGGTAGACGACATCGCAAAATATCTTCAGCGCTTTGAAATGCATGGTGCTTGCTGATGCCTTTGGCAGCGGCCCGGCCGGAGTCGGAATCGACCGGCAGCGGGATCGCATCGGATTAGGTTTATGAATACAAAATCGCCCCAGCATTCGCATTGGAGATGATAAGGTAAACGCTTGCGGCAACCGCGTCAAGTATTCTATCGGAAGGTTTCGTAAAGAACCGGGTGGCGGAACATCGTCGATTCAATATCGTACTTCAGCCATAAGTCGTTTCATTTTAGCAAGATACGATATCGGATCGCGGAAACGTTGATAAGTCTTCCTAATACCCCTCCGTTGCCATAGAAGTTTGATTTCGCTGTACGGCACCACGATCCTGTTCGAGTCCGGGGTTTAACCTGCCGGGGAGCGCCTAAATGCTGGACTCGAACTTTGGCTGCGGTTTCGCCCCGCTGGGTCGTATGCGAGTGCAAACTTTTTGCCTGGTAGGTGCGTCCAAATCGCATTGGGGCCCTAAGCATCCTGTTGAAAAAGGGGACTGGCTCCGAGCGACGATATGGTTTTGTCGAATGTTTTGGGCTGCCGCGAGGTGCCTGTCCCCTTTTTCAACACGCGGTTAGACCCACAAGAATAGGAGAACAGTTATGAAACGGCTTATCCTGCTAATCGTCTGTTCGATGCTGATCGGCGGCGCAGTCCATGCGAGGAACATTGCATGGAAGGCCAATGAAAAACCGCCCGTATCGCTGGCCGAGGCAATCAAGCTGGCCGAGACCCACTTGCAGGAAAAGAAGATTCAATACTTCTGCATCGGCGCCAGTCTGGCAAAGACGTTTTCCAACGGAGATTGGGAACTCAACTTCTCGTCAAAAGAAGGGAAGCAGATGTGGATCTCGGTCGGATCCGACATGAACGTGCGCGAGAGCGAGCACGGCTTCGATTACTGAACATCCGAGGCAACTCGCTCGGCCGCTACTTCGCAACCCGCATGATTGCAGAGCGATTGGCCGCCGGCCAGCAAGCCGAAACGGCGGAATGCGCAAAAGGGCAGGGCTGTCGGATCCATTGGATAAAGGTGGCGGCCGTGTCGACTTGCACACCCTGTGCCAACTGACTTTGTCGTTCGGTTCCTTGCTCGGCTGGTCTGCCGTCGTTAGCATGAGGGGGTCACCACGCACCATGTCGGCCGCGTTGCTCCGAAAGCTCTGAGGTTCCGGCGCCGGGCGCCGATGAAGTGAACTTGGCCCACGCGGGCACTCGGCGCGCTTGGCGATAGTAGGCAGCAACGGTCGCGCGGAATGGCCCTACGGGCGTTGGGACCGTGCGAGGAACGCAGAACGCCAATCTGAAATAAGCAGTGGAAGTCCAAACGAATCGAGCGCGAAGGATTCGAAGGGGGTAGCGATCATGCAAGACTACTACGAGGTATTGGGCGTCCGCCCCGATGCCGACTTCGGGACAATCCAGCGCGCCTATTTGCAGCGCGCCAAGGAATGTCACCCGGACCGTGGCGGCACTCACCAACAGATGCTCCTCTTGAATAAGGAGTGGGAAATTCTTAGGAAGCCCGAGTCGCGAAAGCGCTACGACGCGACGCGAGCGGGGAACTGCACGGCGCTAGCCGTCGCGGCAGCCCAAGCTGACGCCGACGCCGCATGGGGAAAGGCTCAGGACTACCCGCGCCGCTGGGCGGATTTCAAGAAGTGGGCCGGCTCGCGTGTCTCAGCCATCGATCCTTCGCACCGTTGCTCAGAGTCTCGACCGACTGGGATTATCAAATTCGAAGCTTGCAAATGAGGTCTCGGCTTCATCGGGAGTTAGCAAGACAAGCAGCGTAATCTCAGTTTGAACAACCTCCGGCAAATCTTCCAGCAATCTCCAGATATTCGTTTCGCGTTCAACCCGGTCGTGCCCTTGAAAGTCAGGGTCGATGATCCGCACTCGAATCGATGCCGAGTTGTGACGGTACGCTTCCGTTCGCGCGCTCGGATGCTTAGCGCCGTACTTGGCGAGCGATCCGAATACGTGCTTCAATTGCGGATCGTGCGGTTGACCGCTACTCGCTGCGGACATTGTCGACCTCCTCGCCGACGATTCTGAGGATCGTCTCAGCGGAAATAAGGAACTCGCTTGCGTCCCGCTCACTGAAGTTGAATGGTTCGAATCGCGCGTCCGGGTACCAAGTAGCAAATCTCACGAAACCTCTCTCCACATTGGCCGAAATTTGGCCCTTTCGATTGCTGAACAATCGGCTCCTAAGCACCTCGAAATCGGATACGCTTGGCTGCTTCAACGGTCGTTGCGAGCCGCGTGCTGCGACGACACCGAGCGCAAGGCAAGCGCCAAAACCAGCGTGCCGCGTAGCGCCTGAGACCTCGTGGAGCGACAGTAGATCGCGGGCGGTTTTCAAATAATTGGCGGCATCGCGGCGAGCGACGACTGGATCGATGTCTTGGGTGCTCTGCCGGGAATCTTCTCGTGGCCCAAACGAAAATACATAACGGCCCTTGGCATCGTCAAAGAACCCTTCAATCGTTGGACTAGGGAAATCAAACGCCTTCGCGGCCCACCCCATGATCGCACAGGTTAGTCCCTCGGGTTGGAAGTCGGTTGGATCAAAATCGAGATGGCTCAAGCGAATCAGGACATTTTCGGACGTCCGCGCGTGCTCGCGCACATCGGCCGCGACGTTTGTCAGTCCGACAACCAGGCAAAACGTTTCATGCTTTGTCAAACTGACATCAGCACCAATTTGCAGCCAAAGATCCTCCGCAATTTCGATCGCTTCATCCGGCTTTCGTTCAACCGTGACATGCTCGGCGGTCAGGCGCACTACGATGCCCCAAGTCGCTTTACCGAGGAGTCTGTACGTGTAGGTGGTATCCACGGCGAACGACCTCAGGTAAACCAGAGAAACTTGAAGACCGACTTGTGAAAGTAATGCTCTACGGCAGCTCGCCCGCGAACGGCAATCCCCGTTCCGCGCCGAACGTACTCGTAACCGTGGGCGGCAGGTGCGTCGTTGTATAACTTGCTGTACGTTTCGAGCCACCGTTGGGGATCGTCGATCCGATCAACGTCGAAATCCTGAAGCCTGCGAACGACCCGACGCGCGATTCGGAATTCAACGATCTCCAAGCCGGCGAACCTCCGGGATCGCCGGGCCAAGTATTCCGCCGCGTCGTCGCGATTGCTCCACGCATAGATCCCTGGTCCGAGGTGAGCACGATATTTAGCATCCGGCCACGGTTCCCCGGTTGCGCGAAGTCGATTTGCATCCTCCAGTCCCTGGACAGTAAAGAACCTTTGCGTCGGATCGCCGAAAACGATCGACCAACATGCCCAGATACACCGACGCCACGAGCCTTGTCGGCCCGACCAAAACCACTCTCGTAGCCGAATAGTGCAATTGCCCTTCTTCACGATTATACGGGCTCAAGCGTGTGTCAAGGACGTTGCGGCGGTTGCAGGGGCGATTTGGCCCGTTTTGCAGGTCTACGCGTGGCACGCAAATCATTCTATCGAGTGTCCGCACTTCCACCATACCGCCCCGCCACCGAAGACGAACCGTCGGGTGGGTCACTTGGCGACCCGTTTGACGGCCACACGCTTGACCGCTGACCGCTTAACGGAAGCTTGGCGGCCGGCGGATTTGGACTTGGCGATGGTTGCTATTGCGGCCTCTTTCGGCGCCGGCTTCTCGGCTGCGGCCTTCTTCCGGTTTGATCTTGCCGGCGGCGCGGTGGCGACGGGTATACTCGATCTTTCGACATCGTCGCTGGCCTTGGCGGTGGCCAATCGCTTTCGCCGGCTGGGCTTCGCGGCCGGCGTTTCGCTCGCGTCGAGTTCGATTCCAAAAATCTCGCCGAGATTGTTGCCCGATAGCGCGCCCTCTTGCTCGATGCCGAGCGCGCGGTCGAGATTCTCCGCGGCGACTGCCTGGCCGATCAGTTCCAAATGATCGACGGCTCGCAGTGTGAACAGCAACTCGGGAGCCGCGTCGAGGCGGACGCCGACGCAGTACATCGTCGCGGCGAGGTGTTTGCACAAGCCGGCCGAATCGGGGCACGAGCAATCCATCTCGATTTCCGCCGGCTTGGGAAACAGTCCCGTGTCGCGCTGCGTGAGCCGCTGCATCACACCTTGGTCGAACTTGCCTTGCAACAAGTCGATCAGCGAATTGATCGACTGCGAGCAATCTTGTTTGATGCGTTTCCAATGCGGCGCGCCGAGCGTCTTGATGGTGATATTGATTTCATACACTTCCGAGCCGGCGACAATCGCCCGGATTTTTCCGCGACCGATATGCAAATCGACGACCGAGCCATTGCGAGCGTAAGTGCGGCCGCGTGGCAGGCGATTGGAATAATCGCTGTACTGGTCGAGATTGTCGCACCACGCCTGGCCCCAGAACGAATTGGACATTTTCCGCCCGACGGCTTTCACCGGGCAGGGAGCGCGCTTCTCTTTCTTCGCGAGTTTGGCGGCGAATTTGACGGCATTGGCCCGTCGCAGGGCGACAGGAATGTATGGCGCCCAATCTCCATATCCTCCATACCAGCCCATTCGACGACTCCTTTCGAGGAAATTTTTCCTTTGGCCGCGTCGCCCGCCGCATCGGCACGGCGGCGCAATCAATGTAATCCTTCGATGCTAGCGGTTCCAAGGGCAAGTGCGGCCCGTAGCGGAATTTGTGAGAATTCCGGGCGTTCGCATTCGCGATTCCCCCCACGACGGAACGCCACGGAGGGCGTTCCCTACAACGGATGGAGTTTCGCACTGTAGGGAACGCCCTCCGCGGCGTTCCGTTGCGGGCCACTCGGGCGCGAATGATAACGGCGCCAAATTATCCTTCCTCCGCCGTCGCGCGGTCGATGTCGAGCGTCACGAATCGCAGCAGTTCCTCGTTGCTCATCTCCGTCAGCCGGACTTCGCTTTCCTGGCTCAGAATCTGATCGGCGACGGCTTGCTTGTCGTGGATCATCGCGTCGATCCGCTCCTCGACCGTGCCGCGGCAGACGAATTTATGCACTAGCACATTCCGCCGCTGGCCGATGCGAAACGCCCGATCGGTCGCCTGATTTTCGACGGCCGGATTCCACCAGCGGTCGAAATGGATCACATGCGACGCGGCCGTCAGATTCAATCCGCTGCCGCCGGCCTTCAGCGAGATGACGAAAAACGGCGGGCCCGACTCATCTTGAAACGTGCGCACCAACTCCGCCCGCTTGCCGACCGGCGTGCCGCCATGCAGCACCAATCCCGGCCGGCCGAACACCGTCGCCAAAAAATCGGCCAGCGGCTTGGTCATCGCTTGAAACTGCGTGAACACCAGCGCCTTCTCCTGCCGCTCGGCGATCGGTTCGCAAAGCATCGCCAGCCGGCCGAACTTGCCGCTCTCTTCCGGCGGAAATTCCTGCCGCTGAAGAAACTGCGCTGGATGGTTGCAAATCTGCTTGAACTGCATCAGCGCCGCCAGCACCATCCCGCGGCGAGCGATGCCCGCGGCGTCTTCCAACCGCTGCTTGAGATCGTCGACCGCCTGCGCATACAGCGCCGCCTGCTTCTTCGACAATCCGCATTCGGTCCGCATTTCGGTCTTCTCGGGCAAGTCGGGCACAATCGCCGGATCGGTTTTCATGCGGCGAAGAATGTAAGGCCGCACCAGCCGTCGCAGCGTGCCATAGGCTTGCGCATCCTGCTGTTTGTTCAGCCGCTTGACGAACTTTTTGAACTCGCCGGCCGTGCCCAACAGGCCGGGCGAACAAAAGTCGAAGATCGACCAGAGATCGCCCAAATGGTTTTCGACGGGCGTGCCGGTGAGCACGATGCGGCTCGCGCCGGCTAGCTTCTTCACGCCGCGGGCCTGCGCCGAAGTGCTGTTCTTGATCGCCTGCGCCTCATCGAGCACGACCACCGACCAGGTAACTTTCGCGAGCCACTCCTGGCGGCGCAACATGCCGTAGGTCGTGATTGCCAGATCGAAATCCGCCAGCGCGCCGGCCGGATCATCGGCCACGCGCGCCAGATCGTCCAGGTCGGTCTCCGATCGATGCGCGAAGAACACCTTCAACTGCGGCGCGAATCGCGCAAGTTCTTGCCGCCAGTTGCCCATCAGCGAAGCGGGCACGACGAGCAAACTCGGCGCCGAGCGCGATGGTGAATTCGCCGCCGCGTGACCTGTAATGGTTCTCTTCGCTTGCGCTTCAGGCTGGTGTGCCGGATGCTTGCCAACACCAGCCTGAAGCGCAAGCGAAGGAGCCTCCACACCAGCCCGAAGCACAAGCGAGGCCGCCCGTTTCCGCTGCAGCAGCAAATCAATCACCTGAATCGTTTTGCCCAACCCCATGTCGTCGGCGAGGCACGCTCCCAGGCCAAGCTCGGTCATGAACCAGAGCCAATAGACGCCTTCCGATTGATAGGGCCGCAGCGTGGCGTGCAGATCGCGGCCCGGCTGACACGCCTTGTCGGCCCGCGGCTCGCGCATGCGCTCGAGCGTTTGCCGCAGCCAATCGCCGGCCGTGACGCGCGACCAGTTGGCAAGCTCCTCGCCGACCGGGCTCGGTTCGTCGAGCTCCGCGCCAGCCAGCAACCGCATCCCTTCGATGAAACTGATTCCGTCGGGCCGATCTTTCGCCAGATGTTTCCAATGATCGAGCGCTTGCTTCAACTGCTGCTGATCGACTTCAACCCATTTGCCGCGCAAGAGCGCCAGCCCTTCGGTTCCCTCAAGAAGTTGGCGATGCTCTTCGTCGGTCAACGGCTCGCCGTCGAGCACCATGCCGATATTGAAATTCAACAGCCGATCCAACCCGATCGCGCTCGCCGGCTTGCCGCCGATGCTCACCTGCACTTGCGGCCGCGGCGGCTTGCGGCCCCGCCACCAATCGGGCAGCCGCACGACAACGCCCGCCTCTTCCACCAGCGGCGCCTCTTTCAAAAAGCGATAGGCTTGTCGAATGCTCCAGGCCTGCGGCGAAAACAGCGCCTTGCTATCGAGCAGCTCGCGCGCCAGCCCGCTGCGCTCCGCCGCCCGCCGAACCGGCTCCAACAGCGACTCGAGCTTGGAAATATCTTTCGCGCTGGCATAAGTCTTGAGCGCCTCGGCCAGCGGCAAGTGTGCCACGCGCGCGTGGCCCGAGAGGCGATGCGTATACGTCGCCAAAAACGCGAACGGCCGCTGCGGATCGCGCTTGTTCTCCGCCAAATGAAACGTCACCCGCCCGAGCAAATGCCAGAGCGGACTGAGAGCGCGAAGATAAGCCGCCGGCCCGCCGGAAAACTTTTGGGCCTCCGCACCGGCCCGTGCGCGCAGTTCGTTCCAAACGGAACGCAGCAAGTCGACGTTGAGATATTCGAGCCCAACCGTCGGCGGCGCATCGGCGACCAATTGCTCCAAATGCTCCGCAGCCGGTTCCGGAACCGTGGCCCAATGGCCAAACCCGCTTTCGCCCAACTGGCAAACCGCCTGAAAAAACTCCCGAGCCAGCCCGCGCCAAAACGCCAGCGACGCCGGCAACTCAAGCTGCATCTCCCGCGACGCCAACAGCAACAACCCCGAGGCATTCGACTTCCCAAGCGCCTTTTCCAAACTCGTCGCCGCCGCATCGCCGACTTCCGGCAAACTATCCGCCGTCTCCGCGACGTGCAACCGGCCACTCGGCGTAATGACGATGCTGATATTCATCGCCCGTTAGAATACCGAATCGGACCCACTCCTGCCGAGCCCCGGATTCTGGCGAAGGTCACCGCTGCCGCGCGAGCACCGGGAGGAAATGCAGGCTAGCGAGTCTCTTGCATTGGCAATAGAATCGACCAGATGGCCGCAAGGTGATCGACGACCGGAGCAATGAACCGGTCGTGGTGAAGAAACTGGAGGAGATTCGATGATCGACGAGCTTTCTCCCGAACAGATTGCAGAGCGAATCGTGGCGGCGTTCAATCCGCGGCGGATCGTGTTGTTTGGCAGCCGGGCGCGCGGCGACGCCCGGCCGGGCAGCGACGTGGACCTGCTGATTGAGATGCCCAGCGAGTTGCCTCCGGCCGAGCGGATTCGTGCCGTGGATCGCTTATTCACGCCGCGGTGTTGGCCGTTGGACATCCTCGTGGTTACGCCCGAGGAGGCCGCCGCGCAGCGAACGAGCCGCAATTCCTTGGTTCGCACCGCCGAGCAGGAGGGAAAGGTGCTCTATGACCGACCCTGATGATTGGCGGCCGTGGTTGGCGAAAGCCGGCAGCGACCTGCTGAACATCGAGAACAACCTGCGATCACCGACGGTTCCGTGGGACACGGTCTGCTTTCATGCGCAACAG
>Ga0182024_10009980_pt1 | contig 19481 bp, 19 predicted proteins | sample P32metaG_FD_120480 | JGI IMG/M metagenome (GOLD analysis project Ga0182024, IMG submission 120480) | Permafrost microbial communities from Stordalen Mire, Sweden - P3-2 metaG (Illumina Assembly) | ecosystem: Environmental > Terrestrial > Soil > Wetlands > Permafrost | place: Sweden: Stordalen... | reverse complement strand
CCGTGGACTGGATGGAACACGTCAGCGACGAACAGTATCTGGGAGGGTGACCCGGTGCCAGCCGGTGACCGGCCAGCCAACCGCGTCCTCATCTGTGGCGTCTAACGATGCATCGTGACACGACCCAGCGATCCTCGCGATCCCCAGAGACTGCTTCCCCTCACCTCCGCCATGTTCCATGTGCTCGTCGCCCTGGCCGAGGAGGACCGGCATGGCTACGCCATTCTCAAGGCGGTCTCCGATCGCACGGGTCGGACGGTCGAGCTCTCGACCGGCACGCTCTACTCGATGGTCAAGCGCCTCCTGGCTGAGGGCGTCATCGTCGAGTCGTTACGGCGCCCGGCGGCCCGGCACGATGACGAACGCCGCAAGTATTACCGGCTGACCGAATTCGGACATCGGGTACTGGCCGCAGAAACGACGCGCCTCGAGTCGATGGTTTCGGCGGCCCGGTCGGCCGGGGTCGCGAGCCGGTCCGCGTCATGACGATTCGGCGCGAGCCATCCGCGTCCCGCGCCGAGCGGCTCTATCGGCGGCTGCTCGGGCTGTTGCCCCCCGAGTTTCGCGGCGACTTCGGCGAGAGCATGGCGCAGGACTTCGCCGACCGCGACCGGGAGCTCACCGGGGCCGCCCGGCGGCGGCTGCATGCGCGCGAACTGCCGGGCCTTCTGAGGACCACGCTCACTGAGTGGCTTGCGGCCGCCTGGCGCGATGCGCACTACGCGCTCCGGATGCTCGGCCGCGCGCCCGGCTTCACTCTGGCGGCGGTCCTGATGCTGGCGATTGGGACCGGCGCGAATGCCGCCATTTTCAGCGTCATCGATGCGGTGTTGTTGCGGCCGGCGGCCATCGACCCGTCGCGGATTGTGGAAGTCCAGGAGCAGACGGCCGGCCGCCCGCCCACCAGCGGCATTCCGCTCGCGCATGTCGCCGTGCTGGCGCGCGCCCCGGAGTTCGAAGCCGTCGCCGGCATGGGCGGTGCGCTCCCCATCCTGACCGGCGCCGGGGCGGCGCATCGGGTGGATGTCGACTGTGTGTCGGCCTCGCTGTTCCCGCTCATGGGTGTCGCTCCGCAGATCGGGCGGGTGTTTACCGCCGCCGACGAGCGTCCAGGCATCGAACCCGTCGTCGTGTTGAGCTACCTCGAATGGCAGCGCGACTTCGGCGGCGCCCTGGGCGTGCTGGGCCGGGTGATTACGTTAGACGGCGTATCGAATACGGTGATCGGCGTAATGCCAGCCGGCTTCCTCGGCCCGACCGTCCGCAACCGCGTCGGCGCCTGGTCGCCTCTCGGGCTCTCCCTCGGCCAACGCGGCCCGGCGGGCTGCCGCGATGACCCGAACGACATCGAGGTGATGGCTCGCGTGCGTGCGCCGCTCACCACTGACGACGCTGCCGCCCGGGTGAACGCGTCCGGGCGCCTCGCGGGCCTGACCACCCGCACGGGCCTGCCCCATCCGGCGATTGTCCTCGCGCGCGCCGACCAGTACGCGGTTGGGGCCCTGCGCACACCGCTCACGGTGCTCCTTGGCGCGGTCGGGTGCGTGTTGCTCATCGCCTGCGTCAACGTCGCCAACCTGCAGCTCGAGCGGCTCGTCGGCCGCCGCCGCGAGATCGCCGTCCGGCTGGCGCTCGGCGCGACCCGCAGCCGGATCGTCCGGCAGACGCTCGTCGAAAACCTGATCGTGAGCCTGAGCGGCGCCGCGGCCGGGCTCCTCTTGGCGCGGCTGACGTTCAACACGATCGTCGCCCTGATGCCGGTGTACATGCCGCATGTCGCCGAGATCGCCATCAACGCGCGCACGCTCCTGGCGACGCTGGTGGCGGCCGTGGCGACCGGCTTGGTGGTGGGTGCGCTCCCCGCCCTCCAGACGACGCGCGCGGGCCTCACGCAGGACCTCAGTCAGGGATCGCGCGGGGTCGTTGGCGGCGCGACCTGGGTGCGCCGGAGCCTGGTCGTCATCGAAGTCGCGCTCTCGCTCGTGCTCCTGGTGGCGGCTGGGCTGATGATTCGCACCTTCCTGATTCTCCGGCCGGTCGACCCCGGCTTCGCTGCCGCGAATCGCACCATCGCCGAGATGGTCTTCGAGGGCCCGTGGCAGGTCGAGGCGGACCGGGTGCGCGCGGTTGATGCGATTCTCGATCGGATCGGCGCGCTCCCGGGCGTGGCCGCCGTGAGCGCGTCGTCCTACCTTCCGCTCAGTGGCGTCACGGACCTCTCGCGTGTGACCATCGGCACCACGTCGGCCGATGTCTGGACCAGCTGGTCGACGCCGGGCTACTTCCCCGAGATGGACATGCCTCTGCGCCGAGGCCGCGTCTTCAGCGACTACGACACCGCCTCAGCCCCACCGGTCGCGATGGTGAATGCGGCCATGGCGGCGCGATTCTGGCCGGACCACGACCCGGTGGGGCGATTTATCGACGTCCAGGCGCCGGACAGGACCCAGAGCCGGCGTCTCATCGTGGGCATTCTCGAGACGGCACGCAGCTGGGGCACCGATCGCGAAGCACGATCCGAGCTCTTCGTGCCCTACCGGCAGGAGCCGGGCTCGACCCTCATCTATTTCGTCGTGCGAACGAACGGCGCGGCCTCGATGACCCTCCCGGCATCGATCCGAGCGATCGTCGCCGAGGTGCGACCCGATGAAGTGGTCGACCGCATCGAGACGATGGACACCAAACTCGCGCGGTCCGTCTCGGCGCCGCGCTTTGCGATGTGGCTTTTCGGCGTGTTTGCCGCGGCCGGCGCGGTTCTGGCCGCTCTGGGCCTGGCCGCGATCATCGCCTGGTGGGTCAGCGAGCGGCGGCGTGAAATTGGTGTCCGCATGGCGCTCGGGGCGAGCGCCGAGCGCGTGGCCCTGGAGGTCCTCCGCGAAGGACTTGGCTTGGCGGTCGGCGGGCTGGCCCTTGGCGTCGGCCTCGCCCTGCTCTGCACTCACCTCCTGAGCAACTGGCTCTACGGCGTCGCGGCGCCGACCGACATCCGGACCTTCGTCGCCTGCGTGGTGGGCATGCTGACGGTCACGACCGTCGCGTCCTATCTGCCTGCCCGCCGCGCTGCGCGGATCGACCCCAGTCTGACGCTACGATCGGAATAGGCGGCGCGCCTTCGGGAGTCGTGGGCGCAAGATGCCATCATCCGAGCTCGGCTGATTGCGCGATGAGAAACAATCCGGCCGCGACGCCGACCGCGCGGAGGGCTCGCGCGACGCGCTCACCAGCCGGTGCGCGACGTCTCCCGCTACGACCAACTTGCCGAGCATGGCGGCTTCGCGCACGATGATGTCAACGTCGCTAGCGGGCGGTCAACAGCAGGCCGCCGAGCGTTGACTCGTCCACGGTGATGCCGAGACCCGGGCCCACGGGCGCCGATCCCACGCCGTTCACGCTACGAGGCTGGTAGCCGGCGACATGCTCGTTCGTCCAGTCGTTCATGAAGGACACGGTCAAGAGCGAGTCGCCGCGCGTGCTGGCCGCAAGATGCGCGGACGTGGCCGACACGATGTCGCCGCCCCACGTGTCTTCGATGGTCACCTGGACCCCGAGATCCTGCGCCAAGTCACGCATCAGTTTGGCCTTCGTCAGACCGCCGACTTTCGAGACCTTCAGATTGAACGCCCCGGCGCCGCCGTCGCGGACCGCGCGCAAGAGCGTCGGCACGTCGTGGACGACCTCGTCGTACACCATCGGCAGCGTGGTTCGCTTTCGCACCTCGATGCACTCCTCCATCGTCGGGCACGGCTGCTCGAGATAGAGGCGCGGTAAGTCTTCCATCAGCCGCGCGGCCTGAATCGCTTGATTCAACCGCCAGCCGCAGTTCGCGTCGGCGATCACCACATCGTCGTCGCCGGTGGCGTCGATGACCTGGCGGGCTCGGACGCCGTCAACGGCGGGGTCGCCGCCGACCTTCAGCTGGAATCGGTGGATGCCCTCGGCCCGACGCGCGAGCACGTAGTCCGTCATCTGTTGCGGCGATCCGAGCGGCACCGCCAGGTAGAGCGGGAACTCGTCCTGCCGGCGCCCGCCAAGGAGCGTCGTCACGCTGACGCCGAGCGCGCGACCGGTCACGTCCCAGCAGGCGACGTCGATGGGACTCTTCGCGTACTCGTGCCCCATCAGTACGGCGTCCATTGCGTCATTGACCGATGCGAGGTTGGTCGGGTCGAGGCCGACGACGGCCGGCGCGAGCAACGCGAGTGCGGCCCTGGCGCCCGCGACGTGTGACGCCAGGTATGTCGTCCCCAGGGGACACACTTCGCCCCACCCGACGATGCCGGTGTCGGTGGTGACGCGGACGATCGTGGACGGCAGCGAGGCGATCACTCGCCCGCCAGACATCACATAGTTGCCGTGGACATAGGTCAGGGTGAAGTCGAAGACGTCGACGCGGGCGATGTGCATGGACAGCCGTTCCCGAGCAGAGCTGGCCGAGCGAGAGGGATTCGCCCCCCGGCGACATCTGCTCCGTCAATAACCTACTGAATTTCCGGCAACTCTTGTTGCGTGTGCCGCAGGTTGGTGGCGCCCTGTCGCGCGCTTCCGGCAGTATCAAGGGACCTCCGCTTCGTTGTCAAACGCGGCGATGATGGAGGTACGGCGGCCGCCTTCGCGAGATCCGCACAAGGAGCACACGATCATGAAGCCAAAGAACACGATCTGCCTCTGGTTCGACGAGGACGCGCATGAAGCGGCGCGCTTCTACGCTGCCACGTTTCCGGATAGCAAGGTGACCGCTGTTCACGAGGCGCCCAGTGACTACCCGGGCGGCAAGAAGGGCGATGTCCTGACGGTGGAGTTCACTGTTCTTGGGATTCCCTGTCTGGGTCTCAACGGCGGCCCGGCGTTCAGGCACAACGAGGCGTTTTCCTTCCAGATCGCGACGGACAGTCAGGAAGAGACGGACCGCTACTGGAACGCGATCGTCGGCAATGGCGGCCAGGAAAGCCAGTGCGGTTGGTGCAAGGACCGCTGGGGCCTCTCCTGGCAGATCACGCCGCGCGCGTTAACTGAGGCGCTTGCGGCTGGTGGCCGGGAGGCAAAGCGTGCCTTCGAGGCGATGATGCCGATGAAGAAGATCGACATCGCTATCATCACGGCGGCGCGGCGGGGCTGACGTGAATCGGCCTGCCAGGTGCCGCCCACACTGGCGTTCGTACCAAACAGGGATGGGTGTACCTTGCGGATGAACATGACCATTCTCGCGCTCAGCCGGCCGTACGTCTGGATCTTCTGGGCGGTGTTGATCTGGGTGTTCCTGCCGGAATTCGGCATCTTCGGGCGGGCCCGGAAGCGCGCCGGGTCCGAGCGCCATGACGGCGGCTCGCTCCTGGTGATCATGCTCGGCGGCTGGCTCGGCGCGGCCATCGGTTTCCGGGCGGCGGCGATCGCGTCGACCGCCATGCCGCCGGCCTGGCGGCTTCCGGCGTTCGTCGCCGGCCTCGCGATGGCCGTCGGCGGCAGCGTGCTGCGCCGCCGCTGCTTCCGCGCGCTGGGGGAGTTCTTCACCGGGGACGTGCGCACCCGCGCGGATCAGCCGGTCATCCAGACCGGCCCGTATCGTCTGGTGCGTCACCCGTCCTACACCGGCGGCATGCTCATCTTCGGCGGGATGGGCGTGGCGCTCGGCAACTGGCTGAGCGTCGCCGCCATGCTGGGCACGACGGTGCTCGTGTATCTCTATCGCGTGCACGTCGAGGAACGAGCGCTCGCCACCACGATCGGCGAGCCGTACCGGGAGTACATGCGGACGCATAAGCGGTTCATACCTGGCATCTGGTGAGCTCGTCCGCCGGTCCCTCGTCCCAGGGCAAAGGCCGGGAGAGGTTATTCGAGACCGCGGGTGGCGCTTACCGGCCGGCGGTTCCTGTGCCGTGCGCCAATGCCAATAGAATGGCCGGAGGGAGAGCGTCTTGAGGATCCCTTCCGGGACGTCCTTCCTCCGGTCTTACGGATGCTCGTTGTCAAGCCAGCCGTTGCGAAAGCCTCCGCGTCGAAGGCCCTCGACGAGATAAGGACACGTCTGCATGCATTTCCAGATCAGCTGGGACTGAAAGTTTTCAATCATCAGAATAATGGGACCCTGATTCAAGCCGAAGATCCAGGGAGATACCCAGCCGTGCCGATTTCCGCTCCTCTCAGGGTAGGTGGGATTAAAGCTGGCATCAAATCCGTAGGGGCTGCGGCTCTTCAGGTCGAGACGCTCGATTGCGTGGCGAATCGTGTCGATCACAATCTCAGGTGCGAACGGCAGCGAGGTGACGACCGCCCAGGGCGAAATGGTCCCGTCATCAGGGCCAAATGGAGCACCTCGCGCCACATAGTCGAAAAATGTCCTTTGGACTCCGTTCACCTCGACGACAGCATCTCCGGGTCCGTCGCTCGCCGTGAACCCCCATCCGTACTGGTGATAGTGGCTGAAGCGTAGAGGATTCTCTATTCCGTACTGCCGTTGCACGTGGGTGGCCCGCCGGCTGTTCTCGAAGTAGTCGATCCCCCACTTTCTATTGACGTCGTCGCGTATGCCGCGGAAATCCAGCCAGACGTGGGACATCTGATGAATGAACAGCGGTCCGGCATACACGTATTCGATGTCGTAGAGGGCTTTCCATTCGAAGGTGGACGTCCATTCCCGGTAGCCCTGGGAATCAATGGGAAATGTCGGCGATCCCATCGCCAGCACGTACAGGATGTGCGCTTCGCTGTAACACGTGTCCCATCGGTATGGGAGGAATCCCGACTTGGGCTTCCACCCATGGGAGAGCGTGCTCTTCTGATTCAGCGCCCACTGCCAGTCCACTCGCCGGTAGAGCGTGTCGGCGAGCTCACGTATCTGGCGTTCCTGGTCGGTGTTCCCGATGAAATAGCTCGCAGCCATTAGGACACCAGCCATCAGTATGGCCGTGTCAATCGTGGACAACTCGCACTGCCACGCCCGGCGCCCGGTCTCCATGTCGAGGAAGTGATAGTAGAACCCTTTGTACCCTGTCGCATCGGGTTCCGGACCCTGATGGCCAGCGTGGAGGAATTTCAAGAGCGTCAGGGTTCTGTCGGCGGCCTCAGGTCTCGACAGTAAATTGCGTTCCACGGCCACCGCGTAGACGCTGAGGCCCATTCCCAGAGCGGCGATGCTCGATGGGGATCCCGGCTGTGTCTTATCCGGTATCAAGCCGTTTCGAGGATTGACTTCACGACGAAAGAACTCGAACGTGGCTCGCCGGAGATCGTCCAGCATTTCCGCGTCGGTGCCTTGCGGATTCAGCACGGGCAAGCGTTCATGCTCTGTCGGCGCACTCATGGCAGGTGTGTGTGAGGGTCAGGCGAATTCTATGGTGATCGCCACCACGCTCTGCGGGGGCAGCGCGACAGCCAGGGCAACATTTCCCTGCTCGTATGTCCACGGTTGCGGCTCCTTCTGGAGCGCCGACGCCGTTTCCAGTTGCTCCACCTGCAGCGCGCTCAGATATTCCGGCTCGCCCATCGTCTGCCACAGGCGCCGCGGATTCGCGTGATCGTCGTCAATGCGTTCGAGCCACGCCGTGCGCGGCGCCGGCGCATCGGACAGCCGTACGTTCACGAGCTCTGTGTGAACCGGATGCCTGGGCATCGCGAGGTTTGTGATCAAGATCGTTGCGGCGCCGTCTCCCCGGATTACCCACGCGTCCACGGTCGCATGCGTTCCCTGAACTTCCGAGAGTTCGGTGCCCGAATGGTGCAACAACTGGAAGGCGCGGTAGGCTGGCTTGGCGATCCCGTGCAGGTTCAGGAGGCCGAACCCACCGTGAAACGGAACAGAAGGAAAGTAGTTCTCGGCGAAGATATCGCTGAAGGTCCAGAAACTGTAACCCTGGACGAGTCGGCGCGCTTCCATCACGATCCGGGTGATGAACGCCGCGGCAAACGGCTCGTCGTGCAACTCATCGCGCGGGTTCGATGAAATATTCCACTCCGTGTAGTACAGCGGCACGTCGCCGGCCTCGGCGCGCGCCTTGGCCACCTGATCGCTCATGCCGTGGCGCGGCGCATGTTCCAATTGTGTGACGGTGTCGGCCCCCGGCGTGCCGAACGCGTCGGTCGGATAGTGGTGCGTGCTCACGAAGTCTACGCTGAGCGCATTTCTACGGCAGTAGTCCAGGAAATCCGGAATCCATTGATTGTTAGCGGTCGCGGGTCCGCCGACCTGGAGTGATGCGTCGACGCTCTTGATGGCTCTGACGGCGTGGCCGTAGAGCTTGAAGTAGCCCTCCTGGGGACCGGTCCAGAACGCTTCGAGGTTCGGCTCGTTCCACACCTCGAACAGCCACGTGCGCACTTCGGCGGCTCCATACCGTTCCACCCAGTGTGCGGTGAGCTTCCGGATCAATGTGGCCCATTGCTCGTAGTCGATCGGTGGCGTGACGTTGGCGCGATAACGAAACACCGTGGTATGTCCGGACGCGAGCGTTTCCGGCATGAACGACAGCTCGACGAACGGCCGCATTCCGATCGAAAGGAGGAAGTCGATGATCTGGTCGGCATTGAAAAATGAATACAAGAGTTGTTGGTCCTGACAGATCAGCGTGCCCATCTCGTCCGACAGCAGCGCATGAAAACGCACGTGCTCGAAACCCAGCTCGTTGTGGCAACGACGCATGTGCGCCTGCCAGTCCGCCCGCAACGCCAGCGGTGCATGGCCACTCCCGACGGTGTGCTCCCAGAAGTGCGGGAATGCCGTGGCGGGTTCCGAGAAACTGCACGTGAAGTCGGGCACTTGTTCTCCCTCTGGGATGGCCGGGAACTGTCAACCTAGGTCTTACGCACCTTGGGCCAGCGTCGTCCACTCGACGACTTCCTTGATGGAGTCGGGAGTGTGCGGATCCGACGAGCTCGCGAACTCCCCTGGTGCGTAGCGTTGCGTGATCAGCCCGTCGAGGTGCGTACCCCAACGGGAGCGCGCCTGCTCCAGGTCGTCGGCCCCGGTTTGAAAATGACCGCGGGCGGCATTGACGCTGCCGACTATGACCTGATTATCCAGCACCAGCTGCCGGATCAGTTCAGCGCCCGGAATCTGCACGGGACCTTTGCCACCAGGAATGCCGGTCACGACGTATGCGCCGTTCGGCGCCAGCACATCGAGCAGGTTGTACTCCAGCGCGGGAATCCCGCTGGCATCCAGGACGAGGTCCATTGCGCCAATCTTCTGCTGAACCTGTTCCACCGGTACCTGACGCCCGTCCACATATTGGCCACCAATTCCGGTCAGCCACGTCGGACGCGCGCTCCCGGAATCGACGACATCCAACCCGTACACGTCCGCTCCCCTCAGGCGCAGGACCATCGCCCCCAGGAGTCCAACCGGCCCCAGTCCGGCCACCAGGCACCGGCGCCCAAACAGCCAGTCCGGCGTCGTGGCCGCTTCCGGACAGCGCACAATTTGTACGCGAAGCATTTCGTCGATGCCCTTTTCGACGATGGAGAGGGGCTCCATCAACACGCCGACGGATTCCAAGGCCGGCGGGACGCGAACGACGTATTGTTCCTGGTCGACCACGAACTCCGCCTGATAGCCGTCCAGTCCCTTGATACCGCGTTCGAGATACTTTCCTGTCTGACACATGTCGGAGCGACCCATCCCGCAGGACGCGCATTCACCGCATCCACGTCTGACGGTGAAGACGGCGCAGTCGCCGACGGCGACGCGAGTGACCGCCACCCCGATACTCACCACTTGGCCGAACATTTCGTGTCCGATCACGAGCTCCGTTCGCCCCTCCGGGGCCTGCGCACGCCCTCCGGACAACTCTTCACGGTCGGTCCCGCAGATGCCGACGCGGATCATCCGGATCTTGACGCCATCGGGCATGGAAACGGAGGGCTCCGGCCGGTCCACGATGCGCGCGCCCGCCGTACCCGGAACGATGGCGATCGCCTTCACGATGCTGTCTCATCCCGATTCACGGCATCAGTGATCATCGGAGCCTCTCCAGCAGATGGTCTCCGACCCGCAGCGCGTTGGCCATGATCGTCAGGCTGGGATTGACCGCGGCGATCGACACGAAGAAACTGGCGTCGACGACGTACAGGTTGTCGAGATCGTGTGCTTTGCAGTGGAGATCGAGCGCCGACGTCGTCGGGTCATGGCCAAAGCGCACCGTTCCCGCCTGATGAGCCGTCCCGCCGATGGGGATGTCCTCGCTCAGATAGAGCGACCGCGACATCAGGTGATCGTGGCAGCCGATGTCTGTGAGCATGTTCTTGAGCGCAGCGGTCAGCCGACGGTGACCCTCCGGATCGACGTGTTCGAGCGCAAGCCGAATCGTCCCATCGGCGTCGATGGTGACGCGGTTGGCGGGATCGGGCAAATCCTCGGATTGCAGCCAGAAGTCGATGGAATGCTCAGCGAGATAGTCGAGCGCGAATTCTGGCTTCCACACAGCCCACCCTGGCGCCTCGGCCTTGATCATCTCGCCATCGGACTTGCCAAGCATCTGGATCTCTCCCAACGGGTACTCCCAAGCCGGAGACCGGAAATAGAAGTCGTTGAGCGCGAGCGTCTTTTGGAAGACGGTGGGGTTGGGATTCTTGGACACCGCCATCAGCGCGGAGCAATTGTGACGCATGTAGTGTCGGCCCACGACTCCTGACCTGTTGGCCAACCCGGCGGGATGACGCGCATTGGCCGAGCGGAGCAGCAGCGCTGCGGAATTGACCGCGCCGCAGCAGATCACGACGATGTCCGCGGAATACGTCGCCACGGAGCCATTGTGCTGGACCAGAACCCCGGTCACCTCACGCCCTGATGCGCTGGTGTCAAGCCGCGTGACGCGGGCGTCCGTCATCAGCCGAACGTTGGCGTGCTCCAGAGCCGGGTCGACGCACATGATCTGCGCGTCCGCCTTGCCGTTTACCAGGCAGGGAAACCCATCGAACGCCGGGCATCGCACACACGCACTGGTATGCAGAGGCTTCCCGTCTTTCTCATCGAGCAGAATGCCGAGCGGCAGCGGAAACGGATGATGACCCAGCCGCTCAAAATCGTCATACAGCTCCTGAATCCGCGGCGCGTGGCTCACTGACGGATAGCGGTACGGTGCGCTAAAGGGACCCTCCGTCGGATCGATGCCATGCTGTCCGTGGACGTGGTAGAGATCCTCGGCCTTCGTGTAATAGGGCTCGAAGTCATCGTAGGTGAGCGGCCACGCCGGAGAAATGCCGGCGTAGTGTCTGACCGCTCCAAAGTCCTCGGGACGAAACCGCAGCAACGCCGCGCCGTAGACCTTCGTATTGCCGCCGACGTAGTACTGAACCCCGGGATGGAACATGTTGCCGGCTTTGTCCCGCCAGCTCTCTTGAGCTCTGTACCTCGACTCGACAAACACGGCGCCTGAGTCCCAATTGGCTTTCTCCCGTGGCAGGTAGCCACCACGTTCGAGCAGCAGAATGCGCTTGCCTGACGGGGCCAAATGATACGCGAGCGTGCCGCCACCGGCTCCCGTGCCGACGATGATGACGTCGTAATGCGTGTCCGTTGCCATATCCCGCTATCCAAACACCGGCGCCAGCGAGATGGACGCCAGACCCAGAACGAAAAGGAAGAACATCAGCGCGAGTAGCTGTTTCACCAGTCGGCTGGCCTCATGAAATTCCTTCCACACCAGCACGCCCCACACAGCAGACACCATCGTATTCCCCTCCCCGAGCGAAAATGCCGTGGCGGGCCCAACCATGGGCGTGTACGCCGCTACAAAACTGCAGATGGTCCCGACGCCCCAGATGACGCCGCCCAGGACGCCCCACGCATGCGCTGACGATGCGCCCCGGAGATAGTCCCTGACAGAAAGCCGCGGTCCGCGCACCGGGTGTCGCATGAACGCGTAGTTCAATGGGAAGTTGGACACAAGGGCGCCGAGCGTAAAGACGAAGTACACGGTATAGGGTCCGAGATGGTTCCTTCCAATCAACGCCTTCGCCACGAAGGGATAAAACATCCCAATCACCACGCCGCAGACGAGGCTGAGAACAATCCCCTTCGTGCTGGCCTTGGCGCCTTGCGTCAGCCCACGGTAGGCCATCGCGTTGGTCGCGATCGCGGCACAAATCAGCCCAACGCCGCCAAAGAGGAACACCGGATTGCCGGCTGGCGAGACGATGTAATTAAGAACCGCCCCGATCACCAGCGCGACTCCGGCGCCCACTGGAAACGCGACGGCCATTCCGGCGATCGAAATGGCGGCGACCAGCAGCAGATTTCCCAGATTGAAAATCATTCCGCCGACGAACGCTTCGCCGAGGGCGCGGCTGCCTGCGTTACCGAGGTTGTGGAAGAAGCTCACCGCAGCCTGCGGATTCGTCCGTCCCATCGTCAGACCGAACAATACGGCGGACAACAGAATCCCCCACATGTAGTCCCAGTAGAACAGCTCAAACCGCCAGGTGTTATCAATCTTCTGTGTGTTCGCCCAACTGCCCCAGCACAACATGCTGAAGAGCATCAGCAAGAGCGCAACCGCGTATGTGTGAGGAGTGTACATGGCTCAGGAGACGGAACTCATTGAGTCACGGCCGGTCCCAGGGCTGACATCCGTGCAGAAGAAGACTGAACGGAATGGCGAGTAGTACTCGACCCGGACCAGCGGCCGTCTGCGCCGGCTCGAACTGTGGCGCCTCAACCCGTTGACGCTGGCGTGGAACGGCGTGCGCGATCTCAAGAACATGCTGATCTTCGTCACGACGATGACCAACGAACGGTACTGAGCGAGTCGGCCGACGCCTCAGATCGCCGTTGGCTCCTATCCCGCTATTTCACGGAGCGCTGGCTGACGACGTGCGCTCGGCCCCTTCGGGCGACGACGATTCCGAGTGCGAGGCCCGCGAGCGCGCCGGCCAGGGCCCCGATCAGCTGGCCGCGAATGAGTTGGCTCGTCGCATAGTGGATAACGTCTGGCACCACGACCAGCGACTGGACATGCGCGCCGTTCGGCAGCCCGCCGGGCTCCGTATACCAGGAGAGGGCGGGCGGCACGACCCATGAGGCGATGACGATGCCCGTGAGCGCGCCGATCAGGGCCAGGATGATTGCGGTCCTCATGCGGCCGACCGGGTTCAATCGTGAGCCGCGATCGGGCCCTCGACGATTTCCGGCTTCTGCTTGACGTACTTCGCCATGTTCTTCTGCACGAAGTCGGCCGCCAGGCGCACCGATTCGTCAGCGCCGGCCTTGTCCTTGAAGACGCCAAAGGACGCGCCCTCGCCGGTGCCGGCATCGAGCCAGTAGTACCGCACGAAGCCCGGCGCCTTGCGAATGAGGGGCACGAAACCCTCGCGCACGAGGCGATCAATTTCGGCGCTGTCCTTCTTGTCAAAGTGATAGTGACGAATGACTGCAAACACGGAGGCTCCTTCGTGACGGACCCGGCCGTTGGGCCTTTTGGGAACTGGAGTGTGCCCGCTTCTCGCCTGTGACTTGCCGGCAGTTGGCATTCTACATTGCGAAGCCCGCCTCCGAGCCGCCCAGCCGCCCGCCTTCAGGCCTTCAGGCCTTCCTTTGTGCTCACCGTTCCGGAGGACCCGCGGCGCGCCGGCACAGCATCTTGCGCAAGCCGGCGCTTGGCCGCAGGCGGCCAACGGGTTCCGCGGAGCCTTTTGGCGACCGCAAGAGACGAAGCGCTCGCGCATTGATGCAAAACGCGCGCAAAACACCCAGCTCCTCGAACCTTTGAATGGACCGCTCTTCTGGCGAGTGAATCCGACGCGCGTTGGGCAGCAGCTCCGGGCGAACGGCTACGCAACAGGGACTCCGATGAACAGCCCACCTCCCACGCCGATGACGTTCTACAGGACGGTTCTCGATGCGGCGGTTCGGAGGCTGCTGGCCTTAGACCGAGACCAGACCTACCGTCGGGCAAGGATCCGCGCCGCGGCTTCCATGCCCGGATCGCGACCGGCCGCATACGACTCGATCGTCCACGGTGCGGCGATGTCCGGCGCCAGGCTCTTCACAGTGATCGGAAACCGCTTCACATAGTCGTGGCAGTCGGTGAAGTGCCGGCAGCCGTCGAGATAGTCGTGACGAGCCGTCGCCGGAACGATCCACGCGCCTGACGAGGGCAGACGAAACGGCGTCCCTTCGGCCCAGAACTGCAGCCGATCGCCTGGCGCTTCGCCGACCAGCACGACGCGATCGCCTCCGGCTTGTTTCAGGTATCCGATGCTGGAAATTGCGGCTGAAAACGTCCATGGGGATGTCAGGACGACCACGCGCCCGCCAGGCGGAAGGCGGTCTGGCAGCGACGCCATGAATCCGTGCGTGAGCTGCAGGTTGCCGCCGCCGTTGAAGCGCATGTCGAGCACCACGTTCTTGCGGTGCGCGCTCGCTCGCGCGGTCTCGGCGTCGTTCAGGAACGCCGCGATCGATTCGCCCTGCATGTCGATGTTCGCGCGAAGCTGGATGACCATCGCGTCGAGCTCCGCCGCGTCGCGGCGCCGAAACGGCGTCGAGAACTCCTGCAGGGACCAGGGCGCCCGGTCGGCGGCCAGAAGCACCGGCCAGCCACTCCCACCAGCGGACGGATCGAGCATTGTGCTCGACTGGTCCCGGCTTGAGCCCGGCAGCCGGTCGAGTGCCACTTCGCGAGACGTACCATCTCGCAACTGAAACCGATAGGTCGCCCTGGACGCAGATCGCGCCAGGTTCATCGCATGAAGCTGGCCGGGACTTTCGAAGAACGAGGCCGCGAAGCGATCGCGCCAAGACGAAATACCGCCGCGGAGTGTGCGGGCCGCCTCGAGAGGTGTCTTGATATCGACACCGTCGATCGCGACCAGTTGGCCGCCCAGGAGATCCGCATGCTCCGGCAGGGCGCGGACGACGTAGAAGTCCTCGCCGAAGACCGTGAGGCGGATTCCGACCGAGGCAAACTCTGGCAGCGTGCCGCGACTGACCATCGCGGTGTGTCCGTTGTCCGCCAGTGCGACAATTTGGGACAGTTCGAGGACGAACCGCGCGTTGGAGATGGCCCCAGGATGCTGACGCAGCCCTGCGATCCTCGCCTCCGCCTCTGTTCGCGCCTCTGCCGAATAGGAGCGATCGACCGCGAAAAAGTCGCGGTCGAAAGCGGCCAGATCCGCCGCCTGCCACGCCGCGTCGCCCTGCGGCGCTGCGTCGCAGCTCAGGCCTGCGCACGCTAGCGACGTCGCGAGGGCGAGCGCGCTGGCACAGCTTCGGGTGAACGCGTGCATGCTAGGCCTCCTTCAAGACGGCCTGGGCCATTATATCTCCACAGAGATATACTCTTTCAGCCGGTCGCGCCTCGACCGGCGTCCGCCGTCAGAGCCACGATCTCGCCAAGGATGGTGCGTGTGAATCGAAGTTACGCAACGATCGCAGTGCTCATCGTGACCTTCGGGAACCTTGCTGACGTTACTCGTGGCGCCATGCGGCAGCCTGCCGCCGCTGATCCGACGCAATCGCCGACTGCGCCATCGTCTGTTCAAGCGACCAACGACGCGTTCGTGCAGAAGATCTCGAACCAGATTGCTGGCCACGAGCAGGAGCCAGCGGCACAGGTGTTCCAGAATATTCAGCTTGATGTCCTCAAGAGGACTCCGGCCACGAGTTTCGGAACTGGTTGATCAACGCGGCGTAGCGCGAACGGCCAAGTCGGGCGCTAATGGGTGGCCAGCTCGCGGGCGTGAGTAATCTCGCGACGGCGAATCGGCCGAACGTGAGAGGCGCGAAGCGAGGCGATCGGGGAATCTGACACCGACATCCCGAGCGCCATCCAGGCGGCGGGGCCGGCAACCTGTCCCGGACCAGCAGGTGCCAATGGCATGACGCGGTTGGGGGGTCCTTCGGACTCCCGATCGGGTCAGGCGAGATCGAGAGCGCCCATCCGTACATGATTCAGTATTCAGTCAGTGGCGGCTCAAGCGAGCGTAATCCTCAATTTCGCCCGGCCGACCTGCTATATTGATGTGCTCCTTTACGCAACCGGAACGAAAGGACAGGGATTATGCACATCGTTGCTCAGCACAGGATCTCGGATCCGGCGAAGTTCTGGGACGCCGCGAAAGCCAAGACTGCCAATCTCCCCAATGGTTTGAAGCTCCACAAGGTTCTGCCTAATGCGGACGGTACCCACGCGGTGTGCCTGTGGGAAGGGAAACAGGTCGCCGACGTCAGGGCATTCGTCGAGGGCGCGGTCGGCCATGTGAGCAAGAACGAGTACTTCGAGGTGGACGCCAAGAAGGCAGTGGGCTTGCCGTGAGCGCCGGATCGCGCAGGGCCGCGATTCAGTTGAACGCGCGGCTCAGCGAACCCTCGCCAAGCTCGAGACGAGCGGCCTCGTGACGGTGAGCCGAGTCGGTCATCAGAAGCACTATCAAGCGAACCACGCGTCCGCCCTCTTCCACGAGCTGCATGGGATCGTGCTCAAGACCGTCGGTCTGGCCGAACCGCTCCGCCGCGCTCTCGCGCCCCTGGCCAAGGACATCAAAGCTGCGTTCGTGTCTGGTTCGGTCGCGAAGGGGACGGACCGCAGCCAGAGTGATCCGGCCATGGCTTGAGCCCTGCCCGCTTCGCTGCATCCCAAAGCTGCTGATCGAACGTCGCCAGAACGATCTCCTCGCCGGCAGACTCCTGCCAGGTCAGAGCGGACGCGAGTTGGACAGCATCGGAGCCGTGCAGTCCATGCTCCCACGCCAGTGTCTGGGCTCGCTCCACCAGTGCTTCCGTGACCGGCACACGAAGAAGATCCTGCCAATCTCCAACGAAGGACCGTTGAGCATTTCGCGCGAGATCGTGCGGCACGAGACTCGTGCGAACAGCCTTGGCCAGCGCCGCAGCCACTTCCGTGCGACTCACGCTCGACGTCGCGATCATCTCGGCTTGCGACGTCAGCGCGATCGTTTCGCGCGAGCCCCGTTCCACGATGTACCGCTTCACGAGCGCGCTCGCGTCGAGGTACGCGATCACTCGCGGTTCTCAACGACGAGATCGGCGACCGTCTTGTCGCCGCGGAGCTTGCCGACAGGCTTCGCCGGCCGAAGCCGGCGACCACTCCATGCAATGGCCCCGGCTCTCCTCAGGGCTTCAACGCGCACGCGCAAGGAGGCCGCCTCAGGGATGATGCGGGCGACGGGACGGCCATGCTCGGTGACCACGATTGTCCTGCCGGCCTTGACCTCGCGGACGCATTCACTCAGCGTCGCCTTCAGTTCACGGATGCCAATCTTCAATACGGATCAACCGCGTGGACCGGCACCTCGGCTTTCGCGGTCGGCACTCGCGGCACCGTGCGCTGACGCCGTTAGGGGTCTTGGAGATAGATCGCGGCCATCTCGAAGGCCTCCTCCGGCGTTCAATGAAAGGTCCCGTTGCTGAACATGCTGGGCTCGTACTTCTCGTGGCTATACGTGTAGAAAGCCGTGCTCCAGGCCTCTTCATTGCGAAAATATCGCAGTCGGCACAAATGTGAGAGCACGTCTCTCGGCGCATCAACGTACGCCTGGTCGCCGAGTCATGGGTACGAATGCCTTCATGACGCGCATCCCCGAACAGCCGAAAGTCTGGGTGATTGGGTCCGAACGTGACCTCGCGTCTTGAGCGTCTTGCCGGCGGCGGAGTTCGCCAGGCAATCCCCGACGTCAACCGCGCCGGGTCACAACTCTCGAGACGAGTGCATCCAGGAGGGGCGGCAGGTGTTCAACATCACCTTCTGAACCAGGGCTGCGTTACGATCCGACGGTGGCCGCTCGTCCTCCGCTTATTCCGCCCGCCGACCCGCGCCGGATCGCGCGGCAGCTCCGCGTCACCGGACGCATCGTCCTGATCATCAGTCTCTTCGTAGCCGGCCGGATGGCGTGGACGGAGTGGCGACGGACTGAGCCTACGCTCGAGGAACTGATACCCGGCTATGACGCAGCCGAGAGGCGTCAGGTGGGCGAGATGTATGGCCTGTTCGCGCGCGATGTGTGGGACACCTGGTCCGATGTGCGGCGGCCGTACCCGGCGGCTGCGATCATCGCCACATCGGGCGTGCTCGTCCTTTGGGGCTTCAACCGGCTCGCCCGACGGCACGAAACCGAGGCCTAGCACGAATGAGTACTTTGAGGTGAACGCCAAGAAGGCGGTGGGCTTGCCATGAGCGAACCGCGCGGCTGGTCGGGAAGTTTGATCGATAACTGACAGCTCGTCGCCGGGCAACTGACGTGACGGTCAGGCTCACGTGCAGCCCGTTCTTACTTAGTGCGTGCGGGCCTGCTGAAGAGTTCACGCGCGGCGAGGATCACGGTGAGAGCGCCTATCGTGCCGACGGCGTACAACGTCCAAACAAAACGAAAGGCGCCGTCGGCCCGCGCGAAATCGGCCGGAAAGCGTCCGTTCAGGTGGATGATGGGCATCGCCACGGCGAAGAGACCCCCAAGCAGAAGGATCACTTGCCCGATCACTCGCTCGCGGAAGAGGAAGATCCCGCATGCCAACAGCACGAAAACGAGAATCCCGTAGGGATTGTCGACGACATGTCTGTCGAAGCCCTGGATATAATCGTCGGCAACGTGCACCGAGAGCAGGACGAGCGATATCAGCGACATCAGCGCTAGCAGGTCGTTCTTTCTCATCGCGCCCTCGCTCCCTAGGAATCCGCGCGCGGAATCAACCTTGAGCTTGGGTGTGTCCACTGGGACGTCGGGGTGTCATGCGCCCCAGTATGCTTCCAATCCCACCCCCGACGATGGCCATGCCTAACATCGACGCACCCATAACGATCTGTGCGGCCACATTCTCCCGGAATGCCCATCGCAGGAAGCTCTCGCTCGGGGTATCGGGGTTGAACCAGAACAACGACGGCGCCTGCGTCCGATGAAGGCTCCATTGCCACGCTTGAATCCAGTACGGATTGGACTGCTGAATCAGCGCGAATGGATACAGCGTCGTGTTCCACCACGCCGTTATCAGTAACCAGGCGGCGATGAACGTCCCCACAGTCGCCGCAATCCCCCCTGCCCAGCGTCGCGTCCGCCAGCTTCCGTAGGCACCCGTTAACAGGAATACAAACGGCGACAACGTCACTAGGCCGAATAAGAACTCGACGTTGAAATACGGGAGGCCCGACGGACTGCGAAAGACACTCAACACGTCGCGGAAGACGAACAGACCGAAGACGGGGACCACGAAAGCCCAGTAGGCACGCAGCCACAATCCGAAGACCTGTTTCCAGTACCAGCGGTTCGCACGAAACCGGCCCATCGACGGAACTCGGCTGTCGCGGTACTCCTCAAGCAAGTCGCCGACAACTGACTCGCGCCTTTCGACGGGCAATAGAAAGTGCAGAAGGGCTTGTGGCAGCACGGGCGGGTTGGGCATGGTCATGTTCGTGCCTTTAGCACTACTTTGTCACGTTGATGCTGAGCGCTTGTACTGACGGGCGCGATCTTCTAGCATCCGGGGCGTGCCGACGGGTCCTGCCCGCGCGCTCCTGCGACGGCTCAGCCGGTTCCTCGAT
>Ga0182024_10009979_pt1 | contig 19482 bp, 13 predicted proteins | sample P32metaG_FD_120480 | JGI IMG/M metagenome (GOLD analysis project Ga0182024, IMG submission 120480) | Permafrost microbial communities from Stordalen Mire, Sweden - P3-2 metaG (Illumina Assembly) | ecosystem: Environmental > Terrestrial > Soil > Wetlands > Permafrost | place: Sweden: Stordalen... | reverse complement strand
GGAACGCCAACACACGAGCGAGTAAGTCACCAGCGGCGGTGGCTTCCTGATACTCATCTACAAGAACATACTCAAATTGGAATTGATACTTCCCCCGCACATCAGGCTGATCGACAAGCGTCAGTGCTGCCAGTGAAACCATATCGTCTCGATCGATCCTGTTACTCTTCTGAAGCTGGTCTTCGTAGCCTTGATAGACCCTGGCTACCAGATCATCCACGTCAGTCTTGCACTTCTCCTTCAGTTGCTTGGGCGTAATCAAATTGGCTTTATACAACGAGATCAGCGACGCGATCGTGAACTCATCCAGCTCTTCGGAAAGCTCCAACATCACCGGATCGAGTTCTTTCTTGTACTTCGCCAGCAAGCGCTGAATCACCTTCTGCGGGTTGCTTTCAACTTTCAGCGGCGGTTTGCGTTTGATCGCCGAGAGATTCTCTTTCAAAATCTTCAGACCGAGATCGTGCCATGAATAGAAGTTGACCCGTTGCGCCATGAGCTTGTCAGTCAATGTTTCAACGCCGGACTTTAGAGCTCGCAAAGTTTCATTCGAATGCGAAATGACCAGGATCTTCTCCGGGCTGATGCCCTGGCCGACCAGATGCGCCACTCGATGCGTGACGCAAGTGCTTTTGCCGGTGCCCGCGCCGCCTTCTACCGCTGCCGGTCCGCCACCATGCATGATGGCAAAGCGTTGCACCTCGTCATCGACCGGAATCTCGGGAATGCTGGTTTCAGCCTGACCGGAGAGCAGCCGTCCCGGCGTCGATTTGCGCCGGCCCTGCTGCCATACTTCCATCGTCGCATCGACGCACGCGCTCAGATCGCTTTGAATTTCCGCGATCGAGAAACGCAGAATGTTCCACCCATCGCTCAACAACAGCAGATTGCGTTTCGCCTGCCCGTGCGAACCGCCGTCCAATGTAGAAATCACATCACACTCGATGTTCAGCTTCGGGCCGGAATCATCACGCCTCTTGCGCAGTTGCGGCTCGAATGCGGCGATGTCGAGCAAATAATCGCCCAGAACATGCTGGGCCGTCACCGGCAGTCCACGATCTTTCAGGCCTTTGAACAGCTGATACTCGGCTTTGAGCATGGGCACCAGCCCTTCGTCTTTCAGCAGCTGAAAATGATGCAAATCGATCGTCATCGATTCGATCAGCCAGAAGACTTTCTCCCACGTCACTTTTCGGCCAGCATATTCGAAGTCGTCGCAGCCGGCGCCGTAAAGAACGAACTCATCGTGACCAAGCGGAGTGGTGATTACCAGCGGTTTCCCCGACAGCGCCCGGGGATAGAGAATGTGATGGAACAGATACCACAGGTGGTGCGCTGCTTCCGGCGCTTCCACGTTTTTCAGGACAAGCAGATCACCACCGCTCATGTCCAGCTCAGCCTTTCCAACCACGGGGCGGCCGAACCTGGTTGACTGCAGAGCTTGCTGCCACAAATTATCAGCCTGTTGATAAAGTTGGTCGCCCGGAATGACGACTGGATTGATGCCGCGCGACTTCAAATTGATAATCGCCGCTTCCAGCACCGGCTCCTGGTCGTCGGTAAAGTCAGATGCGAAAATACCGCGCGCGGACGCGGTGTATAGACCTACGTTGTTAACAAACCAGTGAATCGCGTCGCGGCAATCCGCCGGTTGCGCTGATGACATCTTATTCGGCTGCGTTTATGACGGTGGTCCCTTAGCCAAGGTGCTAGCAGTAGCGCCTGACAGCCCCTAGATTCTACTTGAGAACCCCCAAACAGGCTATATTTATTACTCCCCATAGATCTCAAGAACGAAACACAACAGAGAAACATTAAATCTACACTTTGCAGATGCGCCGCCTGCTAGCGTTTCGACGTACAAGCTTTTACAAATGCAAACTTGACATTTTTGTTTGAATGCGTGGAATAGTACAATGACCGTTGGGTTTCTTATGTTCGCAGTAAGATAAGGAACTTTCAGGGCTCGTTCGCGACCATTAGACTTCAATCGAAAAGGTCGCAACACCGAACCTCATGAAAGGAGAGGACGTTAAATGAGACAAGCACTTCTTGTCCTGGCAGCTCTATCGATGGTTACTACTCCGGCGTTCGCACAAGCTTGCGGCGACGAAGGACGCTACTTCCACCTCGCACCGCCGAGCTGGTCGATCCCATCCGCTAGAAGACATGCAATTCACCGCATGGCGCGCGCTTTGCGTTGGTACAGAGAACACCTTGGCAATACACCAATTTGCCCAGGCGCCAACATTGCTGGCATCTCCGTTACCGGAGCAAGCACGACAACAACAACCACAAGCACCACCACAAAGACGAAGAAGAGCAAATAGTCAAAGTCTCACGGACTCTGGCTGGCGTTATTCTTTCGCTCCCAACTGGCGGCGTTAAACAGTGGATTGTCCCATGGCAGGCCGGTCAGTTCTTGATGGGCCTGTTTCGTGTTGGCAATATCATCGCCATGCACTAATAGCAGATTAGGCTGTGCAAGAAAAACCCAGGGCAACTCGCTTGCGAGAATGCTCTGGATTTCTTTGTATGTGGTGATTCGATCGGCGCGCTTTTGTGAGCGCTTGCCCAGCTCGATCAGCTCGTCCACGCGCGGCTGGGAGAAACCCGAAAAATTAAGCGGACCCTGAGTTTTCCAGATCATCGTGCATTCCGGATCCGGTCCCGACGACCGGCTCCACACCACAACATCAAACTCGCCTTTTTGCAAATAGCGCGCCCGCAGCGACGAGTATTCAAGCACCTGAACCTCGCATGGAATGTGGGCGCGCGTTAAATCGTCGGCAATCACTTGAGCGATATCTTGAAAGTCTTTGACGGTAACTATGCGGAACGCCAGAAGCTGCCCCTCCTTGCGCCATCCAGTATTCGTCAAGGTATAACCGGCGTCGCGCAAACATTTATCGGTCAGATTGCGATCGAACTGCCAAAATTTGACATCAGGATTGTAAGCCCAGCTGCCAGGCCAGACGTCGGTGCGCGGCACCAGCGCTAAACCGCCGTACATGCCTTTGACAATCTCGTCTCGATCGATGGCATGTGCGATCGCCTCTCTCACCAACAGATCGTTGAACGGCTTTTTGCGCAGGTTGAAACCACAGTATGCAGTGCGCGATCCCCGCAGTTTCTCAAGCGTCAAGTCATGCTCGCGAGCGGCTTGCTCACCACCCATGGAAATCCAGCTGGCGGCATCGATGTTGGCCACGTCCAGCTCTCCGCGCATGATCGCCATTGACAGCAGACTTTTATCGGGCACCACCCGCCATACCAGTTTGTCGAAGTTCGGATGCCGTCCCCAATAGTATTCATTCGGCACGAAACAGAGTTCCAGCCCAGACTGCCAACTGGCGAGCTTGAACGGACCGGTGCCTACCGGCTGGCGACTGAGGGCCGCTTTGCCGTGATCGGCTGAGTTGAAATATCGGGCGGGCAAAATGCGCAATTCGGCCAGGCGCGAAAGAAATGGTGCGCTCACTTGACTGAGGTGCAAGACCAGCCGATTGCCGCCCTGCAGCTCGACGCGGTCGATCGCGTCGTAATCGGCTTTGAACGGCGACAGCTTTGACCGCGCCACATCGATCGAAGTGATGATATCGCGGGCGGTGACTGCGGAACCGTCGCAGAACTTGATGCCGTCACGCAGCTCGAAGCTGTAAGTCAATCCATCAGCAGAAACCGAAAAGCTCTTGGCCAGCGCCGGCTCGATCGCCAGATCTTGGCCGTATTTGACCAGTCCTTCGTACACAAGAGTCTGCGCGTAGTAAGACGCCGAATCGAGAGCGCGCAGCGGATAGAAACCAAGCGGTTCCCAGGCGACGCCAAAGGTGATCTGATTGACGTTCGACAACTGGGTTTCCGCTGCCGGAGCGGCCATCTGCGCCGTTCCCGCCAGGAAAATCACTGCCGTCGCCGCAGCCGTCCACCAGCCGCGCAAAAATTGTTTCCGGGATGCCCGCACCGCTTACATGCCGCCTGCCAGCCCACTGCTCTGCGAAACGAAATAGAAGCACGCCAACATCACCAACATGGCGCTGGTCACTCCCAGCCAGAAGCCGGCGATCAAAATCTGCCAAACAATTAAAGCCTGGCGCGCCGTCAGGCTGATCATGATGCCCAGGCGGTTGATGATGTAGAAGATCACAGCGCCGACCGTGAACAACAAGGGCAAAAGCTTGATGCCCGAGGGAACCGGCACAGAAACCGCCATCACCAGACTGAGGATACACAAGAAAACAAGGGCGATGGTGACGTAGTCCGAGAACCGCTGTTTAACGTTCTCCGCCACCGACGCTTCGTTGATGTACTTGAGAGCGCGGAAGAAGTTGACGATCGGGGTACGCCGAGGACTGGCGTCGTCTTTGATGTCCGCTCCAGATGTTGCATCGACTTTGGGACTGTCAGACTCGGCCACGACTCTCCCCTCCTGTAACTAGCTCTAATCTTATCAAGCCTCCAGCAGTATGCCCAGTTCAGAAACAGAAATCATCGATATTATCGGCATAATCGAACTTTCCGTCGTCGTCAAGCGCCAACCCCGGGGAAAAACGACACCGTTCCCCATGAAAGAAAATCAGGCGGAAAATCTCCAGCTGCGTCGCCGCCGCTACATCACATTGCCAGGCGCTCGCCCGCAAGCACGGACAGCTGCAGCCTTTCGCGGCGAATCGCTTTGACTATCGTGTTGAACCAATCTCCTTCAGCTTCAAACTCAATTGTTGGCGAGACAATTAGCCTGCTGCCACCGAGTTTGGACTCTCCCGAACAAATCGAAAGAGGCAGCAAAACGCCGGCAACCTTGCAAGCGAGCGCTTTATCCAGTTCACAAAATGCCGTCGACAGATCCAACTCCTCGCTAAGCTTCAGTGTTGAGCTGCTCGGGAGCAACTTCTCGATCGCCGACCACATGTACTGGCCGAGACCGCGCAGCAAATACGCCAGTTCCTGCCCGTGTTCGGGCAGCACGTCGTGCACCTCTAACTCCGGCAAGCCAAATCGGCTCATGCCGGTGGTATACAAGGTCATCTTGCTCGATCGCTCCTGCTCAGAACCGGTTACAGACAAGAACTGATGCGCCAAAGGCACGCCATCGACATGATGTTGCCAGACCGAAACCTCGGCCGGGTAAGCCCGGCTGTTATAGGCATCGACGAGGATTGCATCAAGGTCGGCGGCATAGAACCAGGCTGCCACAAAGGCAGTCCAGAACGGCGCGAAGAAAGTCAATTGATCGTTACCCTCAGCCAGAAGCTGCACTACCATCTCAGATTGAAAACATCGCGACTGCATAGGCTCGGAAAGCGTGCCGTTTTCCACGAAATGGTAAAAGTCCTCCAGTTGTGCGTTCGGCAACAAATTCGCCGTCAATTTCGTGTTCGCTACGACCGCCTTCAAATACTCGTCCAATTCACTGTCGTAGAGCCAATTTCGAAAAGATTTGCGCATCGCTTCATGGGTGGCGCGGGCGTTTGCTGCCGGCACGCAAAACAGCAGGAATTCGCCGGGATACTCCAACTCGATTTCAATCGCCAATTCACCGGCCGATGCATCCGCCTCCGAATCAGAATTCGGCTCATCTGCAGGCTCGGATTCAAGCGGTTTATTGCTGTGCGCCATTGCCACCGTTGTCCGTCCAGAAGTTACCGCAAACAAATATAGCGCGAGTGTGGGAAACGAAACAGAAAGGCAGTCTCACCCGGCTCAAATCCTCGTGCTCTGGCGCATCCGCGCTGCATCTGCCTTGCGTCCATGCTCTTGATAAATAGCCAGAGCCTTTTGTCGAGCAGCCTTTGCCGCAACAGCATCCTTCACCGCATCGTACTCGATGCCGATGTCTTCAAAGACCGCAGCAACATCAACGCTGTCGCTTCCGTGAAGTCGCTGATAAACGGGGAGCAGCTGCAACCAGACCTGGAGTGCCTGCGCATGCAATCCCTCGCGGTCGTATTCGAATCCCCTATTCAAATAACTTTGAGCGATTGCCCCGCCTACCCGCGCCACATCCGAGCTCAGATCCTTCCTCTCATAAATTGAGAGCGCCTGCTGCCGCGCGTCAAGCGCACCGGTGGTGTTCTTCTCCTTATCGTAATCGACTGCGGCGTCTTCGAGAATCACGGCTACTTCGCGACTGTAAGGACCGTATTGCCTCTTGTAAAGCGGTATCAGTTTCAACCAGGTCTGAAGCGCCCTGGCGTGCTGCCCCGCACTATCGTACGCACTCCCCAGCCTGTGATAGACGTTGCAGGTAACTGCATTCAGACGCGCAGCGACTATTCCTTGCTTTGCCGTTAATTGCTCAACTTGTGGCGAGCATATGTCGACCATTTTGCCGGCTTCTGCATATTTTCCTTGCTTCAGCAAATTCGCGCAAAGACAGTCAATTGCATACAGCACGTCTGGTGCCGCCGCTCCCAAAAACTTCTGTTTGATGGCCAGATCCTTTCGTAAGTATATCTCCTGGGATTTCAGATCTCCTGTGACATCGGCAAGAAAAGCCAGTCGAAGGTAGGTACCAGCAACACGTGGATGTTCCGGTCCATACCTGGCTATCTGCAGGCTCAAGAGTTTCTTGAGCAGCACCAACGCTTGCGCGTACTGCTTGTTGCCCATTAAAGCCTCAGCCTGGTGCCCAACTTCCTTCGACGTCTCTTCAACGTCCCGGTCGCTTTCATGCCGAACAAAATTCTTGAAATTTTCATTCCACTGACTTTCATCACCACTGTCGATATCCGCCACCGGCGCAGGTTTCCCGGTTGCATCAGGCGGCAGCAATGATCGCTGCCCGCCACAACCAGACATTAACGTCGTCGCCATAACGGCAACGCTCAAAGTGCTGAAACGGGCAGCGACTCCAATTCGCAGGATCATAAAGACATCAAAGATCCAAAGCAGGACGTTAGGAACATACTACCTCTTTCCCAAGGGTAGTTATTGAACCAACTCCAGGCTGCTGGGTACAATCTGGACAGACCTCAGAATTAATTGGATGCAGGACGACAACGTGCATCACAATGCAGCCGCGTTAGTCCGCGTTTTATCCTGAGGATGACTAAGCTGCGGTCCGAGGGCGCCCGCGCCAGTAAGCGAATGCCATGGCCTTCACAGAAACGGAATGTATGCGGGCAGATCGAATGAAACTGCGTCTAGCGCACAAGATTATTCTGATCGCCAGTTTGCCGCTTGTGTTTGCTGTTTCATTTGTTTTGATTTTTCGCACTGTCCTCAAAAGAGCCGAGGCTGTCAGTCAACGAGAGAGGGTTGCCACCGCCACCACGAGCGAATGCTTCAACGCAATCGCTCCGTTCGTCTATGAGGGTATGCAGTTTGCCGAGAGAAAATTTAATAACGATCCAGCGTCTATTGCCAGGGTAAGAAAATCTAGAGCATGGTCTGCGCGCTCTCTGGCCGATGCCAAACAACTGTGCCAAGGCAAACCTGATGAAATCCGGATCGTAGACGAACTGGCTCATTCGTGTGCTCAGTGTGTCCAGGCATCTGACCAAATTATGCAAGTTCTGGGCGCGCATAATGCTTTCGATTCCTTCAGCACCGCGGAGCTTTATCGAAAAGGGCTGCTGGCGATGAACCATCTGAACGAGCTTAACCAGGAAATGAACGCGCATGTCCAGGACGACTTGAAGAAAAACCCAGCTGATTCGACAGCCATGCAGCAAACGATCAAGATCCTGATTCTGGCTGGACAAGCTGCTGTAATGGCTTTGAGCTTAGCGATGGCCGTTCTGCTCAGTCGGCAGATTACTGCTCGACTTGATGTGATCGCACAAAACAGCAAACGCCTCTCTAATTCAGAACCGTTGCTTCCACCTTTAGTCGGTTCCGACGAAATTGCCGATCTCGATCGCATATTTCACCAGACCGCCGCTGCTCTGGTTGAGGCTACAGGCAAAGAGAAGGCGGCAATCGCTCACGCGCTGGACGTGATTTGTTCTCTCGACCGGCAGAATCGCTTCGTCGCAGTCAGCCCGGCATCTACTTCTGCCTGGGGCTTTGAACCAGCCGAGCTGTTGGGGCTTAATTTTTTGAGGATTCTGGCAGCCGAAGATCTCGCGCCGACGCAGCTCGAGTTAAGCACCATAATGAAGGGCTCCGCTGGCAAAACTTTTGAGAATCGAGTCGTACACAAGGACGGCACTCTCAAGGACATGGTCTGGTCGGTGCGATGGTCGGCGCAAGAGGACTCGCTTTTCTGCATTGCCCACGACATCACCGAACGCAAGCTCGCCGAAAGAATGCTGAGATCAAATGAAACGCAGATCCGCTTGATGATGGAACGAATGCCGGCCGGGCTCGTAGTCACGGACGAGAATGGCTCCGTCACTTTGATCAACGCCAGAACCGAACAGATGTTTGGATACAGCAGCGCAGAATTAGTTGGAAAGCCTCTGTCCAAGCTATTTGGAGAGGAAGCAAATGATAACGCGGCGTATATGCAGTCATTGAAGCAGCAGGCGATGGGGAAGGTGGTGCCGATGGCAGCGCTGAAACGCGGCGGCGAGAAGCGCTTTCTGGAACTCTCACTCGACAGCTTTGGCAGCGTGGAGAATGCAGAGTATCTGCTTATTTTGTTGGACATGACCGAAACCTACGAAGTGCAACGGCTGAAACAAAGGCTAATCGCCATGATCGCTCATGACATAGCGGCACCACTCTCTTCAATCAGTGCCACGCTCAAGTTGCTGTCCAATGGTGTTCTGGGCCCACTGTCGCCATCAGATGAAAGAAGGGTCAGGCTGACCGAACAGGAGAGTCAAAGGCTAATCCGGCTTTTTCAGGATCTGTTGAGAATCGAAAAGTATGACGCCCACGAGATAGCGCTGACCATGGCAGCAGCATCTCTTCGCGCCATCACCGATCGGTCCATCGCTCTGGTACAGGCTCAGGCAGAACAAAAGGGCATCTCCATCATCGACTGTTGCAACAAGGAGATTGAGTTCAAAGCGGACGAAGACAGGTTGACGCAGGTATTAGTCAACTTGCTTTCCAACGCCGTCAAGTTCTCTCCTGACGGCTCAACAATCACGGTGTCGTTGAAGGAATCCGAGGATTCTTTCGAGCTACTGGTATCGGATCAGGGACGAGGAATACCCCCTGGTTCAGAGGCCACCATTTTTGAGCCGCTCAAACAGGTTTCCCCATCAGACGAGACGGAAAAAGGCGGCTTCGGCTTGGGATTAGCAATCTGCAAGTCGATCGTGCTAGGGCATGGTGGCACAATTGGTGTCATCAACCGTGATTCCGGCGGCTCTACATTTTGGATAAAGCTACCACTCGTCCCGCCCGGAGCATTGAAGTGAAAATTCGTCTTGCCCACAAGATTGTTTTCATCGCCACGTTGTCTGCACTCTCAGGCATGTCATTTATTCTGATCATCCAGTCACTCGTCGATCAAGAAGAGCGGATCAGCCGGTACGAACGCGATGTGCGAACCACGTCATATCAGTTAGAACAAGCGATTGTCGGGCTAATGCGCCGCGGATTTCTGCTGCTGGTGTATTCAGACAAAGGAGATCCTGGCACGCTGGCTAAACTTCGCGAGAACCCGGACAATATTCCTCAGTTGATTGATGCCACCAAGCACATATACAAGGGAAGACCAGATGAACTGCTGATTTTGGAAAAACTGGATCGCGCATGCCGCCTGTTCATCAGCTCCGAAAAAGAAACGATCAAGCTTATTGATATGGGTGGCCCTCACTTCGCGCCGATGCGCGCGACGGAGCTGCAGTCCAGACTTCGCTCGCTTGCGTTTCAAGTGTCTGACTCGATTGCGCAGCTGAGGCTTCATACAAAAGATGATTTGAAAGAGAATCCCGTCATTTTGCAAGACATCCAACAAAACATCGACCGTTTTCTGCTCGCTGGAATCGCCGGGGCCTTTATCCTCAGTATAGGCTTGGCCGTGCTCTTGAGCCGAGAAATCGGCGGACGTCTGCGCATCGTAGCCGAAAACAACAACCGCCTGCTGCGGCAGGAATCGCCGGTAAAGGCTGGCGGCACCGATGAAATTGCCGATCTGGATCGAGTGTTTCGTGAAATGGCGTACGCATTGCTCGAAGCAACCCACAAGGAGAAGGCAGCCATCGCCAATGCCATCGATGTGATCTGCTCGCTCGATCGCCAGAACCGTTTCGTTTCAGTCAGTCCAGCCTCTGAAACAGTGTGGGGTTTTGCCCCACAGGAGTTGATCGGGCGAAACATTATGGAAATTACCGATGTTGAAAATTCTGACCACTCGAAACTAATGCTAAACAAGATCTCGAATGACGGCAGCGCTCAGTCATTCGAAAACCGAGTTGTCCGCAAAGACGGCAGGTTGAGCGATATGCTCTGGTCTGCGCACTGGTCCGAACCGGACAACTCGATGTTTTGCATCGCCCACGATATTAGCGAACGAAAACATGCCGAAAACATGCTCAAGGAAAGCGAAGCAAGAGTGCGCTTGATGATGGAGCGCATCCCGGCAGCACTCGTAGTATTGGATGAGAACGGCTGTGTGTTATTGAGCAATGCCAGAACCGAACAGATGTTTGGCTACAGCGGCAGTGAATTAGCGGGCAAGCCTGTATCCAGGCTCTTTCAGGAGGACGGGCGAGAAGAAGATGATCTGCAATCCTTAATGCAAACTTTGAAACAGAACGCGATGGGCAAGGTCGTACCGATGGAAGCGCGCAAACAAGATGGCGAGCGCTGCCACGTTGAACTTTCGCTCGATGCCTTTGAAAACGCAGGCACTGCCGGCTTTCTTCTCATTATGCTAGATATGACCAAAATTTATCAAGTGCAGAAATTGAAGCAACGGCTGATCGCCATGATTGCGCATGACATTGCCACACCTCTGGCTTCAATTAATGCCACTCTCGAGATGTTGATTGTGGGCATCATGGGTACACTCTCCGAGCGGGCCGAGAGAAAGATCAGGCTGGCCGAGCAAGAAAGCCGGCGGCTCGTACGATTGTTCCAGGACTTGTTGAGAATCGAGAAGTACGACTCGCAAGATATGACCCTGAAGATGGCGCCAGTATCTCTTTGCACTATTGCACGGCAGTCCATGGGATCGGTGCAGGTTCACGCCGACGAGAAGGGCATCGCTCTTGTGGACTGCTGCAACGAGGATATCGAGCTGACCGCTGATGCAGACAGACTAACGCAGTTGCTCGTCAATCTCCTCTCCAACGCAATAAAATTCTCTCCCGCCAACTCAAAGATCACATTGTCTATAAAAACATCTGCGGATTTTGTCGAGTTGCAGGTGTCGGATCAGGGACGCGGAATACCGCCAGGCATGGAGGAAACAATTTTCGAGCCGCTCAAACAAGTCTATGAGGCAGATGCGAAGGAACAGGGTGGTTTCGGCCTTGGCCTGGCAATCTGCAAGTCGATCGTGCAAAGACATGGCGGCACAATTGGAGCCAGAAACAACGAAACCGGCGGCGCCACATTTTGGATCCGGCTGCCGGTGATCAATGCACTATCGCCCTCGGCGTCTTAACAGGCTTTGCCGCGCAAATGATACAGAGCTGCAGTGATTATTCAGTGTCTGAAGAGTCATTCTGATAGTGCCGTTTCCGAGATCGGTGATTCCTTCGGGCAAGGGCGCGCTTGGGTTACTGCCCCACGGATTGCGAACTGTGATCGTGCTCTGTGTAACGTCGTTAGCGTCTCGGTTGTAGCCAATGACTGAATACGCATGACCACTAACGAGCCCGGGGTCGGTCTGTCCGAACAAAGAATTGAAACGCACCACAGCTGGTCTATGCTGGGGTGAGTTCATGCACGATTCCAACCCAGCATCGAGCGTTGAATAACCAGTCAAACTCATAGTGTATGTCTCTGCGCTCATTCCGGAAATTACGCGCATTCCGTCGTTTCTAATCGATCCGCCGGCGCCCTCAAGAGGTGATTCGCCGCGCGGACTCCAATAACTCCCGTAAGCCATCTGCAGAATTGTCGACCAGATCCCGTGTGCACCGCCCGTGCCATAGTGAGCCAGCTCAGCTTCTGTCGGCGCATCAACTGTAATTGGAGTCTGATGGGGGAAAGTGACTGTGTAAGTGCCGTTGTTGTTGTCTCGGATCATATCTCTGATGGCTTGAGGATTAACAGCCGCCAGCGAGGCCATCGCCGCGACAAAATGACAATTGCCAACATGATCCGGCTGAAGGCATGCAACCGGGACAGTGCTGGCAAGCGGATTGTCCGCATTGGCATACAACGATCTTGAGGAAATTTCCAGCCTGGAGCGATACTGCTGCATGTTGCTGATGGCAGTCTCGATCAAAGGATGCTCGGTGCCGTTAAGATGGCTGCGCCACATACCGATCAACCGGTTCAGATCCGTTCGACTTATCTGGCTGCCGGTGAACCATCCGTCATCGTTGAGCGGCGCTATCTGTTCAGACATTTCCTTCAGCAAGGCAACTAGCATCGCTTGTTCCCGCGAAAGATTGGGATTTCTCATGGCGGCGTTCAATTCCGCCGTGGTGATAAAACCATTGCGGTTGGTGTCGATCTGGGTGAAAAGGGGATTCAATAAGCCCTCCAGCCGTGCGATATCACGCTCAAGAGGGCGATCACCAGCGCCAACTGCCAGCTGCCCCACACGTCCGGCGATGGCAGCCTCGGGTCGGCGCACGATCTGTGCGGCAACCTGACTGGCCATTTCAGGCACTATGACAGTTGCTGGCAACAATCCCCGTTGTTCAAGCACATTATTTGGCTGATTGAGGAGAGCAACACCGGTTTGAATGCCAGGTTCCATCAGGTCGTTCGTATCTACAGACAGTCTTGTTTGCCACGGCGCAGATTCTACGTTATAGTGTGCGCCGCCAAATGAATCACCTGTATTGATCATTTGCGTTCTCCTATCGTTTAATAGCGGATTTGACAGCCGACGCCTGGAATGGGCAGAGGCGCCAGCGATCAGAGATCGTGGCAAGTGATGCTTGATCACGAATCACTCAATGGCGATTGCATCGCGGGGTGCTGCGATGTCAGCCCAATCTAATCTCTAGTTACTAAAAGCACTGCTTGCGCGTGCCCGCCACGCGATTGGCGATGGGCCAATGATGACATCACGAGTTAGCCAAATCCTGACCAGGGAACGGACAATTAGATTTGCGGAACACTACTCACTGGTATGGAACAGTCAGATCGGTGGGTTACTTCTGAATGATCTGATAACCGACTCCGTGCACAGTCTTGATGATGGAATCTTGTCCCGGCAAATCAAGTTTTCGTCGCAGTCTGTTAATGCAGGTGTATACAGCGTCCAGAGAGGCTTCCACCTCCGCGGACCAAACCCTTTCCAGCAATACCTCGACTGTGAAAATCTGATTCAAATGCCGCATGAAGAATTCCAGCAATTGATATTCATTGCGTTTCAGATGCACTTCTTTGCCGTCGCACGTGACCTGATGAGTGCTCGTGTTCATTGTGACGTGGGCGGCAGACAGCACCTCGCCTACGTAACCTTTAGGACGGCGCAACAAGGCTTTGACTCTCGCCGCTAATTCCTGCACATCAAACGGCTTTGTCACATAGTCATCCGCGCCAGACTCCAGTCCCTGAAGCTTATCGCCGATCGAGTCCAGGGCGGTCAGCATGACAACGGCGGTCTTGCCGCCTTGCTCACGATATTGCCGCAGCACTTCAACACCGCTCAGCTGCGGCAGCTGCCAGTCAAGTATCACCACATCGTATCCGCCAGTACTGAGGTAATCCAATCCGGCCCGACCCTCATGCACCATATCAACAGTATGTCCCTCATGCACAAGCCAGTCAGAAACTGACTCCGCCAGGGTTTCATTATCTTCAACGATCAGTATCTTTGCCACAGCGGACCCGAAACAATGCTTTCGCACATGATACCTGGTTGCTCCGCCATGCAACAACCAGAAATCGCCCGTACATTTCGTCATTACAGAGGTCGCGAAAGAGCGCTCTGGCTGGCAAGCAGCGGCGGGTGAGTCCGCGCTAAGAAACATCGAAAGCGATGGCTTTATACTTGCCAAGATCATCGGGTTCAAAGGAGCTTGAGCGCTGGACGTGCTGGATGCCTTGATTGAAAGCGAGAAAGTCGATAGCAATGGTGCCCTGCCACCAGCTGCCGGGCGATGCAAGGCATCGCCCCTACATCTGGATGCAGCCGCCGACATCCCTGCAGCCGCCATCCCCACAGCAGCCGCCAGCACTGCAGCCGCCGCGCTGAGACCTGTTCTGTTTTGGTCGGCTCTGGGGCTGGTGCTTTTGGCGCTGCCACCGCTGCTTGTTTGCATCTTTCATCTGCCGCTCAGGCTGACCCGGGTTCACGACGTTATCTTCTCGCTGGCCATCGCCGGCGCTGGCGCCATCACGTTTATGCGACAGCGGAGTGCAGGCAGCAAGTTGACGACTGTTTTGTTTGCGCTGACTGCTCTTTTTTACTTGCAATTGATCGACCTGGCTTCTGACCAGGCCAATGCTGTGGATTACATGCAGGTTGTGATCGGGGCAATGTCGTTTGTGCAACATGGAACGCCTTACTTCCCGGGCACCAGCTATGTTCTATATCCACCGTTCTACGCGGAAACGTTTGCGGCGGTCTTTTCACTTACTGCGAATGTGGCGCGAGCCCTGGGGTTTCATCTGGATCAAACGAACATCTGGCAAGCGGTGCAGTACCTCTTTCAAAACATACTCTTCCTGTCAGTCGTTGCTCTTGGAGCCTTGTGCCACCGTTTTTGCCGGCAGTTCGGAAGGCTCTCCAACTTGCGAGCGACGTTTCTGACCCTCGCGTTGATCATCCCATCAGCAGCCGTTTTCTGGACGGTGAGAAAGTATCAGTCCAACATTTTTGTCACGGATCTGATGCTTCTGGCGATGTTGCTGGTTGACAGATCGCCGGCGTTGGCTGCGCTCAGCCTCGTCGCGGGCGCCAACATCAAGGTTTATCCAGGACTACTCGGTATCGCCTGGTTTTTCGGAAAGCGCTTCAAGTCCTGCGCGTGGACCGGGTTTTGGCTGGCAGTGTTTATTGCGGGAGAAACATTGTATTGCGGTCGCGCCACCATTTGGAGCGAATATTTCCACACCGCCAATCGGTATATTTCCACGCTTCCGGTAGAAACACCGAAATGGCTGTTGGGCAGCCCTAATTTGCTCAATGAAACAGGCAGGATTCTAGCGCTGATCGGCGTCAAAGACTGGTCGTTGGAACGCATAGCTCAAACGGTTCACCTGGAACAAATGTTGATCGTCCTCTGGTTTGGCTGGCGATTCCTCACCGCACCACAGGCGGTGCGCAAGCAAGTCGATGGGTTTGAAAGCAGCTGCGTGGCAGCATTAACCATCGACCAGAAAGTAATGATCGAGAGAAGTTGTGATCTCATATCACTGATGTTGATCATTGGTCCTTCCGTCCTCAGCGATCATTATGTGATGTCTATTCCTGTAGCTATCTGGACCGTACTCGTCGCCGGCAGGCGGCACCCGTGGCTGGTTTCCACTGGTGTTTGCTGTACACTTGCCTGGTCATTGAAGAGCGTCGTTCCCATTGGCGTGGAACCGATTGGACTGCTCATCCTGGCGCTGGCGCGTCGCCGCAGCTAGTGAGAATGCAGCGCAATCTGCGGTAATTACGCGGACGGCATCGCTCGATTCTCATCCTTTCCCCACATTCGCTGACTATTATCCCAGCACACCCATTCATAACTTGGCGGCGTTGATTCCGGGAGAATTGCCCAGTGAGTGATAGTTCCAGGCCTGCAAATGAAAAGCAGGACGCTAATCGGCAGGCACCCGCGGCGGCGGCTGATGCCTGGTCTAAGCCTTCTCTCTCGGCGGGGAGCGGTTATCTAGACTTGTTGTCCGAATATCCGGTGACCACTACGCTGGCAACAGCGGCGGCATTATATGTCGGCTATAGGGCTGCACCGGCCATGGTTCGCGCATTGCCCAGAACGGCTGGTGGACTGCTGCGGAATGCTCCGGAAGCAGCCGTGATCGGAGCTGGACTGTGGGGCGGGTCCAAGCTGCTCTTCTCCGAAGCGTCGGACGTCATGCAAGCGGACAATTGGCGGGACCGAGGAAAGTATTTAACGGCGGCAGCAGCAGATATGACAATGGCTGCGGGCGCGGTCGGCAGTTTCATCCCTCAAATCAGACCGTATGCCATGTTCGCCACCGCAGGCGGTGCAGCGACCCGGGCCGCGATCGGCTACTTTGGTGCACCGGAGCAAACTCCATTGGCGCAGCCAGCCATTGGGCTGACGCAGCACTGGTCGGTGGACGTTCCCACCGCAAGCGGCGCCAAGGAAAACAGGATATACGACGCTTACGTGCCAAAAGGCAATGAAAAGATGCCGGTTGTGCTGGTCCTGCACGGCGTGGCTGGAGGCGACGCGCAAGGGCTGATGGAGCGCGAAACGGGCATGAATGCACTGGCCGACGAGAAGAAGTTCATCGCCGTTTACCCCGTGGCAAAGGAGAAAAATTTCCCGTATTCGCTGGGTCTGACCACGATGCAGGATTGGAACTCACCGGGAGCAGGGGTTTCTGTCACTAAATCCTCATACGATGATGTCGACTACATCAAAGCCGTTCTTGCAGACCTGAAGAACAACAAAAATTTGAACATCGACGAAAACGCCATCTACGCTATGGGATTTTCCAGCGGCGGCGAGTTCGTCAATCATTTGAGAGGAAGAATGCCGCGCGTGTTTGCGGGAATTGGATCTGTGCATGGCACAGTGTTGGGAACTGAAGCAAAGCCGGTAAACGGGGACGACACGGCATTCGTCTCGGTGCTCAGCGACAGCGATCACATGCTGCCTATGAACGGCGGCCGAGGACTGATGACGGCGCCATTTGTGAGAATCGCCGACTCCAATCCGCTGAAACAGAAAGACGTTGCCCGAGACGCTTCAGGCTGCCTGCCATTTCCAATAGTTTCCCAAAACGGTCATGTGCATCTGACTGAATACAAGCCGGCCCAGCCCGGCGGCGCTTTCGTCAAAGAATACGTGATCGAAGGCGGTCTGACAGGCGGGGTGCTGGGCGGAATCCTCGGGCGCGGGCGCGGAGGCATCGCAGCAGAGCACGCATGGGACGGTCCGTTCACTGGCGGCTGGCCGATATTGGGCGAAAAGAATCGCGACCTCAACATCAGCCGCATGCTCATCGATGATCTGTTGAAACACCGTCGTCAGGAAGCGCAAACAGACGCTAAAACCAACAAAGCGTCTTGAAGTGAGATCTTCAGACGCGCGGTATTTCAGAAGACAGATAAAACAGGGTGGAGGAGCTCGTTGAGGGGCAAATCCCGTGTGCTGAACAGTATACGATTGGACGTGAAAACATCGTGACGATTTTCTTCGAGCCAAAAATCATGATTGAGCGGATTTCGCTATCATCAAAATGACTTCCGCCGGTGGTATTCAGTTTCCCACGACTCGTATTGAAGTAGTCACCGGCCTCCCTAGGTCCAAGTGACAAATGTTTTCTGTATTTCGAGGAGCTGTACTCTTCGGTCAACCTTTGGTCAAACTGGACTGTTACATTGATAGCGTGCCTGAAGGAGCGCGCCCGTTGACCGACACGTTGAATTTCAATCCAGTGGCAACCTCGATCATCGCCGGCGGCGCATCGGGCGCGCACAGTCAGTCAGAAACACACGGGTCAGCGCTGACGATACTGATTGCTGAAGATCAGTCTGCCTTTGCCACCCATATCGAGTCCTTGCTGCATCAGAGAATGACCGTTCCACTGAAGTTCCTAAACGCGGGCACTGGTGCCGATGCGGTTGAATCTTCGCTGGCGCTGATACCGGATCTGGTGATCATGGACATCGCATTGCCGGTGTTCAACGGACTGATGGCTGCCCGGAAAATCTGGTCGCAACGCCCAGAGATCAAAATACTATTTTGGGCGCAAGCATACAGGGAGATCTATGCCAGAGATCTTCTCTCGATCGCACCCGATCAATCCATTTACGGCTTCGTGCTAAAAACCAGCGCGGATGAGGATCTCATCTATGCAGTTTCCAGCATGCTGCTGCACAATAATCCATATCTCGATCCAGCTTTGCGGACAGCGGTGCGCGATAATCAGAAGAGTGGCTCTCTTTCCGATGTCGAGATGGAAACTCTGCGCGAGCTTGCCCTGGGATTGACAGACAAAGCGATGGCTGTGCGCAACGGTTTGAGCGTGAGGGGCATTCAGAACCGGATCAACTCGCTTTACAGAAAACTATTGCTGCGCGACTGCGCGATTTTTCAGAAACCTCGCGCGGCAGAACTGGTCAATCTACGAGCACGGCTTGTTTTTGAGGCAGTCAGGCGGGGGCTGATCACTCCACAAGAAATGTGTGATCTGGATCAGGCTTGTTTGGATTGGATCGGCAAGACGCTAAACACTTAAGGATTGGGGTAGCGCTGTAACTGGTTTGAGGGATATTGATTCGCAGAAAAATTCTGTTGGTGATTCAGAGCGTTTAATTGTGGTTGGATCACCTGCATTGACTGGTTCTGCCGACTGACAAAATCATTCAAAGACTTGAATGCCTCAGTTCGCGTTCTCGTTTGCTCCAGTTGAATTTGTGCTTGTTGAAGTTTGAGCTGTTCAACGGCAACTTGGGGGTCAGACGATACTGGGGTCGGGGACACTGGGGTCGGGGATACTGGGACTTGCGCCGTGGCTGGCATGATCATCGGAGAAGCTTCCGGCGTGTCTGTTTGGGCGACTCCCATCTTTTGTCTCAAACTCGCAACGCGCAGCTGCAATTCAGCCTTAGCTTTGAGATCTTTCAGACCAGCAGCTATCTGCGATGCTCGCTCAGCTCGCTGCAAAGCGTCCGGGGCCAATCCCATCATTTCGCTGGACTCAGCGCTTCCTATGCAAGCTGCGGCGATTTTGTCATCTGGCGTGGGATCAGCCTTCGCGTAGAGAGCAATCGCCTGATCGTACAGTTGCACAGCCCTGCGAAGGTCGTATGCTCTTGCGTTCTCGGCTGATTCAGCAAGGATGTCCGCCTGTTTTAGCGGCGGCGACGAGCTGGCTAATGTTCTGGCTTTGGCAAAATACTCCTCCGCCGGCAAGGTTGACCCCTGCCGTTGCAATGTTCCTGCCATACCGAGAATAGCTTCCAGATACGTCTCTTTATTTAGCTCCTTGTTAGGCTCAAGCTTTTTGATCGCCTCTGAAAACTGATCAGAAGCCTCAGAATACTCGCCCTGCTCTAATTTGATTGCACCAAGGCGCGCATGGATCTTGCCAATAGTGTCGTTGTCCCTGACATCAGCAAGATCAAGCGCATGCTCTAATTGAGCTTGTGCATCATTCCAGTGATCCTTACCCAGCTTGAAAGCGTCCTCCGCCTGTTTCATTGATGATGACAGCTGCCATCCCTTCAACAAGGGGCTGGCGAAGATGAACAGTGGTATCAGCAGTAATACCACCACGGCGATGGCGGCCAGCTTATAAAAG
>Ga0182024_10009978_pt1 | contig 19482 bp, 16 predicted proteins | sample P32metaG_FD_120480 | JGI IMG/M metagenome (GOLD analysis project Ga0182024, IMG submission 120480) | Permafrost microbial communities from Stordalen Mire, Sweden - P3-2 metaG (Illumina Assembly) | ecosystem: Environmental > Terrestrial > Soil > Wetlands > Permafrost | place: Sweden: Stordalen... | reverse complement strand
TTCCGCGCCAGCGCGGCCGAGCGCTGCTCCCCGGAGTTCCGCGCCAGCGCAGCGGGGCGCCGGTCCCCGGGATGTCGCGGCAGCCCGGCAGAACACGGCTGGAAGCGAGGGCGCGGCTGCCCGCGAGGGCTCCGGCAGCCCGGCCGGAGAGGCAGTTCCTGCCGCTCCGCGCCCGGTGCCGACGCCGCGCGCGCCGCGTGCGCCCCGGGTGACGGCCGCCGCCGAGCGCGGCCCGGCGGAGGGCTAGGGCGGGTGAGTAACCGGCGGCGGTAGCTCACCGGCCACCGCCCGCGGTCGCGGGCGGGCCGGGACGCTGAGCGACACGTGCCGGACGGCACGTCAGGAAGGTCGTGCCCAGGGCACGCTCAAGACCCGTGCCGAAGGCACGCCAGATAGCACCGTGCCGAAGGCACGCCAGGGAACGGAGACGACGGCGACATGCCGAAGATGAAGACGCACAGCGGTGCCAACAAGCGGTTCCGGCTCACCGGCACCGGCAAGATAATGCGCCGCCGCGCCAACAGGCAGCACTATTTCGAGCACAAGCCGAGCAGCCGGACGCGCCGGCTTGAGGGCGAAATAGTGATCTCGCCCGCGGACAACAAGAAGATGAAAAGACTGCTGGGGAAATGACCCAGCCCGCTTAAGGAGTCGAAGAAATGGCACGCGTGAAGCGGGCGGTCAATGCCCACAAGAAGCGCCGGGTCGTCCTGGAGCGGGCCAGCGGCTACCGTGGCCAGCGGTCACGGCTGTACCGCAAGGCCAAGGAGCAGCAGCTCCACTCGATGGCCTATGCGTACCGCGACCGCAAGGACCGCAAGGGCGCGTTCCGGCGGCTGTGGATCCAGCGCATCAACGCCGCGGCCCGCGCCGACGGCATGACCTACAACAGGTTCATCCAGGGACTCAAGGTCGCCGGCGTCGAGGTGGACCGCCGGATGCTCGCTGACATGGCTGTTGCCGACGCGCCGGCGTTCTCCGCGCTCGTCGAGGTGGCCAGGAAGGCACTGCCGGAGCTCGGCGAGGCGGCGAGCACGACCGCGGCCTGACGGGGCAGCGGCGGGCGGCGGCGCGGCTCGGGCACCCGGCATGACGGGACCTGGCATGGCGGTGCCGGCTGGCCCGGAGATCACCAGCGCCCGCTCACCGCGGGTCAGGGCCGCCAGGCAGCTGGCCAAGCGCGCGTTCCGGCAGCGCGCGCGCGCGTTCCTGGCAGAGGGACCGCAGGCGGTCGGCGAGGCGCTGAACTCTGGCGCGACCATCACCGAGCTGTTCGTGACGACTCCGGCCCGGGATCGCTGTGCCGAGCTGGCCGGCCAGGCGGCGCGCCTCGGCGCGGCCGTGCACGCGGTCAGCGGCGAGGTGATGGCCGAGCTCGCCCAGACCGTCGCCCCGCAGGGGCTGCTCGCGGTGTGCCGCTTCGTGGACGTGCCGCTGGCCCGGCTGATCGCGGCCGGGCCGCGGCTTGTCGTGATCCTCGCCAACGTCCGCGACCCCGGCAACGCCGGGACCGTGCTGCGGACGGCCGATGCGGCCGGGGCCGACGGCGTGATCTTCTCCGGCGCCTCGGTCGACCCCTACAACAGCAAGTGCGTCCGGGCCTCGGCCGGCAGCCTCTTCCACCTGCCCGTCGTGGTGGGCGCGGCAGTGGCGGAATCGGTTCCCGCGCTGCGCGGCGCCGGGCTGCGGGTGCTGGCCGCCGACGGCGGCGCCCCGCGCACGCTCGACGAACCGGGACTGGCGGCACGGCTCGGGATGGCGACCGCGTGGCTTTTCGGCAACGAGGCATGGGGCCTGCCCGCCGACCTGCTCGCGCTCGCGGACGAGGCCGTCGCTGTGCCCATCTACGGCCGGGCGGAGAGCCTCAATCTTGCCGCCGCGGCTGCCGTCTGCCTGTATGCCTCGGCTACCGCGCTGCGCGCCGCGGCGCAGCCTGGCGGGGCGCAGCCCGCCCGGGCGGAGATTTCTCCCCCGGCGGGCTAATTCCTGCAACCGCTTGCATTCTCCCGCCATCCGGGGGTGCCGCACATCATTCCGGACGCGCTAGAGTCTGACCTGATCACGTTGCGTCATGAGTGACCAGAATGGTCACCGGCAATCGCTGTCGGCGCGGCAGTGCCAGCCCGCGGGTAACCCCCCGGACCCACGGCTGGTAGTACCTCATGGTCCGGGGGCTTGTGCCGGGCAGAGGCGGCGTGCGAGTGGACGGGATGATGTCGGGCCAGGCTCAGGCCGCGGTCGCTGGCGCGCTGCAGGCCGCTGACGACCTCGGCGGTGGCCTGATCGCGGCTGACGACCTGCCGGACGGCCTGGTGATCGCCGATCACGCGGGCTGCATCACCGTCTTCAACCGGGCAGCCGGGCGGCTCACCGGCATCGCCCCCGGGCACGCGCTGGGCCGGGACGTGCGCCACGTCCTGCCGCTGCAGGACGCCGACGGCCGCAACTGGTGGGCGCACATCAGGCCCTATCACGGCCTGTCCACCCGGACGCGGCACCCCGAGCGGTCGCTCTACCTGCCCTGCGGCACCGAGCTGCTGATAACGCTCGGCTACGTGCGCGATCCCCGCCGGGAGGCACGCGGCGGGTGGCACCGCGATCCCGGCGCGGTGCGCCGCATCGTGATCACCATGCGCGGCGCGCAGCAGCGCGCCAGGATCGAGCGCAGCCGTGCCGACCTGGTGTCCACCGTGGCGCACGAGCTTCGCTCGCCGCTCACCAGCGTCAAGGGATTCACCGCCACGCTGCTCGCCAAATGGCCGCGGTTCACCGACGACCAGAAGAAGGTCATGCTCGAGACGGTCAACGCCGACGCGGACCGGGTCACCAGGCTGATCACCGAGCTGCTTGACGTGTCCAGGATCGAGTCCGGCCGCCTGGAGGTGCACCGCCAGCTGGTCGACGTCACCGAACGGGCCGGCCGGATCATCGCCGGGCGGGTCGCGGCCGGCGACAACCCCGGCCGGTTCCGGCTTGAGGTCCGCGGCGAGCTGCCGGAGACCTGGCTGGACGCCGACAAGGTCGACCAGATCCTCAGCAATCTCATCGAGAATGCGCTCCGGCACGGTGCTGGTACCGTTACCACCATGGTGGAGCCGCTGCGGATCGCAGGTTCCCCTGGTATCGCGGTATCAGTCCGGGACCAGGGGGAGGGCATCTCGCCCGAGCTCGCGCCCCGGGTGTTCCGCCAGTTCTGGCGCGTGAAGCGCCGCGGCGGTGCGGGCCTCGGCCTGTTCATCGTCAAGGGACTGGTGGAGGCGCACGGCGGCACCATCGCCGTGCACCAGGCGCCGGGCGGCGGGGCGGAGTTCCGATTTACGATGCCCGTCGGCACGCCTGATTTCGGCTGACCGGCGGGCCCGGGGAGATCCCTGGCTGGCTGGCCGGCCCGGGCGGCGCGGCGAGTCAGCCCTGGTGGCTGAGTTCGCATGAACGGATCACCAGCACCGCTTGATCCGTTCAAGATGAGTGGCAGTCCCCGTCCACGTCTATCGGTGACCGCAGGAGAGCAAGAAAGCTATGTCCGCACCGAACAAGAGTTATGACCCCGTGGAGGTCGCCGCACTGTCCGCGGCGGAAGTGCAGCGGATGGTCGATGAGGCGCTGAGCGCCATCGCCGCCGCGGCCGACCTCGACGAGCTCAAGGCCGCCCGGCTGGCGCACGCCGGCGACCGGGCGCCCATCGCCGAGGCCAACGCGGAGATCGGCGCGCTGCCGCCCGCCGCGCGCGCCGACGCCGGCCGGCGCGTCGGCACCGCGCGGTCAGCTATCAAGGGCGCGCTGGCCAGCCGGCAGGAGGAACTCGAGGCTGACAGGGACCGCCGGGCGCTGGCAGACGAGGCCGTCGACGTCACGCTGCCGTGGGGCCGCGTGCCGCCCGGCGCGAGGCACCCGGTGACGACCGTCGGCGAGCGGCTCGCCGACATCTTCGTCGGCATGGGCTACGAGATCGCCGAGGGCCCGGAGGCCGAGGCCGAGTGGTACAACTTCGATGCGCTGAACTTCCCGCCTGACCACCCGGCCCGCGAGATGCAGGACACCTTCTTCGTGGCCGGCCCGCACGGCGAGCCGCGCTCCGGCGTCGTGCTGCGCACGCACACCTCGCCCGTGCAGATCCGCTCGATGCTCACCCGTCCGCTGCCGCTGTACGTGGTCAGCCCGGGCAAGTGCTACCGCACCGACACCCTTGACGCCACCCACAGCCCGGTCTTCCACCAGATCGAGGGCCTGGCGGTGGATGAGGGCCTCACCATGGCCGACCTGCGCGGCGCGATCACCGCGTTCGTTGACGCGATGTTCGGCGAAGGGCTGCGGACCAGGCTCCGGCCGGACTTCTTCCCGTTCACCGAGCCGTCCGCGGACGTGTCGATGGAATGCCACGTGTGCCGCGGCGCGTCCACCCGGCCCGGCGCGGACCCGTGCCGGGTGTGCCGGTCGCAGGGCTGGATCGAGATCGCCGGCGCCGGGATGGTCAACCCGCGGGTGCTGGTGGCGTGCGGCATCGACCCGGACCGCTATAGCGGCTTCGCCTTCGGGCTGGGGATCGAGCGCAGCCTGATGATCAGGCACGGGGTGACCGACATCAGGGACACCGTCGAGGGCGATGTGCGGTTCAGCCGCGCATTCGGACTGGAGTCGTGATGCGGGTCCCGCTGTCCTGGCTGCTGGAGTACGCGGCGCTGGAGCCCGCCGACGGCGAGCCCGGCATCAGCCTGTCCGCCGCCGGGCTGTCCGATGCGGTCGCCGCCGAGGTGGCCAGGCGGCTCACCGCGGCCGGCCTGGAGGTCGAGTCGGTCGAGCAGGTCGGGCATGACATCACCGGCGTCGTGGTGGGCCAGGTGCGCGAGATCGAGGAGCTGAGCGGCTTCAAGAGGCCGATCAGGTACTGCCGCATGTCGGCCGGCGACACCGTGGAGCGGCATGTCATCTGCGGCGCGGCCAACTTCGCCGTCGGTGACCTGGTGCCGCTCGCGCTGCCCGGGTCCACGCTGCCTGGGGGCGTAGAGATCGGCGCGCGGCAGGCCTACGGCCGGACGTCGGAGGGGATGATCTGCTCGGCGGCCGAGCTTGCCGTCGGCGATGACCACGACGGCATCCTGGTGCTGCCGGCCGACGCGCCGCTCGGCGAGGACTTCGCCTCCTACGCCGGGCTGCGCGATCACGTGCTCGACATCGCGGTCACGCCGGACAAGGGCTATGCGCTGTCCATCCGGGGCGTGGCCAGGGAACTGGCGATCGCGTTCGGCGCCGAGTTCACCGATCCCGCGGACGCTTTGCTGCCCGGCGACGTGGCGGAGATCTCGGCCGACGTGTACCCGGCCAGCATCGAGGACGCCAGCGCGTGTGACCGGTTCGTGCTCCGTGAGGTGCGCGGGATCGACGAGACCCGGCCCGCGCCACTATGGATGCGGGTGCGGCTGGCCCGGGCCGGGATGCGCAGCGTCTCGCTGGCCGTGGACGTGACCAACTACCTGATGCTCGAGCTCGGCCAGCCGATGCACGCATTTGACCGGGCCGCGCTTTCCGGGCCGATCGTGGTCCGCCGGGCCCGGCCGGGCGAACGGCTGGAGACCCTTGATCACGTGGTCCGCGAGCTCGACCCCGATGACATCCTGATCACCGATTCCACCGGCCCGATCTCGATGGCGGGCACCATGGGCGGGCTGGCCGCTGAGATCTCGGCCGCCAGCTCCGATCTGGTCATCGAGGCCGCCCATTTCTCTGCCGAGGGCACCGCGCGGATGAGCCGCCGGCACAAGCTGAACAGCGAGGCGTCCATGCGGTTCGCCCGCGGGGTGGACCGCGAGCTGCCGCTGCGCGCGTCGGCCAGGGCCGCGTCGATGCTGGCCTCGCTGGGCGGCGGGATCGCCGTGCCCGGCTGCACGCACGCGTTCGCTGACGTCCCCCCGGTGGCCGTCGTGATGGCGGTTGACTATCCGGATCAGGTGGCCGGGGTGGTGTACGGCCTGAGCACGGTTACCCGTAGGCTGCGGCAGGTCGGCTGCGAGCTGACCGCCGACGGGGAGCCTGCCGCCGGGGCGGACGCGCCGGCCGGCCAGCCCGCCGCGCCGAGCAGGCATGTCCGGCATGATCACGGCAAGCACGACCGGGCCGGGCAGTGGCTCACGGTCATCCCGCCCTCCTGGCGGCCCGACCTGACGGACCCCAGCGACCTGGCCGAGGAAGTCATCAGGCTGGAAGGCTACGAGAACATCCCGGTCCGGATGCCGCGTGCGCCGGCCGGGCGCGGCCTCACGCCGCGCCAGCAGATGCGCCGGACGATCGGCCGGGCGCTGGCCGGCGCCGGGTACGTCGAGGTGATCAGCAACCCCTTCTGCTCGCCAGCCGACGCGGACCGGCTGCAGCTGACGCCCGATGATCCGCGGCGTAGCGTGCCCCGGCTGGTGAACCCGATCAAGGATGACGAGCCGCTGATGCGGGGCACCTTGCTGCCCGGGCTGCTGCGGGTCCTCGGCCGCAACATCGGCCGCGGATTCGCCGATGTCGCGCTGTTCGAGCTGGGTCTTGTCTTCCTGACCCGGCCGGACGGGCAGCACGAGGCGCCGATCCTGCGCGTGGACCGCGGGCCGACGGTCCAGGAACTGGCCACCCTGCAGGCGGCCCTGCCCGATCAGCCGCTGCACCTGGCCGTGGCGCTGGCCGGCGACCGGGAGGTGCCCGGGTGGTGGGGCACCGGCCGTCCCGCCTGCTGGGAGGATGCCGTCGAGGCAGCCCGGCAGGTGCTCGGGATCAGCCGGGTACCGTTCTCGGTCCGCGCTGACCAGCAGGCGCCCTGGCATCCGGGCCGTTGCGCTGCCCTGTACGTGACGGCCGGGGAGGGCAAGGAGTGGCTAGCCGGGCATGCCGGCGAGCTGCACCCGCGGGCGGTGCAGGAATTCGGGCTCCCGCCGCGCACCTGCGCGATGGAGCTGGACATGTCCGTGATCGAGACCGCCGCGGCGGCGCTGGGGACTATCCAGGCACCCGCGGTATCGGCATACCCGGCGGCCAGCCAGGACGTGGCGCTGATCGTGCCCGCCGCGGTGCCCGCCGCCGACGTGGAGGCGGCCCTGGTCGCCGGGGCGGCTGGTGCTGATGCCGTGACTGCTGATACCAGTGCTGCTGCTGCTGGTGGTGGTGGTGGTGCCGGTGGTGGGATTGGCGTTGATGCCGGGGTGTTCCTTGAGTCCATCCGGCTCTTCGACGTCTACACCGGCGAGCAGGCAGGCGAGGGCCGCAAGTCGCTGGCCTACACACTGCGGTTCCGCGCGCCGGACCGGACGCTGACGGCCGAGGAGGTCAGCGCCGCCCGGGACGCGGCGGTCGCCGAGGCACAGCGGCGCACCGGCGCGGTGCTCCGCGGGGCGACCTGACCCGCCCGTATTTCAGACAACACGGAGGATCCGCACGTTCGTGGCGTGCGGATCCTCCATGTTGTCTGTGAGCGACCGCAGGACGCGTCCCGCCGTCGACCGCTTCCCGCGCGACCGGGGTGCTCAGCATGCGGCAGAGCCGTGTGGCAGAGGTGGCCGGTGAGGCAGGTATCCGGGTTGCCTCGTGGAGTCTCGGACAACAAGGAGGATCCGCACGTTCGTGGCGTGCGGATCTTCCGTGTTGTTTGGGAACTGTCCTCCGTGCCGTTTCAAAGATCTGCCAGCGCGTGGTTGAGATCTGCCAGCGCGTGGTTGAGAGTCGCCAGCGCGGGAGACGGCCCGCTCCGCGAAGCGTGGCGGGTCAGGCGGGTCAGGCCGGTGCGGGCAGGATCGCCAGGATCTCGTCGGCTCCCTTGACGCACTTGGAAGCGTTCCCGGTGCGCAGCACGACCGGCGTGGCGAAGCCCTGGCAGGTCCAGCCGCCGACATTGACCGGCCCGCCGCCGCCATTGCCCGGTGCCTTGCCGGCCAGGATCTCGCCGGCATAGTGCCGCTCGACGCTCATCGCGGCCTTGCAGGTCTCACGCCCGTGCTGGACTTCGATGCGCACTGGCACATTGGCCGCCGTCTTGGTGATCCCGCACGACTTCACTGCCTTGGCGGTGCGCACGTGCGTGGGGGAGGGCGAACTGGCCGGGCCCGGCCCGCCGGAGCCGCAGCCGGCCACGGCGACCGCCGCAGTGATCAGGCCAGCCAGCGCGCGGCACGCCGCGGAGCGCAGCGGGCCACCGGCCATCGGGCGTCTCCTTTCGGCGCCTCTCATCATGCCGTTCGGCACCGGACCTCCCCTAGCCGACTCCCCGGTTAGACGCTGGCCGACACCAGTTCGTTGCCTCGGCGCCCCGGGCAACTGCACTGCCTTGCTGCCTGGCAGCGTCCCGCCGCCGGCAGGATGCGTTGTTTGCATAAACAAGCAAGGTTAAGCATAATCATTCATAGGCGTGTCACAGACGGCTCGCTGGCTGCCGTCTGAGGAGGGGTGCATGGGAGCGCGGGTCGCGGTAGCCGGTGCCAGCGGCTATGCCGGGGGAGAGCTGCTTCGCCTGCTGGCAGGCCACCCGGACCTGGAACTCGCCGCGGTCACGGCGGACAGCAAGGCAGGCCAGCCGATCGGCGTTGTCCATCCGCAGCTGGCGGGCCTGCCCGCGCTGGCGGGCCGCCGGTTCGATGCCACTGATCCCGGGCTCATCGCCGGCTGCGATCTCGTCTTCCTCGCGCTCCCGCCCGGGCAGTCCGCGCCGCTGGCCGGCCAGCTGCCGGAAACAACTCCGATCGTCGATCTGGGCGCGGACTTCAGGCTCGCCGACCCGGCGGCCTGGGCCAGGTTCTACGGCACGCCCTATGCGGGCCGCTGGGTCTTCGGCCTGCCCGAGCTGCCCGGTGCGCGGGCCAGGATCAGGGCCGCTACCAGGGTCGCCGCGCCCGGCTGCTACGCCACCGCGGCCATCCTCGCGCTCGCGCCGCTGCTCGCGTCCGGCCTGGCGGAGCCGGCTGACGTGGTGATCGTCGCCGCCTCCGGCACCTCCGGCGCCGGGCGGGCCGTCAAGGCGGAGCTGCTCGGCAGCGAGGTGATGGGCTCGGTCTCCGCCTACCAGGTGGCCGGCGCGCACCGGCACACGCCGGAGATAGAGCAGGCGCTCGGCGAGGCCATGGCCGACGCCGGGAGACGCCGCGGTGGGTCAGCGGGACCCGGCGGCACGGCTGCACCCGGCGACGCCGCCGGGGCAGGAAGCGGCGCACCGCGCGTGACGATCTCGTTCACGCCGCTGCTTGCGCCGATGCCACGCGGCATCCTGGCGACCTGCACCGCCCGGCTGGCGCCGGGGTGGCGAGACCGGATGGGCGCCGGGGGACAGGCGGACGCGGCGGCTGGCGGTGCCGGTGCCGGTGCCGGTGCCGGTGCCCAGGATCAGCAGGACGCGCCGGGCGGGCAGGACGCGCCGGGCGGGCAGGAAGCGGCCACTGCCCTGCTGCGGGATGCCATGTCGGCTGCCTATGACGGCGAGCCGTTTGTCTGCCTGCTGCCGGCGGGCTGCTGGCCGGCCACGGCGTCGGTCGGCGGATCGAACGCCGTGCACCTGCAGGCGGCCGCCGACATCCACGCCGGGCGCGCCGTCGCCGTCGCCGCCATCGACAACCTCGGCAAGGGCGCGGCCGGCCAGGCCATCCAGAACGCGAACATCATGCTCGGACTGCCGGAGATCGCCGGCCTCACGACCTACGGAGTAGCGCCATGAGCGTCACAGTGCCCCTCGGCTTCCGCGCGGCAGGCGTCACCGCCGGCCTGAAGATCTCCGGCGACCCCGACGTCGCGGTGGTGCTCAACGAGGGGCCGTCGTACGCTGCCGCCGCGGTCTTCACGTCGAACAGGGTGAAGGCCGCGCCGGTGCGCTGGACGGAGCAGGTGGCACGCGGCGGCCAGGTGCGAGCCGTGGTGCTGAACTCAGGCGGCGCGAACGCCTGCACCGGACCGGCCGGCGACGCTGACACCCGGCTGACCGCGCAGCGGCTGGCTGACGCCATTTCCTGCCCGGCCGACCAGATCGCGGTCTGCTCGACCGGCCTCATCGGGGAGCGGCTGCCGATGGACCTGCTGCTGCCCGCCGTGGACAAGGCCGCCGTGGCGGCTGACAGCGGCGGCGGCGGCAGCGCGGCCGCGGACGCGATCAGGACCACGGACACGGTGCCGAAGGAAGCGTGCCTGCGGGGCGCCGCCTACGCGATCGGCGGCATGGCCAAGGGCGCGGCCATGCTAGCGCCCGCGCTGGCAACGATGCTCTGCGTGCTCACCACCGATGCGGACCTGCCAGCGGCCGAGCTTGACGCCGCGCTCCGGGTGGCGGCCGGCCAGACCTTCAGCCGGCTCGACACCGATGGCTGCATGTCCACGAACGACACCGTCCTGCTGCTCGCCAGCGGTGCGTCCGGCATCCACCCGGACCCCGGCGAGTTCACTGGACTGCTGACCGGCGTCTGCGCGGACCTCGCCCGCCAGATGCAGCTGGACGCCGAGGGCGCGGGCAAGGTCATCGACATCGAGGTGACCGGCGCTGCCAGCGAGCAAGACGCCGTCACGGCAGGACGCGCGGTAGCCCGCTGCAGCCTGCTCAAGTGCGCCATCGGCGGCGAGGATCCCAACTGGGGCCGGGTGCTCGCGGCGATCGGGACCACCGATGCGGCGTTCGACCCCGACCAGCTGAACGTGGCCATTAACGGCGTGTGGATCTGCCGGAACGGATTCGCCGCGGCCGACCGCTCCGGCGTGGACCTGCGGCCCAGGGGCGTCACCATCACCGTCGACCTGCAGGCCGGCCGGCATGCGGCCACGATCAGGACCACGGACCTGACGGCCGCCTACGTGCACGAGAACTCGGCCTACTCGACGTGACCGGGACACTGGGAGAGATCACGGACTTCCTGCCGGGCCGCGCGGCGGCGCTCGCCAAGGCGGCGACGCTGATCGAGGCGCTGCCATGGCTGGACCGGTTCCACGGCGAGACCGTGGTGATCAAGTTCGGCGGGCACGCCATGGCGGACGAGTCGCTGCGGCTTGCGTTCGCGCAGGACGTCGTGTTCCTGCGCTATGCCGGGCTCCGCCCGGTCGTGGTGCACGGCGGCGGCCCGCAGATCAGCGCCCAGCTCGACCGGCTCGGCGTCGCCAGCAGCTTCACCGCCGGGCTGCGCGTCACCACCCCGGAGACCATGGATGTCGTGCGCATGGTGCTCACCGGACAGGTCAACAGGGACGTGGTCGGGCTGATCAACCGGCACGGCCCGTTCGCCGTCGGCATGTCCGGCGAGGACGCCAACCTGCTCACCGCTTCCCGCCGGCACGTGATCGTGGACGGCGAGCCGGTCGACATCGGCATGGTCGGCAAGATCGACGCGGTGGACCCCGGTGCCGTGCATGCCCTGCTGGACGACGGCAGGGTGCCGGTCATCTCGAGCGTCGCGCGGAGCGAGAGCGGGGAGGTCTACAACGTCAACGCCGACACCGCGGCGGCGGCGGTCGCCGTCGCGCTTGATGCCGCGAAGCTGGTCGTCCTCACCGACGTGGCCGGCCTCTACGCGGACTGGCCGGGCGGCGCGGGCGCGACGGACGGCGAGGAAGCCGCCGGCCAGGTCATCAGCCAGCTCACCGCGGCCAGCCTGGAGACGATGCTGCCGGGCCTGAGCGCGGGCATGATCCCGAAAATGGAGGCCTGCTTGGCCGCGGTCCGCGGCGGCGTTCCGCAGGCACATGTGCTCGACGGGCGGCTGCCGCACGCCATCCTGCTGGAGATCTTCACCGACTCGGGCATCGGCACGATGGTGCTGCCCGACACGCCACGGAATGAGCAGAGCGACGGAATGAGCGATACCTGATGAGCACCCAGAACCGGGCGGGCGGCCCGCAGCCGTCCGGTGGCCCGCACGGAAAGACCAGCACCGAGCAGGCCAGCACCGAGCAGGCCAGCACCGAGCAGGCCAGCACCGAGAAGGCCAGCACCGAGAAGGCCAGCACCGAGAAGCTGCAGGACCGCTTCGGCGCGGTGATGATGCCGAACTACGGCATCCCGCCGGTCGCGTTGGTGCGCGGCAAGGGCTGCCTGGCCTGGGACGCCGACGGCCGGGAGTACACCGACCTGATCGCCGGCATCGCGGTGAGCGCGCTTGGCCACGCGCATCCGGCCATCACCGAGGCGGTGACCCGCCAGGTGAACAGCATCGCGCACACGTCCAACCTGTTCCTGCATGAGGGTGAGATCGCGCTGGCCGAGCGCCTGCTCGGGCTGCTCGGCGGCGGTGGCGCGGGCGGTGGTGGCGCGGGCGGTGGTGGCGCGGGCGGTGGTGGCGCGGGTGGCGGCGCGGGCAGCCCGGCTGACGGGCGGGTCTTCTTCGCCAACTCGGGCGCCGAGGCCAACGAGGCCGCCGTCAAGGTGGTCCGCCGCCGCCAGGGCACCGGCCGCACGGTGATCGTCGCGGCCGAGGGCAGCTTCCACGGGCGGACCTCGGCGGCACTGGCGCTGACCGGCAAGAGCTCGATCAGGGATCCGTTCGGGCCGTTCGGGATTGACGTCAGGTTCGTGCCCTTCGGTGACGAACAGGCATTGCGCGCGGCGGTGCGGCCGGACTGCGCGGCGGTGTTCCTCGAGCCCTGCCAGGGCGAGGCCGGCGTGATCCCGGCGCCGGCCGGGTACCTGGCGGCCGCGCGGGAGGCGTGCGACTACGCGGGCGCGCTGCTCGTCCTCGACGAGATCCAGAGCGGGATCGGGCGGACCGGGGCGTGGTTCGCCCACCAGCAGGCCGGCGTGACGCCCGACGTGATCACGCTGGCCAAGGGGCTCGGCGGCGGGCTGCCGATCGGCGCGTGCATCGGCCTCGGCGACTGCGGCACCGCGCTGCGCAAGGGTGACCACGGCAGCACGTTCGGCGGGAACCCGGTTGCGTGCGCGGCGGCGCTGGCCGTGCTGGACACGATCGAGGCCGACGGCCTGCTCGCCAACGCCGCGGCGATCGGGCAGCGGCTCGCCGCCGGGATCACCGCGGCCGGCCATCCGCTGGTGGCCGGGGTCCGCGGCAGCGGCCTCTGGCTCGCCATCGAGCTGACCGGGCCCGCCGCCGCCAGCGTCGAGGCTGCCTGCCGGCGGGCCGGGTACCTGGTCAACGCCGTGCAGCCGGATGCCATCCGGCTGGCCCCGCCGCTGATCCTGACGGCCGCCAAGGCGGATTCGTTTACCACCGCGCTGGCCGGGATTCTCGATGACGCCGGCGCACTCGCCGCGCAGGACGCCTGATCATGCCGCCGCTCCCGCCGTCCCAGGGGCCCGCGCCGCTGGCGAGGCTGCGATGAGCCCGGTGAGCCCGGTGACCAAGGCCGCCAGGCACGCGCAGATCGCCGGTATCCTGGAGCAGGCGGCGGTGCGCTCCCAGGACGAGCTCGCCGACTGGCTGGCCAGGCGCGGGGTGCGGGTCACCCAGACCACGCTGTCGCGTGACCTGGAAGAGCTCGGCGCCGTGCGGCTCCGCGGCCCGGACGGAGCACTGTTCTACGCGCTGCCCGGCGAGCCCGGCGGCCCCGGGTCACGCCCCGGCGGCCTCACCGAGTCGATGGCCGGCCGCAGCGGCGGGTCCAGCAGGGCCGAAGGCGCCGGCCGGGCCGGCCGGACGGGCGGGCCCGGAGCAGCCGCCGGCTCGCCTGATCAGGCCAGCCGTCCCGGCCCGGAGCACGGCGGGCTCGCCGCGGAACCGCGGGCCCGGCTGGCCAGGGCCGCGGCCGAGCTGCTCGTGGCCGCTGAGGCAAGCGCCAACCTGGTGATCCTGCGCACGCCGGCCGGCGCCGCGCAGTTCCTTGCCTCGGTCCTCGACCACGCGAGCTGGCCGTCGATTCTCGGCACGGTGGCCGGCGACGACACGGTCCTCGTCATCGCGCGGGATCCGGCCGGCGGCGAGGAACTGGCCCAGGCGCTGCTCCGGCTCGCGGAGCGGCGAGGTTAGGGCGAGGTCAGGCAGCGTGCCCCAGGCACCGAGCCAGCGAAACACCGCATGAACGAGCACGCATCAATAAAGCACCACATTGACGAGGCACCGCATTAACGAGGAGGACTCCATGACCCAACGCATCGTGCTCGCCTACTCCGGCGGCCTGGATACGTCGGTGGCCATCGGCTGGATCGCCGAGCAGACCGGCGCCGAGGTCATCGCGCTGGCCATCGACGTCGGCCAGGGCGGCGAGGACCTGGAGACGATCCGGCAGCGGGCGGTAGCCTGCGGCGCCGCCGAGTCGGTTGTGGTCGACGCCAGGGATGAGTTCGCCGCAGACTTCTGCATGCCGGCGCTGCGCGCGAACGCGCTCTACATGGACCGCTACCCGCTGGTTTCCGCGCTGTCCCGGCCGCTGATCGCCGCGCACCTGGCCGCCGTGGCCAAGGAGCACGGCGCGAGCATGGTCGCGCACGGGTGCACCGGCAAGGGCAACGACCAGGTCAGGTTCGAGGTCGGCCTGGCCTGCCTGGCGCCCGACGTCACGGTCATCGCGCCGGTCCGGGATTCCGGCATGACCAGGGACAAGGCGATCGCGTTCGCAGCCGAGAAGGGGCTGCCGATCAGCGTCACGTCCCGCTCGCCATACTCCATCGACCAGAACCTGTGGGGCCGCAGCTGCGAGACCGGGCACCTGGAGGACATCTGGGAGGCGCCGCACGACGACGTCTACGGCTACTCCAGCGACCCGGCGCTGCCCCGCGAGCCGGACGAACTAGTGGTCAGCTTCGCCGCGGGCACCCCGGTGGCGGTCGACGGGCGCGCGCTCAGCCCGCTGCAGATCATCACCGAGCTGAACGAGCGCGCCGGGGCACACGGGATCGGCCGGATCGACATGGTCGAGGACCGGCTAGTCGGGATCAAGAGCCGGGAAATCTACGAGGCACCGGGCGCGATCGCGCTGATCACCGCGCACTCCGAGCTGGAGAGCGTCTGCATGGAGCGGGATCTGGCGCGGTTCAAGCGGCAGGCCGAGCAGCGCTGGACCGAGCTGGTCTACGACGGGCTGTGGTTCTCCCCGCTGCGGCACGCGCTTGAGGCCTTCATGGACGATGCCTCCCGGCATGTCACCGGCGACGTCAGGCTCCGCCTGCACGGCGGCCGGGCGGTCGTCAACGGCCGCCGCAGCCCGGCCGGCCTTTACGACTACGGGCTGGCCACCTACGACACCGGCGACTCGTTCGACCAGACCCTGGCCAAGGGCTTCGTGGAGCTCTGGGGCCTGCCCAGTAAGATCGCGGCCGGCCGCGACCGGCAGGCGGCCAGCTAGGCCAGGTATGCTCCCGGCACTGCCGATCAGCCACGACCGCGAACGTGGAGGGAAACCCCGTGGCGGACAATGAATCCGGTGCTGCGATCAGGCCCGGTGCTTCCATCAAACTCTGGGGCGGCCGGTTCGAGTCGGGCCCGGCCGAGGCGCTGGCCCGGCTCTCCGTCAGCGTCCAGTTCGACTGGCGGCTGGCCCCCTACGACCTGCTGGCGTCGGCCGCGCACGCCCGCGTGCTGCACAAGGCCGGGCTACTCGATGACACGGAGCTCGACCGCCTGCTCGCCGCCCTGGACGGCCTCGGCCAGGCGTGCCGGACCGGCAGCTTCCGCCCGACCGCGAGCGACGAGGACGTGCACACGGCGCTGGAGCGCGGCCTGCTGGAGCGGGTCGGCTCGCTCGGCGGCAAGCTGCGGGCGGGCCGTAGCCGCAACGACCAGGTCGCCACCGACCTGCGGCTCTACCTGCGCGACCATGCACGGCTGATCACCCTGCGGCTGGCCGAGCTGGAGACCGCGCTGACCGGCCAGGCGGACCGGCACCTGGCCACGCCCGCGCCCGGGCTGACCCACATGCAGCACGCCCAGCCGGTGCTGTTCGCCCATCAGTTGCTCGCGCACGTGCAGGCGTTCGCGCGCGACGTGGGCAGGCTGCGGGACTGGGACAAGCGCGCGGCGGTCTGCCCGCTCGGGGCCGGCGCGCTGGCCGGCTCGTCGCTGCCGCTCGATCCCGAGACGGTGGCCGCCGAGCTCGGCTTCGACTCCGCCGCGGCCAACTCGATGGACGCGGTCAGCGACCGTGACTTCGCGGCCGAGTTCTGCTTCACCGCCGCGCTGCTCGGCGTGCACCTGTCCAGGCTCGGCGAGGAGATCGTGCTGTGGTCGTCGCACGAGTTCGGCTGGGCCGAGATCGACGACGCCTACGCCACCGGGTCATCGATCATGCCGCAGAAGAAGAACCCGGACGTGGCCGAGCTCGCCCGCGGCAAGGCCGGCCGGCTGATCGGCGGGCTGACCGGGCTGCTGACCACGCTGAAAGGGCTGCCGCTGACCTACAACCGGGACCTGCAGGAAGACAAGGAGCCGGTATTCGACGCCGTGGATACCCTCCTGCTCGTCCTGCCCGCGATGGCGGGACTGATGGGGACGATCCGTTTTAATTCAGAACGGATGTCCCGCAGTGCTGCCGCTGGCTACTCTCTCGCCACTGACCTGGCTGAACTGCTCGTCCGCCGCGGGGTGCCCTTCCGGGAGGCGCATGAGGTGGTGGGGCACCTGGTCGTCTGGTGCCAGGTGCACGAGAGCGAACTCGACGAGGTGAGCGACGCCGACCTTGCCCGGGTGTCACCGCACCTGACCCCGGACGTGCGCGAGGTGCTCACCGTGGAAGGCGCACTCGCGACCAGGAACACTTTCGGGGGCACCTCCCCGGCCCGCGTCGCCGAGCAGCTGGCCGCGGTGCGCGCCGCCGTCGATGAGCACGCCGCCTGGGCGGCGGACTGACGGCTGCCGTGCCGCCCGAGCGGTTCCCGGGCCCGCAGCCGCCCTCAGCTGGCCCGCAGCTGCACGGCCCGGTGGCTGCTGGCCCGCTGCTGGCGCGTGACTTCTTCGCGCGGCCTGCCCAGGAGGTCGCGCCTGACCTGCTGGGCTGCGTGCTCCGCCATGACACCCCGGCGGGCGCCGTCGCGGTGCTGGTGACCGAGGCGGAGGCCTACGCCGGAACGGCGGACGCCGCCTCGCACGCGTTCCGCGGCCGCACCGCGCGTACCGCCGTCATGTTCGGCCAGCCAGGGCATGCCTACGTGTACTTCACCTACGGCATGCATTTCTGCGTGAACCTGGTCTGCCTGCCCGAGGGCACGGCGTCGGCCGTGCTGCTGCGGGCCGGACGGGTGATCGATGGCGCCGCGCTGGCCGCGGAGCGCAGGCTGGCGGCAGCCCGGGGGGGCGGGGCCGGCCGGCGGAGTGCGGCAGGCCAGGGAAACGGGACCGGGGTCGGCCCGTCGGCCGGCACTCCGATCGCCGCGCGCGACCTGGCGCGCGGCCCGGCCCGGCTCTGCCAGGCGCTGGGCATCGACCGTGAGCTCGATGGCGCCGACGTGTGCGATCCCGGCTCGCCGCTGCGCATCAGCGGGCCGGTGCTGGCGGTGGAAGCAGCCGGCGTCGGCCGGGGACCCAGGGTGGGGGTCAGCCGGGCGGCGGAGGTTCCGTGGCGGTTCTGGATCGCCGGGGAGCCGACCGTGTCCGCCTACCGGCCGCATGCGCCGCGCCGCGCCGCCGCGAAAGCCGTTTCCGCTCCGGCTCGCGATGGTGGGACGATGCGTTCGTGACAGACATCCTCGACGAACTTAGCTGGCGCGGCCTGATCGCGGTCTCGACCGATCTCGACGACCTCCGCAAGGAACTGGTCTCAGGGCCGGTGACCTTCTACGGCGGCTTCGACCCGACCGCGCCGGGCCTGCACATCGGCAACCTCGTGCTGCTGCTGACCATGCGCAGGCTCCAGCTCGCCGGGCACCGCCCGATCGGCCTGGTCGGCGGGGCGACCGGGCTGATCGGCGATCCCAGCGGCAAGTCCGCCGAGCGGACGCTGAACCCTCGTGAGGTCGTGGCCGGCTGGGTGGACCGGATCCGCGCCGAGGTCGGCCGCTTCCTTGACCTGACTCCCGGCCCGGCCGGCGCGCTGGTGGTCAGCAACCTGGACTGGACCGAGAGCCTGTCCGCGCTGGAATTCCTGCGTGATATTGGCAAGCATTTCCCGGTCAGCCAGATGCTCGGCAGGGAGGCGGTGAAGGCGCGCCTCGCAGCAGGGGGGATCAGCTACACCGAGTTCAGCTACCAGATCCTGCAGGCGTTCGACTTCCTTGAGCTCCGCCGCCGGCACGACTGCGTCCTGCAGATCGGCGGCATGGACCAGTGGGGCAACCTGGTGGCCGGGGTCGACCTGATCAGGCGGGTGATCAGGAATGAATCCGTGCATGCCCTGGCGACCCCGCTGATTACCAGGCCGGACGGGACCAAGTACGGGAAGACGGAGGGCGGGGCGGTCTGGCTGAGCCCGGACCTGATGAGCCCGTACGCGTTCTACCAGTTCTGGGTCAACCGGACCGATGCCGAGGTTCCCGGTCTGCTCCGGGTGTTCACGTTCCGGTCTCGTAACGAAATAGAGGAGCTGGAACGGGGAATCACCGCCCGGCCCGCGGCCAGGACGGCGCAGCGGCTGCTGGCCGATGACGTGACGACGCTGGTGCACGGGCCGGAGGAATGCGCCCGGGCCGTGGCCGCCAGCCGGGCCCTATTCGGCCAGGGGGACCTGCGCGCGCTGGACGAGCGGACGCTCGCGGCGGTCCTGGCCGAGGTGCCGTCGGCCGTCATCAGTATCGGGCGGGCTGCTGCCGATGCGGCCGTCGGCGGCGATGGCGCTGGCCAGGGCGGTCTGCCCAAGGTCGCCGACCTGATGGCCGTGGCCGGGATCACGGAGAGCAAGTCGGCGGCCAGGCGGGCAATCGCCCAGGGCGGCGCATACCTGAACAACGCGAAGGTGTCCGACCCGGACGCCGTGCCGCGGCTGAGCGACCTGCTGCGCGGCCGTTACCTGGTGCTGAGGCGGGGGAAGCGCACGGTCGGCGGCGTGGAAATAACCCGTGACTGAGCACCCAGTACTCCGATTTGACTTGATCCCCATTGCTCCCTAGAGTTTCGTCTTGCCCCCGGGACCTGCGGGAAGCCAGTCAGGCGAAACGCTGATGGGGGCCCAGCAGGACACTCTCCCAGGTAGTTCGTTCCGGGGAACCGGCGCGCCGATGTGAGGGTATGCTGGGTGCACGACGAGTAACGAAGTAAGTCGGTTCCTCGAACTTGGTTGACAACCCCTGGTTGTTCGGGTAAGTTCGTAGGGTTGCCCCGGAAGAGATTTTTAAGGGTCTCTGATGGTGTGCGTCCGCTCCTTGAGAACTCAACAGCGTGCTAAAAGCCAGTGCACATGCAAATACCCCGTCAGGGGCCGGGCCGGTAACGGTGCAGCTCCATACGACGGATGCCACGATCGCCTCCAGGTCCGGTTCGCCGGTCCGAAGAGGCATCTCTAGAGTGTCAGCACCCCGCACGGCCGGTCTTCGGATCGTGCCTGCGGTTTGCCTATAGACATTCAATGGAGAGTTTGATCCTGGCTCAGGACGAACGCTGGCGGCGTGCTTAACACATGCAAGTCGAGCGGAAAGGCCCTTCGGGGTACTCGAGCGGCGAACGGGTGAGTAACACG
>Ga0182024_10009977_pt1 | contig 19484 bp, 17 predicted proteins | sample P32metaG_FD_120480 | JGI IMG/M metagenome (GOLD analysis project Ga0182024, IMG submission 120480) | Permafrost microbial communities from Stordalen Mire, Sweden - P3-2 metaG (Illumina Assembly) | ecosystem: Environmental > Terrestrial > Soil > Wetlands > Permafrost | place: Sweden: Stordalen... | reverse complement strand
TGAATCCAAAGGAATCTTCTTCAACGCCAATATCCGTAATCGCTTCTCATCTAAGCAGTTACCACCTGCTCCTTCCTCCCAATGAAAATTTAAGTGGTATTGGGCGAAAGCGCCTGCCCCACATTACTTGGCGTCGCGCCAGTTGTCGCCTGTGCCGATATCGACTACGAGCGGTACCTTCAGTTCCAGCACGTTTTCCATTTCCCGGCGCACCAGTGCTGTGAGGTCTGCAATTTCTTCCTCGGGCGCTTCCAGTACCAGTTCGTCGTGAACCTGCAGCAATAGCTTGCTCTGAAGCCCGGCCAGTTTTCGGTCGATTCGCACCATTGCCAGTTTGATCAGGTCGGCTGCGGTGCCCTGAATCGGCGAGTTCATCGCGGTTCGTTCGGCGAAACCGCGCGCGTTCGGATTGCGGCTGTTGATATCGGGGATCGGGCGCTCGCGGCCCAGCAGCGTTTTCGCGATTCCCGTTTCCCGCGTCTGGGCCACGGTTGCATCGATGAATCGCTTCACTCCCGCATATCGTTCGAAATAGCCACGGATATAGGCTTCGGCTTCTTTGCGTGGAATGCCCAGATTCGCAGCCAGTCCGAAGCCACTAATCCCGTACACGATTCCGAAGTTCACCGCTTTCGCGGCGTTGCGGGCTTCCTTCGTCACCAGCATCGGCGGTACGCCCAACACTTCGGCCGCTGTGCGGGTGTGGATGTCCTCGCCATTGCGGAAGGCTTCGGTTAGCACGGGGTCTTCCGACATGTGGGCCAGGAGGCGCAATTCGATCTGCGAGTAATCGGCCACCAGAAGCTTCCAGCCTTCGCGCGGGACGAAGGCGGCGCGAATTTCGCGGCCCAGTTCGGTGCGGATCGGAATGTTTTGCAGGTTGGGATTGGAAGACGACAGGCGTCCGGTTGCGGCTCCGGTCTGACTGAAGCTGGTGTGGATGCGGCCGGTGAGCGGGTCGATCAGCGCGGGGAGCGCATCGGCGTAGGTGCCCTTGAGCTTGGTGAGCTGGCGATATTCCAGCACCTGACGGACGATGGCATGCTCGGGCGCGAGCATTTCCAGGATATCGGCGGCGGTTGAGGGCGCTTTGCCTTTCGCGCTGCGGGCCGGCGAGACGATTCCCAGTTCTTCGAACAGGACTTTGCCCAGTTGCTGGGGCGAGGAGATATTAAATTCGTGGTGCGCTGCGGTGTGAATTTCCGTCGTCAGTGCCGCGATCTGAGTTTCGAGGAGCAGGGAAAGGCGGTCGAGCTCGGCGGCGTCGACGCGGATGCCGGTATATTCGATGCGCGCGAGAACGGCGGCGAGCGGCAATTCGATTTGCTCATAGAGAGAGAGCACCGCAGCGCGGCGCTGAATTTCCGGGCGCAGGAGTTCGTTCAGCTCGTGCGCGAAGTGGGCGCGTTCGTCGGCGCGCGGGCCGGGCTTGAGCTCCAGGCGGCGTTCGACCATGGCTTCGAGAGTGCAACTGCCGGGATCGGCATCGAGAAGGAACGCGTAGAGGGAAGGGTCGTCCTGGAATCCGGCCGCGGCGATGTTGAGGCCCAGCAGAGTGCGCAGGAGATTTTTCAGGTCGGCGGTTGATTTCGGGATGGAGGGATCTTCGAGCACCGCGCGAAGCTCTTCGACGCGACTGATGGAAATACTGCGGGCTTCGGCTTCGCGCCAGCTCATGCCGAGATCGGCACAATCGATACTGAAGGCGAAGGTCAGAGTTTTTTCGGGTGGCCTGGCGGCAAGCCAGAGCGCGGTTTCCTCCGGCGTGGAGAGCGCGGCGAAATCGCGCGGGCGGGCGTCGTCGGCGGGACCGATCGATTCGGTGAATTCCTTGAGCTGGCTGAAGAATTCGAGTTCTTTCAGCAGGGGCTTGAGTTGTTCGGGGTCGGGCGGATGGACGGTGTAGCCGGTGAGGTCGAGATCGACGGGGACGTTGCAATCGACAGTGGCGAGGCGCTTGCTGAGTTCGATGCGCTCACGATTATTTTCGAGACTTTCGCGATAGGTTCGCTTGACGACTTCCGAAGCGCGGTCGAGAGCCGCTTCGACGGAGCCGAACTGCGCGATGAGATCTTTCGCGCCTTTATCGCCGATGCCGGGCGCGCCGGGGATGTTGTCGACGGCGTCGCCTTTGAGGGCGAGGAGATCGGCGACCTGGGATGGCTCGACACCCATGAACTCTTTGACTTTGGCGGGGTCGTACCAAGTGTCGTCTTTGGCGGGGTTGAGCATCAGGACGCGGTCGGTGACGAGCTGCAGCAGATCTTTGTCGCTTGAGACGATGACGACCTCGCAGCCGGCGGCGCTGGCTTTGCGGCTGAGAGTGCCGATGACGTCATCGGCTTCGAAACCTTCGTACTGGACGATGGGGATGCGGAGGGCGTCGATGAGGCGGCGGACGTAGGGGATCTGCTGGATGAGGTCTTCGGGCGTTTCGGTGCGATTGGCTTTGTACTCCGGGAACTCGGTTTCGCGGTGGGTTTTGCCGGGGCCTTCGAAGACCGCGACCATGTAAGTGGGTTCGTAGGTGCGCGTGAGCTTGCGCAGCATGTTACTGAAGATGAAGACGACCTCGGTGGAAAGGCCGGTGGTGGTGCGCATGGGCGGCGCACCGGTTCGCGCGCGGGCGTGGTAGGCGCGGAAGATGAAGCCGTAGGTATCGATCAGGAAGAGGCGGGGCGGTTGCACTTGGTTTTAGAGGGTGGAAATGGCCACGGATGAACACGGATGAACACGGATGGGAGATGGTTGGGTGGGCATTGAGTTCAGGATAGCGAATGGTTCTGCACGTTTGGGCGTTCTTTGCGTCATAGTGAACAAGTGCGATTGTTCGTCCTACTCCTGCTTGCTGTCTGCGCCCGTGCCGCGGTCGTTGAGGGCGTTGTGCTGGACGAGGAAACCGGCAATCCCCTGGCGCGAACAAAGGTTGTCCTGGTGCCTTTGCCCGGCACGGCCGCCGATATCACGGGCGTTCCGACCGCCGAGCGCGGCTCGTTCGTGATTCTGAACGTTCGGCCGGGCTGGTACGTCCTGCGAGCCACGCGACGTGGCTACGAGCCGGCTGAATCGGGGCAGTTGCGTCCGGGGCGTCCGGGACGCGCGTTTGAGGTCGTCAACGACCGGGCGTCGGACTTCATTGAGATCCACATGAGCCATCTGCCCGCGATCACTGGCACGGTGCTGGATGAAAACGGTGTTGGCATCCCGCGCTGGACGGTACATATTTACACATCGGGCAAACCGATCCGGCATGTCGCGCAAGTCGATACGGACGATCGCGGCAACTACCGGTTCGGCGAACTTGAGCCCGGTTCGTATCTGCTGCGTTCGACTGAGGGGCATTATGAAGACGATACGGCCGTGCTCGCGACGTATTCGAGATCTTCCGTTGAGCTGGGCAACGCGGTACCCCAGACCGTACGCGTGGGCGAAACCGCGCACGACATTACGATCCGGCCCATCAAAGGTCGGTTGCTCACGCTGAGTGGAATTTTCTATCCTTTGGGCGGCAACGGCAGCGGTGGCGCCACGCTGACGATGATCACGGATACCGGGCGCCGCGAAATTCTTTCCGCGTCCGAGGCCAGGCCTTTTTCGGTCACGGGGGTGCAGCCGGGCGCAGTGGAATTTCTGGTGAAGGGCGACGACGGATTCGGCAATGAGTGCGGCGGCTACTCGCTGGTTGCAGTCGATAAAGATGTGAGCACGCTGCGGCCTTCGTGCAATCCGCTGCGCAGGAGTTCGATTTCCATCTCGGGCGCCATTGTGCAGTCGCCCATCACGGTCCGGCGTGTGGATCTCGACGGCGCAACGGAAGCCCATCCTATCGCGCGCGATGAAGACCTGGCGCCGGGGCACTGGGAAATCAGGATTCCGCGCGGAGATTATTATGTGATGGGAGTCCGGGCTTCGGGGAGTCCCGCTTCATCAGCGGGCGGATGGTGGGGCTTTGATACGGGTAGCGACGCGCGGGTGACGATACAGCTTTCGTCGCGGCCCGCGAGTATTTCCGGCGTGGTTTCGACGGGGGGCAGTCCGGTTGGCGGCGCGCCGGTGTTCCTGACGCAGATCAATTCCGGTGAAGTCTGGACCGCGCGTTCCGATCCGCAGGGGAATTACACGATCGGCGGACTTGCGCCCGCGACGTACAGCATTGTCAGCGGTTTCGATATGGATATGAACGGCGGTTCCGTTTCGCGCCACGCCGAAACGGTGAGCACGGCGGAGGGCGGCGTCACGATGCAGGCGCTGGAACTGGTTCTGCCGTGAAGCTTCCGCTCACGCTTCTTCTTTTTTCCGGAGTCTGTGCGGCGTATGGAGCCACGGTGCAGGGCGGGCTTTTCGACGAAGAGACGCAGAACCCGTTGGCCCGCACTCACGTTACTTTGGCGCCGCTTCCGGGAACTGCGGTCGCACCCGCTTTTCAACTATCGAACGATAACGGACAATTCCTTTTCGCCAACGTTCATCCAGGCTGGTATCTGATTCGCGCGTCGCGTATCGGTTATGCGACCGCTGAATACGGGCAATACCGTCCGGGCTTGCCGGGCACGCCGTTCGAAGTTACGGATTCCGCGGTGGGCAGCGCGGCAGTTGAATTGCGGCAGATCGTGATGCGGCGGCAGGCGGCGATTACAGGGTCGGTAGTGGACGATAACGCGATCGGCATTCCTGGCTGGGCGATCAGTGTTTATACGGCGCGTAAGCCCGTGCGCCGGATTGCGCAGGGTCTGACAGACGACCGCGGTAACTTTCGGGTCGGCGAACTCGAACCTGGGACGTATATCGTCCGTTCCGGCGCGGGTGGTTTGGAGGGTGGGAGTACTCTTGTTCCCTCCTATTACAAATACGGGACTGCGGTTGAAGAAGCGGAGACGGTACACGTACGGCTGGGTGAGACCCAGGGTTTTGTTGTGATCCACACGGTGGAAGGGCGGCTGTTCGAACTGACGGGCGAAGTAACTGCGCCCGACAAGAAACCGGTGAGGGTCACGCTGATCACGGATACGGGACGCCGCATGATCGGGAATTCGGCCGGGCCGTTCACGGCGACGGGCGTGCCGCCGGGAATGGCGGAGTTGCTGGTGGAAGGCACCGGGTGCGCGGGATATCAGACCGTGATGGTGGATCGCAACATGTTTGCGCGCGTGGATTGCCTGCCGTTTGCGGCGCCTCTGATTTCGGGGGCTTTGAGCTATCCGGTGATGGCGCGGCGACTCGATCTGGATGGGCCTGGCGCGGAGAGCGCTGTTTCGGCGGGCCAGTCGTTCGGGCCTGGGCACTGGGAATTCACGGTGCGGCCTGGAGCGTCGCACTATCTGGCGGGCATTCAAAATGAGGGAGACAGCGCGCCGCCGTTGCCGGTGGATGGATGGTTTGGGCTCGACGTCGGCAACGCTCCGCATTTGCAGGTCACGCTGTCCGCGAAACCGGCTTCGCTTTCGGGCGTTGCTTCGTCGTTGGGGAAGACGGTGATTGGAGCGCCGGTGTTTTTGGAACTGGTGAATCCGGATGCGCCTGAACTGGCGACACAATCGTGGCTCGTGAGGGCCGATCCGCAAGGGAATTTTGTTTTCGAGGGGCTGGCGCCGGGCGTATATCGTCTGATGAGCAGTTTCTATTTCGATTACGAGGACCCGATCGCGAGAGACAAGGCGGTGACGGTGACGCTGCGGGAGGGAGATGCGATCACGCAGCCGCTGGAGATGATTCTGCAATGAACCTCACGGGCCGGCCGATCGAGGTCCATTACAGCGCCGATCTATCTGACACGGCTGGCAATCCGGCGCATGCCGCGACTTTTATCCGGCGGCGTCTGATTATTCTTGACAGCGAACTGCGGCGCGATGCGCGGGAACATGAGCGGATTCTGGCGCATGAGTTGTTTCACTTTGTTTGGGTGCGGATGGGTAATGGCAGGCGGCGCGGGTGGGAAGAATTGCTGCGTGCGGAGTGGAATGGGCGGGCGCGCGGCGAGGCTGGGTGGTCAGCGGAATGGCGCAAGCGTGAGTTGAGTTCCGCGGACGTTCGGCTGCGTTCGCGGAGGTGGCGCGAGTACTGCTGCGAGGGATTTTGCGATACGGGCGCGTGGGTGGTTTGCGGGTCGGGGAGCGAAGTCACTCTTGCGGCAGGACGTCTGGCCGCGCGGCGTGCGTGGTTCGCCGAACAACCCGGAAATTCGCTCCCGATATAATCGAAGCTAGTGAACTTCAATCCCAGTTCTGTCCCGCCTGGCCGATTCTTTATTCTTCTGGCTGTGATCACAGGCATTGCGGTCACGCTCGGTACGATCGGGTGGCCCGACAGGACGCCGGCGCGTCCGCCGGTGAAAGACAGCAAGGATCGCAAAGCCGCGCCCGATTTCGAACTGAAGGATGCCAGTGGCAAAGTTGTGCATCTTTCCGATTACAGGGGCAAGGTGGTGCTGCTGGATTTCTGGGCGACGTGGTGCGGACCGTGCGGGATTGAGATTCCCTGGTTCGAGGATTTTCAGCGAAAATATAAAGACCGCGGGTTTACGGTTTTAGGCGTTTCGATGGACGATGGCGGATGGAAAGATGTGAAGCCGTTTGTGGCGGAGCATAAAATCAACTACCAGATTGTGATGGGCAACGATCAGACGGGCGATCTGTACGGCGGCGTGGAAGGCCTGCCGACCACGTTCGTGGTGGATCGCGAAGGGCGGATTGCGTCGACCCATGTCGGTCTGGTGGATAAGAAAGAGTTTGACGATGCGATTCAAAAATTACTTTAAGTTCCTGCCGTTGATAGCGCTGATTGGCGCGGCTGTGCTCAGCGCGCAGATGGCGCCGCAGATGAAGATTGCGCCGCAGCCGACGGTGAAGGCGAAGCGGGGTGTACCCGCGACCGTGACACTGAAGGTCTCGCTGCCGGCGGGATTCCACGCCAACAGCGATAAGCCGACGGATCCGAATCTGATTCCGCTGGTGCTGAAGTGGACGGGCGGACCGCTGGAAGGTGGCGTGATTACGTATCCGAAGCCGCTGCTGGAGCAGTATGCATTTACTGCGGGAAAACCGATTTCGGTGGTGACGGGGGATTTCGATCTGGTGACGAAATTCAAGGTGCCGGCGAGTGCGGCGGTGGGTCCGGCGGCGCAGACCGGGACGCTGCGGTATCAGGCTTGTAATGACCGGATGTGTTTTCCGCCGAAGACTGTGAATGTGAACGTTACGGTCAACGTGGAGTAGCTGTACCTGATCATGCGGATCGTATTTGCGGCTGGTTGGTTTGCAGCGCTCTGCGGGGCTGCTGCATCTGTTACCTCGGCGCCGCGTTTCGAAGTTGCGGCGATCTATCCGCACGATCCTAATCTGCCGGTGGCCGAGATGAAATTCCTGCCGGGTGGGTCGCTCTCTCTCACAGGGATGACCGTCAAGAATATGATCTGGCAGGCCTGGCGTCTTTTGCCCGGGAGCGTCCTGGGCGGCCCGACTTGGATCGATTCCGACCGCTACGATATTCAGGCGAAGCTGGCTGTGGGCACGGTATCCTCCGCGGACGAGACGTATCGGCGAATGCAAACGCTGCTTGCGGATCGGTTTCAACTCAAGGCACATCGCGAAACGAAGATCGTGCCGGTCTACGAATTGACGATTGCGAAGACAGGGCTCCGGATGCGGGAAGCTAAAGGGCCGGCCCCGAGCCCATTCGAAGGGGGATCGATCACTTCCTGGGGCTATTTTGTCGCCTTCCTGTCCCGCCGTGTCGACCGTCCTGTCATCGACAAGACCAGACTCCAGGGTGCGTGGTATACGAACCTTCAATACACGACCGACGACGGGAAGCAGGAAGAGATCGGCGGCCCGAGTGATCCGACGCGAGCTTCGGCAGGGCCTTCGATCTTTACGGCGTTGCGGGAGCAGCTTGGACTGAAGCTGGATTCGGCTAAGGGGCCTGTCGAGTTTTTGGTTGTCGATTCTGTCGATAGGCCTTCGCCGAATTAGACGTCCGGGTTTATTGATGCTCTTCGAGATGTCTGAGGCGGGCGTCGAAGACCTGCTCGATGCGGTACATTTCCGACCGCAGAACTTCTTTCACGTCGTCAATATGACGGTTCGTATCGTTGAGTCGCTGGTTGTTGATCAGGATGCCGATTAGCACGGCAATCGTCGGGAAGGCGGCTGTAGCAAGCGCCGTCACCATCTGGTCGGAAATAATCATTCGCACCTTGAGTGTATCAGGAACGGCGGGGTTCCTTGCCGGGTAGCGCGGCTGGATTTTCCTGCACTCGTTCTTTGTATTTGCCGCGCAGGCCGGAACCCAGAGAGACTGCCGACTCGCCGTAGCGGTCGCGTAGTTTGTCTGTTGCTTCGAGCGCCTGACGCCAGCGTTCCGAGCGGCCGCCATCGATGAGATTCATCTGCCCCTGCTCTTCGGAGAAGCCCGACGCGTGGATGCCGATGAGGCGGACGGCCTGTCGCCGGTCCCAGTTATCGTGGAGCAGGCGGCGGGAGTTTTCGATCAGATCGATGTCTATTTGCGTCGGCGCGGGAAGCGAATGGGCGCGCGTGATTGTTGTGAAATCCGAGTAGCGCAGTTTCAACTGGATGGTGCGGGCGTGGAGGCCGTGCTCGCGTAAGCGGCGGCCGACTTTTTCCGCGAGGTGCGACAGGGTGGCGTCGAGTTGAGTGGCGTCGCGCGTGTCGTGGTTGAAGGTGTGTTCGTGGCTGATCGATTTCGGATTGTCGCGCTCACCGATTTCACTGTCAAACCAGCCTCCGGCGTCAAAGCCCTGGGCTTTGCCCGCCAGCGCGAGACCCCATTTCCCGAAGCGGGCTTCGAGATCGGCTTCGTCGAGTCCGGCGAGATCGCCGATGCGGCGAATGCCGATCGCGTGCAGATTCTTTTCCGTGACTCTGCCGACGCCGGGGATGCGGCGCACTTCGAGCGGTGCGAGAAAATTGGCTTCGACGCCCGGCATTATGGAGAGAATGCCGTTGGGTTTGGCCTGATCGGAGGCGATTTTCGCGACGAGTTTCGAGGTGGCGATGCCGATCGAGCAGTTCAGGCCGGTGCTGGTTTTCATCGCTTCGTGAAGAGAGTGCGCGGCGCGGAGCGGCGGTCCCAACAGGCGTTCGGTGCCGGTCATGTCGACGTAGGCTTCGTCGACTGAGGCCATTTCGACGAGGGGGGAGAAGTTTTGGAGGATCGCGTAGACCCGCCCGGAGTAGTCGCGATAACGTTCCGGATGCCCTTCGACGAAGATGGCCTGCGGGCATAATTTGTGCGCCGTGCGGAGCGGCATGGCCGAGTGGACGCCGAATTTGCGGGCGGCGTAGGATGCTGCGGAGACAACGCCGCGCTCGTCGCTCTTGCCGCCGACGACTACGGGCTTGCCTTTGAGGGAGGGGTCGAAGATTTCTTCTACGGAGACGAAGAAGGCGTCCATATCGACGTGGAAGATGGTCTTCATCGCGGTTTCTCGCAGGAGAGGACTCTTGGGATGTCTGCCAGATCTTTGGCGATTTCTATATTTTGCCAGTTTTCGACGAGAGCGGCGACGGCGTCCGACTGTCCGAAGCCAAGTTCGAGCGCCAGCAGACCGCCGGGTTTGAGGACGCGCCAGGCTTCCGGGATTAGGCGGCGGTAGATGTCGAGGCCTGTTTCGCCTGCGAAGAGGGCTAGCTCGGGTTCCCAGTCGCGGACTTCGCGCTGCATTGAGTCGCGGTCTCTGAGGGCTACGTATGGAGGGTTGGAGGCGACTACGTCCGTGCGGGAATCTGCGATAGAGGCGAGTAGGTCTGTCGCGATAAAAAGAATGGCAGGCGGAACCGCCTGCCTCACAGTCCTACCCTGACGGCTGGTGTTGCGGGCGGCTACCTTCAGGGCTGCGGTTGAGATGTCTGTTGCGATTACCGGGATGTTTAGTTCGAGGGCCAGCGTGATCGCTATAGCGCCCGAGCCGGTGCCGACATCCACGATTGCCTTCGCGTTTGGTCTGCGCTTGAGGACTGTGTCGATGAGTAGTTCTGTTTCGGGGCGGGGAATGAGGACGTCGGGCGAGACCGCGAATGGACGACCGTAGAATTCCTGAGTCTTCGTGATGTACTGGAGCGGCTTGCCCTGCATCCGCTCATGCAGCCAGCGGCCGTAGTGAATCCATTCCACTTCGCGAAGCTCCTGCTCCGGGTGCGCGTAAAGGTAAGGCCGCTCGCAACGGACGGCGTGGCAGAGAAGCAATTCAGCGGTGAGGCGCGGCTCCTGTGTACCCGAGGACGTCAGTAGTTCGGTCCCCTGAGTTACAGCGGTGCGGAGCGTCACGGCATTGTTCCGCTAGGCGGCTTCGCCGAGTTTCTCGGTCTGGTAGTGCGCGACCAGCGCGTCGATAATCTGGTCGAGACGGCCCTGCATCACGAGGTCGAGCTGGTGCAGCGTGAGGCCGATGCGGTGATCGGTCATGCGGTTTTGCGGGAAGTTGTAGGTGCGGATTTTTTCGCTGCGGTCGCCGCTGCCGACCATGGCGCGGCGGTCGGCTCCGATGGCGTCCTGCTGCCTCTGCAATTCCATTTCATACAAGCGCGAGCGCAGGACGCGCATGGCTTTGGCTCGGTTCTTGATCTGCGATTTTTCGTCCTGGCAGGAAACGATAGTGCCTGTGGGCAGATGCGTAATGCGGACCGCGGAGTAAGTCGTATTGACGGATTGGCCGCCCGGACCGGAAGAACAGAACGTATCGATGCGGATGTCTTTTTCTTCGACCTTGATTTCCACTTCGTCGGCTTCGGGGAGCACGGCGACGGTGATAGCAGAAGTATGGACGCGTCCCTGTTGCTCAGTTTCCGGCACGCGCTGCACGCGATGGACGCCGCTCTCAAACTTCATCCGGCTGTAGACGCGATGGCCGCTGATGAGGGCGAGGACTTCCTTGAGGCCGCCCACAGCGGAGTCACTTTGCGATGTGACTTCGACGCGCCATTTCTGGGTTTCGGCGTAGCGCAGGTACATGCGGAAAATCTCGGCAGCGAAGAGGCTGGCTTCGTCGCCACCAGCGCCGGCGCGGATTTCGAGCACTACGTCTTTCTCATCGAGGGGATCTTTTGGGAGCAGGAGGATTTTGAGATCCTGCTCGATCTGCTCCATCCTTGGAGCAACACCTTCGATTTCGAGGCGGGCCATTTCGCGGAGGTCGGGATCGGCTTCGTCCAGCATGCCTTTCGCCTGATTTAACTCGTCTTCGGCGACTTTGAAGTCGCGGTACTTCGTGACGATTTCGGTGAGGTCGCTGTGCGTTTTGGCGACTTTGCGGTACTGGTCGCCGTCGCTGATGATGGCGGGGTCGGCCATCTGCGCGGTCAATTCGGCGTAGCGGGCCTCCATCTGGTCCAGCTTGTCGCGGTATTTCATGGGTGTTTAAGCGATCACCATTTCGCCGCCCTGACGGGCTTCGAGCGCCATGGCTCCATCGAGCGCGCGGATGGCGACTTCGGCTTGTTCGTCGGATGGGGGCTGGGTGGTGATTCGCTGGGTCCAGAGACCGGGGGCGGTCAGGAGCGCAAGGAACGAGCCGCGGCGCTTCGCGGCGAACCGGATGAGTTCGTAGCTCAGGCCCGCGATCACGGGCAGGAGCGCGATCCGAATGGCGAGCTTTGCTGCGAAACCCTGCACGGGGATGAACATGTACACCACCATGGAGAGCAGCATGATGACGAACATGAAACTGGTGCCGCAGCGCGGGTGCCAGGTGACGAATTGCTGGGCGTTGACTACGTTGACAGGCTTGCCGGATTCGAAGTTGAAGACGACTTTGTGTTCCGCGCCGTGGTATTCGAAGACACGCGCGATGTCTTTCGAGCGGGACAGCAGGAAAAGGAAACCGATAAAGATGGCGAGACGGATGAGGCCGTCGACGAGATTGAAAAGAATCTGACCTTTAATGGCGGGCGCCCAGTTGGAAATTATTTCGGTCAGCTTGAGCGGGACCAGCTTGTAGAGGACGATGAAAAAGAGTACCGAGATGATGACCTGGCTGTTCATCATCCACGAGGATACGGCTGATTCCGGTTTGGTCGATTCCACGGCGGGTTTTGTGCCATCGTCAAGCGCAGCGTTGGCGGAAAATTTGAGAGCCTGCATGCCGAGCGACATCGCCTGGCCGAGGGTCCCGAGGCCGCGGAGGATAGGCCATTTCCAGTAGCTGTGCTTTTCCGAAACGCGCGCTACCGGCATCTCCTCGGTGACGATTTCGCCCGAAGGCTTACGCACCGCGACGCAGTAGCTGTGGGGCGCGCGCATCATGACGCCCTCCATGACGGCCTGTCCGCCGACGAGAGTTTCCTCGCCGCTTTCGAGTATGGGCAGCATCTGGACGTGCAGAAACAGACGAAAAAATGAACGGAGAGACAATCGGAATCCTTTTGTATCACCATTATCCCACATGTGTAATTTGGGGGTGTCCGGACCGTTGTATACTCGTTGCGAATCATCATGAAAATCCTTTTACTGGTTGTCGTTCTGGCGGTGGGCGCGTCGGCGCAGGATCGCAGCGCGGGGCAGCGGGCGTTTGAGGCCCGGTGCGCCATTTGCCACGGCGGCGACGGGCACGGCACCGACCGCGGTCCGGCCATTTATAACAAGACAGCAGCGCGGGATAATGCGTCGATCGCGACCGTGCTGAAAAACGGTTTGCCGGGCGGAATGCCCTCGTTCGTTCTGACCGACGCCGAAGTGGCCGACCTGACCACGTATCTGCGCACGCTGCAACCCGCTCCGAGCCCGGGCGGACGTGGCTTCCAGCGGCCCGTGGTGCGGGAAACCATCACGCTGACCGATGGCAAAAAGCTGGAGGGTGTGCTCGTGGCGAATGGCCTGGAAGATCGCGCGATCCGCACGGACGATGGCAAAATCCATTTGCTGCGCCAGGTGGGCGAGCAGTATCGCGAGGTCACATCGACCGTTGACTGGCCGACGTTTCACGGCGATATGAGTGGCAACCGGTACACGACGATGACCCAGATCACGAAGGACAACGTGACGCATCTGGGGGCGAAATGGATTTATTCGGTGCGCAACGCACAGGGATTGCAGGATACGCCGCAGGTGGTGGGGGGCATTATGTACGTGACGAATGTGGATACGTGCATCGCGCTGGACGCAGGGTCGGGCAGACAGTTGTGGCAGTGGATGCGACAGCCAACGCGCGGCGTGATGGGCGCGAGTTCGAATCGCGGTGTCGCGATTGCGGGAGATCGCCTGTTTATCGAGACCGACATTGCGCACATTGTGGCGCTGAATCGTTTCACGGGCGAAGAGATTTGGGATACGGAGATGGCGGACTGGCACCAGAACTATGGGGCGACGGGCGCGCCGCTGGCGGTGGGGAATCTGGTGATTGGTGGCATTACGGGCGGCGAGGCGGGGACTCGTGGCTTTGTCGCCGCGTTCGACCAGGAGACCGGCAAAGAAGTATGGCGGTTCTGGACGATTCCGAAGGCGGGTGAGCCGGGTTCGGAAACATGGGGGGGCAAGGACATCGCGCACGGCGGCGGGCCCACTTGGATTACCGGGACGTATGACGCGCAGCTCGATACGGTTTACTGGCCCACGGGAAATCCGGCGAAGGAATACGACGGCGACGACCGCAAGGGTGACGACCTTTATACAGATTGCCTGCTGGCGCTGGATGCGAAAACGGGCAAGCTGAAATGGTATTACCAGTTCACGCCGCACGATACTTTCGATTACGACGCGACGGAAATTCCGGTGCTGGTGGATGCGAATTTTCAGGGACAGCCGCGCAAGCTCGTACTGCATGCGGATCGCAACGGATTTTTCTACGTTCTTGACCGGACGAACGGGAAGCTGCTGCTGGCGAAACCGTTTATCAAAGAGGTGACGTGGGCGAGCGCGATTGGCGCGGATGGGCATCCGATCAAGAATCCGAATCAGACACCGACAGCAGAAGGCACGCGCGTGTGTCCATCGCAGGACGGCGCGACGAACTTTTATTCGCCTTCGTATATTCCGGCGACCGGACTGTTCTATTTCCAGACGTTCGATGCGAAGTGCAGTATCTACAGCAAGAGCGACGAAGACTGGACGGCGGGGAAGAATTATCTGGGCGGTGTGATGCGCATGGTGCCGGGACAGAAGCCGGAGCACATTCTGCGCGCGACGGATATCAGCACCGGTGAGGCCAAATGGGAGTTGAGGGAAACGCAGGGCGGGAACGGATGGGGCGGGACGATCTCGACGGCCAGCGGGCTGGTGTTTTTCGGCGAGGAGAGCGGGGAGTTTGCGGCGGCGGATGCGACGACCGGTAAATTGCTGTGGAGCTTTAACGGGAACCAGAACTGGAAGGCGTCGCCGATGGCTTATATGTTCGACGGGCAGGAATATCTGGCGGTGATCGATGGCGGGAACGTCATTGCTTTTACGCTGGGGAAATAGATGCCGGTCCTGACGTCTATGTGAGCGTAAGAGGCCCAGGTGTGCGAGCATGCCACAACGCCCAGGAGAAGAATCTGTTGAGTGGTGCTGATCTCCTTCCCGGCCTTCGGATTGCTTTGATTACGCCATGCTGACAACCATTTCCCGTCATCGTGCGGGAGATAGTGTCAGATTCAGATGGGGACTTATCGGCGGTGCGTTGGCGGTAGCCGCTTGTGTAGCCCCGTCACAGACAGAAACCGCCACGCCGAAATTCGACGTGGCTTCTATAAAGCCCTGCAGCGCCGAGGACACTCCGCCGAACGGCCGGAGCGGAGGAAGTTTCAGCACTTCGTCCGGAAGACTCAGCGTTCGATGCATGACGGTCGTAAATCTCGTGGCCATTTCCGCCCGTAACGAGACTAAACCTCTGCTCAACGATTCGTCGCGGCCTGATGGCGGCGAGCGGATTAGAGGAGGTCCGGCATGGATACGTTCCGACCGCTACACCATCGACGCAAAAGCAGAAGGAGCTTCATCGGACAGAATGATGGCGGGACCGATGCTCGGGGCGCTTCTCGAAGAAAGGTTTCAGTTGAAAACTCATCGCGGGGAGGAACAAATCCCGATGTATGCATTGACCGTCGCCAATGGCGGACCCAAACTGAAACCGATGGAAGAAGGCGGCTGCACTTTGCTTGATCCCGCAAACCCTCCTCCTCCGAGGTTCGCCGCTCCAGGCGAGAAGCTTCTTTGTGGTTTTGTCCAGGACAGCGGCGGAGCAACGAGAGTGATCCTGGACGCAGGCGGCGTGCGTTTCAGCAGGCTCGCCGACGAGCTTTCCAATATTCTGGATCGCCACGTCATCGATACGACCGGGATCACCGGGATCTTTAATATCCATCTGGAATTTGCGCGCGATGAGGCCACGCGCAGACCGCTCCCGGGTGGCGCACCTCTGGTGGACGCGCCCCCTGACGACCCTGCCAGCGGCCCATCGATTTTCACCGCGGTGCAGCAACAGCTCGGGCTGAAACTCGACTCAATCAGGGAATCCGCCGAGTTCGTCGTTATCGATCAGGTGGAGAAACCTTCCGGGAACTGATATATGTCGTCTTATGGCCTTTCTAAGAGAGAATTCATTCGTATTCTTGCAAGCGGCCTCAGCTTACCTTTCAAAGTCTATTCACAAGCCGCGACATTCTCGAGCGATGTTAATGTCATCAACGTTTCCGCAAGCGTCCGGGACTCGCGGGGTGTAATCCAACGGGATCTGAACAAGGATAGCTTTTCTCTCGAAGTTGACGGTCACGACCAGCCGATCGATTATTTTTCTCACGATCTCACCTTAAGCATCGCGGTACTGATCGATACCAGCGGGAGCATGCAGCGTATGCTCGACGAGTAAATTGCAGCCATCAGGTTGTTCGCGGCTCATGTGCTGAAACAAGGTGGAAAAGGGAACGAGGCCTGTCTTTTAAGCTTTTCACAACGCGTCGTTCTATGGCAGGGTTTTACGTCGGCGCCGCTCCTTTTTTTGTCTGCTCTGAATAGTTTGGGGAATGACCAAAGCGAAGGTGACGACACCAACCTGTTCGATGCAATCGCGTCGGTTTCTTCGGGTGTCCTGAAGCCCCGCGCCGGCCGCAGGGTGATTGTGTTGATTTCAGATTGCGTGGACACGGCAAGCCGGATCGGCCTCAACGACGCAATAACGCGTGCGCAACGCGCCGATGTCGGCGTGTACGCGCTGCGTATGCTTGATCGGAATCTCGTCTCAAAACTTCTCGCGGACGAACACTTACTTGCACCCGGTGACGTGAAAGAGCTTGAGCAGCGCGTGGATTATGACATCGATCAGGCCTGGATACTCATTCAGGCTGCTTGCGAAAGAACTGGCGGGCGGGCTGTAGCCACCTTCGGAGAGATTGAAGAAGAACTTGAGAACCAATACAGCCTGGGCTTCAAGCTGACCCCTGAAACGGGTCAGCCCGGAGCACACAATATGCGCATCACGATCACGACGCCGGGCTTTACGGTGCGATCGAAAGATACGTACTATGTATAGGTCAGCAGCCAGAGCTGCGTTTTTCCGTGGCATCGGGACGCGGCGAAACGCCACGAGGCCGAGCGACGCTCGGCCGTGCGAGCTGAAGCATGTACCCACAATTGCCTGCCAGTTGCGGGCACATTGGGGTCTATAGAATCGGTGAGATTGCTTTAACGGCCCGGGTTTGGGGCCGGTATGGATCCCGGAATCAGCAGCGAAACCGCGGGCGCAGACAGGTTCTGCTTCTGCAATTCCACATCCGCGTTGCGCGCTTTCTTATCGAAATAGGCTTTCAGAACGTCGCGAGCTACCGGCGCTGAATACGCCCCCCACTCGCCGTTTTCCCACAAAATTGCCACCACAATCTCCGGCTTATTGCACGGGGCGAACGCCACGAACCAGGAGTTATCCTTCAGACCCTTGTGCGTCTTTTCAAGGTCAAGGGACATCGTCTGCGCCGTGCCGGTCTTACCGCAAACGTCGATTCCAGGAATCCTCGCCCCCACACCCGTGCCGCCTTCGTTGACGACGCCGTACATTCCGGAAACTACCGTTCGCACGTTCTCGGGATTCAGCGGCCATTGCTTCGGCTTGTCGTCTTTTACTGCCATCGCAAGATGCGGCGTATACCAAGTGCCTCCGATCGCCAATCCGCCAATCGCCCGCGCCATCTGCAGAGGTGTCACCGTCAGCGCGCCCTGTCCGATCGATACCGAAACCGTCTCCCCCGCGTACCACTTCTCCCGATAGTTGCGAAGCTTCCATTCGGGCGATGGCATCGTTCCGGAGGCCTCATTCGGCAGATCCACGCCGGTCTTCGTGCCGTACCCCACCATCTGCCCGTAGTACGCGATGTCGTCGATTCCCATCCTGACGCCAACGTTATAGAAATAGGTGTCGCAGGAAAGCGCGATTGCCTGGTGCAGATTCAGCGTCCCGTGGTGTTTATCGCAGTGATAGAAATGGCCGTAGAATTCCGCGCCGCCCGGGCAATTGTAGGTTGTCTCCGGGGTCAGACTTCCCGTCTCAAGCGCCGCTATCGCCATGATCGGCTTGAACGTCGACCCCGGCGCGAACTGTGCCTGGATCGCCCTCGCCAGCAACGGATTATTGGGATCGCTCGTCAACTCCTTCCAGTCAGACGATTTGATCCGCACGGCGAATTTATTCGGATCGAAGCTCGGCCGCGAGACCATGGCGAGAATCTCGCCGTTGTTCGGATTGAGAGCCACCACGGCGCCGCGTTTGTCTTCCATCCCCAGTTCCGCTACGGCCTGTAAATCCAGATCGATGGTGGTCTGAAGATTTCTGCCGGGCTTCGCTTTGATCTCGCCCAGCATCTCGCGCTCGCGGCCGGTGTTGTCGACCACCGCGCGGCGCTCGCCGTCGATGCCCATCAGCATGTCGTTGTATTGCTTTTCGAGGCCGGTCTTGCCGATAATCTGGCCCTGGTTGTACTTCGCGTAGTCCGGATTGTCGAGTTCGCCTTCGCTGATTTCGCCCGTGTAACCGATCGCGTGGGCCAGCATGCCGTTGGCGGGATACGCGCGCCGGGGCGCCTGCACGACTTCCATTTCGGGAAACGTGCCCGCGTCGCGGTGCGAATCGACGAAGGCGAGTTCAGCCACCGAAAGATTGCCCTTGATGATGATGGGCTCGATTTTCGACCGCCGGAGATCGCGCGAGACTTTGGTTACCAGATCGTCGTAATCGAGATGGAGACCTTCGGCAATTTCGTGCAGATGGTCCATCTTGAGGTTTTCGCGCGAGAGGATGACGCTCCAGGCCGACTGGTTATCGACGATGACTCTGCCGTCGCGGTCGAGAATTTTGCCGCGGGGCGCGACGACAGGAAATACCTTGACGCGATTCCGTTCGGCGCGTTCGCTGTAGACTTCCGGGCTCTGGATCTGGAGCTGCCAGAAGCCCGAAATGAGAAAGAGAAAGATAGCGACGGTGGTGTACTGGAAGCCGGCCATTTTCGCGGCGGCAAATCCGGGCTCGTCGCGCCGGAGCAGGCGTCGTGGCAGCGTCTGCGGCTGGTCGGGATGGAACTCGGGATCGGGAGGGTTTTGAGGCACGGCGAATCAACAGCCGCTTTCAGGTTAGCAGGGAGCCCGACCGGGTGGAACGCCGGGGCTATCGGATCGCCACCGCGCCGGTGTGCTCTTTCACGTCGCGCAGCATGATCTGTTCGAGGCCATCCGGATCGTTCAGGAAGTACGACTGGCCGGACGCCTCGGTTGCGATCCTTTCGAGAAATGGCCGGTTTATGTCCAGCCCCAGGCCAATGGTTGAAATGGTGACATTGTGACCAGGCGCGTCCTTCGCGAGTTGGTCGCTGGCGCCCTCTTCGGAAATGCCATCCGTCAGGAGCACGATATGGCGGAAGGTCGCATCGAAGGCAAGCATTTTGCTGTAAGCCTCGGCCAGCGCCATGGGAATCTGCGTGCCGCCATCGGGCTCAATACCGGCGATGAGCTCTTTCATCGATGACTTGTTGTCCGCTTTGCTGATCGGCACCGCCCATTGAAATGTGTGATCGAAAGTCAGGATGCCGATCTGGTCCTCGGGACGCAGGCTGTCGACGACAGCTGTCGCCCCTGCCCGCAGGAGCTGAATCTTCCGGCCCTGCATCGATGCGGATTTGTCGAGGACGAGAACGACTACGACGCGTGGGGATTTCGGTTGGACTGCGGCTGGCGGCGGCTGTGGGGTCGGTGCCTGTACCTGGGTCATTTGAACGGGCAATGGGACTGTTTGAGCCGACGGAACAGTTGCGATCTTTGGGTGCGCATTCGGCTGCGGCGTCCACGGCATAAAGGTGAGCGCCGCGAGAGGAAGCGCCGCTGCGAGCGCCAGTAGGAGCGTGGCCAGAATTCCTTTCCGGGAGACCAGACCACGCGGGAGATCCGGATCGAGGAGCGCGTGCAGTCGCCGCTTCAGGCTGCCTCGCTGCACCATTCCGACTGCCGGCAAAGGTTGTCTTCCTGCGAGACACGCATCCCAGTCCATCAGCAGTTTCGCGTATACCGAAGGCTTTCCG
>Ga0182024_10009976_pt1 | contig 19484 bp, 21 predicted proteins | sample P32metaG_FD_120480 | JGI IMG/M metagenome (GOLD analysis project Ga0182024, IMG submission 120480) | Permafrost microbial communities from Stordalen Mire, Sweden - P3-2 metaG (Illumina Assembly) | ecosystem: Environmental > Terrestrial > Soil > Wetlands > Permafrost | place: Sweden: Stordalen... | reverse complement strand
TTAATCCAGCCCAGGCGCGGAATCACGATCAGGGATTCCGGGATGATCTGCCCGTAAGCAATGATCACCACCACGTCTGGCTGCACCTGACGAAAAAACGCATGCGCCGAATCCGACCGAATTTTTTCCGGCTGATAGACGTGCAGGTCCGCGGCGAGCGCCGCCTCTTTCACCGGCGAGCTGGTCATCTGCCCGCCACGTCCGCGCGGACGATCCGGCTGAGTGATCACCGCTTCGATTTGGAATTGGGGCTCCGCGGCCAATCGGCGCAGCGAAGGGAGTGCGAATGATGGGGTGCCGCAAAACACTACCCGCAGCGGCACGACGCGCCTACCAATCCCCGGCTTTTTTAAGTTTGCGGATTTTGCGCTTGATCAAATCGCGCTTAAGCATGCTCAGGTGGATCAGAAAGAGATCTCCGTTCAGGTGATCGACCTCGTGGCAGAACGCCCGCGCCAGCAACCCCTCGCCGCGCATCTCAAATTCTTTCCCAGTGGCGTCCTGCGCACGCACCGTCACGTACTGTGGCCGCGCTACGTACCCGCGCATTCCCGGCACCGAAAGGCAGCCCTCTTCTTCGCGCTGCTCGCCTTCGCTATAGATGATCTCGGGATTCGCGCACACAATCTTCGCTTCCGGGTTCTTGCCGAACGAAACGTCCACCACCGCCAGCCGTACGCCCAGGCCGATCTGCGTCGCCGCCAGGCCCACGCCGTTCGCCGCGTACATTGATTCGAACATGTCCTCAATCAATTTCGCTAAATCGTCGTCGAACTTTTCAACTCGATTGGTCGGCTGCTCCAGCACCGGTTCGCCGTATTTTGTAATGGGATGGATCATGATCGAGTGTAGTCCTAGTAGGAATCGAGCTGTTGCTGATACCCGGCAACGTTGCGGCGCAGTTCCGTCAGTGAGTCGCCGCCGAACTTCGCCAGGAACGCGCCGGCAATCACAATCGCCACCATCGCTTCGCCCACAATCCCTCCCGCGGGCACTACGCTGGTATCGGACCGCTCGTACGCGGCTTTCACTTCCTCTTTCGTTTTCAGATCGGCGGTAAGCAGCGGCTTGCGCAGCGTCGAAATTGGTTTCATGTACCCGCGCACCACCACTTCTTCGCCGTTAGTGATGCCGCCCTCCAGCCCACCGGCGCGATTCGACGTCCGCGTGAATCTTTTGCTGGCGGCGTCATACTTGATCTCGTCCTGCACTTCCGACCCGAAACTTCCCGCGCCTGCGATCCCGCCGCCAATCTCCACGCCTTTCACCGATTGAATCGACATCACCGCGCGCGCCAGTTGACCATCCAGTTTCTCATCCCACTGCACGTGGCTGCCCAACCCTGGGGGCACGCCGTGCGCCACCACTTCGAAAACGCCGCCCACCGTGTCGCCGGCTTTATGTGCCTGCTCCACCTCGGCCTTCATCCTCGCTTCGGTTTCCGCATCCACGCAGCGCAGCGGCAATTCCAGATTTTCGCACGCCGTAACGATTTCTTCCCACGCGGCGGCGCGACCCAGCCGCACGTGCCCGACCGCGACGGTATGGCTCAGAATTTCAATACCAAATGGACGCAGCAAAAGCTTCGCCACCGCTCCAGCCGCCACCCGCGCCGCCGTCTCTCGCGCCGAAGCCCTTTCCAGAATGTAGCGCGCGTCATGCAGATCGAATTTCAGCGCGCCCGCCAAATCGGCGTGTCCAGGGCGCGGCGCGGTCAAATGACGCGGCGCATCATCTTCGTCCTGCAACTCCTCCACCGGCAGGGCCTTCTGCCAGTTAGCCCAATCCCGATTTTCGATGCGGATCGCGATGGGCGCACCGATGGTCTGCCCGTGCCGGACTCCCGCCAGAATATCCGCCTGGTCCTTCTCGATCTTTTGCCGCCCGCCGCGCCCAAATCCCAATTGCCGCCGATGCAGTTCGCGATTCACAAATTCCAAATCGACCGGCACACCCGCAGGCAGCCCGGAAATCCAGCTCAGTAGCGCCTGCCCGTGTGACTCGCCCGCGGTAACGAATCGCAGCATCTTCCCCACATTCCCCACAAGCAATATGCAAACGCAAGATTGTACCGGACGCCCACCAACCCGTAAAGCAACCCAATCAGCGAATCGCCCCGTTTCGAACAGCGGGCGCAGGCCATGCACCCGCAAAATTCGATTTTATGTGACTGGAATCCGCGGTGAGAACAGACCCCTACAGCGAGAGTGTGATTTGTCCAACGGTTCCGTGGCAGAGGAACAGGCGACACTGTCGCGCGCCGCGCCCAATCGACACGATTAACCCTTGCGGGACCAGCGAGGCACCAAGCGTACCAGCCGAATTTAGGGCTGTGGTGGGGAGAGTTATTTCACCGGGATAGCCATTACGTTGGTGCTGCGCATGCGTCGCCGCCGACGAACTTGCGATGTCGACGACCGGCAAGCCCCGATCTGTTGCGAGTTCCACGTCGATGCATGTGTGCGAGGCGCCCGTGTCGATCAGCGCCAAACCACTTCTTGGCTCCGGCGCGGTTTGGCCATGTTCCAATAGTGCCTTACCCGCATTCCGTTCTATGGTCACGCTGACTTGTAGCGCAGGTCCGCGATCACGAAGAGCAACAGCAGGATTTACCGGAATGCGCTTCCCTTCCGTGGTGGTCGTCTGTTGCGCTAGCTGTGTGGGTAGTATCGGCACTGAGAATTCCAAGTGTGAGGGCTGGCGCGGAAAAACTGATCTGTGTTTCGGAGGGCCGTCGAATTGGAACGTTGGTCAATCCGTGCGGAGAGACAGTGCGGTACAAGACTTCTTCAATTGTTTCGAACGCTCCGGTCACCTGTTCGCCACGGATGACGAGAAACTTCCCGCCATATTCTTTGACCAGTTCATCCCGGTGGGTTTCCAGAAACCGACGTTCTCGATCGAACATGGAGCAAGCTCGTGAGCCTCGAACTTACCCGCCCAGTTTGTCATGCCCCCGCTAGCGGGATCGGGCGTTTCTAACGGACTTGCGCCCGACCATTGCTTGACGTCAGATGCTTCGGAAGTTACGCTCAACGAGTTTCCCACAAGGCGGCCGAGTGACCTCCATTATCAACGTGCCGGAAAACAGCCAGGAAGAATTAGGTCCCTCGCGCGCCACCCAGGCGTCGGACTTCCTGAAAGACAAGCTGCTTTCCTTCCAGGAGTACGTCTACCTGGTAGCGCGCGCCATCGCCAATGTTTTTACTCCTCCGTTTTACGTTTCCGACCTGTTAGCTCAGATGGACCTGATCGGCGTCGGCTCGGTGCCCATCGTCACTCTCACCGGCTTTTTCATCGGCGTGGTAATGGTGCTGCAGACTTCCTCCCAATTTGAGCGCTTCGGTGAGACCGCGCTCACCGGCGACGCGGTTTCTCTGGCCCTGGTCCGCGAGTTGGGTCCGGTAATCGCCGCACTTCTGGTCACCGGACGCAACGGCTCAGCCATCGCCTCCGAGCTAGGATCGATGGTAGTTACCGAGCAAATAGACGCCATGCGCGCGCTGGGCACCGATCCCATCCGCAAGCTGGTCACCCCACGCGTGGTCGCCAGCGTTCTCATGCTGCCGTTGTTAACCGCGATCTCCGATTTCGTGGGCTTGGTCGGCGGATTCATCGTGGCCCATTTCACCCTGCAACTAGGCGCCGTGCAGTTCTGGTCGCGGGCCATCGATGCTCTAGCCTTCGGCGACCTGGTGCAAGGAATGGTCAAGCCGCTCCTCTACGGACTTATCCTCTCGACGGTGGCCTGCTACCAGGGCCTAAACGTCCGTGGCGGCACCCAGGGAGTAGGCCGCGCAACCACATCCGCAACCGTCGTCGCCTCTGTTTCGATCATCATGTCTGACGCAGTGATCTCCCGCCTCCTCCTCTTCATCTTCCAAAAGTAGTCCGCCAAATTAGTTTCGCAGGTGCCCGCCCAAAAAGTTTCCGCTGTTTTGATTTTGATGTTGAGTATTCCACACAGCGGGTTTACCTGTCGGATTCTTGAGTTACGGTTCGACGCCCTTGCTTTCCGGGTGCCACATTCTTCCCCGGTTTTGGGAAGGATGGGAGCAAAGATTCACGCTCCGATTGAATTCGACTCCGAACCCTGCGGCGTTCGCGGTCGGTTTTTAGCGCCCCGCTTCGAGCGGTTGCGTCTATAATCGCGGGAATGATTATTCGCCCGCTCTCGGGTTGGTACGAAGCGCTACTTCCGGATTTTCACCCGCCATGGAGCAGGACGCAGTGACGCCTCCCAACGCGAACGAGCCGCTAGTCTCCTTTGAAGACGTGCATCTGGCGTATGGCACTAGCGACGTACTTCGCGGCGTATCCTTTGACGTCATGCCCGGCGAGACCAAAATCCTGCTAGGTGAAAGCGGCGCCGGCAAAACCTCGATCATGAAACTGGCCGCCGGATTGATCCGCCCGGCCGCCGGAAAAATTCGCGTTATGGGCCGCGACATTATCGCCTCTACCGAAGTGGAGCTACTGGATTTTCGCCGCAACATTGGATTCGTTTTTCAGGAGGGTGCGCTCTTCGACGCCCTCGACGTCGGCGACAACGTTGCCTTCCGTCTGAACGAAGAGAAAATCCCCGATGACCAAGTCCAGGCCCGCGTAAAGGAAGCTCTGCAATTCGTCGAAATGGAACACTCCATAGACCGCTTTCCCGCCGAACTTTCCGGCGGTATGCGCCGCCGCGTTTCCATCGCCCGCGCCTTGATCGGCCGTCCGCCGATGGTTTTCTACGACTCTCCCACCGCGGGCCTCGATCCCGTCACATCCCAGACGATCATTCTCTTGATTCTGCGCTTGCGCGACCTGCTCGGCGTCACCTCGCTGCTCGCCACCCATCGCCTTCAAGACGCTTTTGGCCTGTCGAACTATCACTTCGACGACGCAGCGGGCGGCGCCATTAAGAATAGCGCTAAAGCCTCGCGGCCAGTCTTCCCGCCGAGTCCCGCGCCAGGCACACGCAGCGGACCCACCATCGCCGACCGGCCGGCCCCCGATATTGACGAGCGAGCCCGTCCAACCATTGGCATCCGTCCGGGTCCCGAGACTGGGGTGCGTGGCGAGCCATCGTTAGGCAATCGCCCGGGCCCTGACCTCGGCTTCCGTGCAGGACCAACGCTTGGCGGCCGGCCCGGCCCGAATATCGGCATTCGATCTCACTCACCCACCGGTGCGGAAACGCAGCCCGCCGCGCGCATTCCCGGCCACGCGCCCGCCACCAACCTGCTTCTGCTGCGTGACGGCGAAATTTATTTTGAAGGCGGCACCGAAAATCTTCTTGAAACCAAAGACGCGTACCTGAAACAATTTCTGGCGTCCGCGGAGTAGCGGCAAAACTTCTGTTCGCGAGGAGAGCAGGCAATGGCGCAACGCAAACAACTGACGTGGACCGAGCTTCGGGTAGGCGTGTTCGTTCTGGCAGGACTGGCAATCATTACTCTCGGCGTCTTCTACGTTACCGGCGCAGGATTCCTTGGACCTAAATACCGTCTGATCACCTTCCTGCCGGAAGTGGAAGGCCTGCAAGTGGGCGCACCGGTGCGTCTGGACGGCGTCGATGTCGGCAACGTAGATTCCATCCAGCTCACCGCCCAGCCGGCTGACCCGATGCACAACATCCGCCTGGTGCTGCGCATCAACCGCAAATTTTCCGAAGACATCCGCACCGGTTCCAGCGCTTCGCTGATCACTGAGGGTCTGCTCGGCAACCGTTACGTGACCATCTCCCGCAGCCTCGGTGGACAGCCGATTCCTTCCGGAGGGGAAGTATCCGGCGCCGAGAAAGCCTCGATGAAAGAAATGGCCGAACGCGGCGTGGAGCTGGAGGAAAATCTGCGCCAGCTATCGGACTCGGTAGCGACGATGGTCAAGGAGGTTCAAAAAGGCCACGGCACGATAGGTAAGCTGCTCACCGATCCGGCGCTCTACAACAATCTAAACGCCACCGCCGAACGGCTGCAGACCCTGGTTGCCGACATACAAGGCGGGAAGGGAAGTCTCGGCAAGCTAGTTTCCAGTGACGAGCTCTACACCAAGGTCGACGCCACCATGGGCAACGCCAGCGACATTATCGCCGCGGTTCACGACCAGAAGGGTACCCTGGGCAAATTGGTTTACGATCCCGCGGTCTACGACAGCGCGAAACAGTTCATGGACAATGGCAACGGTGTTCTGACCGACGTCCGCCAGGGCAAAGGCACGCTAGGAAAATTGGCCACCAACGATACCGTCTTCAACAACGTGCGCGACGCCTCAGCTAACGTACGCGACGCCACCGCCAAATTAAATTCCGACCAAGGCACCATGGGCAAATTTTTTACCGACAAGCAGCTCTACGACAATCTGACCGGAGTGACCAGCGACATGCGCCAACTCCTGGGTGATTTCCGCCAGAACCCCAAAAAGTTCCTGCACGTAAGAGTGACCATCTTCTAGGAAGACCGGCGGCGCGGCGCAGATCTCAAAGGTTTCGGGTTCACCGCCGCGCCCACGATGTAATCACGGCGGGTGTCCGACCAGAATCTTGAGAGGTGCGCACTAACAAACACGACCACAATCTCCAGTCCAAGGGCGGGTTATTCAAGAACTGGTTTTACCGCCGCGCCGGTTCAAACGGCAGCCCCGCCACCCGCGCCCCCTCCCCCGCACATTCCACCAGACTCCCCACAGCATTGTGTTCTCGCCGCACATACCCCAACCCAATCACCCGCGCCAGGGCCGGTGAGAACGCCGCACTAGTGACCTGCCCAACGTCTTTCGCATCCACCACCAGTTTCGTGCCGTGCAGCGGCGGCGTCCGCGTCTCAAATTCCAGCCCCACCAACCGCCGGTTCACGTGCCCGCGCGATCGCACCCTCTCCACAATTTCCTGCCCGGTGTAGCAGCCCTTTGAAAAACTAATATGGGTAGTCTCCAATCCCGCTTCCTGCGGGATCACCGTATCGTCGAAATCCGGCCCAAAGTATTTCACCCCGGCCTGAATTCGCAAGGTTTCTAGTGCCGCGAATCCCACCGGACCTCCGCCACACGAATGCGCGGCGTCGCTCAATCCCTGCCACAACGCCGCAAGCCCCGCGCGCGGAGAAACCAGCTCGAATCCAGTCGACCCAAAATGCGAACGCCGCATCAACCGGCAGTGATGAGTGTTAATCGTCACCGCGACGCTGGCGAATTCCGGCATCTCCTCCGCCGAAGCGTATCCCGTCGGCGCGCCGCACAGCTTTCCAATCACTTCACCCGCGCGCGGCCCTTCCAGCGCGATGCTCGCATCTTCCATGGTGCGATCCGTCAGCGTTACGTCGTCCATAATGATGAAGCGCTCTAGCGTTGCTTGGGTCCGCTCGCGCACTTCCGCCGCCGACCGCACAAAAATCTGCCCCGGCAGCGCGTAGCACTCCAGTTCCGCCAACACATGCCCCTGCGGATTGAGCAGCAGCGCCAGGCAACCTTGCCCGTCGGCCAAGGCCTGAATGTTGTTGCTCAGAACCGCGTTCAAGTAACGCGTGCGATCGGGCCCTTCAAACGCCGCCAGCGCATGCCAGTTGGTATCCAGCAGCGCTACTCCGTCCCGCGCGTGACGATACTCGCTGGAAAAATCCGTGAAGCGTTCCGGCAGCAAACATCCCAGATAATTTCCCAGCGTTGCGCCGGCACGTTCATGCACCGCGCGTAATGGCGTCTCAAACATGGGCCGATTCCATCCCTCTGCTGCGCGAACAGCGCTGGCCTCTCCATGTTAGCAAAGGTTTCACTGCTATACTCGAATCGCCATGGCTCAATCGCTGATCCACGAAGTTATTCCCGTCGGCATGCTGCAGTGCAATTGCTCGATCCTCGGCGATCCGCAAACCCATGAAGCCCTGGTGATCGATCCCGGCGACGATGTGGACCAAATTTTGGCCCTCCTGGCTCGCTACCAGCTCAACGTCCGCGCCATCGCCAGCACTCACACCCACATCGACCACGTCGGCGGCCTCGCTCGATTGCATCAAGTCACCGGCGCACCAGTGTTGATCCACGAAAACGATATGGAGCTCTACCGCAACCTGGCCGCGCAGGCGAAGTGGTTAGGTGTACCGACTCCCGCGCTGACGACCATCGAGTCGTTCCTGCGCGATGGCGATACCCTAAGCTGGGGCCATTTTCAGGCACAAGTCCTGCACACCCCAGGCCACACCCCCGGCAGCATCAGCCTCTTCATCCCAGACACAGTCTCGGCCGCGGCGGCCGCGCCGACAAACAACACTGCAGCAGACGCGCGCGCGACAGCGGCGAAAGAGCCGCGCCTACTGGCGGGCGACACCCTCTTCGCAGGAAGCATCGGCAGAACCGACCTCTGGGGCGGCTCATTCCCTGACATCATCCGTTCCATCCGCGACAAACTCCTGGTCCTGCCCGAAGAAACGTTGGTAATTCCCGGTCACGGAGACCGCACCACTATAGGCGAAGAAAAGCAATCAAACCCGTACCTAACCGGCCGCGCAACCTAATGTGGGTCAGAGGAAGTTGAAGGTGCATGCCCACGCGTCGTTCTTACAGGCGGGGTTCCGGACCTGCGATTCTACCTTGCACAAGTTTAAGTGTTAGCGCAATGCGACTCGCCTCGGCACTGGAACTGGATTCGCTGCCTGAGCGGGCGAGGGATGACTGAGCTTAGATGGTCTTGCTCGCGGCAGCATGCGTGGATGTGCCTCTTGCCAAGAGGGGAGTTCCGAGGATTCCTATTGCAGTGCGGCCCAGCGGCCTCGTCGCATCAGTCGAGTAGTTTGGGTACGACGCCGTGATGTGCTCCCCTGCTACGGTATGCATTCATCGCTGCCGCATCTTTCCATGCGGTGAGGGTCCAAAAGGCGTTCTTGGCATTGCGCAACAGGTCGCCGCCGAGAAAACCAGGACTGTGCTTCGCCTGGCGCACGGATTTCAATGTTTCCCTCATTAGCGGCGCTAGATAGCCAAATGACCAAAGCCGCCAACGCGTCACGGAAATAACTACCATCTCGTTCCTCTACGCAGGATTTCAGGGCCACGCCTGCCCGCCTCTTGGCATTTGGCGGGTGCAAACGGCGGTTAGTTCGGCCGGACCCGTCCCTCACGCTCCCCTCGCAATCCCTCCATGACATTCTGGATCAACTCTTTGGCCTTCCCCAATTCCTGAGTAATCAAGCGAATATCCATCGCCACTTTATCCCCGCCCGACGCACTCCGGCAATACACCCCATGCTGCCCGACCAACACCAGCGCATTGGTCACCAGATCCAACGACACCGCCAGCCTCCCGCGATGCGTCCCCATCATAGTTTCGTAGTGTTCGAGTTCGTCCTTATGGTCATCGAATGCCGACATTCGCTCTCCCCCGAAAAATGGGGCCGCCACTGGCCAACCACCGTGGTCCTGCCAGCAAGCCCGTTCCAATGATACTATCCACCCGCCGCTGTGAGGAGAGATAGCCCGCCATTGTAAGTTTTGGGCAATCCCTCCGCCCAGTTCCCGCGCGTGGCGGGTAAGCGCTCCGCCGATTCGCAACACCCTACGGCTGCCGGCGCCAACTTCATGCGCAGCCAAAGGTGGCACCGATCCGATGCTGATTCGTTTAGGCTACGACATTCATTTCGACATTCCCGCGCCGGTGGCCATCGTGGCAATGCTCAACGTCCATCCCTCGCGCGAGCGCGATCTCCGCGAGCCCGACGAAGTGCACGTCGAACCGCAGTCCGATTGCTCCGTGTACATCGATACGTTCGGCAATCGCTGCGCCCGTTTTTTCGCCCAGCCAGGACCTCTGCGCCTCAGCGGCTCCACCCTGATCCAGGATACTGGCAATGCCGATGAAATCCCGATAGGCGCGCAACAGGTGCCGGTCCAGGATCTGCCCAACGACGCGCTTCGCTATCTGCTCAGTAGCCGCTACTGCGAAGTGGACCGCTTCGCCGCGATCGCCGTCGAATTATTTTCCGGATGCACGCCCGGCTGGTCGCGCGTCCAAGCCGTGCTCGACTGGGTACACTCCAAGCTTACCTTCGGATATCAGTTCGCGCGCCCAACGAAGTCGGCACTCGACGTGTTCACCGAGCGCGTTGGCGTCTGCCGCGATTTCCAGCATCTCGCCATTACCATGTGCCGCGCGCTCAATATCCCTGCGCGCTACGCCACCGGCTACCTCGGCGACATTGGCATCCCGCCCGTCGCTGCGCCCATGGATTTCAGCGCATGGTTTGAGGTCTATCTCGATCATCGCTGGTGGACTTGCGACGCCCGCCATAACTTTCCGCGTATCGGCAGGGTGCTGATGGCCACCGGGCGTGACGCCTCCGACGTGGCCATCACCACGTCCTTCGGAGCGGCGGATCTCACCCATTTCACCGTGGTCAGCGACGAGGTTTTCGAACAACAGGCCGGCGCCGGCTGAATCGCCAGCCACCAACGCCGTATCGAATCGTTTACATTGCCCGCCATTTCGCGGTAGTCCTAGAACCATCTGTTGCTTGCAACGGAACACTTCGGTCCGCGTTTTCTTTACTGCGCACGCGGCACGCTACATAATCCGTCGCGTCAGCTAATCGAAAGAGGGGATTCATGAGGCGGTCTGATCTAGTTCGGCATTCCAGCAAAGGCAAGAGCGTGCGTACCACCCAGATCGTTTTCGGGGAACGGCAACATCTGTTGCGCGTGCTTGACTCGGTCGAGCGCAGCGCACTGCCTCCCAACCGGCTGGAGCAAGAGCGCCGCGTGATTGAGCAGCTTATCCACGCGCGCACTCAGGAATTGAATCACATCACCGCCGGCTGGGACGAAAAGGTGAGCACCGTCCTGAGCGCCGAAGTGAAACCAGAAATGTTGGACACTCTCTCGAAGCAGGCGCCCAAAGAAGACTACTACTTGCTGCGCCTAATCAGCGAGCATCCCAAAGTAACCTCGCGCACACTGGCGCGCCTCTCCAAGCATCCCTACGCCGCCATTCGCGAAAATATCGCCCGGCACCCGAGCAGCGATGCCGCCACGCTCACCCGTCTGAGCCGTGACCGCACCCAACCGCTGTGGTACCTGGTAGCCTTCAACCCCAACGCCCCCGCCGGCCTGCGCAAAAAGCTACAAGAGCGCATGCGCCGCCTAGGCGAAAAGAACTCTCAGTAGCCGCGTAGCCATTCCTGGCTGCGCGGCCCCCGGCGCTCCACATTTCCCACGGTCACACCGCGACCACAACTGCTGGGCCTCCGTCAAGCAGTTGTTTTTTTCTCCGACCCAAAAACCAGACTCAGCAGTCCGCCGTCCCGGTCTCCCATTCCCGCCTCAAAATCTCCCTAGCCAAATTGGCTCTTTACGCCCACGATTAGAGGGTTATATTGGCCCCGGGGAGAGACAATGCTGGCCCTGCAACTCCAGACCGAAAGCCGGATCCCACTCTACATCCAGCTCCGCGACCAGCTTCGCGCCCTGGTTCATTCCGGCGAACTCCGCCTCGGCGACCGCATTCCCGCCAGCCGCGAACTGGCCCAGCAACTCGGTGTTCACCGCACCACCGTGGCCAACGCCTACGCCGAACTCGAATCCGAAGGTTTGATCGAAGGCCACGTGGGTCGCGGCACCTTCATCTGTGGAGCCTCCGCGCCCCGCCCTTTCACCCCAGCCGTCCGCCCACACGGGTTCAACGGAGAAAACGGCGGCGTCCGCTGGGACTCCTTGTTCGCCGACGAGCGCGGCGAAACCGGCCTGAGCCGGCTAACGCCGGAAGTTTCCCGCGACACCATCGCTTTCGTCACCGCGCGCCCGCCCGAAGAATTTTTCCCGGTCGAGGAAGTCCGGCGTTGCGCCAACTCCGTCCTCCGCACCGACGGACGCAACATCCTCCAGCTCGGGAATTCCGATGGCTACGAGCCGCTAAAAAAAGAAATCGCTGGCATGCTGGCCGCCGAGGGCGTTCCGGCGAAGCCCGAACAACTCCTGATCACCGACGGCTGCCAGCAAGCTCTCGACTTGCTCTGCAAAGCAATCTTGCGCCCGGGCGATTCCGTGGTCCTGGAAAATCCCGCGTATCCCGGCGCCATCGCGATTTTTGCCGCGGCTCGCGTGCGCTGCCTGGGCGTCCGGGTCGAAACTGGCCAGCTGGACGGACGGCCCAGCGGCCTCGACGTCGATGCACTCGAAGCCATGCTCATGCAGAATCGCGTCAAGATGATCGTCGTCACTCCGGACTTTCAGAATCCCACCGGTGCCACCATTCCCTTGCCCGCTCGGCGCCGCATGCTGGAGATTGCCGCGCGCTACCAGGTGCCCATCATCGAAGATCACATCTACGGCCGGCTCCGCTTGCGCGGTCCCGCCATCCCTTCGCTCAAGGCTCTGGACCGCGGCGGCGTGGTAATTCACATCGACTCTTTTTCCAAAGTTTCATTTCCCGGGTTGCGCGTCGGCTGGTGCGTGGGGCCGGAAAGTGCCATCGAACGCCTGCGATTGGTGAAGCAATCCACCGACCTGCATACCGATCAGCTTTCTCAGGCCACCGCCGCCGAATTTGTGAGACGTGGCTTGCTCGCCCGTCACCTCGTCAAAATGCGCAAGGTCTACCTCGGCCGCCTGGAAGCGTTGGAAGAAGCGCTCGAAAAACACATGCCCGAGGAAGTCACCTGGGTGCGGCCCGATGGCGGGATGTCCGTCTGGGCCACGCTGCCCGCGGGAATGGATTCCGGCGAACTCTTGATCCACGCGCGCGAGCGCGGGGTCATCTTTATGCCCGGCCGTTATTTTTACTTTCAGAATCCCGCGCTGAACACCATGCGCCTGGGATTCGCCGCGCTTGACGAAAAAAAGATTGCCCGCGGCGTCAGCATTCTCGCCAATCTATTGGAAGCGGAACTCAGCAAGCGATGGCGTGGCGCTCGCCGCGAAGAGCCCACCCGGGTAGCCCTGGTCTAAATGCGGCTCGAACCCAATCCCGTAAATCCGTGTTTCGGTTGCGGCGGCGCCAATCCGCGCGGCATGCGGCTGGTCTTCGAACAAGATGACGAAGCCCAGCGCATTCGCGGCAATTTTCGAATTCCCGCGGAATACCAAGGCTCAGGCGGCTTCGTTCACGGAGGCATCATCGCCCTGGTGCTCGACGAAGCGATGGGCAAGGTCAATCGCTTCCGCCAGGCCCACGCCGTAACCGCCGACCTGCAAGTGGAATATCTGCGCCCCATGCGCGTCGAACAGGATCTGGTTATCGAAGCGTTTCAAGTAAAAAAAGACGGGCGCAACCTGCATCACGAATGCGAAATCCGCAACACCTCGGGCCAGGTTTTGGCTCGCGGCAAAGGACGATTTGTGGAAGTGGATCCGGCGCGCTATAAGCCCTGACGCCCGCGGCCCAGAGAATTACGAAGATTCAGAATTTAATTCCAGTAGGAGGAAAGAAATGGAAACTTTTAACGACAGTAGCTGGCGCGTGAAAGTAGGCCTCGCCGAGATGCTCAAGGGCGGCGTGATTATGGACGTTACCAACGCCGAGCAGGCCAAAATCGCCGAAGATGCGGGCGCCTGCGCGGTGATGGCGCTGGAACGCGTGCCGTCCGATATTCGCAAGGACGGCGGAGTGGCGCGCATGGCCTCTCCTAAGATCATTCGCGAAATCATGAACACCGTCTCCATCCCAGTGATGGCCAAAGCGCGCATCGGCCATTTTGCCGAAGCGCAGGTGCTGCAAGCGCTGGAAGTCGACTTCATTGACGAAAGCGAAGTGCTCACCCCCGCTGACGAGGAACACCACATCTGGAAGCACGGCTACAAGGTGCCGTTCGTTTGCGGCGCCCGCAACCTGGGCGAAGCTCTGCGACGCATCGCCGAAGGTGCGGCCATGATTCGCACCAAGGGCGAAGCAGGCTCCGGCAATATCGTCGAAGCCGTCCGCCACATGCGCGCCATCGTGGGCCAGATGCGCAAGCTGAAGACGATGGGCGAGGAAGAATTGGTGCATGAAGCCAAGGAATTGGGCGCGCCGTTCGAGCTCGTGCACTGGATCGCCAAACACGGAAAGCTTCCGGTACCGAACTTTTCCGCGGGCGGAATAGCCACTCCGGCCGACGCCGCTTTGGTCGTTCAGTTGGGCGCCGAAGCGGTCTTCGTTGGCTCCGGAATTTTCAAGTCCGACGATCCAGCCAAGCGCGCACGCGCCATCGTCAAAGCCACCACCCACGCCAACGATCCCAAAGCCGTGCTCGAAGCATCTGAAGAGTTGGGCGAAGCGATGAAGGGAATTGACGTCCGCCAGCTCGATCCCAAAGAGTTGCTCCAGACCCGCGGTTGGTAGCCGCGCTGGTGTGGCGCCGCCTTGCAGGCGGCGAAGTTTTGACTTGGGTTTTTCGGAGACTAAATGAAAATCGGAGTCCTGGCCATTCAGGGAGATTTTGATGCTCACGCCGAAGTGCTAGAGCGCCTCGGAGTGGACCATCCGCTGGTCAAAACTCCCAAGGATATGGACGGTATCTCTGGACTGATCATGCCCGGCGGCGAAAGCACCACTCATCTAAAAATTCTGAACGAAGAAGGCCTGCTGCAAGCCATTCAAAAATTCTCCGCCGACGGCGGCGCATTCTTTGGAACCTGCGCCGGCGTGATCTTGCTGGCGCGCGAAGTGCACCATCCGTCGCAGGAATCTCTGGGATTCCTCGATGTCTCGGTCGAGCGCAACGGCTACGGCCGCCAGCTTGCCAGCCACGTCCATCGTGGAAAGTCAGCGCTCCGCGACGAACCCATCGAAATGGTATTCATCCGCGCTCCGATCATCGAATCGGTAGGCCGCGACGTGAAAATTTTGGCTGAGGACGAAGGCCGGCCGGTGCTCGTCGAACAAGGCCGCGTCCTGGCCGCCACCTTCCACCCCGAACTAACACGCGAAACCGTGGTCCACCAACACTTCCTCGCGATGTGCGAGAAAGGCCAAGCCGCTCCTGCGGGCGGTTCGCGCGAACTGGAAACCGCCCAAGTTGCCGCTGATTGGCGCCTGCCGAGAGGCTGATCGAAAAAATGCCGCCCGAAAAAATATCGTCAAAGCAACGTTCAAGCGCCGCTGCCGCCGCTCCTGTCGAGAAGCCCGCGGCTTCGCCCCGCCTGAATGTTCTCTTCGTCTGCGTCGGCAACACCTGTCGTAGCCAGATGGCCGAAGCTCTCGCGCGCCGCGATGCTGCCGATATCATTGAGCCAGCCAGCGCCGGGATTTCGCCCTTCGGACGCGTCGTCGAGGCAACGCGGCTGATTCTCCTCGAAAAGGGAATGCGCATCGACGCGCAATTCTCCAAGGGCCTCAGCGATGCCTCGCTCTTCCATCCCGACCGCGTAATCAACATGACCGGGATTCCAGGAAAAGCGCTTTTCGCTAACGCCCGTTACGAAGACTGGGACGTGGAAGACCCCTACGGCGAACATCTGGAAACCTATCGCCGCATCTGCGAAGATATCGAAGCCCGCGTACAGGATCTGGCGACACGTTTGCGCCAGGAAGCATCCACGCCCCCCGGCGCGTGAATGCGGGGCGTTGGAGGTTTTGTCGCTGTCCCGGTCTTGTCGGGGGGGCCGCAGGCCGGTTTCACGTGTGGGGTTTTCGGCTTAAGCTGTTGCTGTCGCCTCTGGCTGGGTGGCGCACCCTTCGCACGCCAGGGTGGGGATTTTGACCGAGCACGATTTAAGTTTGAAAACTCATTGCACGCGCCCCTGGCACCGTATTCGCGCGAAAGATTCCCGGTTAGCATTTCAGTCGTAACGTCGAGCGAGGTTTCGTGCGCCGCGAGAAAACCAGCGTCTCCCAGGAAGACTATCTAAAGGCGATCTGGGAACTCGTCCAGGAGGAACAAATACCCATCAGCGCGCGCCTCGCGGAAGACTTAGCCGTCACGCCGCCCGCGGTCACCGCCGCCCTAAAACGCATGGCCCGCGACGGCTACCTGCACGTAGCACGCGACGGCCGCATCCTGCTCTCCGCCCGCGGCCGCGAAATCGGGCAGCACCTGGTGCTCCGCCACCGGCTGGCAGAAAAGTTGCTGACCGAAGTCATCGGCGTAGAGTGGTCCCACGCCCACGAAGAAGCCGAGCACCTAGAACACGGAATCTCCCCCCAAGTCGCCGACCTGCTCCTAAAGCGGTTTGGACGCGAGAGCCGCTGCCCCCACGGCGTCCCGCTATTCGGCGGGATGTCCAAGCTGCGCCGCAAACTGGGCGCATTGAAAATGTCCGAAGCTCCCGCCGGAGACTCCTACGAAATCCTGCGAGTCTATGAAAAAGACCCCAAGTTCCTCGAATTCCTGTCCACCCTGGGCCTGCGCCCCGGGACTGGCCTGCGCATCCTGGGCCGCGAATACGACGAAACCATCCGGGTGACGATAGCCGGCCGCGCCTCCAAGAAAATCTTCATAGGCAAACCAGCCACAGAACGCATCTGGGTCCGCCGCCTATCGTTGTAGCGGTTCGAATTCGGTCCTGGCTTCTAGCCGCGAATCTCCGATGTTCATTTTGCCGGGCCGGTCCCCGCCATGCTACTACCTCGCCCTTCCGCGAGGCCCGCGTACGTCGCCGTAAAGACGCCGTCCGGATCGGACTTCACATAGTCTTTTGCAACGTCCTGAAGGTTCTGCAGGTTCGCAGGCGTCACGTCATCCATGTCCGCCCCGGCGTTCTGCAAATGAGGGACCTGCAAGCGATAGTACGTGCATCCCGGGAGCGCCCGTAGTTCGTAGTCAACCGCTTCCGAAACGCTATCCATGAAAACCGGCGTAATTTGTTTCGCCCAGCCCAGCAGACCCCAATCCTTGGCGGAAGCGTAGGTGATCTGATCCTGCCGATCCCCGGTACCCACGGAAACGATTGTCACCTCTGCGGCGGCTGGATACAACCGTCGCGCCTCCGCATACGCCGCCATGGATGGGTTGTTCACAAACACTCCACCATCGACCAGCGCGTAATCATTTGTGCCTTGCGTCAAATGCAGCGGCGGGAAAAAAGTGGGCGCTGCGGACGTAGCCCGCGCGATATCCTTCACCTTCCAATTGAACGTCGGGTCGGCGGCAATCCGATGGCTTTTGAAAAAGAAGGGAAGCTGGGCCTGCAGGTCATAGCTCGAGATCAAGAGTGGCGTCAGCGCGCTCTTGAATTCCGCGTCCTGGAAGTATTGATTGAGTGTTGCTTCCAAAGCGTCGGGAGAATATTTAGGCATCAACAGCTCTCGCTCGGCAGTGAAGACACCTTTCTTGAAGATCGCAGGGCCGCTGTTGACATAGAGGTCCATCAGTTCGCTCGGCGAATAGGGACCGGTGCCGCCCTTGCACCTGGTGCCAAGTCCGAGCGCGATAATCCCGCCCGTAGATGTCCCCGCAATCAGGTCGAACGCCTTCCACAGATCTGCTTTCAGTACGCTCTGAATTGCGCCAAGAATGGTGGCGGGAATAATTCCACGAATTCCTCCGCCGTCGATCGCTAGAACCTTTATGCTCGCCATGTTGCGTCCCTCCTGGGGAATAGACCTCGGCTACAAATCGTGTTCTCCGCTCGTCTCTTGGGTCAGGCGTGCGTTTCAAAAGCGGGGTTCTTACTAATGGCCCGAGATGCTAATCCCAGGCATGCCATTCCGTCAAGAATCGCTAGATAATTATAAAGTACATAATCTGTACGTATATACAGTAATGATGTTCTTGACCAAATATGTATCACGATGTTACCGTTCGCGACCAGTCTCCAGGCCGTGTAGCACCCCGGCCGGACCTAGCGATTTCTCACTAAAAGTATCTTAAAAGAGAGCCCTCGATGCGACTTCGGATTGCCTCCTGCGCGCTGTTGGTCTTCTTCTCATTCTCCCTGTCTTCCGAAGCTTTCGGACAAACGCCGGACACCGGCCAACCTCCAAACGCCAAGCAACCCCGGAAAAAAATGCACCTTCGACACCCAGTGAATCTCCGAAATCCACTGAATCTCCGAACGCCGGCCAATCTTCCAAGCCTAATCCGACCGCGGACTCCGGAAAATCGTCCGCTGGCTACGATTTCGGCACTCACGACATCGGCTCAACGAGCGCTCCCATACCGGTCACTCTGACCAATCCCGAGAGCGCCGCAGTGAAATTCACGGTCCAACCAATCGTCCCGGACGATACGGTGCAAGACAGCAACTGCACAAAGGAAGTTACCTCGAAGGCGATCTGCACCGTCAAGGTGACCTTTTCCCCGGTGGCGGAGGGCCTTCGGAAAGGCCAACTGTCGATTACCTACCAATCCGATCCGGACAAAAAATCACCTCTCTTTCGCCCGTCACCATGAATGGTTACGGGAAACTACCGGACCTGGGAGTTTCTTCCGCCCGTATTTGCTTTTCGCCCGTACCCTCCGGCAAGACAGGTTCTCCCGAAATTATTACCCTGACCAATAACCTCCCTGACCCCAGCACGACCAGGGACAAGACCGCGACCCCAGCCTCGGCCATTACTGCGCCCGCAACCCCCATCAAAATCACCAAGGTTGTGACCAGTGGCCCATTTTCACTCGAGGGATTTGGCGATGAAGTAAACCTCGATCGAGGCAAGAGCTTGGTGCTCGTCGTCCGTTTCACTCCAACTACGGAAGGCGATAGCTCCGGCATGCTGACGATTTTCAGCAGCGCGAGTACCAGCCCTCAGGACGTGTACCTTTTCGGAAGCACTCCGAATCCGTTGAGTGGTCTTTGCAACGCTTCGCCCCGCTGCGAAATCGCGATCGTTGCTCTTCTTTGCGTGGTCTATTGGATTGTGATGGTCGTGGTTCGCTGGAACCGCATCGCTTACCCGACTCGCGAATTCTTGAAGACGGAAATTAATTCTTTACAAGCCGAGCTGGAGACTCTAGCCAGCGAGCAAGATCAAAGGGTCGCCGCCGCGAACGAACAAGCGGCAAAACAAGGAAACGCGCAACCGAATCAACAGCCACAACCAAACTCAATGGAACAGACGCACGAGTTCAGGACCGGGCAAATCAGGGGACTGATTCAAAACGCAAGGGATCTGATGACCGGCTCGGGCGATCCAAAAGATCTGACCAATCATCCAGCCCAGTCTCGATTGCAGCGTATCGCGACTTTTCTCTTCTGGAGCCGCGGACAGGAGATGACCGGTTGGGGTTACATTTACTAAGCTGAGATTCAGATGGTTCCGCTGCTAACGCCTGAAACCGTTGTCGCACGTCTGGAATCGAACCAACAACAACTTCTGCTGGCAAAAGATGATCCGCCATCCTTGGCCATGGCCGAAACAATTAAAACCGAACTCGTGGCTAGCGCGATAGGCGTCAGCCCAGCCAGACGCCAAGCCCTCCTGGCGGAGTCCGTCAACGCTATCTCCGGCCGTGAACTGACAGATTTCTCAGTGCTGGGCCAGCTGGCAGATGATTTCGCTACTCTGAATTGGCCCCTTTCGATCGTTTGATTTGGCCCCACCCTACTGAAACTCATATACCGTGTATCTTCTTCGGGCTCAGTCGGCCCCAGGGAGGGCCGGT
>Ga0182024_10009975_pt1 | contig 19484 bp, 17 predicted proteins | sample P32metaG_FD_120480 | JGI IMG/M metagenome (GOLD analysis project Ga0182024, IMG submission 120480) | Permafrost microbial communities from Stordalen Mire, Sweden - P3-2 metaG (Illumina Assembly) | ecosystem: Environmental > Terrestrial > Soil > Wetlands > Permafrost | place: Sweden: Stordalen... | reverse complement strand
TGATCTGCTAGTTGCCCCGCCCTATCATAAACCGGATATTCAATTGCCGGCAGATATTGTTGAAGAAATCATGCGCATCGATGGGTATGATAATATTGAAATACCATCTGCTATAACCATTTCTCCTTCCGTAGAAACGGAGCGTAATGCAGAAGCCATGCGCGAAAAGATCGCAGGTTTTCTTTCTGGCGCCGGGTTCAGCGAGATCCTTACCAATTCCATTACTAACAGCGCTTATTACAATACGGAAGAACTGGAAACCGCAGTGAAGATGATCAATAATCTAAGCGCGGAACTCAATATCATGCGGCCATCCATGCTTGAGACCGGGCTCGAAAGTATATCCTGGAACCTCAACCGGAAAAGTAATGGAATCCGGTTTTTCGAATTTGGAAAATCCTATCAGTCGCAGCAGGTTGGCCGGTACCAGGAACTCAACCATTGCTGTCTTTACCTCGCCGGTGACCTGCAGGCTCAGAGCTGGAAAGGGAAACCCCAGCCTACTGACTTTTTCTACCTGAAAGGCATATGCGAAAGCATACTGGAACTGGTTGCTGTAAAAGGAACGGCGGTGCAGATGACCCACCCAAAACTCAGCGTGGCGATGGAGATGGTTCATGGAAAATACAGGTTGTTTCATTTGGGTCAGGTTAACAATTCTGTGCTCATTAAATTTGGCATCCGGCAACCGGTTTACTTCGCCGACCTGAACTGGGACAATCTCCTGATACTGGCTTCGCAGCAGACCCTTGCTTTTACTGAACTTCCCCGGCAAGTGCCCGTAAACCGGGATCTTTCGCTGATCGTTGAAAAATCCCTACCTTTTGAATCAGTAGAGAAAGCCCTGCAAAAGATCGGGCTGGAGAAATTACAACAGGTTCAATTATTCGATATTTTTGAAAGCGAAAAGCTGGGAAAAGACAAGAAATCACTGGCTATCAGTTTTACTTTTCTGGACCCGGAAAAAACGCTGACTGACAAAGAAATTGAAGACATGATGAGCAGGATCATGAAAACGGCAGAATCTGAATTGAAAGCTGAAATCAGAAAATAATCCGGAAAAATCAATCGTAATTCAACAGAAAAAGCAATTCCATGACGCATCCGGAAACTCAGCTCAAAAGAGTACATGAAAAGTTTCAGCAACTGGTAAAACTGCACCAGATGATGCAGAAAGAAAATGAAAAGCTGAAAGCCGATTTCAAAAGGCTGACTATACGCTGTGATGACCTTTCAAAAGATGTAGAAAAGTTTCGCGTACAGGCTGAAATATTGAAAATGACAGGAAGTGGACTGGATGAAAAAGAGAAAAAAGATCTTGAGAAAAGACTAAACCAGTACGTCAGGGAAATCGACCGTTGCATCGCCCTGCTGAATGAATAGCTTTTTTCAATTTCAGACGCGCTTTACCAACCGCATCTTCATTTCATCTGCACCCTGTGATACTTCGAGCGTATATACGCCATAAGGAAGCTCGTTAAGCCCGTCCCAGTCGAGGGACTGCTGTCCGAAGCCGAGTTCTTTCTGAAGTTCACTGCATATACTTCCGTGGTCGTCTTTCAGAACTGCTTTTAATAAAGAATTGTGTGTTTGGTTAATTTCGAAGCTGAGGCGATCGATGAAATTCGGAGATTTGATTTTCAGGAACATGGTACTGGATTTGGATACTGGATTAATCCATCCCCGTTAGGATTCTTCAGAAGAAGTTCACTTAACTTCGAACAATCGTTATCCGGCGGATGCGAATAACAAGTTAAAACAAGTATTTCAGAGATGCAAGAACTGATCCCAATAAATATCGTTATCGGCGACCGCCCTTTCCGGATCAAAATCAGACCGGAGGACGAGGGTGCGGTTCGTAACACGCTCAAAATCATCAATGACCAGATCATTGAGTTTAAAAAGCAGTTCGCCGGGAAAGATATGCAGGATTACGTCTCCATGGTGCTCCTCTGGTACGCTACCCAACCCGGGCTGAACGATAGCTCCCAAATCTCGGCAGACTTTACCAATTCCCTGAATAAGTTGGAAGAACAATTGGACAAGATCCTTTCCTGAGGCTGCCTGCCAAACCCCGGCCTACTTAAAAATCCCTTATCTTCGCTGGCCGTCCGCATGCTTTTACGGATGATAAAATTTTGATTTTGAACATTTTAAATTAGGAGTCAATGGATTCAACCCTCATATACACGATCATTTCCGTCGCTGCCCTGGGCCTGGGCATCCTGGCGGGCAAACTGATCTTTAATAAAAATACCCGCAGGCAGATCGAAGACGCAAATCAGCAATCCCAGAAAATCCTTGCCGATGCCCAGTTTTCCACCGAAACCCTGAAAAAGGAGAAGATCCTGGAAGCCAAAGAAAGGTTTGTACAGCTTAAATCCGAACATGATAAGGAAGTATTGGACAGAAACCGCAAGCTCAGCGATTCTGAGCTCAGGATTAAGCAGAAAGAACAAGGCATCAACCAGCGCATGGAGATGCTGGATAAACAGGGAAAAGAAAACGAGGCAATTAAGGAAACCCTGAACCGGCAGATAGAAGTGGTTAACCATAAACGCACTGAACTGGAAAAGCACCAGGAAGAGCATATCAGGCGATTGGAAAAGATTGCCGCCCTGACTGCCGAAGAGGCTAAGACCCAACTAATTGAGAGCCTGAAAAACGAGGCTCAAACCCAGGCCCTTGCCCTCCAGCAGGAGATCATTGACGACGCACGCCAAAAGGCCAATAAAGAGGCCAGAAAGATCATTATACAAAGCATACAACGAACCGCTGCGGAACAGGCCATTGAGAATTCTATTACGGTCTTTAACCTGGAAAGTGATGAAATCAAGGGTCAGATCATCGGCCGCGAAGGCCGCAATATCCGGGCTCTGGAAGCGGCAACCGGGGTAGACCTGATCGTGGACGATACCCCGGAAGCCATCGTGCTTTCATCCTTCGACCCGCTTCGCCGGGAAATTGCCCGTCTTTCATTGCAGAGGCTGGTAGCAGACGGCCGCATTCATCCGGCCCGTATCGAAGAGGTAGTGGACAAAACCCGCCGCCAGATTGAAGAGCAGGTAGTTGAGATCGGAGAAAGGACCGTGATTGAACTGGGCATCCATGGCCTTCACAAAGAACTCGTGAGGATCGTCGGGAAAATGCGCTTCAGATCCTCCTACGGCCAGAACCTTTTAATGCATAGCCGCGAAGTGGCCAATCTCTGTTCCATCATGGCATCAGAGCTGGGTATGAATCCGAAACTGGCCAAGCGCGCAGGACTGCTGCATGATATCGGAAAGGTTCCTGATGAGGAGACCGAGTTGAGCCACGCGCTTCTCGGAATGAAGATCGCAGAAAAATACGGCGAGAATCCGGCTGTGGTAAATGCCATTGGCGCACATCACGATGAAGTGGAAATGCAATATGTTATCGCCCCTATTATCCAGGCCTGCGATGCCATCAGTGGGGCCAGACCAGGTGCCAGGCGCGAGATCATGCAGCAATACATTCAGCGTATCAAGGACCTGGAAAACCTGGCGCTTACGTATCCCGGTGTTGAGAAGGCCTATGCAATCCAGGCAGGACGGGAATTACGGGTTATCGTAGAATCCGACCGCGTTTCTGACGCTGAAAGCGACAAGCTTAGTTTTGAAATTGCACAGAAGATACAAACAGAAATGACTTATCCGGGACAGATAAAGGTTACAGTGATCAGGGAAAAGAGAGCTGTGAATGTAGCACGTTAACAGAACCGCCGATAGTTTTTGAATTTAACTGAAAGCATGTTACTTTTGCATCCCAAAAAATCATGATATGAGCACGGCAGTTTCATACGTCCACGAACAGTTATCCGGTAAAAAGAAAATTCCAGCTTTCAAAGCGGGGGATAACATTACGGTTAACTATAAAATCCTTGAAGGCAATAAGGAGCGGATCCAGAGTTTTAAAGGAGACGTTCTCAAACGTCAGGGTGTGGGCCATACAGCTACTTTCACTGTGCGAAAAATTTCAGATGCAGTTGGGGTTGAAAGAACTTTTCCCCTGTTCTCTCCGCATATTGAATCTGTAACCATAAATAAAGTGGGCCGGGTGCGCCGCGCCAAACTTTATTTTCAACGGGACAGAAGCGGTAAGAGCGCCCGGATCAAGGAAAAAAGAATCGTTTCCTGATATTTAATCATCTGTTAATGATCCGGTGGAAGGATAAACCTTCTGCTTTTTTATTCTCAATAGATTACCTTTACGCAATTAAATAAAACGATTATGTTCAGCCATTTCCTGCAGTGTTTGTTCCTTTTGTCAGCGCCCGGCGGATCAGAGTGGATCCTGATCATACTTGCGGTATTGATCCTTTTTGGAGGAAAAAAGATTCCTGAATTTATGCGTGGACTCGGTCGTGGCATGCGCGAATTCAACGACGCCAAAAACAATGTGAAGAAAGAATTTGAAGAAGGTATGAATGAGTCAAAGGAAACACCCACACCCACACCCACGGTAACAACAACAACACCTACTGCTACTACAAACACAACAACGACTACCCCTCAGTAATGCGGCCCGTTACGTGATCATGTAGTCACAAAGCTTGTTCTCTTTTTCTTCCATACGTGAATATCGCCGTGATCTGCTGAGCGGGTCCACATCCTGCCGGGAGGCAGTCTCCTATTATCTTGAAAGGATAAAGCGCCTTGGTCATTTGAATGCTTTCGTGCGCGTGTACGCGAAGGAAGCGCTTTCCATTGCCGACCGTCTAGATCAGGAAAGGATGGAAGGAAATCCAATCGGGAAACTGCACGGCGTGATCATCGGTATAAAAGATGTCCTTTGCTATAAAGATCATCCGCTTACCGCCGCTTCCAGGATATTGGAAGGATTTAATCCACTTTATAACGCCACTGCGGTGGAATGGCTGCTGAAGGAAGGGGCCATTATCCTCGGCCACCTGAACTGCGACGAATTTGCCATGGGTTCGAGTAATGAGAATTCCGTCTATGGAAGGGTTACAAACGCCTTGGATCCCGGGCTTGTTCCCGGAGGGTCTTCCGGTGGCTCAGCCGTGGCTATACAGGCCGGTCTTTGCATGGTTTCCCTGGGAAGTGATACAGGGGGCTCCGTACGTCAGCCTGCAGATTTCTGTGGGGTAATTGGCTTTAAACCCAGTTATGGCAGGGTTTCCCGTTATGGCCTCATTGCCTATGCCTCCTCCTTTGATCAAATCGGCGTCTTTGGAAGATCCATACCCGAAATCAGCGTTATAGCAGGAGTAATATCCGGATTTGACCCGAAGGACAGCACCTCATCACGCAGGGCCGTTCCGGAATACGCGGAGAGCCTGGATGGTCCGGGTCCAAAATACCGTATAGCCGTCCTGAAAGAGGCCCTGGATCACCCGTCCCTTGACCCTGAAATCAGGGATCGGATAAGGGGGTTCGTCGCCGATCTCCGCTCTAATGGCCACCTAGTAGAGGAAATTTCCTTCGACTTGCTCGATTTTATCGTTCCGGCCTATTATATCCTCACTACGGCAGAAGCCTCTTCCAATCTTGCCCGCTTCGATGGGGTAAGGTATGGGCGGCGAACCAGTGATCCCCGGGCCCTTTATCCAGCCTTTTACGCCAAAACCAGGTCAGAAGGCTTTGGAAAAGAGGTAAAAAGGCGGATCCTGCTTGGAACCTTTGTATTGAGCTCGGGCTACTATGATGCATATTTTACCAGGGCCCAGCAGGTCAGAAAAATTTTAGCATCCAGAACTAGATTGATATTCAACAAGTTCGACGCAATTCTTTCCCCAACTGTCCCAACCACCGCTTTTCGCGCCGGGGAGAAAATCTCCGACCCCGTAGCGATGTATCTTGCTGATTTATATACTGTTTATGCAAATCTGGTGGGCATTCCGGGCATTTCTTTGCCTCTTTTCCGGCATTCAAATGGCATGCCTTTTGGGGTTCAGGTTATGACAAACCAGTTCCAAGAATTAACTTTGTTTAAGCTCTCCTGCAATCTGATGCAGCAGTATAAGTCCTACGAAATTCCGGCCTTATGAAAACCGGATCCACGAGCTACATTATCCGGTAACTACAAATCCGCAATCCATCCCTTGAAAAATTTATGAACCGAATTTCCGGTTTGTAAATCTTTAAGCATTAAGAGATGAAAAGACTTTTATTGTCGGGCATTGCATTTGCCACGCTTGTCATGAGTACCCGGGCAGGCACCATAAAAAAAGACAAAACCTCAGTTTCTCTTTACCTGGCCGTCGATACCAGCAATGTGAAGGGTAGCTTTAACGAGCTTTTCCTTAATTCGGTTACGGGTAGCAACGGGGCCAGACTTAACGCCCATGCTGTGAGCTATGTACAGGATTTCATGCTAAAGAATAAAAAAGAAATGGATGTATTGAAATCCTGGGGTCATAATTACTTCAATATCATGGACGGGATCCTGAATGAATACGCTCTCCCGACCGAACTTAAATACCTGGCCGTAATTGAATCGCAATTGAAGCCTACCGCAGTTTCCTGGGCCGGCGCAGCCGGACCTTGGCAATTGATGCCTTCAACTGCACGGCTCCTGGGTCTTAAAGTAGGCCACAAGATCGATGAAAGAAAGGATTATCGCAAAAGCACCCGGGCTGCTGCAAAATACCTGAAAGGTCTCTATTCCGAATACGGAGACTGGCTCCTGGTGATTGCAGCTTACAATGGCGGCGAAGCCAATGTTAACCGAGCAATTAAAAAAAGTCAAAGCCGGAATTTCTGGAACCTTCAGTACTACCTGCCCTCCGAATCCAGAAATCATGTGAAGAAATTCATAGGAACAGAATACAGCTTTGAAGGCCAGGGCAGCGTTACTACATTAACCAGAGAAGAAGCGGGTGATCAGCTATCCGGATCCTCTATGTATGTGTTTGCAAGGAAAATAAATAGGGATGAAGAAGCAATGGCCAAAACGATGGCTGTTTCCGGCAAATATTTTTCAACCGTTATTTCCAAATATATTCAGATGGATATGGATGAATTTAACAGGTATAATCCCGATTTTGATAAAGTAATGGAAGGTGAGAATAATTGTTATGATCTGAAACTGCCTGAAGACAAAATGGATCTTTTTGTTTCCAACAAGTACCAGATACTGAATGAATCCGTACAACAGCTTCAGTTAAATTAAGAAGATAACAACTGAAATCATTGACCCCGCCGGCGAGTTCCGGCGAGGTTTTTTAATATTTTTTCGATGGCAGAAACCTTCATTAAACATTCTTCATATTCCTTTTCAGGATCACTCTTGGCCGTAATTCCTGAGCCGGCAAAATAAGAAAGATACCGCTCCGGCTTGTTATAGAGCAGGCTCCTGATCACAACATTGAAATCAAAATCCTGATCGGGTTTTACGTATCCCACAGCGCCTGAAAATAATCCGCGTTTTGATTTTTCATATTTTTCTATCAACTCCAGCACACGTTTCTTTGGGGCTCCGGTCATGGATCCCATTGGAAAAGTGGAAGCAATCATTTGTGTCCAACCCAATCCTTCTTTCAACCTGCCCTGGATGGTGGAGATCATTTGATGTACCTGCGAAAAGCTGTAGATGCCAAAAAGTTCTTCCACTTTCACAGAATCCGGCCGGCATATGCGCGACAGATCATTGCGCACAAGATCCACCACCATCACATTCTCTGCACGATCCTTTTCGCTATTGTACAAATCCTCTTTGAGCCGGTCATCCTGCTGTTTATTGTCAAGGTCGCGCGGCGCTGTTCCTTTGATGGGTTGGGACAAAATCGTATCCCCTTTTCTTTTCAGATATCTTTCAGGGCTGGCGCACAGCAAATATTTTCCAGAAACCGTATAGTACGCAGAGAACGGAGAGGGGGAGTTTTGATTCAACAACTGAAACAAAGGAATGGGATCCAGATCCACCTGCTTTGCATAAAACTCCTGACAGAAATTAATTTCATAACAATCTCCCCGAAAAATATGTTCCTTCAGCTTATCGATGATCCTGATATATTCTGGTTTCTCAACCCTTTGGCGGACAATAACCGGGTCTCCTTCTTTAATTTCAGTCATCACAGGTGAATTCTGGATTTCCTTCAAAACCTGGTCGTGATTGTCCTCAAACAATCCGATACTTAAACGGTCATGATTCAAAAGCACAATGATCCTGGGAACAAAAAAGAAAAGGTCAGGAAAGCCTATCTGATCAGGAAGTTGCGAAGGAACCCCATTTGTTTCCGCTTTCAGGTCATAGGAAAAATGGCCAAACAGCCAGTCGTTCTCTTTGGAAGAATATTGATTGAGTTGTTCAAACGCATTTCCCGACTTCGCTTCCAGGCTCGATTTTTCACCGACGGCTGCCAGGCATTCAAATGAATGTGTACTGGATTTGTGCTCCTGGTTGTCTAAAAAACAACAGGTATTAAAACGGGATGTCCAGTTTAATACCTGTTGTTTTGTTTTATACAAATCAGCAACGGGAAAGGAAACAAATGCGCGATTGGACATTAGGTTCTCCCTGATTAAAAATCGTCCTCCTCCTCTTCAAAACCTCCATCGTTAAAAAGATCCAGATTTTTATAGTCATCATCCAAACCAAGATCATCTTCTTCACCTCCCTTGGCAGCCTTTTTTCCTCCGGCGGTGGGACCTTTCTTTACCTTTGACCTGGGCACATCGAATTCATCAAAATCGGGATCCCACTCCTCATCTTCTTCAACCTTATCCCATTCATCAACTTCGTCTTCTTCAGCAGTGTCATCATCGTCATCCTCATCCTCATCATCCCCTTTCTTTTTTGATTTAGGGGACGCGGTTTTTGTAATTTTTTTTGCGGTCGATTTTGGAGTCTCCACCTCATCATCATCTTCATCCTCGTCGTCATCCTCCTTCACTTTTTTTGAAGAAGGTTTCGGGGTCGGTTGTTTGGATGTTGCAGGTGCGGATTTTTTGGAATCCTTTTTCTCCTTATCAGATTTCGTTGCCATGTTCCAATAAGATTAGATTGTAAAATTTCAGCGAAGTTTTTAAACCTCCAAATTTTTTTAAAAAGAATTTTGGCTATGCCGTATTCGCTAGATATTTTCTATCAATTGATTACGACCCGGCCCGTTGGATATGTATGAAACCTTAACTTTCAGGTAACTATCTATAAAAGAAATATATTCTTTCATAGCTGCGGGCAATCCACCGTAATTACTGATAGCCGTAATATCTGACTTCCATCCCTTAAATGAGGTAAGAATCGGTTCAATAACGTGTTGCAGCATCTGGAAGGGAATTTCACCGGTCTCTTTGCCGTCAATCCTGTACTTGCTGCATACTTCCAGGTTTTCAAAATCATCCAGTACATCAGCCTTGGTCATCACCAGGCTACCTACGCCGTTGATCATACATGCATAACGAAGGGCTACCAGGTCAATCCAGCCGCAACGGCGCGGTCTTCCGGTGGTTGCGCCGAATTCGCTCCCTGCCTTTCGCAAGCGGTCGCCAGTTTCATCTTTGAGTTCGGTGGGAAAGGGTCCGCTTCCAACGCGCGTGCAATATGCCTTGGTAACGCCGATCACGTCCCGAATCTGCTGGGGGGGCACACCAAGGCCGGTACAAACCCCGGCAGAAATGGTGTTTGAGGAAGTCACGAATGGAAAGGTCCCAAAATCTACGTCCAGCATGCTGCCCTGAGCTCCTTCCGCGAGCACTTTTTTACCCTGGCTGATCTTTTCGTTGATAAAATACTCTCCGGCTACGATCTTGAACTGGCGCATGAAATCAAGAGCCTCAAAAAATTCTTCTTCCCAGGCCGAAACGTCTTCCTGAAAGTGAAGGCCGTCCAATAATTTCTGATGCTTTAACCTAAGCCGGATATACTGGGTGGTAAAGTTCTTATCCATTAAATCGCCAACACGTAATCCGTTCCGTCCCGTTTTATCCATGTAAGAAGGTCCGATGCCTTTCAGCGTAGACCCGATCTTTTCATTTCCTTTGGAAAGTTCGGATGCCTTATCCAGCGCGCGATGGGTTGGCAATATAATATGGGTCCTCTGCGCTATGTAAAGATTCTTGCGAAAATCAATTCCGAATGATTTAACCGATTCGCATTCTTTTTTCAGCGTGACGGGGTCCAGGACCACCCCATTTCCAATCAGGTTGATGGTATTTTCGTGAAAGATGCCCGAGGGTATCTGATGAAGGACGATCTTCTTATCGTTTACGTACAGTGTATGGCCGGCATTCGGTCCGCCCTGGAACCGTGCTATGATATCATAGCGCGGTGCGAAGTAATCCACAATCTTGCCCTTGCCCTCATCGCCCCATTGCAAGCCGAGAATAACATCAACCATCAGTAATGATTTGCAGGTTAACGGAAAGGCGCAAAAATAAGCGAATGGAATTCAATGCTAAATTATTTTCGTGCGGCATCAGCCATTTTCTGTATCGAAGCGGTCAACCGAATGTATTCCGCTGAGTTGCTTCAGTCTGACGACAGCATCATCCAGTTCTTCCTTATCATGCACATACACCTTAATACTTCCTTCAAAGAGACCTTCTTTTGCTTCAACAGTGAGGGCATTGATATTGATGCGCAGTTCTCCTGAAATGAGGTTGGTAATTTTATTGATCACGCCCACATCATCTATGCCCACGATCCGGATACCGGTGAGAAAAGAAATCTCTTTGTTCTTCGCCCATTTTGTTTTTACGACGCGGTGGCCGTAGCTCGAGAGTAGCCTGGTTGCATTCGGGCAGTTTGTGCGGTGTATTGTTAATCCTTTACCCGTAGTAACAAATCCAAAAACGTCGTCTCCCGGAATTGGTTTGCAACAATTCGCCAGGGTGTACACGATCTTATCGCTGCTTTCTCCAAAAATAACCAGCTCGGTATCTTTCCGTTGTGAAGGAGTAAAGCTGGTCTCCGGCTTGGTTTCAACCACAGGCTTCGCAGGCTTGGGAGGCTCCAGTCTGTCACCCAGTAACTGAAACTCCTTAAGTTCCTTCAGCTCCAGGTTTTTAATGGCAACCTGATAATAAAGATCAAGCGATGAATTGATTTTATAATAAGTGGTGAGGGCATCTATATTATGCTGATTGTATGCAGCACCAAAATTTTCAAGCTTTTTTTGTACGATATATTTGCCTTCGTCGGCGATCTTCCGTTTTTCTTCTTTCAGTGAATCTTTTACTTTGCTTTTTGCCTTGGCGGTAACCACGAAGTTGAGCCAGTCCTCCGTAGGATGTTGTTTACTGGAAGTGATGATCTCCACCTGGTCGCCGCTTCTCAATTTATGACTGATCGGCACAAGCTTATGATTTACTTTTGCGCCGATACATTGCTCGCCGATGGCACTGTGGATGGAAAATGCAAAATCCAGTGCAGTAGAACCAATAGGCATCATTTTCACATCGCCCTTGGGCGTATAAACATAAATTTCCTCAGCAAGAAAGCTCATCTTGAAATCCTGCAGGAAGTTGATTGAGTCATTGTCCTCCATATTCAGCACTTCGCGGATCTGCTGGAACCATTTATCAAAGCGGCTTTCATCGTTGGCGCCTTCCTTATATTTCCAGTGGGCCGCAAGCCCTTTTTCCGCGATCTCGTTCATGCGTTTGGAACGGATCTGGATCTCGACCCATTTTCCCTGCGGGCCCATGACCGTGGTGTGCAGGGCTTCATAACCATTCGACTTAGGATTGCTGAGCCAGTCCCGCAGCCTTTCCGGAGAAGGTGAATATTCATCCGTGATCATCGAATATACCTTCCAGCAATCGGCCTTTTCCATTTCCGGCGGGGAATTGATGATGATACGGATTGCAAACAGGTCGTATACTTCTTCAAAACGGACCCCTTTCTTCCTCATCTTGGTCCAGATGGAGTGAATACTTTTCGGACGGCCATGAATTTCGAAATCAAAATCAGACCGCTCCATATTATCCCGAAGCGGTTTAATGAATTCATTGATATATCTCGAACGTTCGCGTTTGGTCTCGGCCAGCTTGCGCGCAATTTCTTTATACTCATCCGGCTCGAGGTATTTCATCGCAAGATCTTCCAGCTCGGTTTTGATATTGTAAAGTCCCATCCGGTGCGCCAGGGGAGCAAATACATAAACGGTTTCGGAAGAGATCTTGAGCTGCTTATCGCGCTTCATACTATCAAGAGTGCGCATGTTGTGCAGCCGGTCAGCAAGTTTTATCAGGATCACGCGTGGATCGTCGGTAAGGGTGAGCAGTATTTTCTTAAAATTCTCCGCCTGTTGTGAGGCGTTCACGTCGATTACATTGGAGATCTTGGTCAGTCCGTCCACGATCCTCGATATCTCGCTTCCGAAATCGCGCTCGATATCATCCAGACTGATATCGGTATCTTCCACAACGTCGTGCAAAAGGGCGCAGATGGTTGACCTGACGCCCAGGCCGATCTCTTCTACGCAGATGCGGCTGACAGCCAGCGGGTGAAGAATATAAGGCTCACCGCTTTTACGGCGCATGGTTTTATGCGCCTCGGCAGCAAGCTCAAAAGCGTCCCGGACATGCTCTTTATCTCCCGCCTTCAGCTTGGGTTTCAAAGAGCGTAAAAGGGCCCGGTATTCCCTCAAAATCAATCTTTTTTCCTGCTCTTCCGTCAGATTATACTTCTCAATAGCCGCGACAGTTTCCATTATTACGAATTTACGGAATTTAAGTAGTTTTGTGCCCTTTCGGGCGGTTGACGGTTGACGGTTGACAGTTGACGGTTGACGGACTTCATGTGCGAGGTCCCACTTGGATTCGGTCAACCGTCAACCATCAACCGTCAACGTTAAAATTTAAGCTCTTTTTCCTTCAACCAAACGCGGGTGTGGCGAAATTGGCAGACGTATCAGACTTAGGATCTGACGCCGCGAGGCATGTGGGTTCGAGTCCCTCCACCCGCACAAACCCTCTGTACGTTGGGATACAGGGGGTTTTAAACGCTTACCCGGAAAGACATGATCAAAAAAGCAACCACGCTATTACTATTATTTTTTGCGTTTGCGACAAAAAATTTACCTGCACAGCAAAGCGAATTATTGGTATACCATCCTATCCAAACAGACAGGGATGGCAATATTATACCCTGGTACAACGCAGATCCCGCTATAGCTTATGACCATAACCTGCATACCATATGGGATTTTTGGTTCAATATGCGCAGGGACCTGAACGGATTGCCATATTACATGAACCACCAGGTCTGGAATAAAAATATTGATGACTCGCGGGGCATTGGTGGCGACCAGTTCATGATGGCGATTTCGTCCTGGCGGCTATTATATGCCTACCTGGGCGATGAAAATATAAAAGCAAATATCTATTTCTTAGCAGGCTATTATTTAACACATGGATTATCGCCGGCCAACTGTAAATGGCCTGATATTCCTTTCCCCTATAATACCCTGATCTATTCCGGGATATATGACGGTGATATGATCAATGGCAAGGATGTAGCGCAACCTGATAAAGCAGGTTCGTTTGGGCTTGAACTGGTACATGTATATAAAATAAAAAACGATCCTGTATTTTTAGATGCCGCTGTCAAAATAGCCAATACGCTTGCTGCAAATGTAAAAGCTGGTAATGCGGACCACTCACCGCTTCCCTTTAAGGTAAACGTATTTACCGGAAAAACGGTCTTGCTTAAATTGAAAGCCGGAACTGGCAAATCAACCGATACGGCCTGCTATACAAGCAATCTTACGCCTGCGCTACAACTATTTTTTGATTTAATACAGTTAAATAAAGGCAATACGGCTGCTTATAAAATAGCCTCCGGTAAAATACTGGCGTGGCTTAAAAAATATCCTTTACAAAATAATAAGTGGGGGCCATTCTTTGAAGATGTTGGCGAGTGGAGCCAAACACAAATAAATGCTATGACCTGCGCCCGGTTCATGATGGAACATCCACAGTATTTCCCCGAATGGAAAACAGAGGTAAAAGGCATTATCAATTGGGTACACTTGAATTTTGCGAATGAAAAATGGAAGAAATATGGTGTGATCGTTACCAACGAGCAGTCAGTATATCCGGTTCCCGGAAACAGCCATAGCTCAAGACAGGCTTCAGATGAGTTATTATATGTGTCATTAACCAACGATACAACGCTTTATAACAACGCCGTACACGAACTGAACTGGGCCACTTATATGGTTGATTTTGATGGAAAAAATTGTTTCCCGACAGATGAACCCTGGCTTACCGATGGCTATGGCGATTATGTGAGGCATTATTTACGGGCTATGGCTACCTATCCGGAGCTGGCGCCTGTGGAGGATCATATTCTGTCAACTACTTCAGTCATTCAGCAGGCAGATTATAAAGGCTACTTTAAAAAGTATTTGAGTGTTGAATTTGACAAACCGGATACCGGCAAGGTGAAGGTTTATTACCGCACTTTTGATAATGACGGCACAGAACTTATAAAGCTAAAAGTGAAACCTTCGGCTGTACTTCTAAATGATAAACCATTAAAAGAAATTGCTGCCGGTGAAGGATATACCTGGACAACGCTTGAAAAAGGCGGAGTTTTATCAGTAAGACGAAAAAATGGGAACAAAGTAATTGTGGCAGAATAAAAAACCAGGAGAAGTATATTTTTGGATATATACCTCTGCTGGTCGGGCATTCAGCATGCCAGGATATTTTAAAGAGGGCCTATTTGCTGATCTTGTCGATGGCTATCGCATCTCCGTTTATGGTACCGGTAATTGTTACTTTGTCCCCTATGAATTTGGAAACTTTTTTAGGATCATTGATGGTATACACCTTATCGCCAACTACAAAAACTGGCGCGTAACCTTCTTTGACGCATTTTTTGGCACAGGCGGCATGCGCGTCATTATTACCCTTTGCACCACAATGTGAATCGCTGATGTATCCTGTCCAGGTACCATCACCGGCAGCATAAGTTGCAGCGATGGAGAAAGATAACAACATCAATAATAAAAACTTTTTCATATCGGCAAATTTAATGTTGAATAAATTGAAGACCCAAGTTACGAAATATCCATACTGCCAATTCGCTTTTTCGCAAAATACTTCCCATCCTGTTTGCATCTTCCTTATTTCCCGCTGCGCTTTTAAGACTTTGAGCAGATTTGACAAAACCGATTTTTGAGACACAGCCGCAGGATTCATTCAGGAGCAGCCCAAATACATTTAAAAATCAGGTTCAAAATCAGGCACCTGGAAAGGAATTTGCCGACCCTAACGATCAGACCTGCAGATTTGCTCTGAGGGCGTGGTTTTCTCTTTTTCTCCCTGGATTTTCTTAATTTTGCAGCCCGTTTCCGGCAGGGTGGGTTTTAAAGCTGGAAGCATTCATAAAAAATACCAGTATGGGTACTGTAACCAGAGAAAATATCGGTTTGTTAAATGATAAGATCACCGTCAGGATCGAGAAAAACGATTATCTGCCATCATTTGAAAAAGCATTGAAAGAATATGGCAGGAAGGCGAATATTCCAGGTTTCCGTAAAGGAATGGTGCCACCCGGACTTATAAAAAAAATGTATGGCAGTTCCGTTTTTACCGACGAAGTGCTGAAAAGCGTTGAGAAAAAACTCACTGACTACATGAGTTCGGAGCAGCTTGACATATTTGCTCAGCCACTACCGTTGCCGGAAAATGATACCCGCCAGATCAATATGGGTCAACCAGAAGATTATTCTTTTGCGTTTGAGGTCGGATTGAAACCAGCATTCCAATTACCTGATCTGGCTTCACTTTCACCTACTCGTTACCTGATCCGGGTGTCTGACGAAATGCTGGATGCTGAAATCGAAAGGCTCCGGGTAAAGAACGGAACGATGACCGAACCGGAATCGGTAAGCAGCGAAGAGCATGTACTAAACCTAAGTTTTCAGGAAACAGATCCCGAAGGAAATTCCGTGGAAGGATCACAGTCCAAAGAAAATTCATTACTCGTAAAATATTTTTCGGAATCTTTCCGGCCCCAACTCATGGGTAAGAAGAAAGCCGACGAGATGATCGTCCGGTTGTCCGTGGCTTTCGATTCCAAAGAAAGAGCATGGATACTTCAGGACCTTGGTCTGGATAAAGAAAGCGCTACAGATGCAGATAAATATTTCAGGCTGGTGATTACGAAGGTCGGGTTTGTGGAAAAGGCTGCGCTGGACGAAAGCTTTTTTAAGAAGATCTATCCCGTCAGGGAAATTCCAACTGGAGAAGCCTTCCGTGAGGCAGTGAGAGAAGATATGGCAGCGCAGTGGAAAGTACAATCCAGCAGTCAATTGCAGCATACAATATATCATGAATTGCTAAACAATACCAGTGTGCAATTTCCGGAGTCTTTCCTGAAACGCTGGCTGCTTAACGGAGGAGAGAAACCGAAGACGCCAGAAGAAGTAGAACACGAATTTCCCAGTTTTGTAAACGCATTGAAATGGAGCCTGATCACAGAGAGAATATCTGTAGAAAATCCGTTTGAAGTGAATGTGGAAGAAGTGCGTGCTGCGGCCAGGCGCCAGCTTTTTTCTTACCTGGGGGGCCTGCCTCAGGGAGATGACCAACCATGGGTGGAAGACTATGTAAACAAAATGATGCAGGACAAAAGATTTGTAGACGAAACCTATCAGCATCTGAAAACAGATAAGATGATGACATGGCTGGAATCCCGGGTAAATCCTGTGGATAAAGAGATCAGCGCAGAAGAATTCAGCAAACTTCAGGCGGGACATCAGCATCATCACGCTGAAGATCATGCGCATACTGAGCAGGAGCATCAGCATGAGGAACACGAACATGAACATGAAGAGAAGGACCATCAGCATCAGCATGGTGAACATATACATCAACATTGAGAGCATCGTGCGCCCGGTCAGCACGGAAGTCTGGAAGAACATGCCATGCCCGGCGCGCCGGATTTTTATTTACAACTGCAACTCTGTCAGTTTTTTGGAAGTTTAAAAGTTTGGACGGAGATTTGAACGGGAAACCCCTGTTACAACGAATCCATCCTCAAGAAAAAATATAATCTATTATGCATTCAGGATCCGAATTTGAAAAATACGCCGTTAAACATCTTGGCCTTTCCAGTAATACGCTTGACAGCTATAAGAAATACCTGGTAACAGGTTTAACACCCAATATCATAGAGGAACGTCCTATGAATGTTGCTGTCATGGATGTTTACAGTCGTCTGATGATGGACAGGATCATTTTCCTGGGCTATCCGATCAACGACGAGGTTGCAAATATCATTACAGCACAACTTCTTTTTCTGGATAGCACTGACCGTCACCGCGACATTCAGATGTACATAAACAGCCCGGGGGGGAGTGTATATTCTGGATTGGGCGTTTATGATACGATGCAATACGTAACGCCGGACGTGGCCACGATATGCATTGGCATGGCTGCTTCCATGGGTGCCACACTGATGTGTGCGGGCACCAAAGGCAAAAGAACTGCGTTGAAGCATAGCCGGGTAATGATGCACCAGCCCAGCGGCAGCATCGGCGGTCAGGCCAGTGATATTGAGATCACGGTGAATGAGATCCGGAAGATAAAGAAAGAACTTTACGAGATATACGCATTTCATACCGGCAAGACTGTTAAGCAGATTGAAAAAGATTCGGACCGCGATTACTGGCTTACAGCTATTGAAGCAAAGGAATATGGCCTGGTTGACGAAGTGCTGGTGACCAATCCACGTAAGGAGAAAAAAGATTAATCCAACTAAAGAAAAAATAATGAAGCATTCAAATAAATATCCGGTTCAACCCCTTCGCATGGATGATGAACCCGAGGAAGAAAAAGAAGAAAAGCCACAAACGGATCCTGGCATGCTGATGAAAAAGCTGGAGAAGTATTTCTTTGAAACCCGTACGGTTCAACTTTGGGGTCCAGTGGACGACCGTTCTGCCAAAGACATCATCAATAAGTTCTTTCTTTTGGATGCGGACAAGCCGGGTACAGAAATCCGTTTCCTGATCAATAGTCCGGGTGGTATGGTTACCAGCGGAATGGCCATTTACGATGTCATGAAGATGTTAAAAAGCCCTGTAAGCACTGTCTGCATCGGACTGGCCGCTTCTATGGGATCCATTTTGCTGAGCGGAGGAACTAAGGGGCGCAGATATATTTATCCGCATGGTGAAGTGATGATCCATCAACCCAGTCTGGGAGGGTATATTCAGGGGGTCAGTGTTGACCTGGAGATTCAGGCAAAACAAACCAGACGGGTTAAGGAGATTGCTGCCAAAGTGCTGGCTGAAAATTGCGGTAAGAAATACGACCAGATCATTAAGGATTTCGACCGCGACTACTGGATGGATGCTAAAGAATCCGTCGATTATGGCATTGTAGACCATATTAGCAGCGACATATAAGCTTTTTTGGAAGCCCGGACCGTTTCCTTAAATGGGTCAATCCAATTTCTGCCCATTTCATTGGGAATTAGCGCATAAGTTGACTAAATTTACCATATTATTTAAACAGAGATGGCTAAAAATACCCTTCATTGTTCTTTCTGTGGCCGCAGCCGCGACGAGGTGAAGATCCTGATTGCGGGGCAGGAAGGGCATATTTGTGAAAACTGTGTGGAGCATGCCCAGGAAATTATCCAGCAGGAATTGATCGTAAGAGAGGATGCAACACCCAATTCACAGTTCAAACTCACGGTTAAAAAGCCGGTGGAGATCAAGCGGTTTTTGGATGAATATGTAATCGGACAGGATGACGCAAAGAAAGTGCTGGCCGTGGCAGTATACAATCACTACAAGCGCCTCCAGCAGAAAGTACAAGACAATGAGGTGGAGATTGAAAAAAGCAATATCATCATGGTCGGTGAAACCGGAACGGGTAAAACCTTGCTGGCAAAGACCATCGCAAAATTGCTCAATGTTCCTTTTGCCATTGTGGATGCGACTGTGTTCACGGAAGCAGGTTATGTCGGCGAAGATGTTGAGAGTATTCTTACCCGTCTGCTACAGGTTTGCAACTATGATGTGGTCAATGCGGAAAGAGGAATCGTTTACATAGATGAAATAGATAAGATCGCGCGCAAGGGCGACAATCCTTCCATTACACGTGATGTGAGCGGTGAAGGCGTTCAGCAGGGTTTGCTAAAACTGCTTGAAGGAACCGATGTGCTGGTACCTCCTCAGGGTGGGAGAAAACATCCTGAACAGAAACTCATTAAGATCAATACGCAGAATATATTATTCATTTGTGGAGGTGCTTTTGATGGCGTAGACAAGATCATCGCCAGAAGGATCAATACCAACTCGATTGGATTTAATGTCAATAAGGAACTGCAGGATTTTACGCGCAAGAATCTCTTGCAGCACGTGAATGCACCGGATCTGAAATCATTCGGACTAATTCCCGAATTGCTGGGTCGTTTACCGGTAGTCACCCACCTGAATCCGCTCGATAGCGTGACACTCAGGTCCATTCTGACCGAGCCTAAGAACTCACTGATCCGTCAATACAAGAAATTATTTGAGCTGGAAGGCAGAC
>Ga0182024_10009974_pt1 | contig 19484 bp, 17 predicted proteins | sample P32metaG_FD_120480 | JGI IMG/M metagenome (GOLD analysis project Ga0182024, IMG submission 120480) | Permafrost microbial communities from Stordalen Mire, Sweden - P3-2 metaG (Illumina Assembly) | ecosystem: Environmental > Terrestrial > Soil > Wetlands > Permafrost | place: Sweden: Stordalen... | reverse complement strand
TGTTCATTGAGCGTCCACCAAGAAGCGCTCCATCACCGCAACGTCGTGCCAGCCGTCGGGGCCATGATAGTGCCGGCGGTGAATCCCAACGTCGCGAAAACCCATTGTGCGGTACAGCGCCCAGGCGCCCGCGTTGTCGGTCGCGACGTTGAGCACGAGCTTGTCGAGTCGCCCGTCGGCACGCGCGGCGGCGAAGACGTGGTCGATCGCTGCACGCCCGTGACCGCGGCCGCGGCGGTCGGCGGCGATTGCGATTCCGAACGAACCGTGACGGCTGCGCGGATCGATTCCCACCACCTGGGTGAATCCGATCGCGATGTCGCCCTCGTCGGCGACGACGGCGAACAACGCGTCCGGATCGTGCGCGCGGCGCGCGATCCAGGCCCGCACCTCGGCGAGCGTGTTCGGGCGCGGCGCCGCGAGCAGAGCGCACTGCGTCGCGAGGTCGTTGCGCAGCGCCGCCAGCGCGGGGACGTCGGAATCGCGCGGCGCCCGGCTCGTCGTCACGCCCGAATCGGGTCGTCCGTCGCGCGCAAGTAGCCGCGCGGCGCGACCGTGAACAGCAGTTTGGCATCGTACTCTTCGTCGATGACGAAGCGGCTCTCGCTCGCCAAGAACGCGTCGACCGCCGTCATCGGGTTGTTGCCCGGTCCCCATGGCCGGTCGACGATCGAGCTCGGGTCGGCGTACTCGACCGCGGTGTCCATCACGACCAGAAAAAACCCGCGGCGCACCAGCGGCGCGTACAGCGCGAGCTCGCGCGCGACGTGATCGGCCGTATGGTTCGAGTCGAGCACGACCATGGCGGTGCGGCCGGCAACGCGCTCGTGCACGCGGCCGGCGATCGCATCGTCGACCGACGAGCCTTCGAACATCACGATCCGCGATGCCAGCGGATGATGCTCGATCTCATCGCGGTTATGGCGGCGGATGTCGACGTCGATGCCGATCGCTTCGCGGTCGCCGCCGAGCAGCGCGAGCATCGAGGCCGAGAAGATCAGCGAGCCCCCATGGGCGATACCGGTCTCGACGATGACCTCGGGCTGCGTGCGCCAGATGATCTCTTGGAGCGCCACGAGGTCCTGCGGGAACTGGATCGCCGGGCGACCCAGCCACGTCCAGTTGTACGCGTACCGATAGGGCGCGATCAGATCGAAAGCGCGCCGCCAGGCGGCCCGCACCTCGGGGTCCTCCCCCATGCGGCGCATCAGCTCGGCGTCCTTCGGATCGGGCGGATCGGCGGGCCCGCCAACGCCGGGCGCCCTCAAGGTCGACAGCTCGTTCACCGATAGGATAATCGTCAACGGAGGCCCGGAACAATAGCATGAACCTGGTCGAACGGCCACCGGCCCCGCCGGTATCTACGGAGGGACGGGTTCCGGTTTTCGTGCCGTACGTCGGGGTCGATACGCTCAAGCACCTGACCGACGCGCTGGACGTCGGCTGGCTCGGCATGGGCGCGACGACCAAGGAGTTCGAAGAGCGGATCGCCGCCTACCTCGGGCTGCGCGACCGCTACGTCGTCTGCACCAACACCGGAACGTCGGCGCTGCACATCGCGCTGCTGGCCGCCGGGATCGGGCCTGGCGACGAGGTCATCACGCCGTCCTTCAACTACGTCGCCGACCACCAGGCGGTTCGCGCGACCGGCGCCGACGTGGTCATGTGCGACATCCACGAGGACGACCTCGGGCTCGACGTCGCGTCGGCGGCATCCCTGATCGGTCCGCGCACGAAGGCGATCATCCCGCTCCACTTCGCCGGGGTGCCGTGCCGGATCGCAGCCGTGCACGAGCTCGCCGCGCGGCACGGTCTGCGCGTGATCGAAGACGCGTGCCATGCGTTCGGTACGACGGTCGACTCTGCCAAGGTCGGCAGCGCCGGCGACCTGCAGTTCTTCAGTTTCGATCCGGTCAAGATCATTACGTCGATCGACGGCGGCTGTGTCGTGACGTCCGATCGCGACGAGGTCGAGCGGCTGCAGCGCTTGCGTCTGCTGGGCGTCGACAAAGACACGACGTTGCGCTATCAGAACAAGCGCGCCTGGGACTACGACGTGGTGAGCGAAGGCTTCCGCTACCACCTCACCAACATCATGGCCAGCGTCGGCGTCTCACAGATCAAACGCGTCGACGAGTTCATCGCCGGCCGGCGCGCGGTGTGCGAGCGTTTCTCCGCCGCGTTCGAGCAGATCCCCGGCGTGCGGGTGATGCGCCGCGATTACGCCGACGTCTCGCCGTTCATCTACAGTCTGCGCGTGCCGGCCCGGCGGCGCGAAGCATTCATCGACCATTTGGCGGCGCGCGGCGTCGACGCGGGCATCCACTTCGTTCCGGTCCATCGCCACACGTACTTTGCCGGGGCGCGGCGCACGCCGATGCCGGTGACCGAACGGGTCGTCGGCGAGGTCGTGACACTACCGCTCCACTCGCTGATGTCGGAACGCGCGATCGAGCGCGTCATCGAAGGCGTCTGGAGCTTCTTCTTCTCGTGACACGATAGCTTGATGGCCGTCGCGATCGATTTGCAGCCGCCCCGTTGCCGCTCCTGCGGTCATCCGCTGAGCGTCGACGTCGTCGACCTCGGACTGTCACCCCCGTCGAACGCACTCACCGTGCCCGATGCGCTGGGCCGCGGCGAGACCTTCTACCCGCTGCACGTCTACGTCTGCGATGCGTGCTTTCTGGTCCAGCTCGACGTCTTCGCCTCACCCGAAGAGCTGTTTCGCGACTACCGCTATTTCTCGTCGTACTCGACGACGTGGCTGGCCCATGCAGCCGAGTACGCCGACGAGATGTTTCGGCGCGGCATCGGGCCACGCTCGCGCGTGGTCGAGGTCGCCAGCAACGACGGCTATCTGCTACGGAACTTCGTCGCGCGCGGCGTACCCGTGCTCGGAATCGAACCCGCGTCCAACGTCGCCGAGGTCGCGCGCGCGGCCGGCGTGCCGACGCTCGACGAGTTCTTCGGGGTGGCGCTGGCGCAGCGAGTGCGCAGCGAGTTCGGCGCCGCCGATCTGATCGTGGCGAACAACGTGCTCGCGCACGTACCCAACCTCAACGATTTCGTCGGCGGCTTTGCCGCGTTGCTCGCGCCGCAGGGCATCGCGACGTTCGAGTTCCCGCACCTGCTGCGCACGATGGCGGGGATGCAGTTCGATACGATCTATCACGAGCATTTCTCGTACCTCTCGCTGCTCGCGCTGCTGCCGCTCTTCGCGCGGCACGGGCTCGAGATCGTCGAGGTCGGCGAGCTGCCGACGCACGGTGGCTCGCTGCGGGTGTTTGTCGCGCCGGAGGATGCGCGTGAGGTCGATTCCAGCGTCGGGCGGGTCCTCGCCGCCGAGCGCGAGGCCGGGCTCGATCGGCTTGCGACGTATGCGGCGTTCGGTGCGCGCGTGGCGCGCATCAAAGACGACTTCGTGGCGTTTCTCGCCGACGCGAAGCGTGACGGCAAACGCGTGGCCGGCTACGGCGCCGCGGCCAAGGCGACGACGCTGCTCAACTACGCGGGCGCGCGCGCCGACGCCCTACCGTACGTGGCGGACAAGAGCCCGCACAAACAGGGCAGCCTCATCCCCGGCGTGCGCGTACCGATCGTCGCGCCGGACCGCATCCGTGCCGACCGTCCCGACTACGTCGTCGTCTTTCCGTGGAACGTCGAGGCCGAGATCCGCGCCGAGCTCGCCGACGTGCGCGGCTGGGGCGGGCGCTTCGTGCTGGCGATCCCCGAACTACGCATCGACGCCTGACGCTTCGAACGCCGGCAGCGTACGGTCGCGCTCGGAAATGACGCGCGGCGGCTGCGGCCAGCGGATCGCGAGCTGCGGGCTGTCGTAGCGGTATCCGGCCGCGGCATCCGGAACGTACGGCGCCGAATGAAGGTAGTGCAGAACCGTCTCGTCGCGCAACGTTTGATAGCCGTGTGCGAAGCCGGGCGGCGCGTACAGCGCGAGCTCGTCGTCGTCGCGCAGCTCGAACGCTTCCCAGCGGCCGTACGTCGGTGACTCGGGCCGCGCGTCGAGCAACACGTCGTACGCCGCGCCGCGCAGACAGCGAATCAGCTTGGCTTCGCCGTGCGGCGCGCGCTGGAAGTGCAGTCCGCGGATCGTCCCGGCGACGGCGTTGTACGCCTCGCCGTGCTGGGGCCAGCTCGTCGCCAAGCCCAATGCCGCGAAACGCTCCACGTCGTACGTCCGCGCGAACCAGCCGCGCTCGTCGCGCACGCGCCGCAGGACGATCTTCCAGAGACCGTCGAGAGAGGTCGAGATGACATCCATCGCCGACAGCGGTTTCTGGCGCAGCCGCCGGGTCCTCGTGACCGGGCACACCGGCTTCAAGGGAACGTGGCTGTGCGCGCTGCTGCTGCGGCGGGGCGCGACCGTTTCGGGCCTTGCGCTCGAACCCGACACGACGCCGAGCCTGTGGGCGCTCGCCCCGTACGCCGGCGAGGTCGACAGCCGGATCGTCGACGTCCGCGACGGCGACCGCGTCGCCGCGACGGTTGCCGAGCTCCGGCCGCAGACGATCTTCCACCTCGCCGCGCAACCACTCGTGCGCCGCGGCTACGCCGAGCCCGTCTACACCTATGCGACCAACGTGATGGGAACGGTGCATGTGCTCGACGCCGCGCGCACGGTCGACGGCATTCAAAACGTCGTCGTCATCACCAGCGACAAAGTCTACGCCGACGATCCGCAGCCGAACGGCTACACCGAAGATGCGCGGCTCGGCGGTGCGGATCCGTATGCGGGCAGCAAAGCCGCGGCGGAACTCGCCGTCGAGACGTATCGCAGCGCGTTCTTCTCACGCGCCGGCGCGGCGCTTGTCGTCTCGGCACGCGCCGGAAACGTCATCGGCGGCGGCGACTTTGCCGCCGATCGGCTGATCCCGGACGCTTACCGCGCCGTCGAAGCCCGCGAAGCGCTACGCCTGCGACACCCCGGCGCGGTGCGGCCGTGGCAGCACGTCCTCGACCCGCTGCACGGCTACCTCGCCCTCGCTCGCGCGGTCGCCGGCGGCACCACGGCGCATGGAAGCTACAACTTCGGCCCGGCACCGGTCGCCGTCACCGTGCGCGAGGTCGTCGAACGCTTCATGACGGCGATCGGCGCAGCGGCCGACCGGCGCATCGTCGTCGAGCCCAGCGACCAGCACGAGACGGGGGTGCTGCGCGTCGACAGCACCCGCGCACAGACCGAGCTCGGTTGGCAGCCGCGGTTGGATACGAATCGCGCGATCGATGCGGCCGCCGCGTGGTACCGCGACTTTCTGGCCGGCGAGCCCGTGGATCGCCTCGTCGCCCGCGATCTCGACGCTTATACGGGCTGAACGACGCGCAGCGCCGGCGCAGCGCTACGACCGGCCAAGGCATCCATGAACGCCGCGACCCCGCGCGCCTCGCGCAGCCAATCTCCGGCGCCGCCGAGCGCTTCGACCACCTGCGCACGATGGCGTGCGCGCAGCTCTGCGACCCGCGCGTCGCGCGGATGCGCAGCGTATAGCGCGTCGAGCACGGCGAGATAGTGCGGCAATGAAGGCCCCAAGCGTTGTGCGACCAGACTCAACCGCGCGGTGACTTCGAGCGTGGCGGCCTGCGTCGGCGCAAAGCGCGCGGCGCGAGCGAGCCGCAGGGCGAAGTCCCAATCGTCGAGGATCGGCACCGATTCGTTGAACCGGCCGACGCGATCGAGCAGCCCGCGGTAGAACACGATCGCGCCGAGTGCGACCGAGTGCGCAACATCGAGTTGCGCAACGTCGCTTTCTTCTCCGCCGAACGGGCCGAAGCGGTCGAGAATCTCGGCCACGCTGGCGACCGGATCAGTCCGCTCGACGACCAGCCGTGACGCCGCTACCGACGCCAGCGCGCCGCGCGTCGCGATCACATCGACGGCGTGCGCGAGGTGCTCAGGCGCGAAACGGTCGTCGGCTTCGAGAAACGCGACGTACTCGCCGCGAATCATCCGCAAGCCGAGGTTGCGCGCCGCTCCGGCCGTGTGCGCCGTGGGCAGGCGCGCGTATGAGATCTTGTCCCAGGCCGGATGCGCGCGCAGCAGCGCTTCGACCGGAATCGCGCCGTGGTCGACCACGATCGCTTCCCAGTTCTGATTCCGCTGTTCGACCAGCGAGTCGAGCGCGCGCAGCAGCGGGCGCGGCGCGCCGGCCGACTGGATGACGACGCTGACGCGCGAATCGCGCACGCGCGCCGGCTCGTACACCGCGGCGCGCTCTTTGAGTTGTCGGTCGAGCGCGCTGAAGCGCAAGAGCTGTTCCTCGCCGAACGGCGTCGTTCCGCCGTTCATGCCCGGCGCTTGCGCAACCAGCGTGTCCAGCAGGCTCGCGACACCGAGCTCGCGGCCGCGCATGCGCCGCACGAACTCCGGATGGTCGATGTAGCGCTCAACGTATGACGCGAAGTCCAGCACGTTGCGGCCCGACCGGTGATAGGCGTCGCCGGAGAACTGATCGGCATGCAGCCTGATCGCCATACTCGGCTGTGCGACGTACGCGAAGCGCTTGTTCGCCAACGCCAGCCGGATGATCAGCTCCCAATCGCGCGCGTCCTGGCCGTTGAGCGGATCGCCGCAGATGCCGGGCTCGAGCAAGACCTCGCGTTTGAACAGCGCGCACGGAAAGCACACCGGACACACCGTGGTGAACTCTTCGACGAGCTCGTCACGCGCGTCGACGAAGTCGACCGGGAATTGCCCCGGCATCGCTCTCGTCATGTAGACGGTGCCGTCTTCGTGCGCGAAGTAGGCATTGCAGTAGACGACGTCGAGCCCCGGATCGCGGTCGAAACCTGCCGCCAGCCGGGCGAGGTGCGGCGGGAACAAGAAGTCGTCGGACGAGAGGCACATCAGGTAGCGGCCGCTCGCGAGCTCGAGCAGCCGGTCGAAGTTGCGCGCCATCCCGATGTTCGTCGCGTTCTGGTACAACCGCACGCGTGGGTCGTCGCCGTAGCGGCTGTTCAGCAGCTCCCAGGCACCGTCGGTCGAGCGGTTGTCGGAGACGACGACTTCGAGGTTCGGATACGTTTGGGCGAGTGCGCTGTCGACCGCCGTCGTGACGTACTTGACGTAGTTGTAGTTCGGGATCAGGACGCTGATGAGCGGCGCGCGCCCGTCGTGCGCCGCCGGGCTCACGACGCCCAGACTTTCCACGGGGCGCGTCCGCTGGACCACGACTCTTCGAGCACCGTTTTGTCGCGCAGCGTGTCCATCGGCTGCCAAAAGCCGCGGTGCACGAACGCCGACAGCTTGCCGGCGGCAGCCAGCCGTTCGAGCGGTTCGCGCTCCCAGATCGTGTGGTCGCCGTCGATGTAGTCGAATACCCCGGGCGACAGGACGAAATATCCGCCGTTGACCCACGCGCCGTCGCCTTCGGGCTTCTCGTCGAACGCGACGATCTTCTGGTCGTCGAGGCGCACCGCACCGAAGCGTCCCGGCGGCTGCACCGTCGTCATCGTCGCGAGCGCGCCCGACGCGGTGTGGTGCTTCACCACCGCCTGAACGTCGACGTCCGAGAGCCCGTCGCCGTACGTGAAGCAGAACGGCTCGTCTTCGAGATAGCGACGCACCCGTTTGAGCCGTCCGCCGGTCATCGTTTCGTCGCCGGTATCGACCAGGGTCACTTTCCAGGGTTCGACCGTGCAGCTGTGGACGCTCATCGAGCGCTCGCGCATGTCGAACGTCACGTCCGACGCATGCAGCGCGTAGTTCGCAAAGAACTCCTTGATGACGTAACCCTTGTATCCGCAGCAAACGATGAAATCGTTGATACCGTACGATGAGTACGTCTTCATGATGTGCCAGAGCACGGGCCGGCCGCCCAGCTCCACCATCGGTTTGGGCCGGGTCGTCGTCTCCTCGCTGATGCGAGTTCCCAAGCCGCCCGCCAAGATGACCGCTTTCACTGAAAGCCGGTCCCGCGGCGCGCCGGCCCAGCCGGAATCATGACCATCCAGCTAAGGGTATCGGCACCCGAAATGGATCGCTGAAGGGACAGGCGGCCTCCATCCGGCGCGCCGAAGCAGCCGCGTGGATGACCCCGTATTACCGGCACTTCGGGCTGGAGCGCGATCCCTTTCTGGACACGGCTGATCCGCATTTCTACCGCGCCACGCCGCGGCTGGTGCGGGCGCGCGATCAACTGGTCGGCGGGGTGCTGGAGTCGCGCGGACTGCAGGTCGTCGTCGGCGATCCCGGGACCGGCAAGACCAGCCTGATGGCGCAGATCGAGCGCGATTTGCTCGGCCGTGACGAGGTCCGGCTCGGCAAGATCCTCGATCCCTCGTTCAGCACCGAGACCGAGTTTCTGCTCGGCGTCGCGCGCTCGTTCGGCCTGGCCCTGCCGCCCCGTTCGCCCGCCGCGCTCAAGAACGCGATCAAGAACTACCTCTACGACGCGGCGGTGCTCGACAATCTCATCTTGGCGCTGCTGATCGACGAGGCGCAGAACACCAGCGACGAGATCTTCGAGGTGCTGCGCCTGCTGTTGAACTACGACGTTCCGCAGCGCAAGCTGCTCAACGTCGTGCTCTTCGGTCAGAGCGACCTGCGCGCGCGAATCGACGCGCGGCGCAATCTCGCCGATCGCGTCGACGACTGGATTGCGCTCGACCCGTTCGACCGCAATGAAGCGCGCGCGCTGATCGCGCACCGCATCGCGCGCGGCGGCTCCGAGGTCACCACGCTGTTCGACGAGGACGCGCTCGAGACGATCGTCGACGTCGCCGGCGGAACGCCGCGCCGGTTGTTGACGCTCGCCCATGCGACACTGCGCGAAGCCGCAGCCAACGGGCGGCCGCGCGCGATGCGGGTCGACGCGCAGGCCGCCGCCCGCGCGCGCGGGCTCGTCGCGCCGCGTCAATCGCTGCCCGTCTTCACGATATCGAGCGTCAGCGGCGACGAGATCATCGAAGGCGAAAGCCTTGCGGTGCCTGCGAACGGTGCGCGCCGCCGTTGGTTCGATTGGTTCCCGGCCTTCCGGGCACGATGAGCGGCCGCGACATCGATCTTGATGACCTCTTCGATCGCGACGCGGACAGCCGGCTCCTCGAACGGCGTCGCCGCGAAGAGCTCGGGCTCCCCCCGCATCCTGCACCGGCCTCGTCGACGCCCCCACGCTTCGGCGCGGAATCGATGCTCGCCGATGACGCTCCGGCGCCCGCAGCGCGCAGCGCCGTTCTCCGCGTCGCGGTCGTCGCGCGGCCGAACCGCGAGCTGATTCCCGGCGCGGTGGTCACCGTCGTCGTCAGCGTGCACGACGACGGGCATGCTGCCGCCGGCGAGGTCGAGCTGCGCATCACCTTGCCGGCCGACGCCGAGGCCATTCCCGGTTCGTTCGCCCGGGACGACGTCGAGATCGACGGCGACGCATTACTCGGTGTCGGACTGCGGCTCGGCACGATCGAGGCCGGCGAGGAGGTCCGGATCCGGTTTGCCTTCCGGGTGCTGCCGGGAACCGGAGCGCTCGATCTTGGGGTTCACGCCGGAGCACCCGGCGTCCCGACGATCTCGGCGCCGGCGCAGCGACTGATGCGCCGCAGCGGACACACCGCAATGGCGGAGACGCGTCCGTTCTACGAACTCGAAACGGGCGAAGCCGACGACGAGTTGCGCGGGGTCGTCGCCGCCGAGTCGGTTTCCGAGCGCACCGTCGACGCGCTCGTCGACGAGCCGATCGTCGTGCCCCTCGTTGTCGAGCGCGAACCCGAACCCGAGCCGATCGCCGCCGAACCGGCGCCGGAACCGGAGCCCGCACCACCGCCGCCGCGGCCGCGCGAGTTCGCGTTGCTGCGCAACCTCGAGATCGACGAGGTGCGCGCGCTCGAGCGCGTCTTCTCGGGCGGCGTGCCGCACGGTCTCGCCGGGCTGGCATTGCTCTCGTCGATCGCCGCCGTCGATGCGCCGCTCGGTGCGGCGCTCGGCGTACGCGACTTCGCGCGATCCGTCGCGTCGGCGCTCCCGCGCGCGCTGGTCGCGGCGCGCATGCAGCATGCGACCACACCGGTCGTCACGCGACAGGCACTGGCATCGATTCGGCCCTACGCGCTCCCGCCGGCCGGCGAGGTCGGTGGCGAAGGCGCACTGCTCGCGCTGCGACTCGACGAGCGCGGGCTCGACGGGCTCCGCGCCGTCCTCGGCCGCGACCTCGACGACATCTTCTTGCGCGGCGTGCAAGTGCTGCTCGCCGTCTGCCCGCGTTCTCTCGAAGGCGTCGATACGCATGCCGCCGAGCGGGCCGGCGAAGCGCTGGCGCAGTATCGCGTCGCGGCCGGTGCGTGGCTCATGCGCGTCACCGTGCGGCGCGCGGTCGACCGCGCGTACGATCCGCTGACCGCCGACGATCGCCTGCTGCACGAAGCGGGTCGTGCGCTCGTCGGCGTCCTGCGCGACGCGATGACCTAGGGCGGTGAAGCTGCTCATCGGGATCCCGACCGGTGGCCAGCCGACGCGGCCGTTCCTCGACGCGCTGCGCGAGCTCGCCTTACCGCCGGGCGTCGACGCCGACCGCGTCGTGTGGAGCGGCAACTTCGTGCCTGCACAGCGCGAGATGATCGCCCGCGACGCGATCGAGCGTGGCGTCGACCTGTTGGCGATGATCGACGACGACATCATCCCTCCGCCCGACGCGCTGGTCCGGCTCGTCGAGGCGCTGGACGCCGATCCGACAGCCGCCATCGCCGGCGCGCTCTATTACAGCCGCGACAGCGCGCGGCCGATGGCGGTCGCGCGATGGGACTCGCGCGATACGACAACTGCAGCGATCCCCGCGTTTGCGGACGCTCCCGTCCGCGTCGACGGGGTCGGGTTCGGTTGCGTCGTCGTTCGCACCGCCGCGCTGCAAGCGTTGTCGACGCCGTACTTAGCGGCGCACCTTTTCGTCGACCGGCAGGCGCGCGTCGTCCGCCAATGCGACGAAGACTATCTGCTGTGCGAACGCTTCAGGCACGCCGGCTGGAACGTACTGCTCCACGCCGGCGTTCGCGTCGGCCACTACGACCGCGCCACGCAACAATCCGCGCCTGCAACGTGGGAATCCGAAGCGGACACCAACCGCCTCCGGATGATCGTGCTCGAACCCGACGGCACGCATCTCGTCCCGTTCGACGAAACGGTTGCTCGCGACGCCGAACGTCACGAACCCTTCGAGACGACGCTGCTCGTTGCGGGTGGTTAGTACTGGCCGTCGAGGAGGCGGGCGCCGGCGGGGCGGCGGCCGAGGCTGCGTGAGAGCGCGTTGACTTTGCCGATCGAGCGCAGGCGCAGCGCCACGTCGTCGCGGTAGGCGCACATACGGCGCAATTGATCGTCGCGGTAGGCGAGGATGCCGCGGATGCGTTTTGCGACCTTAGCGTCGTTCGCGGGCGCGGCTTCCGGCGCGTCGGCGAACAAACGGCCGAGATCGTCGGTCAGCGCGGTCTGCCGGCTGAACGCCGCTTCGACGTCGGGCCAGCGGCGGTTGACGAACGCGGATTCCGCTTCGAGGCACGAGCGTTCCAAAGCGATGATGGCGCGGACGACGTCGTCGCGCGGGTCAGCCGACGAGTGCACGTTCTTGCGTACTTTCTGCGAGCTCGGCACGGTAACGCTTGATCACCTCGACCCAGGTCTCGCGCATTCCGGCCATCATCGGCAGCAACTCGCGCACCTTCTGCGGATCGCCTTGCATGTTCGCGGCGACCAGTTGGTGGTGCCAGAACTCATAGATGCGGAACAAATTGCCGGGAATGTCGCTGTCGAGGTCGAGCCGCAGCGAACCCATCAGCAGCGCGCAGGCGCGCTGGGCGCGCCGCAGCAGGTCGTGACGTGCCTGAATGTCCTTCGGCCGCGTCTCCATGGCCTCCAGCGCCTGCCGCGAGAACATGAGCAGCGCGTCGTAGACTTTAATGATCAGCTCTTCCGGACTCGCCGAGTTGATCGACGCTTCCAGATAGCGCATATTCGCGTTGGTCAGTGTCATAATCCAGACGAGGACGAGGAGGAGGAGGAAGATCCGCCGAGCACGCCGAGCGATGATTGCATCGATTGAAGCAAGGCGATCTGCGTCTCGCTATTGGAGAACTCGGTCCGGAGCATGTTCGCCTGCAGATTGGCCTGGTCGGTGACCAGCGCGATCTGCTGCTGCAGCGACGAGATCTGATCGGAGTTCTCGCTCGAGAGCATCGCGAACAGCGACTGCGTCGGGATCGTGCCGGCGATCCCGCTGGTCAACTGCGTCGGTAGCCCGGAAACCGAAGTGAGGTACGATCCGATCTGGTTGACGATGCTGTTCGCGCCGGTAAAGAGCGAGGCAACGGCGTTCGCGTTGGCCGCCAGCGCCGTGGTGAAGGTCGAGGTGTCGAGCGCGTTGAGCCGGCCGCTGGTACCGGCGAACGTCTGCGTCGAAACGTCGCTCTGCGTGGTCGTGTTCTGCGCGTCGCTGGAGTCGGCGCCGGCGGCGGTGAACGACGAATCGAGGGTCAGCCCGATCGACGAAAGCGAGTTGTACGACGTCGAGCCGGTGTTGGACATTGACGACATCAGGTTTACCAGCTGATCGCGCAGATCGCTGACGTCCTGGTTGTTGAACAGGATCCCGCCGCTGGTCAATTGCGTGCCCTGCGTCGTCCCGCTCGAATCGTTCGAGGTCGTGCCGACGACCGGCGCCTGCGTCGCGGTGTCGATCTCTCCGATCAGCGCGTTGTACGCGTTGACGAACGCGGTGATCGAGCTCTGCAACGCGGTGCTGTCCTGCGCGACCGAGATCGTGACCGGCGTGACGATCGTCCCATCGATCGCCTGCTGCAGCTTGAGATCGACCCCCGGAACGACGGTCGTGACGTCGTTCGAGTTGCTGAACACCGTGTGCGTCGTGCCGGCATTGTCGACGTACGTCACTTGCGCCGACTTGCCGACGGCCAGGGAAGCGCCCGCGCTGAGCGGCGGCGCCGTGGCGTTCGCCAGGAAGCCCGCCGCCTGCAAGAAGTTCGACGTATCGGCGCCCGAGCCGAGCGTGATGCCCTGCGGTCCGTCGTTCTTGTTCGTCAGCACGATCTTGTCGTTGGCCTGATCGTACGTGGCGAAAACGCCGGCCGACGACGCGTTGATCTGTTGCAACAGATCGTTGAGGTTGTTCGTCGTCGGATCGACCGTGAACTTCACGCCGTTGATCGTAAAGACTCCGGCCGTGACCAGCGTCGCGAAGCCGGCGTTGTTCGCCGTGTTGAGCGTCGCGCCGTCGTTGATGCCGCCGATCGCCGTCGTACTCGTGGCGGTGTACGTGGTGCCGGCCTGCGTGATCTGCGCGGTGTCGAGCTTGAGGACGGAAAGCAGGTTGCCCGAGTCCGTCGCACTGCCCAGCGTGAGCGGTTGGGTCGAGCTGAGCGTGACCTTTTGCGTCGCCGCGTCGTAGCTCATCGTCACGCCGACGGCGGCGAGCCCGGCTGAGTTCGCGGCGATGAAGCTCTGCAGCGTCGTCGAGTTGACGTCGAAGTTGAAGACCGCGCCGTTGATGGTGATCTGCCCGGTCGATCCGGTTCCGTTGTTGGGCGTGATCGACGCGCCGGCGTTGACCAACGCGGTGGTCTGGCTGAACGTGCCGTTGGCGGCGCTGTCGTTGCTGATCTGCGTCGCGGTAGCCAGCGTCGTGTTGGTGATCTCGTAGGATCCCGGCGTCGCGACTTGTCCGGCGCTGGTGGAAGCATTGATCGCCGACGTGTTGGACGAGGTCGGGCTCGTCGCGGTGAAGGCCGCCGGATCGCTGACCGCTTGGAACGTGTCCTGGAACTTCGCGACCAGATCCTGAATCTTCAGCAGCTCGGCCTGTTGCGCGTTCAGTTGGGAGACTTGCGTCTTGAGCGGCGTCTCTTGCTCGAGCGTCAGGTCGGTGTATTTCTGAATGATCGAGTTGTAGTCGATTCCCGAGGCGATGCCGGGAAACGAAACCGGCGGAACGTTCGTCCCGGCGATGCTCGACGACGTGGCGCTCGAATTGGTAGCGCCGATCCCGGACATTAGGCGGTCCGGTCCAAGACTGCGCCGGCGAGTTTATTGAAGAACTGCGCGATGAGCACCATTGACTCCGCTGGGAACTGAGTGATCACTTCGCCGGTATCCGTGTTCTTGAACACGGTCACGACTTCGCCGGGACCGACGACCTTGAACTGAACCGAAACGTGGGATCCCCCCCCCACGAGTTGGGACAGCGCGCGGTGCAACGTTTCACCCGCCGCGGGCTCCGATTTCTTGGCATCGGCCGGGGTCGGAAAGGCCGGCAAGCCGACGGGCGGCGCGGTCGCCGCTAATGCAGTGGGTTGGGATTGGTCGATCGCCTGAACGTCCATGTTCTCGGTCCTCCTCGTCAAACTATCGGACGCGCGAGAGCGGCGGTTTAGCACTTGCTAGGTTACTGCCGTGACCAGGGCGGCATAGGCGCGGACGATCGACCGGGCGGCCGCCCCCGGCGCGAGCGCGGCCAGCGTTTCGGCCGCGGGCCGAGCCCGCCCGCGCAGCACCTCGTCCCACGCCTCGCCGAGCGCGCGGGTCAGCGCGACGGCGTCTGCCGGGTCGACCCGGCGCGGCGTGATGCCGGGCGCGTCGAAGCGCCGGCGGTCGGCCAGTACGAGCCTGGACCCGGCAAGAGCCGCCGAACCCAAACGCGACGCGCCGTCCCCAACCCAGGCGGCGTCGACGACGATTCCGGCGGCGGCGCGGAGCGCGGCCGCGACGCCGGCGCCGGGCTCCCCGGGAAGCACGATCAGTCCCGGGCCGCCGAACTCGCGAACGCGCTCCAGGTACGACGCGTCGACGACCGGGCCGGCGATGACCAGCGGAATCCCCGCCTCGGCCGCGCAGCGCGCGACCAGCAGTTGATTGCCGACCGGTCCGATCGGGGCGTGCGCGAGGGCGAATGGGTCGCTCCCGACGAGGTGTCCGACGGGAGCCGGTTCCGGCGATGCGCACAATGGCGGCACGACCTCGATCGGACCGCGACGGCCGGTGCGACGCCGCAGCGATTCCGCCTCCGCCGCGGTCGCGACGAACACCAGCGCCGCGTCGCGCAGTGCGGCGGCCGCGTCGTCGACGGCAACGGCGCCGGGCGCATACGGGGCGTCGGCCGCGACCTCGCCGATGCTGACCGCGCGTTTGGCGAGCAGACCGAGATACGTCACCACGTCGGCTTCGTCGTCGCCGTATTCGAAGCAATAGCGCGTGACTTCGGCGCCCCACCAGCCGCCGGCGGCGGCGTCTTCGTCGTACGCGTGAATCGCGACGGGGATCGCGGCGCGGCGAGCGCGGTCGACGATCGATCGGACGCGCCGCCCGTCGCGCGTTCCGATGACGTGGATGAGGTCGCGCGCCGGCACGTCCTGCGGCGCCTCGATCAGCGTGGCGTCGAAACCGACGGCGACCAGTGCTTCCACGAGCGCGTCGGCTTCGTCGGTGTCGGCCGACGGACGCGCCCGAGCGTCGGCGCGCCCGGGAATCACCGCGATGCGGCCCGAGCACGAGCCGCCGGCGGCGATCGCCGGCACGGGCGTCAGGTCGATCGCCGGTTCTGGTGCGCGCTCGACCGCGAACCAACGGCGCACCGGACCTTCGGCCGGATCGAAGACGATTCCGACGTCGAGCGGTAGCGGGTCGATCACAACCTGTCCTGAGCCTGTCGAAGGATCCACGAAATACGCTGACGAGTCGCCCGGGGACGCGTCGAGGCGCAACACGCAGCTCGATTCGCCGCCGTCGGCGCCGGCATCGACGATCGCTACGTCGGCGCGATCCGGCGCGACCGGTGCATCACCGTACCAGGCCAGAGCGGCCGCCTCGCGCCGCGGTGCGGCGACGGCAACATGGTTGCTGAGCGCGCGCAGCATCGCCCAACCGCCGACGCCGTCAGCTGCGTCGATGCGCACCGAACGCCCGCGAACGAAGCGGCGCGCGTAGCGATAGGGTGCCAGTCGCGCAAGTGCCTCGCGCAGCGGCGCCGCACCGAAACATCCCGCCGCACGCGCCGCGTCGAAGCGCGGAGCTGGTGCGAAGGACCACACCTGTTCGACGATTCGCTCGCCGGCCAAGATCGCGCGTTCGAGATGCGGCAGCACGAGCTCGGCCAGATCGAGCGCGAAGCGGTCGTTGCCGGGCGTTTCGAACGGAAACACGAGCGGATCACGATCGCGTTCGAGCGCGACCGCCGGATCCACCAGCACCAGCGGGATCACGGTGTGCCGGTCACCGTCCGAAAGATACAGATCCAGCGAGAGCGCCGGACGGCGCTGGCGCAGCACCGGCTCGATGCGAACCGCCGCGAGACGCTGCGCCTCGAGCACGGGCGCCCCGACGCTCCACGGCGCGAGAATCTCGTGCGTGCGATGGCGTCTCATTGCAAGACCGGCTCCAACAGGCTGCGCAGCGACCGCGCCCCGATCGATCGCAGACCCTCGAACGCCGCGCGTTGGTGACCGGCCGCGACGACGATGCGGTAATGCTCGGCTTCGCCGCCCACGCGCCACGCCGCCAGGTCCGCGACACGTTCGATCCGCACGGCGACCGTCGCATCGAGTGCGCGACCAGACGCCGCCAGGACCGGCCTGACGCGCGCGACCACGTCGGCCGGCGCGACGTCACCGTCGAGCAAGAGGTGTACGCGCACGGGATCGCCCGCGCCAAATGCCGCCGCCGCCGCGCCGAGAAACGCCGCCGCATGTTCCAGCTCCGGCACCGTCCCGACGGGCACCGCAATTGCGTGCATTCGTTCGTGCGCACCGTTCGACGCGCGCGCCGACTGCGGCGGCCCGTCACCGAACGGTACGCGCGTCGCGGGATCGAATCCGGCCGCGATCTTCGCCGGGTCGGCGGCGCCGACACTCTGCTGCAGCCCGGCGACCGCGGCGGCGCTGTGCGACACCGCCGGATCGAACCGGTGCACGAGCGCATCGTCGCAGCGCACGACACTGTAGCCGGCAGCGCGCAGCTTCGCGATCAGTTCGGCGATCCCGCGCCGCGTCGGACCGAGTGCCGGATCGATTCCGCCGACCGCGTCGAGCGCGTCGCGCGAAACCACGAAAACGGGCGTGACCGCCGAGTCGATCGGTTCGATGCGCCGTGCGCGCTCGACCCCGCGGCGTTCCGCCAGCGACTGGAGTTGCGCCAGATCGGTGTACTGTACGTCCGTTACGCCCTCCCCGCCGCTCGCACCCGGTACCGCCGGAAAGGCGGCGCCGAGCGCCGGAACGTGCGCGAACGCGTCGCGCAAGCGGTCGAATGTCCCCGGCTGCACGAGCACGTCGTCGGCGACGACAATGACCAGCTCACGCTCTGCTACGCCGAGAGCGCGGTTGAGTTCCGCGCCGAGCAACGGATCGCCGGCCTCGGTTGCGACGCGTGTTTGAGGATAAGCGGACAAGATGCGTTGCGTCGTTTCGGCGCTCGCCGCGCACACCGCGACCAACTCGTCGTCGGCGCGTACCGCCGGCACGACGGCGTCGAGCGTCAAGCGCATGATTTCCGGCGACGACCCGGCCAGAAAGACGAACGTCGCGCGGTGCCCAGGCCGCGCGCGTGATTGCGGAACCGCGTAGCCGGGCGCGCGCACGGCGCGCCGCAACGCGCTCGTCGCCGAGGTCAGCGTTGCCAGCGCCTCGGCAAGCGTCGCACCTTGCGGCACGACATGTTGCGGCAGGCGGCCAAGCGCGAGCAACGTGCACCGTCCGTCCAGGGCCGCGACGTCGGGTGCGGCGATCGCGACATAGGGTGCCGATTCGACCGCTTCGACCAGCGAGACGAACTGTTCTGCGTCGGGTACGGAGCCTGCACCGGCGATCAGCAGATACCGATCGCCGCGCACCCGCATCTCGGCGCGCAACGTCGCGACCGGATCGGTCGCGATTCGCACCGTCGTGTGCGGTGCAAGATCGCGCGCTCTGCGCGCGGCGAGCTCCGCGCCGACACCATGGATCACCACGCACAGCGGCGGAACCGGCATGCGCGCGCGCGTGCGGCGACCGCCTTCGAGCCGGCGTTCGCGCTCGACGACCGTGAACCGCGCGCCCGATGTGCGCCGCCATCCGATCAACTCCGGCCGCTGCTCGGCAATCGCGCGCAGCGCCGCAACGCGACCGCGGTCGTCGAGTCCGAGCGCCGGTGCGCTGCAGGCGAAGGAGGGACGGCAGACGACGTCGCGACCTGCCGCGCGCGCTCGCGCGCACAGCTCGACTGCCGCGGCGACCGGATCGACCGGCAACGGCTCGAGCAGCAGCCGGCGATCGATCAACATCATGCCGGGCGCCACGGCATCGATGCTGCCGCGCACGGCGGCGTCCACGCCGGCTTCTTGCGCCGGCGCCGCGACCGCGACCAGCTCGAACGGCAGCGGTCCACAAATGCTCGGCGCGAGCATCCAGCCGAACATCCGCGTCCCGGCGGCGTGCGTCGCACCGCCGAGCACGCCGACATGATCGCCCACCGTCGACAACCCGCTGAACGCGCCAGCCATCGGCCGCGCGCCCGGTGCGAGCAGCAACACGTGCGACCCGGTTGCGGCCCATGCTGCGGCGGCCACGTCGCGCGGACCGTCGACCGCGACGATGCCGGCGGCGCGGATTCGCGCCTCGCCCGGTTCGCTGCCGGGACCGGCCAGAATCGTGAAGCGCAAATGCGATCAGCCGAGAACGAGCGCGGCCAGCTCCCCGGCGTCGCCCAACCGGCCCGCTTCTAGCAGCGCGGTCGCCAGTCCGACCGTAGCGTGGCGTAACGCGTCGTCGTCGCGGATCGGCAAGCTACACATCAGCCGTAACTCCACCAGCGCCCCGTCGAGATCACCCGAACGGCGCAGAATTTCGGCCCGTAACGCACGCGCGGCGGTCGCGTGCTCGTCCGCGTCGTCGACGCCCTCCAGGTGCGCCATCGCTTCGTCATCGCGACGCAACCGCGCCGCGGCGAGTCCGGCGTTGAACGATAGCACGCCGTCGCCGGGCGCATGCACGAGACCGTCACGCGCGACGGTCAGCGCCGCTTCGAGTTGGCCGTCTTCGAGCAGGCGATGCGAGCGGCGCGCGAAATCGGCGGCGTCGGCGAGCGGAGCCTGGAGTTCCATGAGCCGCAGTCGGGTTCGTTTCGCCTCGTCACCGCACGCAGCATAGATTGCGTCGAGCAGACGCAGCACGTGGCCGTTGCCCGGTTCGAGCTCGAGCGCGCGCAAGGCGTATGGTTCGGGATCACCGAGTCGTTCTTCGCGCGTGGTCTGCGCGGCGGAGTGCAGCAACGTTGCATAGACGTGATCGGAGACGGCGTCACGCCGCTGCTCGACGCGTTCGAACGCTTCAGCGAAGCGGCGGCGCCGCATCAAGTAGTTCACGTACTCGACGAAGCCGGACTGACCGTCGCGCTCGGCGGCCTCGCGGAACAGGCACTCGGCGTCGTAGTAGCGGCCCACGTGCTCGTAAGCCGCGGCCATGAGGCCGCGCAGCAACGCTGATTCCGGCTTGCTTTTCAGGGCGCGCTC
>Ga0182024_10009973_pt1 | contig 19485 bp, 19 predicted proteins | sample P32metaG_FD_120480 | JGI IMG/M metagenome (GOLD analysis project Ga0182024, IMG submission 120480) | Permafrost microbial communities from Stordalen Mire, Sweden - P3-2 metaG (Illumina Assembly) | ecosystem: Environmental > Terrestrial > Soil > Wetlands > Permafrost | place: Sweden: Stordalen... | reverse complement strand
CCGTTTCCCAACTCCAATGCCGAGCACTAACGGAACGCGAATTCTCGGTAACCGCCTTTGGCGACCTCATCGGTCGTCCGCCGAAAATATGCGCCGTTGCCATTGTAGCCCAGAACCCGGCGCACCGTCCGGCCCTCGACGTTGCGATTAACGCCGTTCTGCCAGGAATCGACCTTGAACGACAGCAATGCTTCGCCCGCCTTGATCACGACCTGCGTCCACTCGTCCACTTTTTCTGGCCGGGTCTCTACACGCGTGAGGTTGTGCTGTTGCATGAACCGCAGCATGCCCGTCTGGAATTCAACACTGTGCGAGACGGCCTGCGGAATATTGCCGCGTGCGGTGTGCGGGCCGAGCACCATCAGCATGTTGGGGAAGCCTTCCGCGACCATGCCGAGATAGGTGCGCGGGGTTTCGGCCCAGGCGTCCTTGAGGCGGAGGCCGTTCTCGCCGCGGATATCGATACGGTCAAAGGCACCGGTAACGCCATCGAAGCCCGTGGCATAGACCAGAATGTCGAATTCGTGTTCCTGCCTCGCGGTTTTGATACCTCGCCGTGTGATGCGCTCGATGGGCTCATCCACGAGGGTATCGATCAGCGTGACGTTGTCCCGGTTGTATGCTTCGAAATAGCCGCTTTCCAGGGGCACCCGGCGCGTACCGAAGCCGTGATCTTTGGGGATCAGCTTGTCCGCTACTTTGGGATCCTTCACGCGCTGGCGAATTTTTTTGGCGATGTAGGCGGTGATTGCTGCGTTAGCCTCCTCGTTGGTCAGGATGTCGCGGAAGTTGCCCATCCAGATGCCAAAGCCAGGCTCGCCGTAAAGCTTCTCCCAGAACGCCTCGCGCTCCTCGGGCGATACATCGAGGGTCTTGCGCGGGTCAGCCTGATGAATGAACCAGCTCGGCGTCGTCGCGCAGTGCGCGTAGATTTCCTCGTAACGGGATTTGATTTCCTCCATCTCCTCCTTGTTTATCTTTGAATTGTGCAAGGGTGCCGCCCAGTTGGGGCGGCGTTGAAAAACAGTAAGGTGCCCCGCCTGTTTGGCGATCTCCGGGATCGCCTGAATGGCGGTCGCGCCGGTGCCGATGATGCCGACGCGCTTGCCGGTGAAGTCCACCGGCGTGTGCGGCCACCGCGCGGGGTGATAGGCAGGGCCCTTGAAACTATCCCGGCCCGGAATGGCCGGCAGCGTGTAGGCCGAGAGGATGCCAATGGCGGTGAACAGAAACCGCGAAATTGCCCGCTCACCGCTTTCCAGCATCACGTTCCACTGGTTCGCCGCCTCATCCCAATGCGCCGCCGCGACCGTGCTGCGGAACTGTATGTCCCGCCGCAGGTCGAACTTGTCGGCGACGTAATTCAGGTATTCCAGCGTGTCGGGCTGAGGGGAGAAGTGCTCCTTCCAGTCCCATTCCCGCATCAGCTCCTTGGAAAAGGAGTAGCCATAAGTCCAGCTTTCGGAATCGAAGCGCGCGCCCGGATAGCGGTTCCAGTACCAAGTGCCGCCGACACCGGTGCCAGCCTCGAAGACCCGCGCGATCATGCCCAGTTCGCGCAAGCGGTAGAGCATGTACATGCCGGAAATCCCGGCGCCGATGACGATAGCATCGTAGACCGCAAGCTGGCCTTGGTTCGGGCGCTCCGCCAAGGCGTATGTGTCCGGCATGACGTGTTTCCTTCGTTGCGAGGCGCAGCCAAGTTCGCGGCGAGCCCGTCACCGAGCAAACTACCGCTTCAATGATCATCGGCAAGGGTAGCTCAGCCATGATTCGACAAGACAAGCAAATGCCGAATACGACATTGGCGTGCTCCATACCGTGACCGACCGGCGATTGCCCGGGGGGCAGGTCGATGCGAGTGGCTGGTTTCGCCGTCCCGACCGCCGGGCGGCGCAGCCCCGAATGACGCATACGGCTCGGATTGAGCGAACGGTTCCGGCGCTACCCCGCCGTTGCCGTGCGTAACCGCCAAGGACCGATAAACACCCCAAAGCCGAAATTCAACCTTGGACGCGACCCGGCTGTCGCAACCCTTGACAATGTTCTTGTTATGTTCTGGAAATGAGGGTGTCGTGAACCGGCGTCCGAAGCTCTCTTGGCTGATCTCGCATTGATAAAACAGCGAAAACAGCGAACACTCTTGCGCCTGCTCGCGGCGCTTTATCGTGCGCTCGAAGCTGGATTAGGTATTTGGTCAGCAGGACGAACCGTTAGGGAGCGGTCGCGCGTCTACAACACCAGCGCCTCGCCGCCGCGCAGCACCGCCTCCGCCGCTTGCGAGAAGCGGCCGTCGGCCTCGTGCAGCACCAACCCGACGGCAAGCCGCGCCGGCGCCGCCACTTGCTTGCGGGCGCGCACCAGGATGCGGCTCGCTGGACGCCCCTGCCCCGGCCACAGCGGAAACACCACGACCTCCCCGGCGCGACCGGCGATCTGGCCGAGGATCGCGTCGATCCGATCGGCGCGGTGGATGAAGGTCACGGTGCCCTTGGGCTTCGCCATCGACAGCGCGAATCGTACCCAGTCGCCAAGCTCGGCATCGCCTTCGATCGTCGCCTCGGCGCGCGCCGGGTTGGGCGTCTCGTTGGCGCGGGCGCGTTCGAGATAGGGTGGGTTGGCGATCACATGATCGAACGCGCCGGCGCTGATCCGCGGCGGCGGCTGGAGCAGATCGCCGACCATGACCGAGGCGCGGCTCGCCATGCCGTTGAGGATCACGTTGTCGCCGGCGATGCGCACCAGATCGCGCTGGCGCTCGATGCCGACGACGCGGCATTGCGGCTCGCGCGCCGCGACGCAGAGCATCGCCGCGCCGGTACCGCAGCCGATGTCGAGCACCAGATGGCCCGGCTCGGCCGGCACCGAAGCCGCAAGGAACACCGGGTCGATCGAGACGCGCGCGCCGTCGACGGGCTGGCGCAGGCGCACGCGGCCGCCGAGCAGGCTGTCCTCGCTGAGCGGCATGCCGCCGTCCTCGGGCATCGTCATCGGGCGGTATCCGCGTCGGCGATCAGGCTTTGCGCGCGGCTAAGATCGCGTTCGTCAACCATCAGACGCCGCGGGATCGCGCCGATGCTGCCCTCGACGAGGCTCGTATGCTGGTCGAGCACCAGACAGCCGATCCCGGCATCCGCCAGGAGCGCCTGGACCCAGGACAGCCTGACAAGGTCGTTGGTGCGCAGCAACTCCTTCATCGGCGATCCGGTCAGCTTTCGGCGATCGTGCCCCTCGCGGCCCCGGCTCTTGACCGGGCACCCCTTCACTCTATGCTCGCTCGCGTTCGGGCGCGTCAAGTTCGTCCGCCCCGGGAGTAATCGTGGCCCCTCCGCAGCCGAGTGTCGATCGCGCGATCGATCGCGCCCCTGGGCGACCCGCCCCGTCGCTCGACCCGCTGTTCCGGCTGATGTCCGCCGATCTGGGGCGGGTCAATACGCTGATCGTCTCGCGCATGCACCGCCCGGTGGCGCTGATCCCGCGGCTCGCCGGGCATATCGTCTCGGCGGGCGGCAAGCGGTTGCGGCCGCTGTTGACGCTCGCTTGCGCGCGGCTCTGCGGCTATCGCGGTGAGCGGCATGTCGCGATCGCCGCTGTCGTCGAATTCATCCACACCGCGACGCTGCTGCACGACGACGTCGTCGACGCCAGCGATCTGCGTCGCGGCCGCGACACCGCGAACGCGGTATGGGGCAACAAGCCGGCGATCCTCGTCGGCGATTTCCTGTTCGCCCGCGCCTTTCAGCTGATGGTCGAGGACGGCTCGCTCCAGGTGCTCGACATCCTGTCGCGCGCCGCCTCGGTGATCGCCGAGGGCGAAGTGCATCAGCTGATGACCGCGAACGACACCGCAACCTCGGAAGAATCTTACCTGGCGGTGATCGAGGCGAAAACAGCCGCGCTCTTCGCGGCGGCGAGCCGTGTCGGCGCGGTGCTCGCCGAGCGCCCGGTCGACGACGAGATGGCGCTCGAACGCTTCGGGCATAATCTTGGCGTCGCCTATCAGCTGATCGACGACATGCTCGATTTTTCGGCGCGCGAGGCCGAGCTCGGCAAGTCGGTCGGTGATGATTTCCGCGACGGCAAGATCACCCTGCCGATCGTCATCGCCTTTGCCCGCGGCGACGCCGAGGAGCGCGCTTTCTGGCGCCGAACGCTCGAGGCCGGCGAGCAGGCGCCGGGCGACCTGGAGCGCGCCGTACGCATCCTCGAGCGCCGCGGCGCGCTGGCCGAAACGCTGGCGCGGGCGCGCGCCTATGCCGGCGCGGCGATCGACGCGCTCGACCGTTTTCCGGATAACCCGCTGCGCCGGGCGCTCGTGGAAGCAGCCGCTTTCGCGACCGAACGCGGCTTCTGATTGCGGAAATCCGCTATTGGCGCTATAGACCCCGCCCGGTCGGCGGAGTGTAGCTCAGCCTGGTAGAGCACTGCTTTCGGGAGGCAGGGGCCGGAGGTTCAAATCCTCTCACTCCGACCATTCCTCAGGGGCGTCAGCGGATAGCTGACGCCTTTTCCTTGGCGGTTACTCGAAGACGCGCACCTCGTCGCGCAGATCGCCCCAAATCCGCGCATAGAGATCGCGAAACTCGGTCGCGGTCGCCAGCTCCGCCGGCGGCGGGCGGGGACGCGGCAGATCGATCGGGATCACCGATTTGACCCGCCCGGGCCGGTTGGTGAACACCACGACGACATCCGACAGGAAGATCGCCTCGTGCAGATCGTGGGTCACGAACAGCACGGTCTTGCGGGTGCTTTCCCACACGCTCAGGAACAGCTCCTGCAACAAGAGCCGGGTCTGGCTGTCGAGCGCGCCGAACGGCTCGTCCATCAGCAGGACGTCGGGGTCGATCGCGAAGGTGCGCGCCACCGCGACGCGCTGGCGCATCCCCTGCGACAGCTCGTGGCGGTAATGGCCCTCGAACTTGTCGAGCCCGACCCGGCGCAGCCAGTCGCGGGCGATCTCGCGTCGATTGGCGACGCCGCGCACTTCGAGCCCGAATTCGACGTTCCGCAGCGCGGTGCGCCACGGCATCATGCCGTCACGCGCGAACATATAGCCGACATCGTGACGGATGCCCGAGACCCGCTGGCCACCGATCTCGGCATGGCCCGAGCTCGGGGTCAGCAGCCCCGATACGGCGTTGAGGATCGTCGACTTGCCGCAGCCCGACGGGCCGACGACCGTCAGGATCGAGCCCTCCTCGACCGCCAGCGAGATGTTCTGCGTCGCCACGACCGGCTCGCGATCGCGTGGACGGAAGGTAATACCGGCATTGACGAGACGGATTTTTGGCTCAGCCATGATCGCTAGGCGCTGCTGACCGAGGGTTTCCAGCGCAGCAACCGGCCTTCGATCTTGCGCATCGCGGTGCTGAACGCCCAGGCGATGGCGGCGAGCACGACGAGCGCGGCGAACACGCCCGCGGTATCGAAATTGCCCGCGCTGCTCGCGATCAAATAGCCGAGGCCCTGGTTGGACGCGAGGATCTCGGCGACGATGACGCCGAGCAGCGAATAGGTGAGCGCGATGCTGAGCGCCGCGAATATCCACGGCAGCGCCGAGGGCAGCGTGACCTTCCACAGGAGGTCGCGCTTCGAGGCGCCCATCAGCTGCGCGATCGTCATGATGTCGTTGTCGACATTCTTCGCGCCGCCCAGCGTGTTCACCAGCAAGATGAAGTAAACGAGGGTGAACGCGGTCACCACCTTGGCGGTGATGCCGACCCCGAACCACAGGATGATGAGCGGCGCCAGCGCGATGCGCGGCAGGCTGTTGAGCGCGACGATGATCGGCGCCATCACCTCGTCCCAGAACGGCGAGCGGGCGAGCAGCAGGCCGCTGAGCACGCCCAGCACCGACGACACGACAAAGGCGATCAGCGCCTCGGACACCGTCATCCATGTGTCGGCCAGCAGCTCGCCGCTGGCCAGGAGGCGCCACATCTCGACCGCGACGAGATAAGGGCTGCTGATCCAGAACGGGTCGACCAGCCCGACCGACACCGCGATTTGCCAGGCGAGCAGGATGCCGCAGCACAAAGCCGTGCGGGCGATGACGACACGGCGGCGAAACGGATCGGCGCCGGCGGCGCCTGTCTCGGCGGCGATTTCAGCGAGCGCGGGACCCGGCGCCGAGGAATTGGCCTCGCTCATTTGCCGTCCGGTACGGCGAAGTCGGCGGGCATGAAATCCGCCGCGACAACCTTGTCGTAGGGTATTGGCGCGCTCAGTATCCCGGCGCCCTGCAGATAGGTTTCGACATTCTCGATCTGCTTCGTCGTCGCGATCGGCCGGAAGATCGCGCGGTATTTGACGATGAAGGCGCGCAGCAGCGCCGGATCGAACCCGCGCATATTGTCAACGGCGACCTGGACGACCTCATCGGTATGCGCTGGGTCGTTGATCATCGTCTCCGCGTCGACCACGGCGGCGACGACCGCATGCGCGCGGTCCGGGTATTTCTTGAGATAGGCGGCGGTCGTCCACACCCCGTTGTAAGCGTAGTCGTGAAACACCTCCGGCCCCTCGCCGCCCTGGATGTCGAGCACCATCTTCGCGATCTTCAATCCGTCCACCGCTTCGGATTGGGCCGGCTCGGTCGCCAGCGCCCCGTCGATCAGCCCGTTCTTGAGCCCCGCGACCTGAGGCCCCTGGGCCCCGACTGGCACGATCTGCACGCTGGAAGGGTCGATGCCGACCTGCTTCAGCAGATAGCGCAGGGTCGTATCGGTGGCCGCCCCGATCGTGGTGATGCCGAGCTTCAATCCCTTCATGTCCTTCAGCATCTCGGGATAGGGCTTGCCGGCGTTCGGGGTCGGCACGTCGTTGCGCACGATGAGCCCATAGGGCGGCAGCGTCTGGTTGACGACCAGCAGCCGGACGTCCTGGCCCTTGCCGATAATCGTGACGCCGTGCTCGACCGCGAAGGCGCCAAAATCGGCGGAGCCGCCGACCATGATATTGGTGACCTGGATGCCGGTGCCGTAGATCAGCTCGGCCTCGATGCCGTGCTTCTCGAATAGCTTATAGGCCTGCGCCACATAAAGCGGCAGGTTCACGAAGGCGCCCTGAAACGCCGAGATCTTGACCGTATCGAGCGCCTGGGACGGCGCCGCCCAGATCGTGCCGACAAGCAACAGCGCCACCGCGCAGGCATACCGCATCCTCGGCATCGACGGTCTTTTCAGCGGCATGTTTCCTCCCGCGCGAATAGCAGCGATGGCTCCGGCGAGCGCTAGGGCAGCGACCCGCGCGCGTATCAAATTCTGTGCGAACGAACCCACATCCGTCAGCGCGCGACGGAAGAAGAAGCCTTAGCGGCCGGCGCGCACGAGGCGGCCGGGACGAGCGCCGGTGTCCTCACCGTTCTCGAACACCGAGGTGCCGGCAACGAGGGTCGCGCGATAGCCGTCGACCCGCTGCACCAGCCGCCTTCCGCCGGCCGGCAAGTCGTGCACGATCTCCGGCTGATGCAGCCGCAGCCGATCGAAATCGATCACGTTGACGTCGGCGCGCAGTCCCGGCTTGAGCCGACCGCGATCCTTGAAGCCAAAGAAATCGGCGGTCTCGCTGGTCTGCATCTTGACCAGACGCGGCAACGGTAGGCCGGGGCCGCGTTGGCGATCGCGCGCCCAATGGGTCAGCATATAGCTCGGCAATCCGGCATCGACGATCTGGCCGCAATGCGCACCGCCGTCGCCCAGGCCGAGCAGCGTGCCGGGATCGACCAGCAGCTCGCGGATCTGCTGGTGGTCGCCGTGGACATAGCCGACGACCGGGAAGAACAGGAAATGGTCGGCGGCCTCGGTCAGATAGTCATAGGCCACTTCCTGTGGGCTGTGGTTGCCGCGCGCGGCGATCGCCGCGATGCTCTTTTCCGGCGGCGGCTCGTAATCGGGCGTGGCGCCCGCCATCACGAACATGCGGTCCCACCGCGTCGCGACAAAGCGGAGGAACTGCCCTTGCCGTGTCAGTTCGGCCTCGGATGGGGGCTCGGCGAGGATGGCGGCACGCACTTCGGGGGCACGCAACCGCGCCCAGCGCTCGGCGGCCGGTAAATTGTCGAGTGCGCGATAGGCGGGTCGGAAGGCGAACGGGTTCATCGAGGTGTTGTGGCCGAGGATCACGCCGACCGGTCGGCCGGCGACCTGCGCGGTGATGCTCGCGCCCTGGGCTCGCGCCGCGTGAACGCCCCGCATCAGCCGCTTCCAGCGCTCGGGATCGGTTGGCCGGTCGGTCAGGAGAAACCACACCGGGCGGCCGGTTTCCTTCGACAGCCGCGTCATCCACGCAAGCTCGCGCGTCTCGTCCATGAAGTCGCTGTTCATGCCGAAAGCGCCGGCGCCGACCGCGCCGAGGGCACGGCCGATGCCCATCAGCTCCGCCTCCTCGGCCATGTGGCCGGGGACGAGCTCGCCGGTCTTGGTTTTGTGCGAATAGGTGCGGGAGGTGGTGAAGCCAAACGCGCCGGCGCGCAATCCGGCTTCGACGTGCCGCCGCATCTCCTCGATGTCGTCGGGGGTAGCCGCCTCGCGATTGATCCCGCGTTCGCCCATGACATAGACGCGCAGCGGGTGGTGCGGGATCTGCGCGGCGACATCGATCGTCCGCTTCATCCGGTCGAGCGCGTCGAGAAACTCCGGAAAGCTCTCCCAGTCCCAGCGCAACCCTTCATGCAGCGCGGTGCCGGGGATGTCCTCGACCGCTTCCATCAGGTCGATCAGCCCGCTGCGATGCTCCCGGCGCACCGGCGCGAAGCCGACGCCGCAATTGCCGAAGAGGATCGTCGTCACGCCGTGCCACGACGACGGCGCCAGCACCGGGTCCCAGGTCGCCTGGCCGTCATAATGGGTGTGGACATCGACCCAGCCGGGCGTGACGAGCAGGCCGGCGGCGTCGATCTCGCGCTTGCCCGGCCCCGCCTTGCCGCCGACCGCGGCGATCTTGCCGCCGTCGATCGCGACGTCGCCGGCGAATTCCGCCGCGCCAGTGCCGTCGAGTATCGTGCCGCCGCGAATGACGATGTCGTGCATGGTTTAGCCTCGGATCGCGCGCTCTTGGTTCGGACAGCATGCGCCCCCGACCGCGGCTCGGCAATCGGGGGCGCTACGCTTATGCGCGGGGGTCGGCATGACCCCGGCGCAGACCAAATGCGGAAAGCGGTCCGGCCTACTCCCAGAACGCCATTACCACCTTGTTGTCGGCGTCGAGGATCAGGTTGATCCGGTTCGGATTATGGACCTCCCCCTTGACGCCATGCGTCGGCGCGATCGCGCGATAGTCCGGCGGCAGATCCCCAGCGAAAACAATGCCGGGCCCGGCTTGGCCCTGACCCTTGTCGACAAATTTCTTGCCGACGCAATCCTTGCAGTCGGCGGCCTTGATCTGGGCTTGCGCGTTGCCGTTCATCTGCTTGAGTTCGAGCGCGTTGCCGTAGGCGCGCACACGCACGCCCTTGAAGGTGTGGCCTGCTTCGAGTGTGAAATCGGCCGAGACTGGGAAAAAGCCTTCGGCCTTTTGTGACTGCTCGGGGCTCGTCGCGATGAATTGCAGGTCGAGGACGTCGTCGGCCGGTTTGCCGTAGAAGAACGGCACCAGCTCGGGACCGGTCCATCCCGCCGAGCTGGCCAGGCCGGTGACGCGGATGACATCGACCTTCGGGTCCAGCGTCGCGTGCATGACCTCGATCCCGGTCACGTAGAGCACGGGCACCTCGAGCGGCCGCGTCGCGCCGGCCGGGCCGGCGGCATTCGCGTCGCCGCCGGTCTGCTGGTATCCCGGCGATCCGCTGCCCTGGTCTGCCGGCGCCGCCGCCTGTTGCGCGGAAGCACCGCCGGAAAGACCCATCACCAAGACCGCAGCCGCGCCAACTGCGCCGAGTTTTGAATACATCATTGTCATCCCCATTCTCCGAAGTGAATGCGATCTTCCGCGGCCGGCTCGTGACCGACCGCCCTACAAAACTGGCGAAGCACTCCCGGACGGTAGCGCCGCCTCCCTGCCTTCGACAAAACCCGGTATCCGCTCGAGCCGATCGAGAACCAGATCGGTCGCGCGCATCTTGGTCATTCGGCAATAAGTGGTCTCGGCTGTCGCGAAGCTGCCGTTCTCGAACAGCTTGTTGACCGGCTCACCGCCGCCGCACACGCTGAAATACTCGCAGCTCTCGCGGCATAGCGCGATGCCGGCATCGATATCATCCCGCATCCGCTTGAGGAGCGGCCGCTCCGCCAGCTGGACAAGCCGGTCGCGGTTGATGTTGCCGAGGACAAAATCGTCGTAAAGCGGGCTCTTGAGCCCCAAGAGTTCCGGCGAGAAGGTCGCGATATTGCCGGTCCAGTCCATGCTGGTGATCGCGAATGGCGTCGCGAGCTGATTGAAGAACGTGGCATCGCGCGGGCGAATGACATTGCGCTGCGCGTCGTCGATCTCGCGGATGAACTGGATCCTTCCGGGATGGGCTGCGGAAAGCCGCCAGAACTCGCTCAGGAAGCGGTAATACGCATCCTCGATCCCCGCCTCGGCGAAGCTCGCGGAGCGATGGTCGCCCTCGCTCTCCTCGACATTGAAGCAAACGTGCTCGATGCCCTCGGCGAGATAGAAATCGAACATCTCCCGTGGCGCCGCGAGGCTTTCGGGGGTCAGCACCGAGATCACATGGAACGGCACCCCGTGCTGCCGCAGGTGCCTTACGCCGGCGACCGCTTTGCCGAACGTGCCGCGCCCGGTACGCGTGACGCGATTGCGGTCGTGCAGCCGCTGCGGCCCATCGATGCTAACGCCGATATTAATAGCCGCTTCGGCGACGAAATCGCACCAAGCATCGTCGATCAACGTGCCGTTGGTCTGAAACGAGTGCCTGACCGCCAACCCCGTCGGCTTCAGCCCGTCGATCAGCGCGAAGGCGCGCCGGTAAAACGCGATCGGCAGCACCATCGGCTCGCCAGCGTGCCAGACGACGCTCAACCCTTCTTGTGCCCAACCCGAGGCGAAGACCTGGCTGAAAAGGTTCCGAAGGGTTTCCTCCGCGACCACCGATTTATTGGAGCGGTCGGGAAGATAGCAATACCGGCAATCGATATTGCAGAACGGGGTCGGCTGGACGACCAGCAATTGTATCTGGGGCATGGTTTGCGCCACAGAGTCGCTCGTCATCCGCCTCCCTGAGCCGATGCCTACCAGTTGCGGAACCAATTGCCCCAATTGTTCCAGTTGTGCCAATTGTTCCAGTTCGGCCAGCCCCAACCGCCGCCGCCGCGCCAGCCCCAATTGCCCCAGGCCAGGCGGCCTTCGGCCTTGGCGGCATCGGCCCTCGTCTGGTCGAGCGCGGTAACGGCATCGCGAACGGCGGCGAGCCGTTCGGAGACCTTTTCCTTCTCGGTAACCGAGGGTTGCGCGCCAGTCGGCGGCTCGCTCGCCGCGGCGGGAGACGCCGCGCCCAGCGCCAACGACACACCCACGGCTCCGGCGGGCGCCAATCGGGTCAGAATGGTTTGGTATTTCAGCCGCAGCGACAATGTTTCCTCCTTGGTGGATCGGCAATCCGGGGTCGCGCCCGGGACTGATGGCTAAGGAGCGAGCCCGGCGGGTCGCCGGGCAGGAAATGATACGTCACGTGCGAGACAACGGTTCCCGACGCTCCTATAGCCCGCCCGCGCATCTGCGTCAATTTGGCCCCGGACCCGGCGTCGACTAAACTGGCTCGCCCTTGCCCCCAGGTTTCTCGACCCACGGTGGACTGAGCGTCGCGATCCGCGCGTAGATCGGACAGCTCGCTTCATGTGCGCCGCCGAGATAGCCGAGGCTCATCAGGAACTCGTTGACGATCTCGCCGCCGGTGAAGCGAAAATTCTTTTTGAACAATTTGACCCACTCCTCGCGCGAGCGGGGGTGATGCGCGTCGAGCCACGCGGCGAACGATCCGTGATCGCGGCGCAGCTCCTGGACGCGCCTTGCATTGTCGATCACCGCGGCGATCTTCAGCCGGTTGCGGACGATCCCGGCATCCGCCATCAACCGCTCGACATCGCCGGGGCCGAACGCGGCGACGCGGTCGACATCGAACCCGGCAAAGGCGGCGCGAAACGCGTCGCGCTTTCTGAGGATCGTCGCCCAGGATAGCCCCGCCTGGTTGATTTCGAGCGCCAGCCGCTCGAACAGCACCGCCTCGTCGCCCGACGGAAACCCGTATTCCTCGTCATGATAGGGCCCATGCAGCGGATTGCCGGGCGCGGCGAGACAATAGGTGGCGCTCACCTCATCCTCCGCGAAAGCTGATCCACGGCTCGATGACCAAAATATAGATGCCGACCCAAACCACCGCCGCGATCGCCGAGGTCAGCGCTACCTTCCGCCCCATATAAGGCTGCTTCGGCGCGCCAAAGCCATAGCCGGTATCGCCGGGCTCGGTCGGCTTGACCCAGAGCGGCAGGATCGCAAACAGCACCACCCACCAGGTCAGGATATAGACGACGATCCCGGTAACCCAGCCCATGATCTAACCGTTATTGCGAGGAGCGCGGAGCGTGGCGCGGCAATCTCGATCGGGCGTACTCGGCATGAGATTGCTTCGCTGCGCTCGCAATGATAGCCGGGAGCCCATCAAACCTCTTCGAGCTCGATCAGCGTGCCGCAAAAATCCTTCGGGTGGAGGAACAGCACCGGCTTGCCGTGCGCCCCGATTTTCGGCTCGCCGTCGCCGAGCACGCGCGCGCCCGCCGCGCGCAAGCGGTCGCGCGCTTCCCTTATATCAGCGACCTCATAACAGACATGATGCATCCCGCCCTCTGGATTGCGTGCGAGAAAACCGCGCACCGGCGACTCCGCGCCGAGCGGTTCGAGCAATTCGATCCGCGTGTTGCCGAGCTCGACAAAGACCGCGGTGACGCCGTGCTCCGGCAATGCGTGCGGCGGCAGCACGCGGGCGCCGAGCGTATCGCGGTAGAGCGCCGTCGCCACGGCGAGGTCGGGCACGATGATCGCGACATGGTTCAATTTTCCGATCATCGCTCCTTCGATCCCGTAGGCTCACAGTCGGACGAGCTGCACCTCGATCAGCGCCCGCTTGCCGATCCGCTCATTGACCGACTTGCGCAACGCGCGGTTCGCCGCGTCGCGCACGGCGGCATCGTCGCGTCGCATGGCTTTCGGCAGCGATTCGACCGCGGTGATCGCGGCGTCGCGCAGCTTGGCCGAGATCTCGGCCGTCTCATGTCCCTCGACAAGCCCGATCAGGGTGATCTGCGGCGGTGCGGCGAGCCCGCCGGCATGATCAAAAACCACGCTCGCCACGACGGCACCTTGGTTGCCCACCCGCTTGCGTTGCTGAAAGACCGTGCCGTTGAGCGGTAGGAGCCGCCTCCCGTCGCTGGCGAGGCGGCCGGACGGGACCTGCCCCGCGATCGTCGCGCCCTGCGCGTCGAGCCGCACGACATCGCCGTTCTCGATGATCAGCGCGTCGCTGACCTGGCATTCCATCGCCAGATCGGCATGGGCCGCCAGGTGCCGCGCCTCGCCGTGCACCGGGATCGCGACGTGCGGCCTGACCATCTGGTACATGCGCACCAGCTCGGCGCGCGCCGGATGGCCCGACACGTGGACGAAATGATCTTCCTCGGTGATGATCTCGATGCCGAGTCCCACCAGCGCGTTGTGCAGGCGCGCGATCGGCTTCTCATTGCCGGGGATAATCTTCGACGAGAAGATCACGACGTCGTCCTCGTCCAGCACGATATGCGGATGGTCCTCGCGGGCGATGCGCGACAGCGCGGCGCGCGGCTCGCCCTGGCTGCCGGTGCAGATCAACAGGATTCTGTCGGCAGGGACATAGCCGGCCTCCTCTTCGGTCAAGAAGCGCGGCAGATCGGTGAGATAGCCGTTTTCGCGCGCCGCCTTGTCCATCCGCCACAGCGAGCGGCCGATCAGCGCCACGTCGCGGCCATGCGCCTGCGCGGCCTGGGCGATCGTATGCAGCCGAGCGACATTCGAGGCAAAGCAGGCGACCGCCACCCTTCCCTGGTAACGGCCGATAAGCTCGGTCAGCGACTCGCGCAGCGCGCCTTCCGAACCCGAGACGCCGTCCTTTAGCGCGTTGGTCGAGTCGCCGATCATCGCGATGACACCCTCGTCGCCGATGCGGATCAGCGCCGCTTCATCGGTGACGTCGCCGATGAGCGGGTCGGGGTCGAGCTTCCAATCGCCGGTGTGCAGCACGGTGCCCACCGGGGTGCGGATCGCGACCGCGTTCGGCTCCGGGATCGAATGAGTCAGCGTTACGAGCTCGAGCTCGAACGGGCCGATCGTAAACCGGCCCGACATCGGCACCACCGTGATCTTCGCCTTACCGGCAAGCCCAACTTCCTCCAGCTTGGCCCGTAGCAGCGAGGCAGTGAAGGGCGTGGCCCAGATCGGGCATTGCAGCTGCGACCACAGATAAGGGATCGCGCCGATATGGTCTTCGTGTGCATGGGTGGCGACGATGCCGAGCAGCTTGTCCCTGCGCTCGACGATAAAAGCCGGGTCGGGCATCACCACCTCTACCCCCGGCTGCGAATCATCGCCGAAGGTGACGCCGCAATCGAGCATCAGCCACTGGTCGCGATAGGCGTAGAGGTTGAGGTTCATCCCGATCTCGCCGCTGCCACCGAGCGGAACGAAATAAAGCCCCTTCTCGTCGCGCTCGAACGCGCGGTCCAGCGAGGAAGCGACCCCTTGGGATGCCCCCTGGGGCCCCTGGGTCTTCATCGGTTGCGGTTGCGTCGGTAGATCAGGCGAAGCCCCCACAACGTCAGATCGGGATCGACTTTTTCGATCGCCTTGGTGGCGCCAGCGAAGAGCGGCGCGAGACCACCGGTCGCGACCGTCCCCATTTTCTCGCCGCGCTCCTCGCGGATGCGTTGGACCAGCCCCTCGATCATCCCGACATAGCCCCAGAACACACCCGACTCCATCGCCGAGATCGTGTTGCGTCCGACCACGGCGGGCGGCTTGCGGATCGCGATATGCGGCAATTGCGCGGCCGCCATCTCGAGCGCCTGCAGCGACAGGTTCGGGCCCGGCGCGATGATCCCACCGCAATAGCTGCCGGTTTTATCGACGATGTCGAAATTGGTCGCGGTGCCGAAATCGATGACCATCAGCGGCGCCTGGTAGCGGTCCTGCGCGGCGACCGCGTTGGCGACCCGGTCCGCGCCGACATTCTGCGCCGGCATGTCGACATCGATGCCGATCCCCGGCTGGCACTCGGCGCTGCCGACGACCAACGGCTCGTTGTTGAGGTAGCGGCGGCACAGCTGCAGCAGGTTGAAGCTTGCCTCGGGCACGACATTGGCGATGATCGTCGCGTCGATATCGCCAGGCTTGAGCCCGTCCAGCGCTAGGAGCTGGGTCAGCCACACCGCATATTCGTCCGCGGTGCGCCGCGCGTTGGTCGACACCCGCCACGACGCACGCAGCGTGTCGCCCTCATAGACCGCGAAGACCGCGTTGGTGTTGCCGGAATCGATCGCGAGCAGCATTACGCGGCCACCGGAAAGACTTCGCCGGCGGCGACGCGTCGGCTGCCGCCCGGCACGCCGAGCAGCAAGGCTCCGTCGTCGTCGAGATCGAGGAAGCGGCCGTCGAGCGTGTCGCGTTCGAGGCGCACCTGGATATTCTGGCCGAGACCGCCCGCCCGCGAGAGCCAGGCTTCGCGAATCGGGGCGAAGCCCGCCTCCCGCCAGCGCGCGAGCCAACCCGCGAAATGGCAGATAAAGGCGGCGAGCATACCCGCCGGCGCGATTCCCGACGCGCCTTCCTCGGCCAATGACGTTGCGGGATAGGGCGTGTCGCGCGGCGACGAGGCGAGATTGACCCCTACCCCCAGCACGACGAAATCGGGCCTGTCGCCGGCGACCATCTCGGTCTCCAACAGGATGCCGGACACCTTCTTGCCGTTCGCCAGCAGATCGTTCGGCCATTTGCAGCTCAGACCGACGCTCGGTGCGAGCTCGCCGATCGCGCCGGCGACGCCGAGCGCCGCGGCAAAGCCGAGCTGGGCGGCGGTCGCGGCGCGGCAATCCGGCCGCAGCAGCGTCGAGGAATAAAGGTTACCGGGCGGCGATACCCATGTCCGACCGCGGCGGCCGCGCCCTGCGGTCTGCCGCTCGGCGCGGATGACCAGCCCTTCGGCCGCGCCCTCGCGGGCGAGGCGTTTCAGCTCGTCATTGGTGCTGCCGATCGTCTCGTAGGCGATGACCCGGAACGCGGGCGGCAGCGCCTCCTGCGTCATTTGAGGAACAGCGAAGCTGCCGCCGCCTCGGCGCCGCCGACGACCGGGTCGGGCAGCAGGAAGAAGAACATCGTCACGATCGCCGTGACCAGCAGCACCGCCTTCAGCTCGATCGCGATCGGGCGATCGAAAGCGCCGGCCGGCTCGTCGAAATACATCACCTTGACGATGCGCAGGTAATAGAACGCGCCCACCACGCTGGCGACGACGCCGATGACCGCGAGCCCGTTCAGATGCGCATCGATCGCGGCGAGGAAGATATAGAGCTTCGAGAAAAACCCCGCGGTCGGCGGGATGCCCGCCATCGCGAACATGAAGATCGCCAGCGCTAGAGCCAACCCCGGCTGCGTGCGCGACAGCCCGGCGAGGTCGTTGATGCTCTCGAGCATCTTGCCCTGCTGCCGCATGCATAGGATGACCGCGAACGTCCCGACATTCATGAACAGATAGATCGCCATATAGACGAGAACACCGCGAATGCCCGCCGGGCTCGCCGCCGCGAGGCCGATCAGCGCATAGCCGATATGGCCAATCGAGCTGTAGGCCATCAGCCGCTTGATGTTGGTCTGGGCGATCGCCGCGACCGAGCCCAATATCATCGAGGCGACCGACAGGAACACGATGATCTGCCGCCACTCGGTGAGCATCGAGCCGAACGGCTCGATCAGGAAGCGCATGAACAGCGCGATCGCCGCCATCTTCGGCGCGACCGCGAAAAACGCGGTGACCGGCGTCGGCGCGCCCTCGTAGACATCCGGCGTCCACATGTGGAAGGGCACGGCCGAGACCTTGAAAGCGAGCCCGACCGCGACAAAGACGAGACCGATGATGAGGCCCGGCGACGGCGTACCCGCCCCGGTCAGCACCTGGGCCAGCGCCGCGAAGCTCGTTGTCCCGGCAAACCCGTAAACCAGCGAGGCACCGTAAAGCAGCATCCCCGACGACAGCGCGCCGAGCACGAAATATTTGAGCCCGGCCTCGGTGGAGCGCACCGAATCCCGGTCGAAGCTAGCTACGACGTAGAGCGCGAGGCTCTGCAGTTCGAGACCGAGATAGAGCGTGATCAGATCGTTGGCCGAGATCATGACCAGCATCCCGGTCGTGGCCAGCAGCACCAGCACCGGAAACTCGAACCGGGCAATCTGATGCTCTTCGTTGTAACGGATGGACATGATGATCGCCACGGCGGAGCCGATCAGCACCAGCGCCTTCATGAAGAGCGCGAAGGCGTCGGTCACGAACATGCCATAGAAGGCGACATGCCGGTCGACGCCGAGCCGCGACGCCAGCACGAGGATGCCGATCAGCACCAGCACCGCGAGCCAGGAGACGAGCCGCGTCGAGCCCTCGCCGCGGAAGACGCCGATCAGCAGCAAGAGCATCGCCGCGCAGGCGAGCGCGATCTCTGGCAAGGCCGGCAGGAAATCGGGAGCGGCGGCAACTGGCATCGCGTGCTACTCCGCGCTCGCGCGCTGGCCAGCCTCGGCGGCGCCGACCCGCTGCACGAGGTGATCGACCGAGGCGCGGATCGGACCGAGGAACGAGCTCGGATACACCCCCATCCATAACACCAGCAACAAGAGCGGCGCGAACACCGCCTTCTCGCGCGGCGACAGGTCGAGGATGTTGCGCAGATCGTCCCGGGTGATCGTGCCGAAGATCACCCGACGGTAGAGGTAGAGCATGTAGGCCGCGCCGAGGAACAACGCGGTCGCGGCGAGGAAGCATTCGAGCGTCGACACCCGGAATGTTCCCAAGAGGATCAGGAACTCGCCGACAAACCCGCTGGTGCCCGGCAGGCCAACCGCGGCGAGCGTGAACGCCATGAACACGAAGGCATAGGCCGGCATGCGGGTGACAAGCCCGCCATAGCGGTCGATGTCGCGCGTGTGCATCCGGTCGTAGACGACGCCGACGCACAGGAACAGCGCGCCCGAGACGAGCCCGTGACTCAGCATCTGGATCACCGCGCCCTGCACCGCCTCGCTCGTCGCCGCGAAGATGCCCATCGTCACGAAGCCCATATGCGCGATCGACGAATAGGCGATCAGCTTCTTCATGTCGGTCTGCGCCAGCGCCACCAGCGAGGTGTAGATCACCGCAACCGCGGAGAGCGCGAACATCATCGGCGTGAAGTAGTGGGAGGCGAGCGGAAACATCGGCAACGAAAACCGCACGAAGCCGTAGCCGCCCATCTTCAGGAGCACCCCGGCCAGGATCACCGAGCCCGCGGTCGGCGCCTCGACATGCGCGTCGGGCAGCCAGGTATGGACCGGCCACATCGGCACCTTGACCGCAAACGACGCGAAAAAGGCGAGGAACAGCCATTTCTGCAGCGCGAATGGGAAAGCGTGGTTGAGCGCCACCTCGATATCGGTGCTTCCGGTCTGGAAATAGACCGCGAGGATCGCCAGCAGCATCAAAACGGAACCGAGCAGCGTGTAGAGGAAGAACTTGAACGCCGCGTACACCCGCCGCGGCCCGCCCCACACCCCGATGATCAGGAACATCGGGATCAGCACGCCCTCAAAAAACACGTAGAAGAGGATGAAATCGAGCGCGCAGAACATGCCGACCATCAGCGTCTCGAGGACGAGGAAGGCGATCATGTATTCCTTGACCTGGGCGTGCACCGATTGCCAGCTCGCGGCGATGCACAGCACGGTCAACAAGGTCGACAGCAGCACGAAGAACAGCGAGATGCCGTCGATCCCCATGTGATAGTTGATGTCGAACCCGCCGATCTTGATCCAGCGCGCCTGCTCGACGAACTGGAACGACGCGGTCGAGGGATCGAAATCGACCCACAGCATAATCGACAGCAGAAACACGATGATTGAGGTCGACAGCGCGATGTTGCGGGCATTGCGCGCGACGATCTCCGCGTCGCCGCGCGTCGTCATGATGAACCCGGCGCCGATCAGCGGCAGGAAGGTGACGAGCGACAGCAGCGGCCAGTGGCTCATGGATTGCCCCATTGGTCGCTCACCACTCTGACTTCGTCACCCCCGCGCAGGCGGGAATGACGATTGTTTTGGGTTTGCGACCGCATCGCCATCACCGCGGGATCAGATACCAGGTGATCAGCCCGACGACGCCGATCAGCATGGCGAAGGCATAGTGATAGACGTATCCGGTCTGCAGCCGGCTCGCCTCGCGCGCCAATTCGCGGGTCGCGGCGGAGATGCCATCGGGCCCCAGCCCGTCGATGAGGGTGCCGT
>Ga0182024_10009972_pt1 | contig 19488 bp, 17 predicted proteins | sample P32metaG_FD_120480 | JGI IMG/M metagenome (GOLD analysis project Ga0182024, IMG submission 120480) | Permafrost microbial communities from Stordalen Mire, Sweden - P3-2 metaG (Illumina Assembly) | ecosystem: Environmental > Terrestrial > Soil > Wetlands > Permafrost | place: Sweden: Stordalen... | reverse complement strand
GCCGGAACGCTGGAGCCGCCGATGATCTCGTTGTACGCCGTTCTTGCGCCGGAAGCCATCGCGGTCGCGCGCGCCCTCAGGGATCCCGATGACGCGGCAGAGCTGTACCGCCGAGTCCGGCGTGGCGACCTTGGTGCAGGGAATCTTGGCCGCCTATTCGAGCGGGCCTGCTTCCAACACGTAAGTGGGCGCGGCGGTGAACCTGAGTTGCTCGAGTCCCTCACGCGCGCCAGGTCGCCGCTCCGTCGCCTAGCACTCCATCTCGCGCAGATTCCAGATTGGGTCTTAGCCGCGTCGGGAACGCCGACCGAACTGGCGACGGTCCTCGTTCGCGGCCCGCTCGCATTTCGGCCACCGCGCAGGGCGCGCAGTGCGGCCGCGTGACCACCGATGATGCCGGCGCGGCGTCCCCCGCTCCCGACGACGCACAAAGTTGGGAGCCGAGCGCTGACGACATCGACTTTGCGATGCCAGCCGATGAGCCTGCGCCCCTCGCATTGGCGCGAGAGGCAGGCGTCCAACTACCCCAGGCGATCTGCGCGCTTGATGCGCCACCGCCTGAGCCGATCACGTGGGCCGTCGACGGACTCTTCCTGGAACGCGAGATCGGGCTGCTCGCGGGCGAGGGTGGCTCCTGGAAGTCAACGATTGGACTCCACATCACGGCTGCGGCGGCCGGCGGTTATCCGGTGCTCAATCGGTTCCCGACAACGCCGCAGCCGGTTCTGTACGTCAGCGAAGAAGACGACGCCGGGGTCATTGGGCATAGGCTCGAGGCGATCGTCGTCGGGCAGAAGTGGGAGCGGGACCGCTCGCTCCGCAACGTGCACATTCTTGCCCGCGCGGGCGCTTCGTTCACAGACCCGGCATGGCGGGCGCATCTACTTGGCCAGATCTGCCGGTTGGGAGCGGGGCTCGTCTTTTTCGACCCATGGTGTGACCTGCTCGGTGGACTCGACGAGAACAGCAACACCGAGGTCAGGCCGGTGATCAAATATCTTCGGTCGCTCACGGAGGTCGGTGCGACGCCGGTTGTGTTGCATCACGTCGGCAAGGCGAGTGATGGAAAACGATCGGCCGACCGGATCCGAGGTGCCAGCGCGCTGCTTCATGGTTCACGGTCGATCTACTTCCTAGAAGACCGCGGCGACGCGATCGGCATCGAATGTCTCAAGCTGTCGCGGGCGCCGAAGCTGCCGCCGTTTACGATTGCGCGGCGTATCGACTCCGAGCCCGGCAATCGCGCTATGTGGCGTAGTGCGAGGTTCAGCGCCGTTTCGCCGAAGGAGCGCGCAACGCAGTTCGTCCTCGACGAACTGCGCGACGGATCGGCCAACACGACTGACCTGAAAAAGGCCGCGGTGGGGAAAGGCGTGTCGGGTGAAGACATCGGCCGGGCGCTCGTGGCGCTGCACGAGAGCGGAGAAATCGCGTTCGAACCCGCGCCGCGCAACGAGAAGCGTTGGTATCGTGTCGAGCAGTTAGACCTTGCCAGAGCGAACGGCAAGCTGGCGAAAATGACCCTGCCGACCTTGCCGGACCCTGCCCTAGGCAAGCACGCACCCCCCCCATCTCACACCGATGCGCACCTTGCCCCCCCTAAAGGGGGGCAAGCTCAGTGGGATAGGGGGAATGCGCTAGCCGGACAGTCCGGCAACCTCGCGCCGGTGGACGGATGATGAGCATCCGCGGCGGGACCGTGACGGCGACCCCAACGCCGCCGGCGCAGCGTGTCGCGCCCCCGCCGTGCCGCCGCTCACCGCGAGACAGCGCCGGGCTCCTCGCCGTCTTGCAACCTCCGGCATCCGAGGGTACCGTCACCACGATGCACCGTGGATTGTTGACCCAACGCGAAGCGGCCGACTTTCTGAGCGTATCGGTGAGTTATCTGAGAACGGCAGATGTGAAAAAGATTCTGCTCCCAGGCCGCGGTAAGAAGCGGCCGGTATTGCGCTATGATCCGAACGACCTCGCGGAGTGGGTCCGCCACTGGAGGACGCCCTGATGGTGTATCGGAGACCTCGACGACAGACGTTCACCTTCATGGCCCGCACCCGTACCGGCTGGAAGCAACTCGGCACGCGGACGACGAGCCGCGCGCTCGCGTCGCGCATGGCCGCGATGTGGGAGACGTTGGCGACAGAACATCGGGCGTGGGATCTGCTCGAGGCGGTGCTCAGAAAGGCCTTATCGATCGGTCAGCTCTACGATCTCTGGATGGAAACGACCTATGCCCCGGCGGAGATGCGGCGTCGGCTGGCGGATGTCGATCTCGAGCCGATCGTGAAGGAATTTCTCGCCACCTACGCCGCGGGCGGCCGTGTTGTCGGGTCCGTCCAGAATCTCACGACCCAACTGCGGTGGCTCGTGCCGGAGGGCGCCAGGTATCTGGCATCCGGCGTCACGCCGGATGCGCTGACGCGCTCGCTCGCGCGATATCCCGGACGGTCAGCCACACGCCGGAAGGTCCACTCGTCGTGGCGTGTGTTTTTCGCCTACTGCACGCGCATCAAAGCCATCTTCGCGTCCAACCCGATGGACGCGGTCGAGCGTCCAACCGCGCAGCGGCCGCCGATTCGCTTCTACGAGCTCGCCGACGTCGAGCGAATCGTCAACCGTGCGCCGAGCCGGGCGATGGGTGCCCTCTGGGCGCTCATGTACGCCACCGGTATCGAGGTCAGCGTTGCCCTTCGCCTCGTCCGCGGTGACATCGACGAGGCGTCGTGGCAGGTGCGTGCGCGCGGCACCAAGACCACGTCACGCGATCGCGTCTGCCTCGTCGCCGAATGGGCAAGGCCCGCGCTCGCCGCCTTCATGCGCGACAAGCTGCCTGCCGCCCCGCTCTGGCCCGGATGGAATCGATTCACGCCGAACGATGCGCACACCGAAGTAGCCACCGCTCTCGACCTTTCGCCGATCCCTCTGCGGAACAGCCGGCATCATTGGGCCGTGCGAGCGGCGCGCGCCGGAACGCCCATCGCGGTGATACAGGCGCAGCTCGGTCACAGCTCGCCCGTGCTTACGCTAGGCACCTACGCCCGATTTCTTCCCACGTTGGACGAGCAGGGTACATGGGAGCGGCGTGCGACCGAGCAGGAAGCTGCTCGCCGCTCACCCGTGGCGATCGCACGCGCATGACCGCCGCCATGGGTATTAGTGCCATGCATAGTGCCAAGCATCGCATCGCCATCCGATCGGAGCCGATGCAAAAGCCGCCAACCCGTTACGGATTGGCGGCTTATCTCAGAGCGGGAAACGGGACTCGAACCCGCGACCCCAACCTTGGCAAGGTTGTGCTCTACCAACTGAGCTATTCCCGCATTTTCCTGCCCAACTAACCGGTAAAGTATACCCCGCCTCACCCCCCCCTACAAGCGCCGGAAGCTGCCGCAAATAGCTGCTGGCCGCTATTCGCCCGCCCCCACGCCAAGCGCGTGCACGGCGTACCACACGCTGTACGCGAGAAGACCCGACAATGACGCATCGCCACCGTTCCCGATGGCCGCGCCGTCCGCATCGAGCACCTCAGCCGCGACACCATTGTCCAGCGGTGCCTCGCGCAACCACTCGAGTGCCGACGACGCGTCGGGTCCCACGAGACGCGCACACCACTGCACGAGCGACGGCGCTTCCCTGCTCGCCGCCGACGCTTTCACGGTCCGCCGGTACACACTTTCCTGGCGGTCGAGCGTCTCGTACAACGGCAGCCAGAGCACGGATGCGACGGGATCATCGTGCCGGTCGGTATGACCGCCCAGATCCGTCGCCGCCACCAACACGGCTTTCCCGTCAGCATCCGATGTGAAATGGCGGAGGATTGCCGCCCGCACCGCGCTCGGGTCCTGTACGTCCTTCGCGGTTTCGGCATCCAGCGTCCGCCGGAAGACGTCGAGCGCCAGCGCCGCCACGGCGTTGCCGTGCAAGGTGTACGGATACGGCACCGGTGCGCCCGATGGATAGACTTCGCTCCCGTAGAGCGGTATCTCGGGATGCCGGCGCGCGGCGAGATCATCGGCGCTCGCATAGAGCGTGTCCGCGAGCACCGGCTCCTCGACGATCTGATCGTCACCAGTCTCGCGGATGTAGCGCTCCGTCGCCCACGCGAACGCCGCCACGCCCTCCAGCGAAAAACCCGGCTCGAACAGTGCCCCGTCCATATAGTGGATGCCGCTGCCAGGCGCGGCACCATGTACTTCGCACGCACGAAGGATGAGCTCTCGCGCGAGTCCCGCATCCACGAGTTGCACGGCGGGGACCGTCCACGTGAGTGCATCCCAGTCCCGCACGGTCACACCGCGGCCGTTCCACGGCGCCCGCGTCCGCACCAGATAGAACCGCGCGTCATCCACGGCACGCCCCACGGCGTAGAAATACGCGAAGAGCAAATTGCGATTCACCACGCGGTCGAGCACCGCGTTCCCCGTCGTCTGCTCGAGCGACCGCAATGCCTCGACGGTCGACGCCAACAGTGCCCGCCAGCCGCGGCGCCGCATTGCCTGCACCGTCGCCGCCGCACCATCCCGCTCCGGCGCAGCCGCCAGGTAAAACGCGGCTTCGAACGTCGCGCCCGCCGCGACGTCACCCGCGCAACGCAGCGAGAACGACGGCGCGGCACCGCCGGCTGTGCACTCCACGATGGGCGCGCCATCGGCTCCCACCGCAAGCGCCGCTGGCCCCGGCACGGCCGATCCATCGAGCAATAGCGTGTCCCCGGCGCCTACCACGACCCGATGCGCATCAGCGAACGGACTCGGCGTCCGGACGCGCTGCTGCCGGTGGCCGAGCGTCCCGTCGAGCGACAGCTCGAGGCGCGCGGCAGAGCCGGACTGGTTCGCCACGCTCAGCACGTAGACCACGCCCGGTACATCGGCATCCCGGCCCACAGGTGCGAAGATCGTCCCCCGCACCACGAACGCACCGGTTCGCACCGTCGTGGCAAACGAGGGCATCCAATCCCCATCATGGTTCCACTCCAGCGGGTCGCTGCCCACGGCGTACACCGCACCATCGATGCGCACCGCCGGGCGCAACAGCGGAGGCGCCCCTCCACCGAGGAACTCCGGACCACCCGCGAACTCGATCGCCGCCCGCGCCCCCCGGTGCAGCATGCCAAGTGCGTGGATCGACCCATCCGCCGGGTGGATGCAGGGTACGGCAAGCCAATGATTTCCGGTCAACCGCCACGCGACCGTGGGGACCGGCAGGACGGGGGCGGGGTACTGTGTCACGCGCGCGGCCATGCCCTGGCGCACGAGGTCATGCGTCGCGTTTGGTGTTGTGTTAGCATTGTCGCGGAAGATCGCTTCCCACGATTTGTTTATCTACTCCGCTCCCCTCCCCTCGCCCGCGCCGCCAGTCCTTCGCGCGCGCCGCTGCGGACGCCGGCCCGGGATCTTCCGTATCCCTCCGAGCGCCATCGCGGCCATCCGCATTCTATGCACGCTGCTCGGCGCACTGCTGGCGATCGCCGGGGCAACCGCCGCACCCGCGGCGGCACAGGCGGTCGACGGGATCACCGATGAAGCGCTGACGCTGCCACCCGGCGTACTCCGGCTGAGTGTCGGGGAGTCGGACACGCGCTACAGCGACCGCTACGGCACCGGCGGGCTCCAACCACTGGGGTACGGTCTCTCAGTCGATTCGCTCGGCGTCACGCAACTGCCGATCCTCGCCCCGCTGCAATCGTCGCTCCGTGCGCTGACCCAGGACCCCGCATTCAACCTCACCCTCGGCGCCATGCAGGTGCAGTCGAGTATCCGCGTCCAGATGACACCGATCGGATTGGACATCGGGGTCGCCCGGCGGCTCACGCTCCGCGCGATCGTGCCGATCGTGCAGACGCACGACGAGATCTTCCTCAATCCCAACCCCGGCGGCAAGACCGGAAACGTCGGCTTCAACCCAGCGCTCGCATTCGCCAGCGCGTTGGCCATCGACACGGGCCTCTACGGGCAGTTCGCCAACGCGAGCGCCGGTCTCGCTGCCGCTCTCTCCTCCTGCCGCGCCAATCCCGGGCACGCGGCGTATTGCCCTGCCCTCAACGCGCAGGCCGCCACTGCGAGCGCGCTCATCTCGCAGTCGTCGAGTTTCGCGACACAGCTCTCGAACGTGTATGGCGGCGACGGCCACAAGACCGGCGTCGTCGTCCCCGTCGACAGCAGCGCACCGTGGACCGCGATCACGCGACGCTTCCACTCGCTGTCGGCCGCCTTCGCACATTTCGATTCGCTGACCGGCGGAACCGGCGTCACATCCTTGGGGCCCGTCGGCGCACCCCCCATGGGACTCGGCGACGCCCAGACGCTGCTCACGACGAGCGCGCTGGGGCTTGGCTTCGACTCGCTGCAATCAGTGGACTATGTGAGCATCGGCGACATCGAGCTGGGCGCCACGGTGCTGATACTCGACTCCTTTCACGGCAGCGACAGCGCACGCCTCCACCCGTCCGGATTCAATTACCGGCTCTCGGCGTCGGGGTTCTATCGGCTCGGTACGGGCCAAGTTCTCTCCCCCGATGCCCTGGTCGGCGCGGCGACCGGCACCGGCGCCAACGCGGTCGAGATTCACGCCGCCAGCGACCTGCTGTTCGGCCACCATTTCTGGGCATCGGTCCTCGTCAAAGGCACGATGCCCATGGCCGACCACATCTCCGCCCGGATCCCGCTCGGACTCGATGCATCCTACACGCCGGATTTCGCGGACCAGTACGTGGGGCGGACGCTTGGACGCACCATCGCCATCGAGATCGACCCCCGCTACACGTTCAACGATTATTTCGGGGTCTCGACGCAGTACCAGTTCATCCAGCACAGCGCGGATCAGTACTCGGGCATCGTCAAGCTCGATTCGGCGGTCACCGGATTTGGTCCCGTCACGCTCAACGCCAACACGCTCGGCGCCGGCACCGCGACCACGGAACAGCGCTGGGGATTCGGAGTGACGTTCTCGACGGTGGCGGGCTCCGCACGCCACCCGTCGCGCATCCCGTTCGACATGACGTACTTCCACTATCAAACGCTCACCGGCTCCGCCGGCATCGGCGGCTTTCTTCCCAAGCTCGCCACCGACATGATCCAGATCCGCCTCTACACCCGCTTCCTTGGAAGCGGCGGCGCGTTCGGAAAACGTCCGGCGGCTTCACAGTAGCCCTCGTCGCACTGCGGCAGGCGCTGCACGAGCCGCGCGGGTGTGGCGCTGTGTGGGCTACCTGCCCCGGTCGCGCTGTCCCTCTCTCCGTTCCGCCTTCTCCTTCCTGCTCTCGGCTTTGCGTTCGCCCGTGCTCTCGCCGCGAAGCAGTTCCCGTGCATGCGCGCGCGCGACTTCGCGATCGGGGTCGCCCAGCATCCTCGCCACTTCGAGCACCCGCGCCTCGCCATCCAGCACGCGAACGTCGGCGGTGGTCACCCCGCCACGCGCGCCCTTACTGACCACGATATGGTGGTGCGCCCGGGCGGCGATCGGCGGTAGATGGGAGATCGCGAACACCTGATGGTGCGCCGCGACGCGCCGCAGGGTCGCCCCGACCTGCGAGCCCACGCGGCCCCCAATCCCCGCGTCCACTTCGTCGAATACGAGCGTCGGGACGCGATCGAGCCGGGCCAGGATCGTCGTGAGCGCCAGCATGACGCGTGACAGCTCGCCGCCGGACGCCACGCGCGCCAGCGGCCGCGGATCGTGACCGGTATTGAGCGTCACGCGGAATTCGACATCCTCCGCTCCGGCCGGCCCCGGGGCGTCACGACGATCGAGTGCGATGGCCAGGTGCCCATCGGCGAGACCGAGCTCCGGCAGAACTTCGTCGACCGCCCGCGCGAGCCGGTCCGCCGCGCCGGCCCTCGCCGTTGTGAGCGCGGAGGCAGCCTCGCCGAGCCGCGCCCGAGCCTCGCCCTCGCGGCGCTCGAGCTGCCGGATGTCGAACGCCGCCGAATCGACAAGATCGAGCTCGCGGTGTGACCGCCTGCCGGTTTCGATCACTTCGTCGAGCGTGGGGCCGTATTTCTTGACGAGCCTGAATAAAGCGTCGCGGCGCTGCTGGACGTCCGCCAGCCGTTGCGGGTCGAGGTCGACGCCGCTCGCGTAGTCGTCGCACTGGCGTGCCAGCTCGTCGAGCGCGTAGTAGGCGGTGTCGTACAACTCCTGCAGCCGGCCGAGGGATGGATCGATCCGCTGCAATCCCGCTAGCGCGCGGTGCACAGCCGCAAGCTGCTCGCGGACCGCGGGACCGTCCGCCCCGCCATCGAGTGCGGCGGCAATGCTCTGGGCCAGCGTGCGGAGCTCGTCCGCATGGGTGAGCCGGTGCGACTCCTCCTCGAGACGCATGTCCTCGCCCGGTTCGAGCTTCGCGCCCTCGATCTCGTTCGCGACGTGCCGCAGATAGTCCGCACGGCGCTCCGCATCGGCGCGGCGGCCCGTCAGCGCCACGATCTCCTGGCGGATCCCGGCGACGTCCTCGTACACCGTGCGCACCCGAGCGGCCAGCTCGGTCGCACCCCCGAACGCGTCGAGGATGCGCCGTTGGGCGTCCGTGTCGAGCAGCGTCTGCGATTCGTGCTGTCCGTGGAGGTTGACGAGCAGCCGCCCGATCTCGGCCAGCACGGTCGCCGTGACGGTGGTGCCGTTGATCCATGCCCGCGCGCGGCCGGTCGAAGACACTTCGCGCTTGAGCACCACCTGTCCATCGTCGGTCTCGATGCCCCGGGCGTCGAGCTGGGCCAGGACCTCGGGCCGGTCCTCCGCGTCGAATACTCCTTCGACCGTGGCCCGGTCTGCGCCCGTGCGAATGACATCGGCATTCGCTCGCTCGCCGAGGAGGAGGCCCAGCGCACCCACGATGATCGACTTGCCCGCTCCGGTCTCCCCTGAGAGCACGTTCAACCCCGCCGACAGCGGCAGCGTCAACGCCTCGATGATTGCGAAGTTCTTGATCCGGAGCTCGGAGAGCATGGCGGTGCGGTTACAGGTTATGCCTGCGGCACTCCACCCCACCCCAGCTTGTGGCGGAGCCGGGAGAAGTACGTCGCGCCCGGGAAGCGAACGATCAGCACGGACCGGCCCGCGCGCTTCACCTCCAGCACCTCTCCCCCGGCGAAGGTCGTGCCGACCTGGCCATCGATCGTCACCAGCAACTCCTCGGGTCCATCCTCCGTCGTGACCGTCAGCGTCGCGGCCGGCGGCAACACCAGCGGCCGGATCGCGAGCGTGTGAGGAGAGATCGGCGTGAGAATGATCGATTCCACCGTTGGCTCCACGATCGGTCCGCCCGCGGACAGGCTGTACGCCGTCGACCCCGTTGGCGTCGAGATCACGATCCCGTCGCCCGCGTAGGCTGCCACGGCCTCGCCATTGGATTCGACGGCGAGCCGCACCACGCGCGCGAAGCCGCCCTTGTGCAGCACCACGTCGTTGAGCGCATGCCACCGGCGCCGCTCGGTCCCCGACCGGTCGAGCGCTCGCGCGTCGAGCGCCATCCGCGCCTCGGCCCGATACTCGCCCCTCGCAAACCGATTGAGCGCGTCCTCCATCTCCTGGCCGCCACAACTGGTGAGGAAACCGAGACGGCCAAGATTGACGCCAATGATGGGGACCTGCCGGCCTGCGAGCAGGCGGGCGCCCCGGAGCAGCGTGCCGTCGCCACCCAGGGTGACGAGCGCATCCAGATGCTCGGGGCCGGCCAGCTTCGTGGCTCCGGACACCAGATCGTGAATGTCGGGCTCGAAATACACGTCGAATCCCAGATCCGGAGCGAGCCGGAGCACCACCCGCAACATGTCCGGGAGGCGTTCGTATCCGCGGTGGCCCACGACGCCGAGCCGGATCACTCAGCCGCTCGTGCGGGCGGCCGCGGCCACCATGAACATCAGCGTGCCGTCATCCGACCGCCTGCTCACCCGGCGATCGCCTCGGTTTCGTGCTGCAGCGCGCGCACCCGCTCGGCAATACCTGCCGCGTCGAGTCCGACCTGCGCGAGTTGGCGAGCCCGCGAGGCCTGCTCGATGAAACGGTCCGGTACTCCATGTACGGCGACGCGCGTGCCCGAATCCATCGCGCCGATGACGTGCGACATGAAAGCGCCGAATCCGTTGACCACTGTGCCTTCTTCGACAACCAGCAGGTGCTTGTGGTCCGCCACGAGTGCGGCAAGCGTCAGATCATCGTAGGGCTTGAGATACCGGCAGTTGACGACCGTAATGTGCAAACCGTCGGCGGCCAGGTTCGCTGCCGCCGCGAGCGCGGGCAGCACCATTGTCCCGACCGCGAGCACCGCAACGTCCGTCCCACGCCGGAGCACTTCCCACGTGCCGTAGGGCACCGCGGGAATGGTGGTGATCGACGGTGCGACATCGGGTACGCTGTCCCGGGGATAGCGCAGGCAGAAGGGCCCACCTGTGTGCTCGACGCCCGCGCGCAATAGCCCGAGCATTTCGGCCGAGTCCTTGGGAGCGGTCACCGTCATGCCTGGAATGGCGAGCATGTACGCGATGTCGTAGAGCCCCATGTGCGTGGGCCCGTCCTCGCCGACCAGGCCGGCGCGGTCCATCGCGAACACGACGGGCAGCCGCTGGATCGCGACATCGTGAATCACGCTGTCATAGGCCCGCTGCAGGAACGTCGAATAGATGGCGCATACCGGCCGGATCCCGCGCGTCGCCAACCCCGCCGCAAAGGTCACGGCGTGGCCTTCGGCGATGCCGACGTCGAAGAACCGGGCTGGATGGGCCTTGGCAAACGAGCCGGTTCCCGTGCCGCTCGGCATCGCCGCCGTGATCGCGACCACATCGGTCCGCTCGGTCCCGAGCTCGGTGAGCCCTGCGCCGAACACTGCCGTGTACGTCGCATTGCTCGTCGACACCGACCGTTGCTTGCCGGTCGCCGGGTCGTGCCCGGGCGGGAGCGCGTGCCACTTCTCGCCATGCTCACCCGCGGGGAAACCCTTCCCCTTCTGCGTGATGATGTGCACGAGCCGTGGTCCTTTCAGGTCACGCACGGCGATCAGCGTATCGAGCAACGCATCGATGTCGTGGCCGTCGATCGGTCCGAAGTACCGGAATCCCAACTCCTCGAAGAGCACGCCGGGCGTGAAGAACGACTTGACGCTCTCTTCCCATTTGCGCACGAGGGTGCCGACCCCGGACAACCGCCCGGGCGCGTGATCCACGGCCGCGCCGATCGCGGACCGCACCCGATTGTAGAGCGGGTTCCGCTGGACCGACGTCAGGTATTTGGACATGGCGCCGACGTTCGGCGCGATCGACATCTCATTGTCGTTGAGCACCACCACGACGTCACGGTCGGTCGCCCCGGCGTTGTTGAGCCCCTCGTACGCCATGCCCGACGTGAGCGCACCGTCGCCGAGGATGGCGACGACGTGGAAGTTCTCATGCCGGAGGTCGCGCGCAACGGCCATACCGTATGCCGCGGAGATCGCCGTGGCCGCATGCCCGGCCCCGAACGCGTCGTACGTGCTCTCGGTCCGCTTGAGGAATCCGGAGAGACCGTTCTCCTGGCGCAGCGTCTCGAGCCCCGCATTTCGCTCCGTCAACACCTTGTGCGGATACGCCTGGTGTCCGACGTCCCACACGATCTGGTCCGCAGGCGCGTTGAACACGTAGTGCAAGGCCGTCGTCAGCTCCACCACGCCCAGACCCGCGCCGATGTGTCCTCCGGTGCGAGAGCAGACGTCGATCAGCCGGACACGGATGTCCGCGCACAGCTCACGGAGCTGGTCGCGCGTCAGCGATTTGAGATCGGCGGGCGACTGGACGCGGTCGAGGAGGGACATTCGTGACTGGGTGGGAGGTGGGTGCCGAAAGTTAGTCGTTTACCGGTCTCGGCTTCGTTTAGCCGGAAAACCAAAGGTCGGTTTGTGCAATTCTCAGTTGCTGCGATTCACGGTGTAGCGCGCCAGGTGCTCCAGCGCGGGGGTTAGTAGATCCATGCGCCCGAGGGCGCCGCAAGCTTCTTCGACGAGCGCGCTCGCGCGAGCCCGTGCCCCGTCGACCCCGAGCAGTGCCGGATAGGTGCTCTTCTGCAGGGCGAGATCGCGCCCAGCGGTCTTGCCGAGTTGGTCGGTCGTCGCCGTCACATCGAGCACGTCGTCGGCGATCTGGAACGCCAGTCCGATCGCGGCACCGTAGTGGCCGAGCGCCGCGAGTACCGGCTCGTCCGCCCCAGCCGCGAGCCCGCCGAGCCGCACCGAAGCCGTCACGAGTGCCCCCGTCTTCGCCCGGTGAATGTGCTCCAGCTCCCCCAGCGAGAGGGCCAGCCGCTCACCCTCGAGATCGAGGAGTTGTCCGCCGATCATACCGGTCGCGCCGGCAGCCCGCATCAACTCTCGAAGAATGGTGCCGCCAGCCGCTGCCGGCAACCCGAGTTGGCGTGCGGCCTCCGCCACGCAGCGAGCCGCAAGCGGCACCATCGCCAGCCCGGCCGCCGTGGCCGTCGCGACGCCGTAGACGCGGTGTACGGTCGGCCGGCCCCGGCGCACGTCGTCATCGTCCATGCACGGGAGATCATCGTGCACCAGGGAATAGGCGTGCACCACTTCGACGGCGGCAGCAAGATCCGCAGCGTCCCCCGTGCCGCCAGCCGCCCTGTACGCGGCCAACAGGAGAACGGCCCGCAGACGCTTCCCCTCACCCATCAGCGCGTACCGCATGGCCTCTGCGGCGCGAGGCGCCGCGGGCAGGTACTCGGCGCAAAACCGTGCGAGTGATGCCTGGACCGCCGCCCGGTCGGTGGCAAAGGCGGCGTCGATCGCCTCGGCGCCCGCCTGCACTACGTGCGGCTCCCGCGCCCGCTCCTCCCGCCACCCTCGGCCGGGCCGTCACTACGGTCGCGCATGGGCCGCAGCGTGAAGACGCCCTCGGTCTGCTCGACGAGGAGTGCCACCTGCGATTCCACGCGTACCAGCTCCGCGGACGCCCGCCGGAGTCGCGCCACGCCCTCCTCGAACAGCTCGAGGGCGCGGTCGAGAGCGACGCCGTCGCCACCCAGTTCCGCGGCGATCGCCTCGAGCCGCGCGACGTCCTCCTCGAACGTCATGGCCGCTCCGCCGCGGATTCGGGCGCGACCGAGGTCGTTATGGCTCCGACCCTGCCATCGCGAATCGTCAGGCCGAACGGCATACCGGGGGCGAAATCAGCGGTGACGGTCAGCGCCCGCCCGCCGGCGTCGCGGGCGACGGCAAACCCGCGCGCCAGCGTCGCCAGGGGACTGAGCGCGTCCAGGCGGCCAGCGGCCGCGTCGAGCCGGGCACGGCGACGCTCGGTGGAGCGCGTCGCACCCCGAAGCGCCATCTCGCCGGCCCGGCCAATCCGGCCCCGGGACACCTCCACGCACCGCACCGCCGCGTCGGCGAGTTGGGCGGCGGCAAGCCGCAGGCGCTGCTCCTCGTCCGCCCACAGGGGCACCGCCGATTCCGCCGCGGCTGATGGGGTCGGTGCACGCATATCCGCCACGAGATCACACATCGTGGTATCGATCTCATGCCCGACAGCCGAGATGGTCGGCGCCAGACACGCGGCCACAGCGCGAGCGACCCGTTCGTCGTTGAAGGCGCTCAGATCCTCCTTGGCGCCGCCGCCACGCCCTACGATGACCACGTCGGCCTTTCCCCACCGGGCGAGCCGCCCGAATGCCGAGCACAGCTCCTCCGGCGCTCCATCGCCCTGGACCTTCGAGGCGATGACCACGATCCGGAGCGAGGGCGCCCGGCGCCGGGCCACCGCGAGGATGTCATGAAGTGCCGCGCCATCGGGGCTTGTGACGACGGCGAGGCAGCGCGGGAGCCGCGGGAGCGCGCGTTTGCGCCCGGGCTCGAGCAACCCATCGCGGCGAAGCGCTTCGAGCGTGCGCTCGAGCGCCTTCCGGCGCAGGCCGTCGCCCGTCTGCTCGATCGCCGTCACGCGAAGCTGCATGTCGCCACGCACCGCGTACACGGTCACTTGGCCGTACACGACAACGGCCATGCCGTCTTCGAGGGCCGTCCGGATCCGTCGCTGGTCGTCGGCCCACACGACGCATCGCAACTGCGCCGCCCGGTCGCGAAGCGAGAAGTACCAGTGCCCGTTCCGGTGGGCCTTGAAGTCGATGATCTCTCCACGAACCCACAGTGGATGGATCGAGCGCTCGACGACGTGCCGGATCGATTGCGCGAGTGCCGACACAGCAACTGCGGTCTCGGTGCTGCCGCCCGGGGTCGCGGCATCGAACAGCGACAGCCCGCGAACGACGCTGCCCGAGGCGGGAGGGTCCCAACTCATGCGAGGCCCGCGCTGAGCTGCGCGGCGCGGACGGTGTTCTTGAGAAGCATCGCGATCGTCATCGGACCGACGCCTCCTGGAACCGGCGTGATCAGGCGCGCCACTTCGCGCGCACTCGCGAAGTCCACGTCTCCCACGATGATGTATCCCTGCTTCGCACGCGCGTCATCCACCCGGTTGATGCCCACGTCGATGACCACCGCGCCTGGCTTGACCATCGCACCTGTCACGAATTTCGGGCGCCCCGCCGCGACGATCAGGATATCGGCTCGCCTCGTGTGTCCCCCAAGGTCCGCCGTGCGGCTGTGGCACACCGTGACCGTTGCATTGGCGCCAGGCCGGTCCTGCATCATCAGCGACGCCATCGGCTTTCCCACGATCGAGCTGCGGCCGACGATCACGCACTCCGCTCCCTTCGTCTCCACGCCGGACCGAACCAGGAGTTCCTGCACACCGGCCGGCGTGCAGGGCGCGAAGCCGTCGGTGTCACCGTTCAGGAGCTTCCCGACGTTTACCGGGTGAAAACCATCGACATCCTTCTCCGGGCGCACACGCCGGATCACGACCTCGGCGGAAATGTGCTTCGGCAACGGCATCTGCACGAGGATGCCGTGGATCGACGGATCGGCGTTGAGCTGATCCACGCGCTGCAGGAGATCCGCCTCCGACGTGGTGGCCGGCAGTCGCACCGTGATGCTGTGCAGCCCGGCCTCCTCCGACGCCTTTCCCTTTGCCCGTACGTAGACCGCGCTCGCGGGATCGTCGCCGACCAGCACCACCGCCAGTCCGGGCCGCACCCCTCGGGCCACGAGGCTCGCGGCGGTCTCCGCTACCCCGGCCCGGACAGCCCGTGCGACCGTGGCGCCATCGATCAACTCAGCGGGCAAAATCCACCGCCCGCGTTTCCCGGATCAGCACGACTTTGATCTGACCCGGGTATTGCAGCTCGGCTTCGATCCGGCGCGCAATCTCATCGGAGAGCGTCGCCATACGCGCATCGTCCACGGTATCCGGCGTGACCACGACCCGGATCTCTCGGCCCGCCTGAATGGCAAAGACTTTCTCGACGCCGCGGTAGCTCGCGGCGATGCGCTCGAGACTCTCGAGCCGCTTCACGTAGGTCTCGAATGCCTCGCGGCGGGCACCTGGCCGCGACCCGGAGATGGCGTCGGCCGCCTGCACCAGCACCGAGACTTCGCTCTCGTGCGGCACGTCGTCATGATGCGCGGCGATGCAATTCACGACGAGCGGGCTCTCGCCGTAGCGGGTGGCCACCTCGACCCCGAGTTGCACGTGGGTGCCCTCATGCTCGTGCGTCAGGACTTTCCCCACGTCGTGCAGCAGCGCCCCGCGCTTGGCCAACGCCACGTCGAGCCCCAGCTCCGCGGCCATGATGCCCGCCAGCCACGCCACTTCCTTCGAATGCTGCAGGATGTTCTGGCCGTAGCTGGTCCGCCACCGCATCCGCCCGATGAGCTTGATCAGCTCCGCATGCAGGCCGTGCACGCCAGTCTCGTAGGCGGCGTGCTCGCCGGTCTCGACGATCGCGACTTCGACCTCGACCCGCGCCTTGTTGACGACTTCCTCGATGCGCCCGGATGGATGCGGCCGTCCGCGACGAGCTTCTCGAGCGCCAGCCGCGCGACCTCGCGCCGCACCGGGTCGAAGCACGAGACGACGACGGTGTCGGGCGTGTCGTCGATGATCACGTCCACCCCGGTCACCAGCTCGAACGCGCGGATGTTGCGTCCCTCGCGACCGATGATCCGGCCCTTCATCTCGTCGTTCGGCAGCGCCACCGCGGACGCCGTCGATTCGGCGGTATGCTCCGCCGCGATGCGCTGCACGGCGAGCGCCACGATCTTCTTGGCCTCCCGGTCAGCCGAGCGCCGCGCGGTCTCGCGGATCTCACGCACGCGGTTAGCGGCATCCGCGTGCGCCGTCTCTTCCATGCGGCTGATCAGTTCGGCCTTGGCGTCCATGGCAGATAGACCGGCCAGTTGCTCCAGCCGCCGCTGCTCATCGGCGTGCATCCGTCCGACTTCCTGCTCCCGCTCCTCCAGCCGCTTCTCGAGGCCGCCGAGTTCAGTCGTCTGCCGGCCGGTCTCTTTTTCTCGCTGGTCGAGGATCTCGAACTTGCGGTCGAGGATCGTATCGCGGTCCTTGAGGCGCTTCTCCTCGCGCTCGACCTCGGACCGGCGCTCGCGTACCTCTTCGTCCCACGCTTCCCGGAGCTTCATGAGCTCCTCCTTCCCCGCGAGCACCCCGGACTTCCGGAGGGTCTCCGCCTCGCGTTCGCCTTCGGCAACGACGCGCCGGCTCAACTCCTCGGCGGACTGCCCGGCAGCCGTTTGACGTTCATGTTCCACGGCCTGGCCAGCTCGCCGGCCCATCATGAACGCGACCACCCCAGCAATGAGGCCGCACAGCACAAAGGCCGCGGCAAGGGCGACCACTAACGACATGCGATCTATACTCCAGCGCGGCACTCGCCGCGGCGTTGGTCGTGGATCCGAAGGCCGGCACCTACACTATCGTGACATCCCCTCGCTTTGCGGGCGGCAGCCAGCGGCGCACCTCACTGCCAAGCGACCGCATTGCTCCGGTCAGCTCCTCCGCAGCCTCCTGGGCCTGGAACAGCTGATCCGTAATCTGAAGCGCGGCCAGGATCGCCGCTTTGCGCGTCTCGACCGCACCGCCCGCACCGACCACCCGCCGGATCGCCGCATCGACGTATTCCGCGACCGCGCGCGTGTGCTCCGGCGTCGAGTCACTCCGGATCGAGTAGTCCTCGCCGACGATTGTGACCCGCACCACCTGTTTCGAGCCCTTGTCCGTCATCGCTCACCACCTGCGCTGCCGGCCACCGCCGCCGACTGCTCCTGCTGCTGGCGGAGGAACCGAACCCGGTCGAGCATCGATTGAGCATGGCTGGCCGCGGCCTCCAGACGCCCCCGGAGCGCGGCATTCTCGGCCTCCAACGCCTCCACACGAGCGGAGTCGTCTCCCGGGGCCTCACGCCCGCCCAGCCCGCGAAGCTGCGTCTCTGCCTGAAGCGCCCGGCGGCGAAAGCTAGCGAGTTCATCCCCGAGGTGACGGATCAGAACTTCGAGCTCCCGGAACGCCGTACGGTCATGCCGTTCGTTGTCGGACACCAAGATGAGTCTCCAAGGCGCGCAATAGCTTATCCCGCCGAGCTTCAACCTCTTTCTCGCGAAGAGTGCGCTCGGGATGCCGGAACGTCAACCGCCACGTGAGACTCCGATGACCGGGCGGCACGTTGTCGCCGTAGAATTGACTCAGCAGGTCGATCCGCTCGAGTACCGGCTCGTTCGCGCCGAGCAACACCGCCTCGACCGCAGCGGCCGAAACGGACGCGGGCACGAGCAGAGTCACGTCGGCCCGCACCGCCGGGAATGCCGGGGGGCGGCGGTAGCGAGGCACCGCCGCCCGCGACGGCTCGCCGCCGTCGATTGCCGGACCGTGATGTCCAGGAGGCGCGACGTCAGCAACGTCGGTCACCTCGATCAGGATCTCGGCGCCATACGCTGTGCTCGCCCACGGAGGGGCATCCAGCGCCAGCACTCCCACGCGTCCAACGTCCGCGCCGCCCGCACGAATCCGCCACAGCGTCCCGGGGACGTCACCCGGCTCCGTGACGACGGTCGCTCCCGCATAGGCTATCCCAGCCACGGCTTCGGCGAGCGCTTTCGCGTCCCACTCATCCCACGCTGGGGGCGACGGATCGGTGAAATGCGGCGGCCGCCGAGCTCCCATGCACAAGATCGCGACGCGCACCTCCTCCGCCGGCCGGCCTGGGTGTTCTGGCCGCCGCTGGAAAACCGTGCCGATCTCGAACAGCCGGAGGTCCCCCTCCATACGCGCGAGGTTGAACTCGGCCCGCCGCGCCAGCGAGCTGAGGAGGTCTGAGCGCAGGTATGACTCGTTCCCCGCGAGCGGGTTAGTCACCCGGATCGAGGTGCCATCAGGACTGGGGTCCGATACGAACGGCATTGGACGCATTTCGATGAAGCCCATGCCCACGAGCAGTTCCCGGAGATGCGCGGTGCGCGCGACGAGCGGATCGTCCGGCACCGTGCCGATCCGGTACGCCCGCAACTCCGTGGGGAAGCTCCCATACCCTCTCAACCGGGCCACTTCTTCGACCAGATCGATCTCGGCGGCAATGTCCGTGCGCCACGGCGGCGACGCGACATCGAGCGCACCATCGCGGGCTGCCGCGTCGAATCCAACGCTCGCGAGGAGCGCCGCACACTCCGCGGCCGGCACGGGCACGCCGAGAACCTGTGCGACGCGCTGAGGACGGAGCCGTAGCCGTGGACGCCGCTCCGGCGGCGGCAACGCCGGTCCCACCAGCACCGGCGGCGCAACGACCCGGCCCCCCGCGACGGCGGTCATGAGACCAACCACCGTGGCGTACGTCTCCATCGGCGACGTCGCCGGAACCAGCCGCTCGAAGCGGAACGATGCGTCGGTGGACATGCCGAGCGCCCGCCGGGCGCTGCGGACGCGGCGCGGATCGAACGACGCGATCTCGAGGAAGATGTCGGTCGTCTCGGCCGACACTTCGCTTCCCTGCCCGCCGATCACGCCGGCGACGCCCTGCGCGTGCTCGGCATCGGCGATCACCAGGATGCTCGCATCGAGGACCCGCTCAACGCCATCCAGAGTGGTCAGCCGCTCACCCGGGTGCGCGCGGCGCACGTGGATCGCCGCATCGCGGCCGAGACGCGCCAGATCGAATGCATGCATCGGCTGGCCGTAGCCGTGGAGCATGTAGTTGGTGACATCGACGACGTTGCTGATCGATCGCACCCCGACCGCCGCCAGGCGCGCCACGAGCCACGGAGGACTCGCGCCGACACGCAGTCCCCGCATGACCACGCCGAGATACGCCGGGCAGCCGGTGGTGTCATCGACCGTGACATGGACGCCGTCGGCGGTGCCCGCGCGATCGGCGCGCACCGGTGCCGGCGGACCGGGCATCGCTGTCACCGCCTCACGACCCGGGACGACCGGCACGCGCAGGGGCTTCCCAGTCGCCGCCGCGATCTCACGCGCCACACCCTGGTGCGAGAGCAGATCCGGGCGATTCGGCAGGACATCGATGACGAGCCGGGTATCGCCGATCGGCATCGCCTCCAGCAGCGGAGTGCCCGGAACGGCGCTCGTCGTGAGTGCGAGAATCCCTTCGTGATCCTCACCG
>Ga0182024_10009970_pt1 | contig 19490 bp, 22 predicted proteins | sample P32metaG_FD_120480 | JGI IMG/M metagenome (GOLD analysis project Ga0182024, IMG submission 120480) | Permafrost microbial communities from Stordalen Mire, Sweden - P3-2 metaG (Illumina Assembly) | ecosystem: Environmental > Terrestrial > Soil > Wetlands > Permafrost | place: Sweden: Stordalen... | reverse complement strand
TTGAGCCCACCCCGTTAGGCCACCAGGCCGGCTTGCGGCGTGTCAAGCCCTGCGCTTCGCGTCGCCTGCGGCGATCCCTGACGGGACAGGGCTGGACACGCCTCGCCGGCCCGGTCAGGCCCGGGGCGTGCTCAACCCCAACCGACAGGAGACAGCAATGAACTCGTCTACACCTACGCACAGAGGTCCTACTCCCAAGCAGCTTCGCTACCTACGGGTCCTCGCCGAGCAGACCGGAACGACCTTCACCCCGCCGACGTCATCCGCCGAGGCCAGCCGGGAGATCGACCGGTTGGCCGCGCTGAAGCGCGAGCGCGGCCGGCACCGCGAACTGCCCGACTCCACAGAGCAGTGTGTCTATGCAACGGCGCCAGCACCCGATGAGACGTCGGGCTGGGGGTCCAGCGCAACGTGGCGGAGCGGCTCTCCGCCGCGGGCGGCGAGGGCACGGCCGTCGCGGGTGGGCGAGCGCACCGAGCTCGCCCGCTACCGCGTGAGCGCCGGTGACCGGGTGATCTACGGCCAGCGCATCAACGGCTGCGTGAGGATCACCGACCGGCCCGCCTCGGGCGGCGGGCGTTCCTACCTCGTTGAGCGCGAGTGCGAGCAGGACGGCTTCTCGGCTTTGAAGGCGCTCGTGGCCGACTACGTCGAGCAGTCTCGCGAGCTGGACGAGGTGCCGATGGCGAGCAGCACCGCCAACAGGCGTCAGAGCGCGATGACGGCTCGGAATGGACTGATCACACTCAGAGCGCCGGCGGGATCGCGAAGCGAAAGTGAGCGGCGCATACCAACGGACTGCTGGAACTCGCGACAAGGAGCCGCCGGTTATCCCTCGGCTGTCTCCTCGACTGGGTAGTGCTCACGTGTCGAGCTGGCTGATCAGGCGAAAGCGCTCGACGACGACGGGTGTCTCGTCCACCAGTTTCCACGAGGAATCGTCGAGCCGAGAGCGCAGCTCGTCGGCATAGTCGTTCCAGAACGCCTCGTGCGCCAAACGCCACTCCTCGACGCTGTTGAAGCCCTCACCCTCCTCCTGGGCGATCGCAAGGTCCACCTCACCAAGGCGGAGCACTCGAACCTCACTCATCTCGATCACGGCGACGGGCACACCGGTCGAGTCGACCACAGCAAATCGCTCGCCGGGCCGCGGCACGGGATCGCCGTCGAGTTCCCACTCGACCAACAGGCCCGTCGTTGCCGTCTTCTCGCCCGTCAAAACGGCAGCAACCAGACCGTCGCGTAGCTCGCCAGGAAAGCCAAACTGGACGATCGGCAGCGTCCCTACGACATCATCGCCCATCCGCAAACCTTGGCAGAAACCGCATGCACCATCCGCCGCCGTCGTCACACCGGTCGATCCGGGACGCCGCCGCCCGGCCCGCGCCTTTGTGCGACACCCACCGTCCAATCCAGGAGCCAGGGTGCCGCTGCTCCACGCTCCCGCTTCCCTGCGAGGCAGCAGTCCGACGCGGATCGGACGATCGCGCACCTAACGCAAACCAGCAATATCTACAGGAGCGTCGGAACTACGACACAGCAGCGATCGGAGCCGCTTGAGGTGCGTCGCTACCCTGGACACGCACGGACGGGGCGTGACGGCGGTAGCACATCCAGCTTGCAACCGAGGACGCGGTCGACCCCTGTGATCAGGCCCCAGCCTTCGAGCCCGGGCTGCGCTTTGTGGCCGATCGCGAGCGTGACCCCGCTGCAACCGCCAGCATCGACAGTGGCGACCGCCAGTGGCGACGCACCGCGTCCCGCGTAGAAGGCCAGCCGCACATCGATACCGAGGTCGGCGGGGCAGCTCCTCACTCCTGGCTGGAAAACGGGCAGCGCGTTGAGCAGCGCGACGATGTGCTTGATCTTGTTCAACGAGGTGACGGTGAACGGCTGCTGCTTGGGCCGATTGGCGGCGATCGTGCTGTGCGCACTGATCCGTAGCACGTGCGCGCGAGGCGCGATCACCTCCGACGGTGAGCGCGGCGTTACCCAGACCACCTGGGCGTCGGCGCGCAGCCCCGTCGATCCGTTCGGCAGCGGGATGACCGCTATATCCAGCGATCGCTGACTCAACACGCCGGCGATCGAGGGCCATTCAAACGTTTCGAATACGACCTCAGGCTCGCCGGGCCGGCTGCTTTGGCCTTCACCGGATCGTCGGGCAGCGCTAGGTAGGTGGGCCCGGACAGACGCGAGCGCTTCCGTTGGCGTGTCGGGTACCACCCACCACGCGTGGTCGTCCACTAGGTTGGGGGTCGCTGGACGTTCCTCTGGGACAGCGAGCAGGGCGTCGTCTCCGGCCGGCTCGGTCGACGATTGCGCGGCGCCTGAGGGGAGCGACAACCCTGCCAATAGTGCGGCAGCGTCGGACTGCGCGGCGGCTTCGTTTTCGGCGCTGGTCCGCAACGCCGCATCCGCTCCATATGGTCCATGGCGCCCCAGCCCGATGCTGTCTGTTGTCGCAGCCGCGAGAGCGACTAACCCGACCAACGCCAGCGCGACCAGTAGGTACGAGATGCGAGCCATGTCAGCACTCTACGCCCGAGCTTCACGTGTTGGGATGCGCGGAAGGGCGCGAAGCTAGGTACGTCACTGACTGGAACCTAGCCGGCACGGCGTGGCCTCTCGCGCCGTGCTCCCGCTTCGCCTTGGCTAAGCAGAAGTGATCGTCGGCCTCCGCCGGCGCTTCTGCGCTGGGCTAAGACCAGCAGGCCGAACTCGCGTCTAACCCGCTCGTCAGCACCTATCGAGGCGTCAAGGCTGACCAATATCGCGTCTTTGTCAGCTCGCCGTGAGCTCGAGCAGTTAACCGCTTCGCGGCTAACCAGATTGCGCGGCACCGGCGGCCGCTGCGGGCCGGGCCCCTCCCGATGTTCGCACGCTGCGCGTGCGGGGGAGCGGGGCAACGGCCCGCATCCGGCGGACCTGAGCCGCGAAGGAGAGCTCCCGTGAGCACGATCACCACAGCACGAGTGCCAACCCTCGGCCCCGCGCGATGCGCGCTCGTGGGTTCCCCGACGGCTTCACTCCTGGGTCGGTACACCGAGCGCGACACAGGGGTGAAAAGGGAGATTGCCCGTGGCGAATAAGAGAGTGCCCCACGAGATCGTGGGGATGGTAGCTGGGATGCCGCTTTCTCCGAGTCTGTTGCTGCCCCCTGGCGTTCCCAGGAACCAGTGCGGTGGTGAGTCAGCGTGCGCCGCCGCCGGCACCATCGCAAACGCGACGATGGCGGGCAGCGAGACTAGGCTGAGGAGGAGCTTCTTGTGCATGGTGTGGCCTCCTTTTGGTGCCATCTGAAGGTCGCGAGCCAACAGGTGGGCCGCAAACCTTCACGGCCCACCTCGCGTACTTCTGCCCTGCTGGTTAGTCGGCTGTGTACAACGCGCCGTGTTCGTAGGTGATGGTTTTCAGACGTTCTGTGATGGTGAGTGGGTCTGGTTCTGACTCGAAGCCACATTCCAAGTGGTAAGGCGCTCCGGTGAAAATAGCCCGACTTTGGACCGTGGAGGATGTGCCATTTACGAACTGCGGATCCAATTCCCCATTGCTAAGGGCTTTTGGGCCTTCCGGGTAGTTGGGCCCGGCGCACGCCCTCGTGGCCAGTGCTGTGGGGAGGGCTGGGTAGCCCTCATATTTACCCTTGAGCACGCACAGGATCGTCCATTCGACTTCTTTACTATGGTCCCTGATGACCCTCTTCCCCTCAACAGTTTCTTCTCCGAGTTCCGACGGCCACGGCAGGCCTTCCCCTTTGACTTGCTTTTCCAACCCACTTGAGGCTGGACATTCTGGGTAATTGCAGCCGTAAAAAGAAGCAAAGCTCTCGGTTTCGGCGATGCCGTTTGGACCCGCAGCGCCCACGCCTGGGTTCGTGACGTCGCCGGCGGCCACGAACTCACACGGGTACGACGATTCTTTTTCCGATGCGAGTTCGAGGGTGCCCCACGAGATCGTGGGGATGGTAGCTGGGATGCCGCCTTCTCCGAGTCTGCTCGCATTTGATGGCGCACCCAGGAACCAGTGCACGTGTGGTGCGTCGCCGAACGCCGCCGCCGCCGCTGGCATCGCAAGCGCGACCACGGCAAGCAACGGGGTAAGGCTGATAAAGAGCTTTTTGCTCATGGTGTGGCCTCCTCTTTGATGTCATCTGACTGTCATGTCATCTGACTGTCGCGGGCCATACGGTGGGCCGGACGCCTTCACGGCCCTCCTCGCATCTGCTCACGGGCCCGCCGGACCTGTGCGTGTGTCGCTGTGCCTTCCGGGCTAATTAGCCGTGTACAAAGACCCCTTCTCGTAGGTGATTGTCTTCAGGGCTTCGCTGATTCTGGCGCTGTTGGGTTCTGCTTCGTTGCCACATTCCAACTGAGTGGGCTCTCCGGTGAAAATGAGCCGAGTTTGGATCGTGGCAGATGTGCCTTTTACCACTCTTGGATCAAATTCGCCATTGCTAGGCCCGCCGACACCTGTGCACAAGATAGGTGGCGCCATTAGTGTGGCGAGGCCTGGGTAGCCCTCATATTTACCCTTGGCAACGCACAAGACCGACAGTTCGACTTCCGTACTGCGGTCCCTAATGACCCTAGGCGGCCCAACTTCTTCTTCTAGTCTCGACGGCCACGGCAGGCCTTCCGCTTTGACTTGCAGTTCCAGCCCGAACTCTGCTGGGCATTCTCCGTCGACGCAATCGTAGGGGTTGAATGATTCGGTTAAGTCGACGCCCGCTGGACCGCTAGCGCTCACGGGGGGTGGGTTTTCGACGTAGCCCGCGGCGACCACGTTGTTACAGAGTACCAGCCCCGACTTTTCCGGAAAGAGGTCGAGGGTGCCCCACGAGATCGTGGGCAGGGGATTTGGAATGCCGCTTTCGCCGACTCTCGATGCGTTTCCTGGCGCTCCCAGGAACCAGTGCGGTGGTGTGTCAGCCTGCGCTGTCGCTGGCACCATCGCAAACGCGACCGTGGCTAGCAGCGGGGCGAGGCTGATAGAGAGCGTCTGTGACATGCCCATAATCCTGCCTCCCAGTATTGGCCCCTCCGTCGAACATGTGAGCTAGCGAAAATTTGGTCCAGCTGGGGCCTAAGGGCCGTGTAAAGTCACGTAACCTAATGGTATCGGCTCTTGGCAGCCCGTGTTGTGCCAATGTGGGGCACTGCACTATCTGAAATGCGCCACAATGTCCCAGTCGAGCGGAGCGCGAAGGATCGGTCGATCTCCGACCATTGCATAGTCGGCACACTAACAGGACGGAATCTCAGGGTGCTCAGGCTGGCGGCGACTCAAAGCCCATAGCCCAATAGACCGCAAGGGCCAGACGATCGATGAGATCGCACGGCGCATCGAAGACGCCCTCCGACAGGAATCGGAGGACCCACAGCAGCAGCCTTCGCTGGTGCCGTAGCGATCCAGATCGCTTGAGCGAACGCGCTCCAGCGTGGCTTAAGGGATGTCGTCGCTCCGGGCCGCTCTGCCGGACCGGCGGCACTTATGACATGGCGCTGATCGCTTCCACATCGAGTCCGAGCTATCCGAATGGCTGTCGGACGACGTCATTGCCTTGGCTCTCTCCCGTGGCGGTGGCGGTTTGTGCTTTGTCTCCTCGCCCGAGTTTGGCCGGCGCCGCCTATGCGCTGCAACCCCCGCAAGGGGGGTTCCCCTTCGCCCTGCGGGCTCGGTTCCGCGCGGCGGTCGTCGGCCGGATCGGGATTCGTCAACGCACAACCACCACCGAACAGGAGAAACACCAAATGCCCTTTCCATCACCCACCAACTCAGCAACTCTGATCGGGAAGCTCACACGCGACCCGGAGCTACGCACCGTCACAACAAGCGCAGGCGACAGGTCCGTTCTGACTCTCGGCATCGCAGTCCGCAAGCCGATCAAACCCGACCAGGACGACACCCCGACGGCCGACTTCTTCGACGTCACCGTATGGGGGCCACTGGCCGAGACCTGCGCAGCCCACCTGACGAAGGGCCGCCTCGTCGGAGTCTCAGCACGGCTGGAACCCACCTCCTGGGAGACGGCCGACGGCGGCAAGCGCCGCGGCATGGAGGTCATCGCCGGCACGGTCGAGTTCCTCGACCGCCCGCGCCGCGACACGGACTCCGAGCAGCAGTCCCAGGGCGTCGTCGTCGCTGCGTAGCTGGACCGGCCGCGTGTCCGCCTCTCTTCGGGGCGGGCGCGCGCCAGTTCGAGAAGGAAGACGCGCACGCAGGCGGTGGCTCTCCGCCTGCTACGCCCAGGCGTCCGTCAATTTGTGTGCCATCGGCTTCGTGGGAGGCGGGACGAGCAGCAGGACCGGCGAGGCGCTCGGGTCCTGATCCGAGCCGACGACCCCGCTGGCGCCGTCCCGCGCTCGCTTATTCTGTCTGGCACACGGCAGAGCGAACGATCTTCTACGACTGTTTCGGCGTGGCTATCGCGTACACGAGCGACGGCGAGCGGATCTATCTGTTCGACGGACGTCCAGCGGCGTTCATCCGCAGCGGGTCGGTTTATGCGTACAGCGGTCAGCACCTTGGCTGGGTCAGCGACGGCTGGATTCGAGACCACAATAGTGACGCCGTGTACTTCAGCAACGGTCCGCGCCGTGGTGGGCCGGTGCCTCCGGTGCCCCATGTCCCTCCCGTTCCCGCTGTGCCCCAAGTACCGCCTGTGCCGGGTGTGCCGCAGGTGCCGCCCGTCTCGCCCGTCCCATCGCTCGGTTGGTCGCAGCTTGCCGGAGCGACCTTCTTCGAACGCGGCTAGCTACGCAATGACTAGCGACTCGCTAGCTCGCGACCACGGCCCCGGCGTCGCCTCCTCGCCGCATTGGAGGCCTCCGGATGGCCGTTCTCCCATCCGGCCGATCCACCGGCCTACCATCGCCCAAGTCGTGGTTCGCGACTAGGAGCCCTTCTCGACCAGCCTCTTGTACACCTGGGTCATTGCATCACCGAGGTCAAAGGCGTCGCCGTCGGTGAGCGTCCCGCCGGTGGGCCAGTCGAAGGGTGAGGTGCTCGGGTAGATCTGCCGGATTCGCGTGGCGATGCGCCCGTTCGGAATCGGTGTACCACCGTAAGGGAACCCGTCCGGGAGCGCGAGCAGGTGGAAGATGACCGGCCCCATCGCGAGCGTCGTGGCTTGGCCGTTCAGCGGAGGATCGTCGGTGGGCTGCACCGGTCCGTAGGAGATGCGCATCCCTCGGTGTATGTACCGGGTGGTCCACAAAGTCCCCTCGTGCCGTCCGATCCACACGAACGCCCGCGTCGGGGGGAGCTGCTTCCTGCGCATCCGGTACAGGTCGGCCGCATCGGTGGCCCGCGTCTCTGGGCTGGAGAACTCGGCGACCATGTTCTTCATGCAAGCCCAAGTCGCGAGGATCGTCTGGCTTCCGCGGTCGAGGTGCGCCGCCTTCCCAAGCATGAGTGGACGCAGGATCGGTTTGGTCGCGGCCTCCAGCCCATTCATCCAGTCGTTATTGCACGGTCTGCACACAACGCGAGGCTTGAAGTGCTTGTGCAGCACTTGGCCGTACGAGTGATCTTCGACGAGCTCGGCATCATCGAAAATGCGCTGCGCTCCCGGCTTCTCGGGGAGCAGGCCGTGCATCCACCTGGGCCAGATGTGCTCCTCGCTCCGCCGCCGTTTGCGGCTGAACGGGAGACGGCAGAAGATGCAGACGCTCACTCAGGCGATGCTAGAGCCGCGATCAAAGCTTGATTGCCTGCTCGACGGCGCGCGCTATTTAGGCTGAGAGACGCTGTCGCGCACCAGGTGGCTCGTGCGACAGGCCATCGCGAGAGCCACAACCCAGCCGATCAGAGTCCAGCCGAGGAAGAAGTTGATCACGGCGACGCTTCCCTGGTTGGTCACTTTGCGAACGACCGCGACGATGGTCGGCAAGAAGTAGAACCCGAGAACGACGATGGCCAAAAACACGGCGCCGCCGCCACCGCTTCCACTTGTGCTGGCTAGCACGATTGCCCCCTCTTATCGATTGGTGCTGGCTGCTGACAATCAGTATCGGCGGCTGCACGACGGAGCTTTAGATCACCTCTGCCGTGGTCGTCTGAGCGCAATCGGTCCGGTCGTCTCTGGCTAGAGCTGGCCGTGGGGCATAATCGCCCGATGAACGAGCGCGGAGCAGCTCTGATGGCGGCTGGCCTCGCGGTCCTCCTCCTCGCGGTGCCGAGTGCGCAAGCACAGAGCATGACGTTAGCCAACCAGCCTGTGGTCATCTCCAACCCCGGCGTCAAGGTGGGCATCCCGCCGGGGACCCATGAAAGCTACGAGGTGGAGCTGACGTTCGCGCTTATCTGCCCCCCTCGGCAGCCACAGGCCATCTCCGTCTCCTTTAGGGACACAAATGGCGAGGTCACGGAACGCCTCTCGAAACCGTGTCAAGGCGAATGGGCAAGCAACCCGACTCTGACCTCTGACGCCCTGACGGAATGGTCGGTGATGGCTTATCCAGGCTTCGCTCCCATCCTCACCGGGGAAGCTGGTTCGCCGCCATACGTCCTCTTCTCCCCGCCGCCTGATGCCTCAGGCGCACATCCCTTTCTCTGGCAGGTCGAGGGTCCGGGCGGCATGATTGCGCAGGCGGCCATCACGGCCGAGACGACGCCAGAAGCGAAGGTGAGCGAAGGCTCTCCGGCGTATCACGAAGACTGCGTGGCCAAGGGCGACGTGAAACGGACGGCAAGTGGTGGCGGCTACTGCATCGTCGCTTCCAGCACGACGTACGCTGCCGGCTGGCCAGCGTCGGCACCTACCACGCCACTCAAGCCGCCAACCCTCTTGTGCGACAGCGGTAAGGGAACGGCACGAGCGGCGCGTGTGAAGCCGAGCCGCTGTGACACGCTCGGGCCGCATCAAGCCTTGGCTGAAGCAGCGAACCTCGCGGACGTCCACTGGACGAGCTGGGGCGCTCCTGAGGCTGCAGGCACGGGCCTTGAACTCGGGCAGCATCTCCCGCTCGCGCATATCAAGGCCACAGTCCGCGCCTATCGCCTCCAGGCGTGCGGCGGCGCGAGTCGCTACACGCGCCTCAAGGTTCATGACCGCTACGGCACACGCGTCATGAACTTCCCGTCCTGCCCGTGAGCAGCTCACAAGTCATGCGCCACGGGCAAAGGATGGTGTTGATGCGGGAGGGTAGAGGACTGGCGCTTGTCGTCGTCAGCACTAGTGTCCTTCTGCTCGCGGGCTGCGGCGGCGGGGCAACCAAGACCGTCACGGTGCAGCCAGGAACGTCCAGCCAGAGCACACCAGCGACCACGACCCCGGCGGCAGCATCCACGGCGATCCATATCTACGCGCCGTACTCGGCTGAAGGCAAGCTCACGGTCCCGGTTACGAAGACCGGTGCCGGGAGCTGCTTCACCGGCTCGATCATCAGCCAGCGTTCGGATGCGTGGCGCTGCAGCGACGGGAACGAGCTACTCGACCCCTGCTTCTCCGCCGTCCTCAACGCCCACTCCGTCGTCTGCCCGCTCGAAGGGCCGTGGTCAGGGCAGGCGCTCGAACTAAAGCTCGCTAAGGGCCTCCCGAGCACTGGCAACAGTGCAAGACCTCCGCTCACAGACCCGGCGTGGGCCATCGAACTGAGCGGGGGCGAGCGCTGCCTCTTCCTGGCCGGGACGAGCAGCATCGTTGCGGACCTACGCGAGAACTACGAATGCCCGGGGAGCCTTGGGCTCTACGGGAACGAGACCCGCTCGACCGAGCTCTGGACCATCTTCGGGCGCAAGGGCTCGACGGGCCAGCTCACGCCTGAGCCAATCGCTGCCATCTGGTTCTAACTGATTCTTGAATAAGCGAACAACCGCACCGATTGCCATGGGCGCGAGCACACCGCGCCTTCGCTACAGCGCGACGAGAACTGGCCTCGGGGTCTGCCCCCGCGGCGGTTTCCGGGCGGGGTAGTCAACCGTGCAGCCGCGTGGGTTCTGCGGGATGATTCCGCCATGACGGCTCTCGACGGGCGACGGGTCAGGGTGCGCGCACTGACCAGCGGCTATGCGGGGGCGTACGAGCGTTTTCAGCGAGCCGAAACAGCGGACGACGAGCTCACTGCGTTTCACGGTCTATTCGAGGCGCTCGATTGGGCGCACGCGATAGATGACGTGATCGCCCGCACATGGAGTCCCCGAGGGGAGGTTCTTAGGTACGCATGGCGTCGTGATCCTTCTCTCGGCGGCGGCACGGAACTAGAGAACATCATGGGCGGACTGCGATACGCGCGGAACCGCGTTCACCATCAGTGGGCTGACGCGCTGACCAGCAGGGCTGCACAGAGTGGAGTGTCGTTTCCCTTGTCGTTCCCTTTGTCGTTCGGCACCGTTGCACGGTGGGTGTGGCGTGACGCCGACCAGCTTCCCACGCCGCCGAACGTGCCGAAGGAGGCACCGGGTCGCGAGGCCTACGGGACGGTTCTGGCGGGACGCAAAGTGTCCGGTGCGCTGCAAACGATGAGCGAGGTGTTCGCGTTCGTCGGATCGCTGCTCGATCCGCCCATCGCTACGCGGACCGCCCCGCTCGTGGAATCGGACTAGCAAGCGGCACGCCCGATGGCATCCGGGCCGCACGAAATGATCCCCACATGCAATGGGAGAAGGTGGAGCCGATTCTCCGCGCGATCTATACGCAGCTCGATGACCAATACATGACCTCGGGCGAGGATGTCGTCGCGGCGATCGGCTGTAGCGAAGATGAAGCGCGGATCGCGTTCGACACGCTTAGAAAAAGTGGCTACATCACCGTGCAAGGCGAAAACGCGGCCGGAATCCCGTTCATCATCGAGGCAGCCCCCCTTGGCCTCCAATACTGCTCGGGCTGGCCATCGGACGCGAACGGCGCGCAGGCATTCGTAGAAGCGCTCGTAGCGGCAGCTGAAGCGCGCGCAGCCGATCCGGAAACGCCACCGGAGGAGCGTGGTCGTCTGAGCCGTTTTGCAGGTGCCGCGAAGGGTGCGGTTCCCGACCTGATCGACATCGCTATCAAGGTCGGGGAGAAACGAGCGGGGTTGTAGTCCCGAGCCCAGCGATCTCCTGCACTGCACGCGGGAGCAGGACGCACGCCTGGGACGAGATCCAGGCGTCCCCTGGCCAGGGATCGCGCGCATGCGTTCAATGCAAAGCACGCGTACAACAGGCCGCTGTGGCGCACGGCGGCCCGAGGTCCGGCCCACCCCGACTGGCGAGATTGCGTTTTCAGGCACTTATCGCCAGAAGTGCCTGAATGAAGGGTAATCGCCGATAATCCGCGCGCATCCGCAGGTTGGGCGCCGTTCTCGGCGCCGTCTTCCCGGGTGTAGGGTTCGAAAGAACAAAACTGACCGAAGGGGGGCCGCATGGCGGGAATCGGGAGGGGCGCTGGGCTTGGCTCCTTCGATGAGGGTGTGAGCGCAGGACTCAGACGAGCCGAACGCTACGACCTCGCCGTACCAGGCGCCGCGCTCGAGGACTCGCTTGCCATGAGCAGGGATGTGCTGGAGAGCCGGCCGGAGCCCACGAGCGCGCGCGCGACCGAGCTGTTTGCGGAGCTCGTAACGATCGCCAGCGTCTCGCGGCAGTTCTACCAGCACGAACCCCTCACTCGAAAGCAGCTAGAGCGCTACCTCGAGCATTCGCTCGAGTTCTGGAACAGCTGGGGGTGCCTCGACTAGCAGGCAGCACTAGCATGACTTCACAGAGCCACCAATCCGCGCGCTCTGGCCGCTGGCCGTCGCCGAGGGACGCCGCCCAGGATCCTGAGAGGCGCAGCGATCAGCTATTGACCCGGGTAGATCGCGTGACTTGGGTGGGGGCAGGGCTGGGCGGCCTGCTAGTGCTGATCACGAGCAGTCTGGCGAACGGGGCGCCGCGGATCTTTCCGCGACTGCTAGTCCTGTTCGTGGTGCTTGGGGGTGGCGCTCTTGCCCAGGCACGCGTGTCGTTCGCGTCAAAGGCGGCGAGGGTGCGCAAAGGCGTACTCAAGGAGAGCGAGAAGCAGTCATGGGGACCCGCCGGCTACTGGCCCAACGTTGCAGAGTTCTGCTACTGGGCTGGCCTGCTTCTAGTTGCGGCCGCCGGAATCTGTTATTGCGCGGCCGTATGGTGGCCGCGCCCTGCGCGAGCCAGTCCGTCGCCCCCGGTGCGCGCGTTCACGCTCACGGTCGGCAACGCCTCTCTTCTGCGCGGAGACCGCCTGCTGGTCGTGCCAGCGACCTGCTCGCAGGATTGCTCTGTGGCGGCGGCGGCGTTCGTGAGTCCCCGGGTCGGTGTGCGACTGGGACTAGAAGGTGGTCCGCTGACAGCCAGCAACCGTAAAGCCGTGCCGGGGAACTCGACGACGCGCATCGAGTTACCAATCGGCCCGCGCCTTGCCGCGGGGCTGCGCCGACTCCACGATGCGCAGGTCAGCGCGAGAGTCGCGGCGCTAGAACCTCTGCGCGGTACCCGAGCTGTCGGAAATGCAGTCGTGGCGACCGAGCCCTGACGTCCAGAAGCGCCTGACCAGGTGTGTGGATGCAGACTCACGATCGCGTGCTCCGCAAGCTCGTCAGCTCGATAACGGGCCATGACCCGACGTCAAGTGCCGCCCTCGAGGTCGACCGTCACAGGAATTTGCACCGCACTGATCGAGCCGAATGCCTAGCATTTATGATCACCGGCTCGCGATCGCGAGATGCTGGGTGACGGCCAGCGAATGTGGCGAAACGGCGGTCGCATCGACGGAGCGAGCAGTGGGCGGATATGTGAAGGGCCAGCGCCCGCTGGCCCGACCCGCTGGCCTCGGTCGCCGGGAGACGCGACCGTCCTGGTCAAGAGCGACGGATGAGCGTCATCGTTGGTACCCGATCGGTGGCGTTGCCTGGCCTGATCCCAACAGTCGTCTTGCGGTCCACCCAGCTGTCAGATGAGGCCGATCGAGATTTCTTCCATGGACTTTTCCTTATTGCGCCACTCGAACGCGGTCTCGACCATGTGTCCGTGATATTTGGACTTTAGTATGCATGCCTCTGATTCTTCGCCTGGCCCGGCTCCGGGACCCGCACCGAGCGTGCACTTGGCCTGGGGATAAGCCGCCTTTACCTGGGTGGGCGACGATGCGACGCTGATCCCCTTGCTGGTCTTGTATTCACTGCGGGGCGTCCAGACGTCGGCCACATCTTTGTGCTTGAAGGTAATTATGAGCCCGATTGGCAGTTTGCCATATTGCCACTCGCCGTCACGCTGAGCAAGAGGCCGCCCAAGCGCGTCCCTGACTTGAGCTTCAGTCTCACCAATCGTCACGCCACCTATGCTTTGGCCAACTACAACGGTCCGATTCTTGCTCGCGTTGGCGGTGGGTACTACTACGCCACTGGCTCCGACAGCAACGACGGCGGTGCTAGTTGCTAGCACGGCTACATGGATCGATCGCTTCACTTTGACGCTCCTTGTTGCGGGCCGATGGGCTTGCGGGGGCTCGGTGCGAGAGGCCTCGGGGCCTTTGAGCGAAAGGAAGCTTATGCCATTGACGGGCACACGTTGATGCCCTTGGCGCTGAGCACGTGTGTTACGGCTTCGTTGAGGCGTGAGCGCCGCAGCTTGCCTCTAGCGACGGCGGCGGAGATGTTGGCGATGACGGCGTTTGCGGTGGTCGTGGGATTCGTGGCGTTGAACAGCAGCATGTCGTCGCCGGCTGCGATGGCCACCGGGGCGGCTCGCTCGACGCTGTAGCCGGCGTCGGCGATGGCGGTCGCCGACAGCGAGTCGGTCAGCACAAGGCCACGAAAGCCGAGCTTGTTCCGAAGTAGACCGGTGACTGCCGCCGAGGAGAGGCTTGCTGGCACGCGGCCTGTTAGGCCAGGGACCGACGCGTGGCCGACCATCACCGCTGGAAGGTGCGCCGAGATCGCTGCCTCGAAGGGGCGCAGCGAGTTCCTCTCGAGCACAGACACCGGCGGATCGGACGCTGGGCCATAGTCGGTGTTGTAGCTCGCTTGGCCAAGCCCTGGAAAGTGCTTCACAACCGGGATCACACCACCCGCGAGCAGGCCGCGAGCGAAGGCTACGCCGTATGACGCAGCCAAAGAGGGGCTGACGCTGAATGACCGCGGCCCGTCTGCGTACCTGGCGTTAGGGCCAGGGCTATCGGACAGGTCGAGGACCGGCGCTAGGTCCATGGTCACACCGGCCGCGCGCATCCCCCTCCCCACCTTCTTAGCCAAGACCTGCACCTGTCCAGTGGTCATGGCGCTTGTCATTTCTCGTGGCCAGGGGAGATTGCCCACCAAGTTGGCCATGCGCTGGATTTCGCCGCCCTCCTCGTCAGTCATGACCAGCGGGGCCAACCGACCCTCTGCGTGCGCGCGCAGGCGGGCTAGGTCGGCCGGAAGCGCAGCAGGCGCAGACGAGCCGAATAGAAGCAATCCGCCGATGCCCTCTGCAACCAGGCGCTTGGCGGCAAGTGGTTCGCTCTCTTCAACCGGGGCTACGACCAATTGGGCTGCCCGCCGGTGCACGCTCCAGCCGGCAAGTGTTGAGGCCGCGATGCACTCGTGGGCACTCGCTGCCGTAGGCAAGGAGAGCGCCAGAACGGCAGGAAGGAGGGCGACACGCGTGAGGACGCTCAAGTTTCCCACGCCGTCGGTGTTTTTGACCAACTAGGAACCCGAGTAGCTCTCGGCGAACGGAATCGTGCGTTCAATCTCGTCGCTGGTGCCTTCAAACGACTCGCCAACAGCTACGCACGCAATCGAGCTTGAGCAGGAGACGCCGCCAAAGCCAGTTTCCATCGTGCCCGACGGATTCGGAGTCGACTGTACGCTCCATGCGCTGCCGTTCCAGCCCTCGGCGAGATTAGGATCGCTCGCGCTGTTCGCGTCTCCAACGGCCTCGCAGGCGTCCGCAGAAGCGCAGGAAACATATCCCGTCTCGCCTGATTGAGAGTCTCCCGGCAATACAGCGCCCGTGCTTGCCCATGAGCTTCCGTTCCACTCCTCGGCGAGCGGCACAACGAGGCTGCCGATCCCTCGGTCCCAGTAGCCGACGGCGACGCAGGAGCTTACGGTTGGGCACGACACGTCGTTCAAGCCGCTAAACACGCCGCCACTGGGATTCGGCGTCGTCTGGATTGTCCAGGTAGACCCGTTCCAGCGCTCGGCATACGCTTCGCCCGTTGCGACGCCTTCGTCGTTATCGAAGCCGCCAACCGCAGTGCACGCGTTTTCCGCGGGACAGGAGACGGAAGCAAGATCAGTCTCGATGGAACCGGGGGGGCTCGGGGTCGTAAGTAGGGACCATTGCGAGCCGTTCCACTTGGCGGTGATAGGCTCGAATTCGCCGTCACTGAAGTTCGCTTGCCCGGCCGCGAGGCAAAAGCTCGGGGAGGTGCAGGAATCGGACAGGAACGACGTCGACTGCGCGCCTCCAACCGCCGGCATGGCAACCGATTCCCACGAGCTGCCGTTCCATGTCGCGGCACGTTCCGTGCCCAGCGCCATGCACCACGTCGTTGCCGTGCATGAGACATCGGCTAGCGCTCCGACGCTGGGCGTAGCTTGGTGTATCCAAGTGGTCCCATTCCAAATCTCTGTGAGAGTCACCGTTTCTTCGGTACTGCCACCAGCCAGACACCAGCTACCGCTCACGCACGAGACGCCGCCGAGATCACCGTGAGCTGCGGCGATCCCTGGGAGGGGCTGAAGTGTCCAGCCGGCACCTGGCGGTCCACCACCACCACCACCACCGCCACCGCCACCGCCACCGCCACCGCCACCGCCTCCTGTGGGGTTGCAGGCGCGCGCGAATTCATGCTGCCAGAAGATGACGTTCGCGAGGTCGAAGGTCCAGTTTGCAAACCAGACATGCGCGTTTGCAGTCAGGTCGGCTTCGGCGTCGCCTTCGATGATCCGACACGACTGACCGCCGGCGTCGTCAATCTTTGCCGTCAGCGTCGGCCCCAGCGTGCCGGTCACACCCGCTCTCCCGAAAGCATTGACGCCTAGTTGCAATCCAAGATTTGTGCTGACCGCCGCCGACCCCGAAAGGTCGATGTCGCTTGAGTTCTTGAGTTCGTGGATGTCGTAGTCGCCAGCACCGTTCGAGCTGCGGAAAAAGGCAAAGGTGACGCGGGGCGTCCACGTGAAACTAGCGTTAACAGCTCCTCCGGCATGGACGGAAAACTCCGGTCCGACTTCCATAAAGAGGCCGGTGTCGCCAATCGGGATCTGCGCCGTCACCGAGCCCGTACAGGTTGCCGCCGCCGGGAACTGCAATCCGACGCTGAACTTCATTGGCCCTCCGACGAAGACTTGGATGTAGTCGGGTATTTTGACGCTTAGGGCGTAGTGCACTTCCGACAGGTCCACCGTTATGTGCGGCGTGGGTGCAGAGCCGGTGCAGTGCCACTGGGGACTGAGGGGGCTAATCGACGCCAACCGGCCGCGTAGCAATCCGGATGTGCTGGCTCCAGTTGAGGACGGCACGGCTTCGGAAAGAGACCCACTCGCGTTGACTTGGTAGCTGCTAAAGACTTCGCTCATCGCCGCCTGCCGAAGCTTGACGACCGCGTGACCGCCTTGATGTGAGACTCCGGTGACGACACCAAGGGCCCCTTGGGGGGCGGCTGGCGAGGGATTCACGACGACCCCGCGACCGACGCTTGGGACATGAGCGCCAGCGGCAAGCTTCAATAGCGAACCCCCAGCGACTTTTGTGACGGCGTGGGCGGAAAGTGTGACCGTTCTGCGTCGCGTCTTCGCCTTGTAGGTCTTGACCTGAGAGTGACGACGCGGCTTGTGTTGCCGCTTAGCGCCCGCGTCAGACGCGAGGAACCGGACCGGAAACTCGGCGGTCCCGGAAAATGGATCTGCTGTAGCCGTCGGGGTCTGCGCCGCCACCGTGACGACGCCTAGAAGACAGGCAAGAAGGCTCGCGCGCCTAAGCAGGAGCGCTGTGCGCCTTTCCACAGCGCCGAGGAACGAGTTCAAGAGCCGGATCACCGAGAGTCGCACGGGCGGCAGCGTACAGCAACAGCGGCTCGATCGGACCGGCGAAGGGGTTCTCACGCGCCCGCTTGGATGGCCGAGACCTGAACCGGCTATCTCGACGAGACGAGCGAGTGCTTCGCTCCCCAGCGGTCTCTTAAGGTATTGAAGACGCTTACGACGGCGGTGTCAGGACAACCTGGACGCCGCTGAGCGAGATCACTTCTGAGGAGCCCGGGAACGTAACGCAGTGACGCGTGTCCCCCACGATCGTCGCGGAGCAGATCTTGCGGAACCCTCCCGCAACGAAGATAAGTCCACTGCTCGTATCGAGTCCAAACGAAGCAACGGGCTCCAAGTAACCGCCGCCAGGGGCGCGGGCGATCAGTCGGGCTTTCGGCTGTCGACGAAGCGTAAGCGCGTAGTAGCCAGCCGGCATGTTTGGCTTGCCACCAAATTTCGGGTCGTAGAACTGCTGTACGCCTGCATACACTTGTCCGGCTGGCCCGATTTGGATGAACGGCGTTGTGACCAGGTAGGCGGGGTATGGCTTGATCAGCCAGCGTCCCAGCTTGTCACCCGAGAGCGTGATCTTGAACAGGCGATTTTCCGTGCCTATTGGCCCTCGTCCACCGCCGGGCAGGCTCGGTCCGTCAACGAGCAGCGTCGAGCTGTCTGGATACCATCCGACGCCACTCACCGCGAACCCGGTCGAGACGGCGCGCGGCGGAGTCCCGGCCTGAAGGTCCTGGATGTATACCGCGCTCTTGCCCTGGATCGCGATATATCGTCCGTTCGGCGATATAGACCAGCCGACGCCTTGGACGGTCCTCATGATGCGACCCGAATCGCCTGGTAGCTCTCGACTTTGCCCGGTAGCGAGGTTGGTGACGAGCAGATGACAAACCGGGGTGTCGGCGAATGTTCCCGGCGCTGGGCTGGTGTCCTCGAGCGTTACGGCGATCAGTCCGTCTTGGGACACGGTGGTTGAGGCCAAGCCGGCGTCTTGCCCACAGTCATCAAACCATTCGGGCATACCTTGGACCTGTTGGACACCCTCCAAGTCCTCGCTCATCGACCGTAGGCTGCACGCGGCGGGCTTGTCTTCCAGACCGCAGTACGTGAAGTAAACCCGGCTCGTTTGTGACTGCGCTCTAGCGACGTCCGGCGTGATCTGCGCCGCCGACCACAAACAGAGTGTTAGTGAAGCAATCGCTGCGGCAAAGGCCCAACGTGAACCCCCGCGTCGCCGAGGGGGATGGCCTCCTGGCTTTGCTATGAGCGCCGCCGCGATCACGAGCGGGCGAGGTTACTACCTTGAGCCGCTTCACGTCTTTCTTCCTGCCCAGCGTCCCCAGAAGTTGCTCCTTTCGGGGAGCGCCCGGCGCATCGAAGACAGCCTCCGACACGAATCGGAGGACCTGCACCGGCAGCCTTGGCTGGCGGCGTAGCGATCCAGATCGCTTGTGCGAACGCTGTCCAGCCCGGCTTAGGTATGTCGTCGCTCCGGGCCGCTCTGCCGGACGGGCGGCACTTATGACATGGCGCTTATCGCTTCCACATCGAGTCCGAGCTATCCGAATGGCCGTTGGGCGACGTCATTGCGTTGGCTCTCTCGCGTGACGGTGGCGGTTTGCGCTTTGTCTCCTCACCCGAGTTTGGCCGGCGCCGCCTATGCGCTGCAACCCCCGCAAGGGGGGTTCCCCTCGCCCTGCGGGCTCGGTTCCGCGCGGCGGTCGCCGGCCGGATCGGGATTCGTCAACGCACACCACCACCGAACAGGAGAACACCAAATGCCATTTCCATCACCCACCAACTCAGCAACTCTCATCGGCAAGCTCACACGCGACCCGGACCTGCGCACCGTCTCAACAAGCGCAGGCGAGAGGTCCGTACTGACTCTCGGCATCGCCGTCCGCAAGCCAATCAAGACCGACCAGGACGACACCCCGACGGCCGACTTCTTCGACGTCACCGTCTGGGGGACACTCGCCGAGACCTGCGCAGCCCACCTGGCGAAGGGCCGCCTCGTCGGAGTCTCAGCACGCCTGGAACCCACCTCATGGGAGACGGCAGACGGCGCCAAGCGCCGCGGAATGGAGGTCATCGCCGGCACGGTCGAGTTCCTGGACCGCCCGCGCCGCGACACGGACTCCGAGCAGCAGTCGCAGGACGTGCCCGTCGCTGCGTAGCTGGACGGGGCCGCGTGCCCGCCTCCTCTAGGGCGGGCACGCGGTCTCTCGCGGGCGCCGGCGAGAATGTAGGTCCGCAATCCAACCAACCACCAAGTTAGCGATCAGTCGTGGAAGGCTCCCACAGGGATCAGGTAGTAGGACGGCACGGCGTGAGACACCATTCCTCGCCCCGGCCGCACTCCTTTCGACTGGATCGTGCGGTGCTCGACGCTGCCGCCGGCCTCTTCGACCATCGCGTCGAGCTCGTCGAGTGTGGCGCCTGGTACCGGGTGACGCTGGCACGCCCGGAAGCCGGCAGGCGGCGTGACCATGCTGGCGATCCTGAGTTGGTCGAAGATCGACACAG
>Ga0182024_10009969_pt1 | contig 19490 bp, 14 predicted proteins | sample P32metaG_FD_120480 | JGI IMG/M metagenome (GOLD analysis project Ga0182024, IMG submission 120480) | Permafrost microbial communities from Stordalen Mire, Sweden - P3-2 metaG (Illumina Assembly) | ecosystem: Environmental > Terrestrial > Soil > Wetlands > Permafrost | place: Sweden: Stordalen... | reverse complement strand
GCTCGGCGATCAAAACATTATCTTGCCTGGCGGATGACTACGAAGGTTTGGCTTTTGACGACTGCATTGCTTGCGCCCGGAAGGGCTCTACGATGTGTTGCCGCCCCCCCGAGCCCCGACCGGCGGCATACGAGAATGCTTAGGAGTCTTCGTCAGGTTCTCGGGAGTGCGGCACTGGGAGACCGGATGAGTTTTGGAAATGTGAGAAAAGGACGTGAATTCCCTGCAACCTGAATGGGATCTTGTTAGTCCAAATTAAAAGAGCAGTTGGAAAGTCGATCTTCATCGTGCGGAGAAAGGAACAACATATGTCGAATCACAGATCTGCGATGGAACTGGACCAGGCGCTTGCCAAAAAGGCGGGCGAGTTCCTGATTGGAGGCGAACTCCGGGTAACACGATTGGGATTCGGCGCGATGCGAATCACGGGAGATGGAATTTGGGGCGAGCCTGCGAATCGGGCTGAGGCCGTGCGCGTTCTGCAGCGCGCCGTCGAGTTAGGAATCAATTTCATAGACACTGCGGACTCCTACGGCCCGGAAGTGAGCGAAGAGATCATCGCCGAGGCTTTGTACCCATATCCGGCAGACTTGGTCATCGCCACCAAGGGAGGCTTTGTGCGCACAGGTCCCAACCATTGGGTTGAGAACGGCAAGCCGGAACACCTGAGATCCGCCTGCGAAGGCAGCCTGCGCAGGTTGCGACTCGACCAGATCGACCTCTATCAGTTGCATCGAATCGATCCCAAGGTGCCGGCTGAAGATCAGCTTGGCACTCTGAAGGACTTGCAGGCACAGGGAAAAATCAAGCACATCGGTTTATCAGAAGTAAGCGTAAGCCAGATTCAGCATGCGCGAACGATCGTTCCGATTGTGAGCATTCAGAATCGTTACAGCGTTGCTGATCGCGGATCGGAAGGGGTTCTGGAGTATTGCGAGCAAGAGAAAATGGGCTTCATACCATGGTTCCCGCTGGCAGCCGGTCGAGTCTCCGGAGAAGACAGTCCCATCCGTCTCGTGGCTGCACAACTAGAGGCGACACCCTCGCAGGTGGCGCTGGCGTGGCTGCTCGCGCGATCTCCAGTCATGCTGCCAATCCCGGGAACTTCGCGGGTTCAACATCTCGAAGAAAACGTGGCGGCAGCAGGCTTGAAGATTGACGCAAACAAAATGCAGGAACTGGACCGCATGGCACGCGTCAGCTAGGAGAAGAAACCAAGCCTTTAGCTGGATTCGATGCCATCGAAGGACGAGGCAACGCAGAGATCGAGGGGCTTCTCAATGCAAAACATCGATCGCCCCGATGGTGTTCATCTGGAAGCCCCGAAGCATTGAATGTCGCTCAAGACCTGGACGCGAAGGTAGCGGCGCTGCTAACGACAGCCGCTGACTGCAGCCGGTAAAAGCGATGGTATTCGCGGAAGACGCGAAACGCGGCCAGGTGTTTACGCACAGCGCGGCCGCGGGTCTCCGCATTTAGCTCGCGCTCCAGACTTCCGAGAAATTTGGCCTATCAGAGGTGCCGCTGAAGAATCTCGACGTCTGCTGTGCATTGCTGCTATTCCCAAGTCGAATTCTGACGATGAACTAGCTGTATTCCTTATGCAAGTGGGCCCCGAGGGCGACACCCCTAAGCGCGACGAGGGAAGACGCCTTGGCGCAATCGGATGGCTTGTGAAGCCGGTGTCGAAAGCCGACCTGCTCAAGGTAGCCAAACAACTTCTGCCGGGAGCGTAAGCTGAAGCCATCCACACAACTTAAACGGATTCCTTACGAGCCGCTTGATCGCGCAGGGATAAAGGAGCCTCGATCATGATTCGTGTCGAGCTACGGCTACGCCAGGTTCGAAGACGACTGCTCAGTCAATTGGCGGCTGGGCTTCTTTCGAATGTGCTACTCTGCGTGGCTCTATCCTGTTATCAACCACCAGCTTTCATCCCCCATTGGCTGCGGATTCCCGGAATACTCGTAATTCTCGGCATTGCGCCCTTGCTAGTGATTCAGTGGGGCAACTGGCTGGGTGCAAAACGCAGCATTTCCGATATGTGGGCCTTCGGTCAGCTTAGCTTTGAAGATGTATCGCGCGAACTGGCTGCCCACATGGCGATCGAGGTCGACATCAAAGACTGCGAGCCTTACATCGACGTCATGCACGAACAGATAGGCGGGTCCCTGGTAGAATCCGAGCGCGAGATCATGGCGCTGATCGAGCAACTCAATCTACTAAGTACTCAGTCCAGCAATCAGATGAAGCGCATCACCGATTCTGTTCAAAGCGGGAGAACATTGACAGAGGTCACCAATGGCCGAGTGGAGCAAAACACTCAGCTCATTTCGATACTCGAAGAGAAGTTGGGCGAGCAGGCCACGGAAATGCGTACTAACTACGAGCAAATCCGTATGCTGGCCGACGATGTCAGGGCTTTGACTCCTATTATCGAAGTGATTGCGACGATTGCCCAGCAGACCAATCTGCTGGCGCTGAACGCGGAGATTGAAGCAGCCAGGGCAGGCGACGCGGGACGGGGTTTTGCCGTGGTCGCCAACGAAGTAAGATCCTTGGCAAAGCGATCGACAAGCGCGGCCGCGGATATCGCCGCAAAACTCAACGCAACGGCCAGTAAAGTTTCCGGCAAAATGGTAGAAGCAGAGAAAAAGCTTGAAGAGAGGCACGGTCTTGGCGAACTGCGAAAGCTGGTCACCGATCTGACCCGCATGCAGCACGATTTCAGCAGTAGTTGCAAATTGCAGCTTGAAGTCATTTCGGGCGTGGAGACGGGCCATCAAGAAAGCGTGAACCACCTGGTGTCGGCGATGGGCCATATCCAGTTTCAGGACGTGATGCGGCAGAGATTGGAACACGTGCAGGAGGCGCTGGTCGAAATGCGCAACCATCTGTTGCGGTTAACCCAGATGCAGGATCGTCCCGGGTGGGAGGGCCTATTCAAAACAACCTTCAAGTCATTGCTGGAGTCCCATATCAGCAAGTACAAGATGGCCAGCCAGAGCGTTACTCACCATGCAGTAGCCGGCGGCGCCTCAGGCAGCGACCACAGTCGTCCAGCCATCGAACTCTTTTGATCTAAGAGCTACTCTGCGCCTACCTGGACAAATCCCTGCAACCGGTCTCGTAAATGGCCCTGGACCAACTAGCGCAACATTGAGCCCCGACAACAACGCGGGGGTCAAGCACCTCCCATTTCGATACAGATGGCTTTTGAGACCGGCTCTAATCAATTTGGCAGGATATAGACTTGCGGTGATTGTTGAGCGGTTTAGAGCAGCACCCTATGCTCCCGGCAGAATTTTTTTGATCACTCTGACCAGGTCATCGCCCGCAACGGGCTTGACCAACCAGCCGGTTGCGCCAAGGCGTTTGCCTTCGTCGCGTTTGGACGCTTCGCTTTCCGTAGTCAACGTAAGAATTGGAATGAAGCGAAAGCCCGGCAGCGCGCGCACTTTGCCAATCAATTCCATGCCGCCCATGACTGGCATGTTGATGTCGGTGAGAATGAGATTGGGCTTGAGGCCCGACTTTAACTTGTCGAGCGCGGCCTGCCCGTGGCCAGCTGTTTCAACCTCAAAACCGTTCATCGACAATGTGGCCTTGAGGCTCATCAGCATGGTGACTGAATCATCGACGATGAGGACTGTCATGGCCATAGGTGCTCCCCAGGAATAAAAACGGACAATGTGACCGCGTCGCGGCTGCAGGATGAAATAAACCCCATACGAAGTTTATCGGCTGATTGGTTTGGAAGTTGAGAGCGGTTTTCAGCGCACGCGCGCGCACAGTATTAACGCGCACCGTTGAGAATCGCTCCGGCAATTGACTGCAGCGGCAGCACCTTGTCAACGCCGTTCAGTTTGATCGCTTCCTTGGGCATTCCGAAGACCACGGATGTAGCTTCATCCTGGGCAATAGTGGTGGCACCGGCCTGCTTCATTTCAAGCATGCCGCGGGCGCCGTCGTCACCCATACCAGTGAGGATGACGCCGACCGCATTCTGCCCTGCGTAGCGCGATGCGGAGCGAAAGAGAACATCGACGGATGGCCGATGACGGCAAACCAGCGGCCCTTCCCTGACTTCCACGTAGTAGCGGGCACCGCTGCGCTTGAGCAGCAGATGATGATTGCCCGGCGCGATGAGGGCCCGGCCGCGCAGTACGGTGTCGTTCGTTTCGGCTTCCTTAACGGTGATGCTACACAGACCATCGAGGCGATTGGCGAAGGCGCGGGTGAACAGCTCAGGCATGTGCTGAACAATGACAATGCCCGGAGTGTCGGCGGGGAATGCCTCTAGCACCGTCTTCAGCGCCTCTGTGCCGCCTGTCGAGGCGCCGATGACAACTACTTTTTCTGTGGTCTCGGCCATGGCATGGGTGGCTGGCGCCAGCACGGCGTCTGCGGTGAGCTTGGGCTGAACCGTCTGGCTGAGTCTGAGGATGCGAGGATTTGAAGCCGCCGCCGCCTTAACAGCGTCGCACAATGCGATTCGGGAATCCTCAATGAATTGCTTGGTCCCCATCCTTGGCTTGGCGATGATCTCCACCGCGCCATATTCCAAAGCTTTGAATGTGCTTTGCGCGCCCTCTTCGACGAGGCTGGAGCAGATAACGACGGGAATGGGATGCTGGCTCATCAGCTTCCTGAGGAAAGTAAGCCCGTCCATGCGCGGCATTTCAATATCGAGCGTAATCACATCGGGAACTTGCTCGGCGATGCGTTCAGCCGCGACAAACGGATCGCCGGCAGTACCAATCACCTCAATCTCCGGGTCCGCGGAAAGCACCTCTGAGAGGGTCTGGCGCACTACCGCGGAGTCGTCGACGATGAGTACGCGAATCTTGCGAGTTGCCATAATTGCCTCTCTGGTTCATTCATCCAAGTTCGGTTCTTGCCACCAGCGGTATTGGCCGACGATGGTTTAATTGAGCCGCTTGAGCAGGATTTCCCCGGTTTCAGTGTTGAACTTGATGTGGACTCCTGTCGTCCCTCCCAGGCTGGATGCGACGACTTTAAAGCCGTGCTCTTCCAGCACGCGCAACGCCGCCTCGCAATTGAGGGCGCCTACGGTGGGGCGCGATGAGGCATTGCCAACCAGCAGAACATCGCCGCCGCCGAACAGCTTGACCCTGACTTCACCTCGGCGCGCGCCTAACGCCTCGAACTGGCCCGCAAGATCCCGAATGGCAAAATCCACATAACGGCGGCCGGCAGCAACGCTTCGACCCACCGGCGGCTTGGATGGGTACTGGGGCAGCATCGGGTGGCAAAGCGCGCCGATACCCAAACGCGGAACGAGAAACGCGATGCCGACGCAGGATCCCAGCACGGTGCGCAGAATCATCGGCTCGGTCACAAGGTATGATTCGCCGGGCAGCACGTAAATCTCCTGCGAGGGCACTTCAGGCTGCGCCATCGACTCGCCTGTAGAGTGCAGGTGCCACCGGTCTCAGAGGAAGATTCATGTCGTGCAGCGTTTCGGCGTGCCCGACAAACATGTATCCCTCGGGGATGAGATGATTCGCCAATTTGTTGAGAATGCGCTCCTGTGTAGGCCGGTCGAAGTAGATGATCACATTGCGACAGAAAATCGCATCGGCCTTTTCGGTGATCCCGTAATCCGCGTCCATGAAATTCAGATGGCGAAACTCTATGGCTCGGCGCAGCTCCGGTGTCACGCGCACCTGATTAGAACTGCGATCGCGGCTGCGCATGAAGTACTTCAGCCTCAGTGCCGCGGGTACAGGAGCCACGACGTCCGTTGTGAAAACACCGCGATCTGCCTTTGCCAGCACAATCGTTGAGATATCCGTGGCCAGAATTCTGAAACGAAAGCCGGGATGCGTGAGCCCATACTCGCTGAGCACGATCGCCAAAGTGTACGGCTCTTCGCCGCTCGAGCAGCCCGCGCTCCAGATCAGCAGCGGCTTTCCCAGGCGATCGCGAGACGCCAGGTCGGGAAGCGCCTTGGCAGTGAGGTAATCGAAATGCTTCGGTTCGCGAAAGAAGTCGGTCTTGTTAGTGGTTACGACGTCGATCAGGTGCGAGATTTCTTCCTTGAGTCCCTTGTGTCCGAACAGGTAATCGCAATAGAGACTATAGGTGGCTATGTTGAGAATCTTGAGACGGCGCTTCACCCGCGCCTCGAGCATGGTCTTCTTTTCCAGATTCAGGTGAATGCCCGCCTCTGCGTAAATCAGATCGCAAAGCCGGGCATAGTCTTTTGCGGAAATGGTTTCTTCGTGTGCGCTCATCGCGTGAGTAGGGCGGTGTGCGCCTCACTCCCTCCTTCAGGCGGCAACTTCCACCATTTGTTTGTCCGCAACATCCTGCTTATTTGGGATGTCCAGCTTGTTCGGAACATCGAGACGCACTGCCGTCAACTCCTCGGCGGAGAAGACACGATCGATGTCCAGGATCATGATGAACTCGGTGTCGCGCCTTCCCATCCCCTTGATGAAGTCGGTGCGAATCTGGGTTCCAATGCGGGGCGGCGGCATGATCTGGTCCGGATCGAGATCGATGACCTCTTCGACCGAATCAGCCAGCGCGCCGATGACGGTCGATTCACCCTCAAGCAGCACCTCAACCACAACAATGCAGGTGTTGCGCGTGCTTTCGGTCTTGGACATTTCAAAGCACAGGCGCAGATCGACTACCGGGACAACGCTGCCGCGAAGGTTAATCACTCCGGCCATGAAATCCGGAGTGCGGGGGATGGATGTAATGGTGGTGAGATCAAGCACCTCTCTTACCTTGGCCACATCGGTTGCAAACGTCTCATTGCCGAGTTTGAAGGTAAGATACTGCCGTGTCTCCGTTATCTCGCTGACACTCATGGTTCAACTCCTTTCAGATTGAAGACTTGGGCGCGGATCGCAACAGCGGCCCGCACCTTCCCCGGTCAATAACGCTCGAACTCTCCTTCGAGGTCGGTGTGCTTGTCGTTGAGGCGCAGGCTTACTCCGCCCCCTTTTGCCTGCGGACGGGCTGCGGAATGAGTGGCGTGACCGTTCGATTTTACGGCCCTCACTGGCGCGGCAGGCGAGGGCTTGGCCGCCTTTACGCTTGCGGGATTGCGCTGGCGTCCCCCTTCCTCGTCTCCGGTGTGGAAGAACGACAGGGCGCTGACCAGTTGATCGGACTGGCCCGTCAGCTCCTCAGTTGTCGAAGCCATTTCTTCCGAAGCGGACGCGTTTTGCTGGATGACCTGCTCCAGTTGCTGCAGAGCTTTGTTGATCTGCTCGGCGCCGGTATCCTGCTCCTTGCTGGCAGCGGTAATCTCCTGCACCAGTTCGGCGGTGCGTTGGATATCGGGCACCAGCCGGTCGAGCATTTCGCCAGATTTCTCCGATACCTTCAACGTGCTGGCGGACAGCTGGTTAATCTCGGCGGCGGCTTTCTGACTGCGTTCTGCAAGTTTGCGAACTTCGGCGGCGACCACGGCAAATCCCTTGCCGTGTTCACCGGCGCGCGCCGCTTCAATGGCGGCGTTAAGCGCCAGCAGGTTCGTCTGGCGGGCGATTTCTTCGATGATGGAGATCTTGCTCGCAATCTCCTTCATGGCGGACACCGCTTCAAGAACCGACTTGCCACTCTCCTGCGCATCCTTGGCCGACTTGTTGGCGATCTTGTCGGTCTGCTGTGCGTTGTCCGCGTTCTGCTTGATGTTGGAGCTCATCTGCTCCATCGAGGAAGAGGCCTGCTCGGCCGCCGCGGCCTGCGAACTGGCTCCTTTCGATACCTCCACGGAGGCCGTCGAAATGGATTGGCTGGCCGCCGACACCTCGCCGGCGATGGCGCGAATCTCGAGCACAGTCCGCGTCAGACCGCCCACCATCGTGCTCAACGCCTGCATTAGTTTGTCCTGCGCAGAGCGTTCGCGTATCTCTACCGTCAGATTGCCGTTGGAGATTTCTTCTGCCGCTGTGGTGATTTCGTTCATGGCGGCAATCAGTGTGTTCAGGTTGTTCTTGATCAGGTTGAAATCGCCGTGGTACGTATCGGTGATCTGTGGCGGGAGATCGCCTTTGCTAATCCGGTCCACGTAACCGGCAGAGAAATTCAGTGGGGTGATCACGGCGTCGAGAACCGCATTCACGCCGCGCACAATCTCTGCATACGCGCCGCTGAACTGCTCGTGCTTGCCGCGCTCGGAGAGTCGGCCTCCATTGGAAGCCTCGGTCAGGCGCAACAGTTCGTTTTTCAATCCCTGCAGCACCGTGGCAACATTGTTGATGGCCTGCTTCATCTTCTCGTGATCGCCCTTGTAGGCCTGGACAATCAGCTCGTCGATATTGCCGTTGGAGACCTGGGCCAATATGCGATTGCCCTCGCCGATGGGCAGAAGAATCGCGTCCAACATCACGTTCACACCGCGCACGATCTCTGCATATGCACCCTGAAACTGGTCGGGCTTACCGCGTTCAGAGAGCAAACCCTCCTTCGAAGCTTCGGTCAGGCGCCCCATTTCTTTCTCAAGACGTTGCACTACCGTGGCCACATTGTTGACGGCCCGCTTCATTTTTTCGTGGTCACCCTTGTAGGTGTGGGCAATCAGTTCATCGATCTTACCCACAGAGATTTGAGAGAGAATGCGGTTGCCCTCACCGATGGGCAGCAGAATCGCGTCCAGCATGTCATTCACGCCGCGCACGATCTCCGCATATGTCCCTTGAAACTGTTCCGGCTTACCGCGCTCGGAAAGCAAACCTTCCTTCGATGCCTCCGTCAGCCGCGCCATTTCTTTCTCAAGGCGTTGCACTACCGTAGCCACATTGTTAACGGCCAGCTTCATTTTGTCGTGATCGCCTTTGTACGTCTGGACAATCAGTTCATCTATCTTGCCGGCAGAGATTTGAGAAAGAATTCGGTTGCCTTCGCCGATGGGCAGCAGGATCGCGTCCAGCATGACGTTGACCCCGCGCACTATCTCCGCAAATGCGCCGTGAAACTGTTCCGGCTTGCCGCGCTCGGAGAGCTGTCCTTCACCCGATGCCTCCGATAGGCGGCCCATTTCCTTTTGCAAGCTCTGAACAACGACGGCGACATTGTTGACTGCCAACTTCATCTTCTCGTGGTCGCCCTTGTAAGTCTGTGTGATCAGCTCTTCGATCCTGCCTTCGGAGATTTGAGACAAAACGCGATTGCCCTCGCCGATTGGCAACAGGATGGCGTCAAGCATCTCATTGACGCCCTCAATCACCTCGCGATCAGCTCCAGTGAACGAGGCTGCCTGGCCGCGCTCCGTCAAGCGCCCATCTTTGGAAGCATCCACCAGGCGCAAGATCTCATCGAGAACGAGTGTGGAGTTGTCCTCACGCAACTTGGCCTTCCCATTCGCATGACCAGGGGCGGTTCGGCCGTTGCCGCTATGCCCGTTTCCGTTGCCGGCGCCTTTGACCTGCCGTCCTTCATGTATCACCGTTGTCGACATGAATTCATTCCTTCTGATTGCTTGAATTCGTTCTCTCCGAAATAGAACACTCGGGTCGCGCGATTCAGCTTGTTGTCTCGTTGTTGACAGGCGCTGGGTTTCAATCCAGCGCCGAGGAAATTCTTAGGAACTCTCAGCCGCGCGGCGCAAGGCTGCCTTTGCTTGTCCGCTGCGGGCAGCTCGCGGCGACGCCCGCGCGTTATGTCCTGGCAACCTCACGCTTAATGCGTCCTGCACCAGGCGCTCCGGGTCGAGGATCAACGCCACCGTGCCGTTGCCCAGAATGGTGGCACCGCTTACCGCCTGCACGTGGCGGTAGGCGCGCCCCAAGCTCTTAATCACTGTCTGGCAATTGCCTAAGACTCGGTCGACCACAATGCCGAAGCGCCCTTCCGCCGTTTCGACCACCATGATCTGCTCCAATTCCGGTTTCTTCTGACGAATATCGAAGTGCTCGCGCAAACGGACGTAAGGAACAATCTCTCCGCGCACATCGGCCATGTGTTTTTCATTGGCCCGCTTGATATCGGCTGATGACAGTTCGATACATTCGAGGGTGCAGGCAAGCGGCAGAACAAAACAGGCGTCGTCCACGGCTAGCAGCAGTCCGTCAATGATGGCCAACGTAAGGGGAAGACGGAGTGTGACGCTGGTGCCCAGCTCTGGCCTGCTGGCCACATCGATCGTGCCCCGCAAGCTCTCCACGCGCTGGCGGACCACGTCCATGCCCACGCCGCGGCCGGAGACATCGGTCACCTGCGCCGCTGTCGAGAAGCCGGGCTGAAAAAGCAACGCGAAGGTCTCGGCCTCGGTCAGTTGTGCGCCGGCCGCGACCAGACCCTTGTCGATTGCCCGCCTGCGCACTGCTTCCGCGTTGATGCCGCCGCCATCGTCGGATACTGCGACGAGCACGGTCGCTCCCGAGTGGCGCGCGGAAAGATGCAATTTTGCGGTGGCGCGTTTGCCGCGGGCCAGACGCAGTTCCCGGGGCTCGATGCCGTGATCCATGCTATTGCGAATCAGGTGCATGAGCGGATCGCCAAGCTGCTCAATCACCGTCTTGTCCAGTTCTGTGTCGGCGCCTTCCATGGTCAGCTCGACATCCTTGCCCAAATCCCGCGCCAGGTCGTGAACCAGGCGGCGGAACTTCTCGAACGTTCCGCGAATGGGCGTCATGCGGATATTCATCGAGTTCTCGCGCAGGGCCGAGGTCAACCGCTCAAGCTCTTCTGAAACGCTGCCTACCTCGGGGTCGTCATTCCGGGTAGCCAGTTCGGCGAGCCGCGCCTGCACCGTGACCAGTTCGCCCACCAGATCGACAAATTGGTCGAGCTTGGCGGCGGGGACGCGCAGGCTGCTGGCGTTGTCCGGCTTGTCGTAGGTGCGACGCCCACTAACTCCCGCGCGCGGTTCTTTCAGGCCCGCAGCTGCTGCATCGCGTGCCGTCCGAGCGTCGTCTTCAGAATTTGCCGCAGGCTCGATTACGAGATCACAACCGTCCTCGACAAAAATGAAAACATCATGAATCGCGTTGCTGTCCACCGGCGCGGCCAGCACCATCTCCCACGACACGTAGCAGCGCTCCGGATCGACTTCCGCCAAGGGAGGAACCATCTCGAGCGAAGCCTTGACGGCGAGGCCGCCTAGTTGTCGCAGCTCGGCGAAGAGCAGGAGCGGATCGGCGCCAGTCAGCAACAAATCGGGACCGGGCGCGAAGCGGATTGCCCACTGCCTGACTGCGACGCCGATGGGCGTAGTCTGCACGCTTGAACCCGCGGAAGTTTTCGGCACACTTTCTGCAACTCCGGTCAGCTTGCGAACGTTAACGAGAATTTCCGCGCGCGCCGCCGCATCCTCCGGGCCTTCGCGCTCTTCAAGCATGGCTCGAATCTGATCGAGCGCCGACAGGGTAAGGTCAATGAGCTCGGAGCCGATCTGCAGCCGTCCGTTGCGCACCTCATCGAAGGCTGTTTCCAGATTGTGAGTGAACGCTGCCAGATCCTCGAAACCGAACATCGAGCCGGAGCCCTTAATGGTGTGCAAGCCCCGAAACACGCGTCCGACGAGTTCCCCGTTCGCGCGGTTTTCATTCAGTTCCAGCAACGCAGCTTCCAGGTCAACAAGCACGTCCCGTGCTTCTTCTCTAAAGCTTTGCTTGAACTGCTCGGCGTTGCTTAACTGTGACAACCGCGAACCCCCGCAGAATTATCCGGCAATCACCGAAGCTTGAAACAATGGAAGACTTGCATTCGCAAGCGTGGTCGAGATCAGGTCAGATAACTGCCCGGAGAACCGCAACGCGATGCCGGATATCTGCGCCTGTTTCCCGGCAGCCCACAGCAACTGCACTGCGGTCACATCCAGATATGTCGCCGCATCGAGAGAAATGCAAAGTTCTTTGCCCGACCCGAGTGCATTGAGCAAGATGGTTTTCAACTCCGCGGCTGAAGAGATGTCGATCGTTCCCTCCAGCACAACTACATTTCCCAATTCGCTTTTATTGAGGGCGATCGACATGTTGACCTCCGGGAAGCGTCCAGTGCGTGCAATCGCGCCGAGTCGACCCTCGATAGCAACGTTCGGGAGGGGCCAAGACTCTGCAAGGGCGTGCCACGGCTGAGGACAGAGATAACCGGCAGTGCCGGTGGCGGTTTGTTGTCGGCTTGATTGCATCTTGTGTGGCTGTCAACTTCCTGTTTCTCGCCGATGCGAAGCAGCGCCAGGTGCCATCCAAGCCAGCTCTTTCACTGACGAAATAAAGCAATTGGAGGGTGATTGTGCGGGCTCCGCCGGTTAGATTAATCTCAGAAGTAACTCCGAATGTGGAGCAGGCCCGCCTTGCTCACAGCGGGAAGTTGGGAGTTGCCTGTACGGCAGTTGTCTTGACAAGTGACATGAGTTGATTCCTTTTGTGCTGGCCTTCCAGAGTCAGAGTTTCATGATCTCTCTCAGGCTGGAATTCGCGGACCGGCGAGAAGTGCGTGGATATTGCGGAGGCGCGAGTGAGATGCGGTTGTTGGTTTCAATGTTGAGTAGAGGCTGCGCGCCAGGTAATTAGCAAATGAAAAACCGACCAAAAGCGCGCATAGCGACAATTCACCTGCGGATTGGGGACCTCGCCGAATCGGGACTATCAACAGTCGATTGAGTTACGAATTCCGATAAGTGTCGCGAAACAAGTGCAGATAGATAGCCCGACGACGCCGGCTACACGGGAATTACTGGTTAGAACGCATTGCGAACAGTCGCCAGCAAGTCCCTTGCTCAACGGGCAATACATATCCAGTTGTCGATTGGTTCCGGCAATCCTTCATGACGATGTCCAACAGCCTGGATTCCGCGACGGCCGGAATGCACGCGCTAACCTCTATTTCTATTCAATATTTAAAGCTTTTCCCTCATGGCGGCTATGAGTCGATTTAACTGAAACTCTAGACCCTCCATTCCCGCCGAAACCAGGTGCAGATTGCCATCGCCGGCTGCCTGTTCCATTTCGAATGCCAGGTTCCGAAGACATTCGCCACCGACACTAGCGGAAGCACCTCTGATCGAGTGCGCGAGCCTTGCTGACCCAGCCGTATCTCCACTTTTCACAAAGTCCTTCAAAGCCTGAATCTGTCGCGGCATATCGTCAAGAAATTCCGCGAAGACTATCTGCGCGAGTTCGTTATCACCATCCAGGCGCAAAAGCATGCTCGATCGATTGAATACAACTATGACGCTTTCAGTAGTTTCAGGAGGAACAACTCCCCTAATCAGCGTCTTAATCGCGGCATCGTCAGTACGTAACCATCTACTGAGCGCATCCCGCAACACGCCCTTCATGATCGGTTTTGGCACAAAGTCATTCATGCCTGCCGCTAAGCAACCGTCTCGATCGCTCTGCATGGCGTTGGCGGTCAAGGCGATGATGGGGATGTCATGATTGAGGACCGAAGATTGCGGATTGCGAATTTGCCGTGAAGCCTCCACGCCGTCCATCACAGGCATGCGCATATCCATAAGCACCAGGTCGTAGGGGATCGACTCAAGTGCGCGGATAGCTTCGGCGCCATTCGCCACCGCATCGGCATGCAGGCCCAGGTTCTGAAGCATGCCCAGGGCCACTAACCGGTTGGTGGAATTATCCTCTGCAACCAAGATTTTCCCATTGAGACGAGTAGTTGTTTCGGTTGCCGGCAGTGCTTCCTGGGCCGAATTGACCGACCCCGACCTCCGCCCCAGTCGGGCCGTGAACCAGAACTCTGATCCGTTGCCCTCCTGGCTTATTACGCCGACAGCCCCACCCATTAATTCCGCCAGTTGCTTTGAGATGGCCAGGCCCAGCCCGGTGCCGCCATACTTCCGCGTGGTAGAAGCGTCCACCTGGCTGAACTTGTTGAACAGGGCGCCGATCTTGTCCTCCGGGATTCCGATGCCTGTATCGCGCACCGAGAAGCGCAGCACGCAATCGGATTCCGTTTCTTCCTCCAGCGCGACGCGAACCGCCACTTCGCCCTTCTCAGTGAATTTGATCGCGTTGGCCGTCAAATTGGTAAGGATCTGGCGCAACCGCCCTGGGTCCCCTCTGAACTGAGTTGGAACCGCAGGATCGGTAAAGCACAGCAACTGGATTCCCTTGGCCTTTGCCGCCGTCGAAAGAATCGAGGCGAGATTGTCCAGCAGAATGCGAAGGTCGAAATCGATCGACTCCAGTTCGAGTTTCTTCGCTTCTATCTTAGAAAAATCGAGAATGTCGTTGATTAGTTGCAGCAGCGATTCGCCGCTGGCGCGGGCGAGTTCCGCATAGCGACGCTGCTCAGAGGTTAATTCCGAATCCAGCAACAACCCGGTCATGCCGATGACGCCATTCATAGGGGTCCGAATCTCGTGGCTCATGTTTGCGAGAAATTCGCCTTTGGCTTGATTCGCGGCATCGGCTACCTGACGCAATCGAACGAGTTCAAATTCAAAGCGCTTTTGCTCGGTAATCTCCTCCGCAATTCCGACGATTCGAATCAATTCCCCAGCCTGATCGCGAATGGGAGAACACCGGGCTCGTATCCATTTCTCTTTCCCGTCCGGCGTTCGTATGCGGTACTCCGAAACGACAAGGTCTCCCTGAAGTTGTCTGCCGGCCACTAATCGAGTCCGTTCCTGGTCTTCCGGATGAATCGCGTCTGCCCATGCCATCGGGTTCTGGTAGAGGCTTTCGACGGTCACACCCCAAACTGCTTCAACCGCGGGACTAATATAGAGCACTTCGCTCCCGGATGGAGTCATTACAAAAAACACTTCCCGAATGTTTTCCGCCAACTGGCGAAACTTCTCTTCGCTGTTCCGCAAGGCTTGTGCCGCCTGCCTCCGGTCGTTGATATCTTTGCTGGTGCCTACGAGGCCCAGGAACTCTCCTTCCGGCGAAAAATACGGCTCCGCGTGGGATTCCATCCACCTCCATTCGCCATCGGCGCGACGGCTGCGTCTTTCGGCCTTGAAGCGCCCATGCTCTCTTAGAGCGTGTTTGAACGCTTTAAAAAACGCCGGCGCATCGTCCGGGTGAATCAGCAGCTTCCACCCATCCGGCTCGACCTGTTCCTGGGCTAGTCCGACGAATTCCCGGTATGCCCGGTTGACGAAACGGGTCTCGCCCTGTGCATTGGTAACCCAGATCCCAATCGGGCAGCTGTCGGCCATGGTGCGGAAGCGCTCTTCGCTTTCGCGAAGCCTTTGCTCGGACTCGTGGCGCTCTGAAATGTCGCGGAGAATATTGGAGATGGCTACCACTTGTCCTTCGGAGTCTTTAATCGGGAATCCCGTAACGGACACTTGGATCCTGCGTCCGTCCTTGCGCAGGCACAAGCCTTCATATTGCGAGAACCCATTGCCTTGCAGCAGTTTTTGCGCAAGCTGCTCCAGAGCAGTCCAACGATCCTCGGGCACCAACATTGACATGTGCTGCCCAATCGCGTCTTTGGCAGAGTAACCAAAAACTGCTTCCGCGCCGGGATTAAAAGTGAGGATGATCCCCGCAGGCGAACAGGCGATGATAGAGTCCTCGGCATTCTCCACAATCGCGGCGAGCAACGCCTGCGCACTCTGGGCCGCCCGTTGCTCGGTCACATCACGCTTTATGGCGATGTAGCCGTTGGTTCGTCCGTTCGCGTCCCGAACGGGAGCGATCCGCATCTCCTCGTAGAACAAGTTTCCATCCTTCCGCCGGTTGACCAGGTCACCTTGCCAAATCTGACCGGACAGAATCGTGTTCCAGAGTTCTTTGTAGAGCGCCGCGGAATTGCGCCCGGAGTTGAGGAACCGCGGATTCTGACCCACGGCCTCTTCGCGGGAATATCCCGTCATTGCGGTGAACGCGGGATTCACGAACTGGATCTTCCCGTGAAGGTCAGTGATGACAATGCCGTCGGCCGCGTGCTCAAAGACCTCATAGAATCGATCTTCGCTTTCCTGGAGCTTGCGGGCGATTTGCAAGCGCTTGCGGACGCCGAAAGAGATGTAAGCAATTCCTACACTTAATACCAGGCAGAACATGATGCTGGTGGAGGTCCAGTTCACTGCCTTTCCGATTTCTTTGATCGAATCGTCCGCATCGGCTTTGTTCCACGCAACTTCTGCTTCGGCGGCCTTCAGAAAGGCATTGCGCAGAGGAATCAGCTGGGTTCCGATCAGATTCTGGGCTTCATCGATTTCACCTTTGCGAGTGAGACGCAGAGCGCTCATATAGCACTCGTCGTAAGGCGCTCGCGTGGACTTGAGGGCCTCAAAAAGCTGCCTGTCCGTTGGAGAATCGATCAGGCTTTCGTACTTGCCCACGATCTCGTCGATCTGCGCGTTGGCTTTTTCGATCTGCCGTTCCAGCGCCACCCTTTGGTCATTGTCATTTGGATCGACGTAATCCGTCAGCAAGGTGTATCGAAATAATGTGATGCTCTGCAGTTGACCGCTCAAATAAATCGAGGGCATGGTGTCGCCCGTTATGCGTGCTGCGGTTGCTTTGATCCTTTGTATTTCGCTATATGCAAGTGACATCAGCGCCATTGTTATGAAAATGCCGACGGCGCCAAATCCGGAGAAGACGCGCGGTCTTGCTTTCGAGACTTTCATGTCGTTGTCAGCGGCCGGGTCATTCCTTTCATATCGGCCACCTTTGACCGGTCACGACATCGCCGCCAGGTGGAATTGGCCAATTCCACGGTTGCATCCAAGCAGAATTGTTTTGATATCCCCAGGGGACTCAAATTGACGTGCAGACGAAAAGGAGGTTATCAATCCGTTTGAAAGAGGTGTCCGCATTTTATTCATGGGCAATGAGAGTTGTGCCGATAGACAGGTTGGGTCTCCACTACTCAAAACAAACACGTGCTTTGAGAGACTGTTGTCTGAGCGAAGCAAGAGCGTCCTTTGTATTCGCGAAGTGAAACGATCTCACAAGCGAGCCGAGAGCCGCGATAGTTCCTACGGGGCTACGGAGAACACAATGAAGAGTCTGGTAGCTGAAGACGACGCAACAAACCGGAAGCTGCTTCAAACATTCCTGTCCCGCTATGGTGAATGCGACATCGCCATTGACGGGAAGGAAGCAGTGATCGCGGTCGAGCGCGCCCGTGAGAATCATCAGGGCTACGATCTCGTTTGCATGGATCTCCGGATGCCACATTTGGACGGCCAAGAAGCAATCCGCGAGATTCGTAAACAGGAGGCGGCATCCGGCGCTTCGAAGATCGCGAAAATCATTGTGACCACCATTCACACCGGTACGGAGGATATCACCGCAGCGATCCTGGGCCGATGCGATGCCTACGTCGTCAAGCCGATAGAAACGGCAAAGCTGAAGAAAGAACTCAAAGCCCTCGGCTTGATCCAGTAGCCCGAAATATAGCTGTCGGAGCTCGACCCACCGCATGCAGAAATCGGCAACAGCAACATAAGGGCCATCAAAAGCACCATCATTTTTGCGCCATGCCGTTGCCATGTGTTCCTGCGCCGGGGCATCATGAACATACCTGCCGCGCCGGCAAGCCACAGCCACAGAGGCATGTGCGAGCGATGTGGAATCGGCAATCCGCTCGTCTGGAGTAACACTGGCCGTGGTCGTGACGGTTACAGTAACCGGCGTGGAGTCAGCCCCGGTCATGTTCACGGAAAGAGGTTGAACTGTGCACGTGCTGCCCTGAGGTGCGCCCACGCAACTGAAAGTTACGAGACCTTGGTAGTTCAGCGCCGAAGCCGTGACCTGATAACTGGCGCCTTGGCCGGCAACGATCTGGGCCGTAGAACTTGAACCAGAACTCGTCGCCAGTGAGTAGTCGGCCCCGGTTCCGGTCACGAAGATCTGTTGCGGGCTTCCTTGACCGTTGCTCGTCACGGTAAGCGACCCGTTGCGCACTCCAAAAGCCGCTGGCGCGAAGCTTACATTTACGGTAAAACTGCTGCCGGCGGCAAGCAGGGCGGAACAGGTATTGGTCTGCGTAACTCAGCGCTCGGGCTTTGCCGCTACGGGCTCCGTGGTGTCCTCATTCTGTGTTTGAGTGGCGATCGGCTCCCCGGTGACGACGGCCTTATTCAGCTCGCTCTCGGTGCGATCTGTGCCACACCGGGGTCGCGGCCAAGGATGGGTGGACGCTTGCGGCGCCCCTCGTACCACAGGATGTAGGTCTCGCCGGTGGAAAGGCCAACCAGCTTTTTAGATGGCAGCGCGTACCCTTCCGCGCTGCGGATGTAAAGAGTTGCTGTCTTGTTCGCCATTGTTCGCTCCCGTTGGTAAATGGCCAGGGGCGGGCGAAGGTCGTCCATTCCTCACAGCACCTCGTAACAGTGGCTATAAGCTGTTGATTCTAAAGGCTGGCGGAGAGGGAGGGATTCGAACCCCCGATACCCTTACGAGTATGCCTGATTTCGAGTCAGGTGCATTCAACCGGGCTCTGCCACCTCTCCGATTTGTTTTCAACTACTTATCGCTCTATTGAAATCCGACCTGAGCGCTGGTGCCATATCTGGCGCCACATTGATTTCTAGTTTCGCAGGGTAGAACGACATCATTGCGGCTACCGCGCGATCATTGTTTTCGGGTTGTAGATGTGCGTATCGCATCGTCATCTCAATGGATCCGTGGCCCAAAAACTTGGACACTGCGGCGATCGGTACACCAGCCATGACCCACCGGCTTGCAGCCGTGTGCCTTGTCGCAGACTTCCAGGTTAAGCTTACCAGCCCGGCTTGTTTCACGCAGGGGTCGAACCAGTACCGGGTTGTCCTCCGCAAAAATCAGATCCCCAGCTAGGCGGCGGCTCTTTCGAGTGCATATTCATGGTGAAGTCCACCCAAAATAGACGTTGAAGTGATTCGCTCTTCCTCCTCAAAGCGGTGAAGATGCAGCCTATACGGCGGCGCCGCCCTCTGTTCGGGAATTCCTGGACCCAGGCGGGAGTGCGGGCGGCCTCTGTTGTAATGTGAAACCCATTCGCGAACAATCCTACGCAAATGGCGCTCGTTGAGCGGAATCATAAAATCCAGACATTCCCTTCTCATCGTTCCGATCAATCTCTCGCAGTACGCATTCGCCTGCGGCGTGCGGATAGGTGTCTTCAACACATGCAGTCCGAGGGCAACAACGGCTGCGTCCAGTTCCGGGGAAAATGTCGCGTGTCGATCATGAATAAGGAAATGGTAATCTCCTGCCACGACTGGAAGATCAACTCCATGGTTTCGGCATTTCCCGCCACCTCCTATTCTCTCTTGTGGCGAAAGACTTGATTTCGAGTCTGGCAAGAATAGCTTCCACCTGTCGATCCGTGAGTTTGCTGCCTTCGATGCGAGTGGACGATCCGATGCTTTCAATGGTGGCCACGCGCCGTAGTGCGGAGAGTCGTTCCGGCGCCAAGGTGCCCAGGGCGCGCCACGCACCCTTGAACTCATCGATTTCGGCGATGAGGCCGAGAATTTCCCGGGTGATCTGGAGCGTGGCCGTAAGGATCATGACGTGCCGGTTATACACCCATTTACACCCATTATTCCTGTGTAAGCCTCGGGCCACAGGAGGTTTACTGGGACTCAT
>Ga0182024_10009968_pt1 | contig 19491 bp, 19 predicted proteins | sample P32metaG_FD_120480 | JGI IMG/M metagenome (GOLD analysis project Ga0182024, IMG submission 120480) | Permafrost microbial communities from Stordalen Mire, Sweden - P3-2 metaG (Illumina Assembly) | ecosystem: Environmental > Terrestrial > Soil > Wetlands > Permafrost | place: Sweden: Stordalen... | reverse complement strand
GAACGACGGCTCGGCCAACCTGGGGCTGGTGGGCATCAAGCGGCGCGGGGTGCCGCTGGCGGAACGGCTGGCGAAGCTGATTGAGGGGATCGAGAAGCGGCCGGTGGATGTGGGCGTGCTGGACATCAGCTTCTACCGCGACGACCTTTCCACCAGCGGGCCGCGGCCGACGGTGAAGCAGGGCGAGCTGGGTTTCGACGTGAACGGGCGCGACATTGTGCTGATGGACGACGTGCTGTACACGGGGCGCACGGTGCGGGCGGCGCTGGATGCGCTGTTCGATCACGGAAGGCCGAAATCGGTGCAGTTGCTGGTGCTGATCGACCGCGGGCACAGAGAGCTGCCGGTGATGGCGACGTTTACCGGGCGGATGGTGCCGACCTCGCGGAAAGAGATTATCGAGGTGAAGCTGAACGAGGTGGACGGGCAGGAGCAGGTGTTGCTGGTGGAGCTGGTGGACTAGAGGATAACGACATCGTGGGCAAGCTGACGACAGAGGCTGCGGCGAGGGACGATGCCGCGGCCTTTTTTGCTACGGACGCTCCGCGCGGAGGTGCCGGCGGCTATGCGTCGGGCGGGCTGCTGACGGTGGAGCACCTGTCGGTGGAGGACGTGGCGGAGATTCTGGCGATGACGTCGCGGCTGGAGGCGATGCCGGTTGCGGAGCGGGCGCGGGTGCTGGAGGGGCGGACGATCGCGCTGCTGTTTTATGAGTCGAGCACGCGGACGCGGACCAGCTTTGAGCTGGCGGCGAAGTCGCTGGGCGCGACCACCACGCTGGTGAGCGACAAATCGTCGTCGATTGAGAAGGGCGAGAGCCTGAAGGACACGGGGCTGACGCTGCGCGCTCTGGGGGCGGAGGCGATTGTGCTGCGCCATCCGGCGTCGGGTGCGCCGATGCTGCTGGCGCGGGTAACGGGGCTGCCGGTGCTGAACGCGGGCGACGGAATGCATCAGCATCCGACGCAGGCGCTGCTGGACCTGCGGACGATTTTGAAGAGGCTGGGACTTCTCACCCAGGTCTCAGAATCGAGACCTGGGACACCCGGGTTTGCGAGAGTACTGGACGGGGTGACGGTGGTGATCGCGGGCGACATCAAACACAGCCGGGTGGCGCGGTCGAACGCTATGCTGCTGCCGCGGCTGGGGGCGCGGGTTGTGCTGTGCGGGCCGGAGGAGCTGCTGCCGCGCGATGCGCTGGAGATGTTGGACGGCGTGGAGCTGGCGGCGGGTGCGGGGATCGAGATTGAGCGCGACTTCGACCGGGCGCTGAAGCGCGCGGACGTGGTGATGATGCTGCGCATCCAGAAAGAGCGGCTGGAGGGGTCGGCGCTCGATCTCGAGGCGTACATTGCGCGGTATCAGTTGAACGAGACGCGGCTGGCGAAGTATCCGAAGTTGTTAGTGATGCATCCGGGGCCGATCATCCGGGGCCTCGAGATTGCGGGCGAGGTGGCGGACGGGCCGCAGTCGGCGATTGAGGAGCAGGTGGCGCAGGGGCTGGCGGTGCGGCGGGCGGTGCTGGTGCGGGCGCTGGGAGTGCGGGTGTGAGCGAGCTGCTGATTACAGGCGGGCACGTGGTCGATCCGCTGAGCGGAGTCGACGAGGCGCGCGATGTGCTGCTGCGCGATGGGCGGGTTGCGGCGGTGGAGATGCCGGGCGGGCTGGCCGACGCGGCGAGATCGTTAGCGAAAGAGAACCAGATGGACGCGACGGGCTGCGTGGTGGCGCCGGGGCTGATCGATATCCATGTGCATCTGCGCGAACCGGGGCAGACGCACAAGGAGACGATCCGCACGGGCACGGCGGCGGCGGCGGCGGGCGGGTTCACGACGGTGGTGGCGATGCCGAACACATCGCCGGTAAACGATACAGTTGAGACGCTGCGCTGGATGATGAATGAGGCGCGGGGCTCGGCGGTGCGTCTGCTGGTGATGCCGGCGGCGACGCTGGGCAGCCTGGGGGTGGAGATCACCGACTACCGCGCGCTGGTGCTGGCGGGGGCGGTAGGCTTCACAGACGACGGCAAGCCGGTGCTGGAAGACGGGGCGATGCGCGCGGCGCTGGTGGCGGCGGCGCGGCTGGGCGTGCCGATTTCACAGCATGCCGAGGACACGCGGCTGACTGGCGGATGCAGCATGAACGCAGGGCCGGTGGCGTTCCGGCTGGGGCTGAGGGGAATGCCGGTGGAAGCGGAGGCGCGGATTGTGGAGCGCGATCTGCGGCTGCTGCGGGAGATCGAGCGCGCGGAGAAGCTGCGACCACATCTGCATGTGCAGCACGTGTCGACGGCCGCGGCGCTGCGGGCGATTCGCACGGCGAAGGCGGAGGGGTTGCATGTGACTTGCGAGGCGGCGCCGCACCATTTCACGCTGACCGACGAGCGGGTGGGGGACTACGACACCAACGCGAAGATGAACCCGCCGCTGCGCGCGGAGGCGGACCGGCGGGCGGTGGTGGAGGCGCTCAAGGATGGCACGGTGGACTGCATTGCGACCGACCACGCGCCGCATGCGAGCCACGAGAAGGAGGTGGAGTTCGAGCGCGCGGCGAACGGGATTACCGGCCTGGAGACGGCGCTGGGGCTGGCGTTGCGTGTGCTGGGCAAAGAGAATGGGATGCCGATGGGGCGCGTGATCGAGCTGATGAGCGCGCGGCCGGCGGAGGTGATTGGGCTGGGCGAGCGTGGCTGTCTGCGGGTGGGCAGCTCGGCCGATGTGACGGTCTTCGATGCGGGAGGGGAGTGGAGCTTTCGGGCGAGGGAGTCGCGGTCGATGTCGAAGAACACGCCGTTCGATGGGGCGGCGATGCTGGGGCGGGTGCGGGCGACGGTATGCGCGGGGCGGGTGGTATACCGCAAGGAGAGCTGATGTTGCCTGAAGACCGGATTCGCCTTGATCGCGCACGGGACGAGAGTGAGGGCAAAGCGATTGAAGATGTCCGGAAATTTGGCGTTCACATTTTGCATGTATTCGATGACGAAGGCAAGAAACCGGACTTCAGCTATACGGTGGGTCTCTGGCACACCCATGGCCATCCCGAGGTTCTGATCTCGGGACTCAAGCAGAGTCTCCGGCATACTCTGCTTAATAATCTGAACAAGCTGATTGCGGAAGGGCGCTCGTTTCGCGATGCCGCGAGCTATACCGATTTACTTGAGGGGTATCGCTGCTACTTTCAGAATTTGCCGAAAGAACATTACCGTGCATACCTAGGTTGGGATATCTGGTTCTACGGAGGGCCAGAGTTTGAGGCGGTGCAGATGCTCTGGCCCAGCGTTCATCACATATATCCGTGGGATCGGCAGGCAGATGAGTTCCTCAGAAAATCGCAGGAGATTCTGACGAGCATTCCAGCGCGCGTCTCCTGATTCAGACGCGGGCGATCATGACTTCGGTGGACTTCATGAGGGCGGCGGCGGTCTGGCCTTTACGGAGCTGCATCTCGCGCACGGCGTCGGCGGTGATGATGGAGGTGACGCGCTGGGGGCGCGGGGTGCAGGGGATCTCGAGGACGACTTTGGCGAGGAGGCCGCTAATTTTGATCTCGACGATGGTGCCGACGAGCTGGTTGCGTCCGGAGACGGTGCGGAATCGCTCGCGCGAGGCGGCGGAGGTTGGCGGGGACTCGGCTGGCAGGTAGCGGCGGAGCGCGGCACGCGGGATGCGGTGATGGCCGCCGGGGGTTTTGACGGTGCGCAGCTTGCCGGCGAGGATCCACTGCTTGATGGCGGGATAGCTGACGCCGATGGCGGCGGCTGCTTCGCGTGGGGTAAGGAGGGTCCCGGAAGATTTCATGGGCGCGACGCTCAAAGGGACTTTGATGCAGTGCGAATCGTATAAAAACGTGAGTTGCGACCGTCTAGAATTATTGCATGAGGCGATTGCTGCTGGGGCGATATGTGCTGGCGGGCTGGATGGTGCTGGGCGGGCTTGGTTTGCCGGCGAAGGGACAGGCCGGGGATTCCGATTCCTGGGTGGCGAGGTATCAGGCGCGGGTGTCGGCGACGCAGAGCCAGCAGCCGCACTGGATCACGCCGCTGGTGACGGTGACGCCGCGGCTGGAGCAGGAATTCCGCGCGGACTTTGTGCGGCAGACGAATGCCAAGCTCTACGACACCTGGAACCTGGACAACGGCAAGGGGCTGGAGCTGATCCCGCAGCGGCACATAGAGTTGCTGTTCAATCTGCCGCCGTTCTTCGACCACACGCAGCCGGGGACGAAGGACGGCTTTGGCGATGTGACGTTTCTGGCCAAGTACCGGATTCTTTCGCGGAACGAGGAGAGCGGCAATGGGATTCTGACGGCGTTTTTAGGAGCGAGCGTGCCGACGGGCAAGAACGGCAACGGAAGCTGCTGCGCGGTGATGACGCCGACGATTGCAGGCGGCAAGGGCTGGGGAGATTTCGACGTGACATCCACGCTGGGCGGGTCGCTGCCGGTGACCAATGCGAAGGGGCTGGGGCACACCGTGGCGTGGAACAACGCGGCGCAGTATCGGCTGGGGCGGACGGGAGCGGCGCGTCTTTTCTGGCCGGAGGTGGAGATCAACACAAGCTTCTTTCACGGTGGAACGAACGACGGCAAGATCCTGACGTTTGCGACGCCGGGGGTGGTGATTGGCCGGGTGCCGCTCGCACACGGCGCGCGGGGCAAGCCGGGCAGGCTTGGATTGACGTTCGGAGCAGGGGATCAGATCGCGTTGACGCACTTTCATACCTACAACCACGCGATCGTTCTGACGGCGCGAATTCCCTTCTAATCGCAGCCTCAGGCGGCGTATGGAGGGGTCGGCGGCGTCTCCCCGGGAAGGTGAGGATTCTATTGATTTGTAACGAGTTCTATCGCTCGCGCTAAATCCCCTCCCGCAAGGAGAAGGGTGCGGAATGGTGCCGGGCGGTGAAGGAATTTATGCGCGGAAATAGAGGCGCGAGCAGCGCAAATGTGCATCTTACGAAGGATGGGGCTGGTGTGCGCCCGTTGGTTTGGGATGCCGTGGGCCAAATAGTTTAGTTGATGGACTGGAGATGAACGATATGAGGAACGACCAGGGTTGGATGTTGCGCAAGGCTGCGGTCGGGATGGCGCTGGCTGTGTTGTTGATGGCGGGCTGCGAGTCGAAGCAGGACGCGGCGCTGGATCAGGCGAAGAAGCAGGCCGCGGCGACGGGACAGGCGCAGCAGGTGGTGTCGGTGGACAAGAACGGGAACACCACGACCACGGTAGTGCAGCCGCCGGTTTCGGGACAGACGACGGAGCAGATTACGACGACCACCACTCCGGCGCAGCCGGGACAGGCCGTGAACAATGCTCCGCCGGCGGAGCCAGGTCAGCCGCAGCAGGCGGTTGCGGGCGGACCTCCGGTGGTGAGCCCTGCGGATGTGAACATTCCCGCGGGAACGGAGCTGGCGATCCGGATCAACCAGCGGATCAGCGTGAAGACGACGCCAGCGGGGTCGCGCTTTGACGGCGAACTAGTGGACCCGTATGTAGACCAGAATGGGCGGGTGATCCTGCCCAAGGGCACGCCGGTGGAGGGTGTGGTGGATGTATCGCACAGGCGCGGGCACTTCAAGGGCTCATCGCTGCTGGAGCTGCGGCTGACGGCGCTGACGCTGAACGGGACGAGCTATCCGCTGGAGACGCACGACATGGCGCGATCCAAGAGGGGCAAGGGCAGGCGGTCGACGGCGCTGATCGGCGGCGGGGCCGGGCTGGGGATGCTGATTGGCGGGATCGCGAGCGGCGGGACTGGATTGTTGATCGGCGGGCTGGCGGGCGGCGGCGCAGGCACGGCCGCGGCCGGACTGACGGGCAACCGCGACATCGACATTCCATCGGAGTCGATTGTGCACTTCAAACTGGCGGACGATCTGACGCTGCAGGGGTAGGGCAGCGTTATTAAATCTGAGGGCGATAAAATGAAAGGGTTCGGCGCGCAGCCGGGCCTTTTCTGTTCCCGGTCGCCGTTTCCGGGCGTGGTTCTTGCCAAAATCAGAGTCAGAGTATTCAAACAGGAGCTCAATCGGTGAGAGTGAATCTGAAGTGTGCGGCAGCGGGGCTGCTTGCTGTGGGGATGGTTGTGCCGGCGATGGCGCAGGATTCGGGGGCGGAGATATACAAGTCGAAGTGCGCACGGTGCCACGGCGACGATGGTCAGAGCCATACCTTTGAGGGCAGGATGACGAAGGCGGCCGTGCTGACCGATCCGAAGGTGGCAGCGACGGCAGATGCCGACCTGATTGCGGTGGTGAAGGACGGCAAGAAGAAGATGCCGGCATTCAAAAAGAAGCTGACCGACGATCAGATCGCGGCGGTGGTGGCTTACGTGCGCACGCTGGGGCAGTAAGGGCGGCGGTTCGCGGTTCCAGGTACGAGGTTCGACAAAAAGGCCCATCCGCGGGGGATGGGCTTTTTGCTGTTTGCGGCGTCGTCGATGCGGAACTACGCGGCCTTGGTTGCGGTTTGCCTGAAGAAGGCGAGCAGGTCGGCATTGATCTCGTCCTTGAGCGTGGAGCACATGCCGTGGGGAGCTCCGGGGTAGACCTTGAGCTGAGCGCCCTTGACGATCTTCGACGAGAGCATGGCAGCAGCGACGATGGGGACGATCTGGTCGTCGTCGCCGTGCAGGATGAGGGTGGGGAAGTCGAACTTCTTGAGGTCCTCGGTGCAGTCGGTCTCGGAGAAGGCCTTGATGCAATAGTAGGCGCCGGGGAATCCGCAGTGCATTCCCTGGAGCCAGAAGGAGTCGCGCAGGCCCTGCGAGACCTTGTTGCCGGGGCGGTTGGCGCCGTAGAAGGGCGCGCTGAGGTCCTTGAAGAACTGGGAGCGATCGGCGTGGACGGCGGCGCGCAGTTGGTCGAAGGCCTCCATGGGAAGGCCGGCGGGGTTGGCAGGAGTCTTGAGCATCAGCGGCGGAATGGCGCTGATGAGGACTGCCTTGGCGACACGGCCGGTGCCGTGGCGGCCGATGTAGCGGGCGACTTCGCCGCCGCCGGTGGAGTGGCCGACGTGGATGGCGTCGTGGAGGTCGAGGAACTGGACGAGGTCGGCGAGATCGTCGGCGTAGGTGTCGAGGTCGTTGCCGTTCCAGGGCTGACTCGACCGGCCGTGGCCGCGGCGATCGTGGGCGATGCAGCGATATCCGCGGGAAGCCAGAAATAACATCTGGTCTTCAAAGGCGTCGGCGTTGAGGGGCCAACCGTGACTGAAGACTACAGGTTGTCCCGTGCCCCAGTCTTTGTAGTAAATCTTTGTGCCGTCTTTTGTGGTGATCGTGCTCATAAAATACTCTCCGGTTGTGATTTTTTTGTCCGCGCAGGGTTCGCTGTGGTGAATCTAAAATACAGTGGTAACAGAAACGCCCCACGTCTCGCAAATGAGAACAGAGGGGCAACCGCCGTCCGGACTGTTCCACAAACATGAATCAGGACGAATGAACAGCCCCGCCTTTCGCAAAGAACGCGAAAAGGACGGGGCACACTTGTTAGAATTGTTTGCTAGAGGATTTTCTTTCCGAATGCTGAGAGCGCCAGCTCGACCGCCAGCTCGGCGGTGCGGTTGTGCTCGTCAATCACGGGATTCACTTCGACGATTTCAAAGCTCAACATGCGGCCGTGGTCGGCAATGATTTCCATGGCCAGGTGAGCTTCGCGATACGTTGCGCCGCCACGGACGGGCGTGCCGACGCCGGGAGCGTTTTCGGGGTCAATCCAATCCATGTCGAGCGAAACATGATAGCCGGCCGTTATTCCGCGTCCGGCGATGCGGAGCGCTTCTTCCATGACGGTACGCATACCGCGTTCATCGATGTCGCGCATGGTTAGGACCTGGATCCCGGCACGGCGGACGTTCGCCTTTTCAATGGCGTCAATGTCACGCACACCTACCAGCACACAGTTCTGAGGACTCACTTTCGGGGAGAAATTAAAAATATTAGACAGCGCACCCGGGCCCAAACCCATGGTGGCGGCCAGCGGCATGCCGTGTACGTTGCCACTGGGCGAAGTTTCGGGAGTATTGATGTCGGTGTGGGCATCAATCCAGATCAAGCCGATCTTTTCATTGCGGCGACGGTAAAACTCGGAGACTCCGGCAACCGTTCCGGCGGCCACCGAGTGATCGCCTCCCAAGGCCAGCGGAACTTTCCCCGCTTCCAGCGTTTTCAGGACCAGCTCCGCATGCTTGGTGCAAGTGGCGGCAATTTCTTTTAGATACTTGGCGTGCGGATCGCCCTCTGTTTTCTGTTCCGGAAGGGCGACGGTGATGTTGCCGGCGTCCTCGACGACGTGACCGAGTTCTTCCAGGCGCGCTTCCAAACCGGCCACGCGGACCGCGGATGGACCCATGTCCACACCGCGGCGGGATTGGCCGAGATCGAGAGGGACACCGATGACCCGGATTTTTTTGGGAGTGATAGTGGAGGTTGTTGTGGGCATCATATTTCTTAATTTACCGCCGAGAACGCAGAGAGTCGGGGAAATCATTCACAATTCTCTTGAGGCCATTTTTCAAAATCCGGACGTAAAAGTTAAGCAGCAGACCGACTCTCTTGTTCGAGAGGCGGGGGTACGAAATCAATTGTGCATCATGAATTGGCGCTCGTTGTTCAATGGCTTTAATTTCTACAATCACGGCATCTTCCACAACCAAATCCAGACGATACCCGCAATCCAATTTCACATCTTTATAAATAACCGGCAGCGGCTTTTGCTGCTCAATCTTGCATCCCAGCTTGCGCAGTTCAAATGCGAGGCGAGCTTCGTAAGCCGACTCCAAAAGTCCGGCCTCGAGAGTCTTGTGCACTTCCATCGTGGCCCCGATGATGCACCCCGTGATCTGGTCGAGTCTGTCTTTCTCTTCCATTTCGCATTCTCGGCGAACTCTGCGGTCTCGGCGGTGAATAGAATTTATGGATAAAGCCGGTGGAGCATTCGTGGAAATGGGATCGTTTCCCGCACGTGCTCCAGTCCGCAGATCCACGCTACGGCGCGTTCAATCCCCATCCCGAAGCCGCCGTGCGGGACGCTGCCGTATTTGCGTAAGTCCAGATACCACTTGAAAGCTTCTTCCGGCAGACCGTGCTCGCGAATGCGCTGCACCATCAAATCGTAGGATGCCAAGCGCTGCGAGCCGCCAATAATTTCGCCATAACCCTCGGGCGCGAGGACATCCACGCACAGAGCGAGCTCAGGCCGCTGCGGATCAGGCTCCATGTAGAACGCTTTCACCGTCGCGGGATAACGATGGATCATGACCGGCTTGTCGAACTGCGATGAGATGTAAGTTTCGTCGGGCGATCCCAAGTCTCCTCCCCACTCGAATTTGTTTTCCAGAGCACCTTTCGCGTGACCTTCCCGCAACATCTTGACCGCATCGTCGTAGGCGACGCGCGGGAACGGGGCTTCAGTTTTTTCTAATTTGGAAACATCGCGACCGATGGTTTGCAAGTCGGCGCAGCGTTTTTCCAGGCAACGCTTCACCAGAAAGCTGATCATTTCCTCGGCCAATACCATGAGGTCATCGAGCGTGGCGTAGGCGACCTCCGGCTCGACCATCCAGAACTCGGTCAAGTGGCGGCGGGTCTTGGATTTCTCCGCACGGAAAGTTGGGCCGAAAGAATAGACCTTGCCCAACGCCATGGCAGTGGCTTCAATGTAGAGCTGGCCGGATTGCGTGAGGTAGGCCTGCTCCTCGAAGTAATCGACCGGGAACAGCGTACTCGTGCCTTCGCACGCTGCGGGCGTGAGGATTGGCGGATCGGTAAGCGTGAAACCGCGACCATCGAAAAAGTCGCGCGCGGCTTTGATGATCTCGGCACGCACTCGCAAAATGGCCGCCTGTCGCGGAGTGCGTAGCCAAAGATGGCGGTGCTCCATCAGAAAATCGACGCCATGCTCTTTTAACGAGATGGGATAAGGATCGTTCTCAGAGACCCGCTGCAGCACCTGCACATTGCTGACGTCAAGCTCATAGCCGCCGGGTGCGCGCTTGTCGGCGCGGACTTTGCCTTCGACAATCACGCTTGATTCCTGGGTGAGACTTTTGATGGCGGCGAAGACCTCGGGAGGCACGGCGCTTTTCGGCACAACGCCCTGGATCACGCCGCTGCCGTCGCGAAAAATGGGGAACAGTAGTTTCCCGCTCTCGCGCAGGTTATAAAGCCAGCCACGGATGGTGACGGTTTCGCCGTCGTGCTTGCCGATTTCCGAAATTGTAGTTACGGGAGAGGACATAATTATTGAGAGATTTCTAACCGCCGAGTTTGCAGAGAGCGCCGAGAAAAGCAAATGCGCTTATTCTAAAGATTTTCTCGATGTGCTCGGCGAACTCGGCGGTGTAAATTGTTATGCTGTTTCTAACTTTTCAAATGTTTGACCCATCTTCTCGATGGGGTTGATCTTCTCGTCGTCTTCAATTTCCAATAATAGTGGCGGCGTATGGGGCGCCGAGCACAACAACTCCATGGCTTCTTTCCAGTCGATGGACCCCGCGCCAGGCCACAAGTGCGAATCGCGATCTTTATTATTGTCATGAATGTGAGTGGAGCGGATTTGGTCTCTTAAAGTTGCGAAGGCCTGCGGAACATCGGTCATCATATTCGCGTGACCGAGGTCGAAGCAGACGCCCACGTCCTCGAAGTGAGCGGTGTGAATGAATTCCACGAGTCGCTCCGGCGTGGAAAGCTCATTGGGAATGTTTTCGACGAGAATACGGACGCCCAACGGTTTGGCGAATGCCCGCAAATGCTCGATGGAGGTCATGGCAGCTTCAAACTTGTGATCGTCGAAAGATTCGCCGCCCACGCCGATATGCTGAATCAGAAAACGGAAGGGGATATGCTCGGCGAGTTCAATGGCCCGCTTGATTTCGTCCATGGCGTCGATGCGGCCCGCGCGGTCGACGGAAGCAATGTTCAGCGGAGCGGCGCCCGCGCGTCCCCACTCGTAATCGGCATAGAGGGGCGCATGGACAGAATTGAGAGGGATTCCGCTGGTGCGAAACCAATCCGCAATTTCGCGCACGTGTTGCTTGCGATTGGCGTAATCCAGATGCTGGCGGGCGGCGAAGATCTCAATCGCCTGCGCGCCGCCCCGAACCAATCCGTCCAGCAGTCCAGGATGCAATCGCTCTTTAACGTAAATGTAAGTTGAGATTGCTTTAAGCATTTATTTATATCGCTCCGACACGGCGCACGTCTAAAATCCTATCGCTTTGCCGTTGTTCCGCCCGTCGCTTGCTCCCAGGCGTTCTCCGGTATTCAAATCTATCGCAATGCACTCGCCATCGCTCCAATAATTCTCCGCGGCGATGGGGTGCCCCATTTTCTGGAGCAGGTGGATGGTGTCCGGCGAAATTCCTTTTTCAAGATAGCTGGAGTCGGGCAGCCACTGATTGTGGAAGCGCGGAGCGTTGACGGCCTCCTGAATGTTGAGCCCGTAATCCACCACCCCCATCAGGATATTCGCCACGGTCGTGATGATGCGCGGTCCTCCCGGCGAGCCCAGCACCAGAAACAGTTTGCCATCTTTCAGCACGATGGTGGGAACCATGGAAGAGAGCGGCCGCTTGCCGGGACCAATGGCATTTGCCGGGCCTTGAATCAGCCCGTACGCGTTGGGGACGCCGGGCTTTGCAGCGAAATCGTCCATCTCATCGTTGAGTAAAAAGCCCAGTCCTTCGGCAGTGACCCTTGAGCCAAAGCTGTCATTCAAGGTCGTGGTCACGGCCACTGCATTTCCGTCCGGATCGACGACGGAATAATGGGTGGTGTGCTCGGGCTCATGTACGACCAAGGGCTGCGGATACAGCGCGGCATATTGCTCGAGCTCGCTGAAGATTGCGGGGCGATGCAAATCTCCGCTCGGGCTGGCGCGCGCGGGATCGATCGACTGGCGCCAGGCCGCTCCATATTTCTTGTCGATCAACTGCGCTACGGGGATCTTCGAAAAGTCGGGATCGCCGAGGAACTCCGCACGATCGAAAAATGTCCGGCGGAAGGCTTCGAGAGTCAGGTGCATCGCCTCGGCGGAGCGGTTTCCGTACTTGCCTAAATCGTAACCTTCGAGGATGTTGAGAGTTTCAAGCAGCGCAATCCCGCCTGACGATGGAGGCGGCGCACTGATGATTTCATATCCGCGATAACTTCCCCGTACTGGTTCGCGTTCTTTGACCTCATACTTCGCCAGATCATCGGCGGTGACGAGGCCGCCGCCCTTTTGAATCGATGCTGCCAATTCGCTGGCCAGAGCGCCGTGGTAAAAGTCGCCCGGATCTTTGGCAATGCGCTCCAGCGTTCGCGCTAAATCAGGCTGACGCAAAACTTCGCCCGGCTTGTAGTAATTTCCGTCACGCTGAAAAATTCGCCGGGATTCCGGGAACCTGGCAAGATCTTTGTCTTGAAGATCCTGAGCATCGTCCCACGTCAACGGATATCCATCGCGGGCGAGCCTGATCGCGGAAGCCATCACCTGTTCGAGCGAGAGTTTGCCGTACTTTTTCTCTGCATACACCATGCCCGCGACCGAACCCGGTACTCCAATCGCCTTATAGCCAACGATGCTCGCGTTCTCGATCACATTGCCTCGGGCATCGAGATACATGGTGGCCGTCGCAGCTGCTGGAGCCCTTTCCCGGTAATCGATGAAGTGGACGCTGCCATCGGCAGTGCGGATCAGCATGAATCCGCCGCCCCCGAGATTGCCTGCCTGCGGATGCACCACCGCCAGAGCGAAGCCTACGGCCGCGGCGGCATCCACGGCGTTACCGCCCGATTGCATCACTTCCACGCCGGCGCGCGACGCTAATTCGTGGACGCTGGCCACCATGGCATGAGGTGCTTGCACCGGACGCAGGGCCGCAGCCGATAGCGGCAAGGCTCTTCCCAGTAGAGCTGCCATGACTGCAACCGGAATCAGTATCCTTATCTTTCGATGGGTCCGCATGGAGCTTGGATGGTGTGGGAACAGAACTCTGAGGCTAGTCCAGCACGAGAGTGGGAGTCAAATCAGTGGCCTAGGGTTTTGGGGCAGCATTGTTTGGAGGCGCCAGCAGGGTCACAAGGCGGTAGCGCTCGGGTGGCACCGCGCCAAAAGCAAGAGGCAGAGGCCCCCAGACCGAAGCGTAAAAACCGGCGCCCACCTCGGGACGCATGGTGGCAATCCAGGGGTTGGTCTTAATTTCGATCACCTGTTGCAAGGCAGGAATACCGGGTGGAACCCCGAAAATGTTGGTGTTGTTTTCCGGAATGACGATGACGCCGCCCGGAGTGAAGCGGAAGCTTTGAACGTCCACGGGTTGAGCGCCATACGATTGCATGTAGTACTGAAAACCCCAATGACCCTCGAAGAAAATATTCGCAGATGCGCCTGAGGATTGGCTGTGAATGAAGGCAGCGGCGGTTCGGGCGGAGTCCGCCAACTCGGCATCGGCAGAAGCGGCCGCGATAGATAAGGCCCCGGAGATGACTAAAGGAATCATCAAGAAGCGCGGAAACTTGCGCAGGAGCGGAAAAGGCTTCGAGTCCAGCCGCCGGGCGAGCAGAATGCCTGCAGCGGGAATCAAGGGGAGAACAGAACGGGCATTGATCGTCCAGTTCAGAAAAGCGGCGAAGGTAAAAGTGCCGAGAATCCAAAGTGCCAGGAGGAGAGAGTCGGCGTCTCGTTTTTTCCAAAGATCGATCGCGGCAAGGGCAAGAACTGAAATCCCTCCCGCAAGGTAAAGCGTCAATTGACAGCTGACCGCGAACCAGTGATCGTGCGCGGCTGGGGATTGCAGATTTATCCACCCTTTCCAGGTCGCAAGCCCGGCGAAGCCGCTAAGGACAGCTCCGGCCAATATCTGCTTGCGAGACCATAGAAAGGGCACGAAGGTCAGCCCAGTGAAAGCGCATCCTCCGAGAAAGGCGAGGCCCACCATGGACTTCGCCAATCGCGAGGTCGCCTGGCCTTGAGGCAAAGGGTTCGCGTAAGCCGCAGCGTCGGAGAGCAGTCCGCGGCCATAGAGCGAATGGGTCCATATCTGGTATCCCGCAAGAACGACCACCGGGATTAGCAGGAAGAAGACCCAGCTCCCAAAGCGGCGTAGGCGGACCAGGGAATAAACAAACAGCAACGGGATCAAGGCGATGCCGAAATATTTTGTCAGCGAGCAAGCAGCCACGAGGAGCACGGACGCGAGCAGATAAACGGGGCTGAACGGTTCCAGTCCTTTGATCCAAAACAAAACCGCGACGACCCAAAGAGCCAGCATCATGGTGTCGCACATAACGCTGGTGCTGGAGACGATGAACCCTGGCGTCAAAAGGGTCGCCGCTGCGGCGACCCAGGCGGATTCGGTGAACCTGAGGGCGAGATAGTAGGTGCCAAGGACTAGCGTGAGGGCTGGCAGGAGAAATCCAATGTGCAAGGCTCTTTCTGACCATCCTGCAACAGAGCCAAGCATGGCGGCGTAATACGCTCCCAGCGGCGGATTCTTGGTCACCTCAGACATGGACATCTGGGTCGCGTACCAAACCACTTTGAATCCATAAGGATCGAGCGGATGTTTGGTGATCTGTTGCGCTCCCCAAATAAAGAGTGGGTCGTCGATATGAAAAGCCTTGCCAGAGAAAGGAAGCAGACAGAGCAGCGTGAGCAGTCCTAGAAGCACATCAGCGCGATAGGCTGGCCATCTGGCCTGAAGATTGTTGGCAGAAGTTGCCATCAAGGAGTTGAACCAGGTTAGACAGCCGCGGATAGCGCGTCAATATACAGCGATGCACCCCGTGGCTTGGGTCATTATTTCTTTCTGAGCTTCTTCTTGACGGGTCGAGCTCGTTTTTTCGCGACTTTCGCTTTTGCAGCGACCATTCCATAGGATTCCCGAATCACGTCTTCCAACTCCGTCTCATGCAACGCATCCAACCGCTCGAGCAGCACCCATTTGTATCTGCCTACATAGGGCGCAGGAACGATTCCCTCCTGTTCGATCAATTCGGCGAATTTTTCCGGGGTACATTTAAAACAAAGCTTGGGCGGCACGGAATCCACGGCAAGTATGGCAAAAATCTTCCCGCCGACCTTGAAGCAGAGGTCATCACCCCATTGCAGCTTTTCTTTGGCTCTCGAGAACGAAAGGCAAAAGTGGCGGACGGAATCGACGTTCATATCAGTTTCACTGCGATAGGTTCACCGGAAACGATTCGGAGAATCCGCGAAAGGCTATCGCTGATAATCACACTTGTTCCCGCTGTTCCCTCGCCTCGCCCAGTGTCACAGTGACATCCATCTTTTTCTTTCCGCGATAAAACGTGATGCGTACCGTGTCCCCAGCCCGGTGATTATTCATTACCTGACTTAGATTGCCTTGGTCTTGAACATCCTGGCCATCAATGGCCACAATGAGATCACCGCCAACCATGATCGGATAATTGCCCAGGTAAGCCTGCTCACTGCCCCCACGCAGCCCCGCGTGGTCAGCAGCCCCGCCGGGCACTACTTGCTCGATCAGCAATCCGTTATCTGCAGCCAGGCCCATTTGCTCCGCGAGCTCAGGGCTGATGGGAATGGTGCGAACTCCCAGCGCCGGACGCCGCACTCGACCCAGAGTGACCAGATCATTCAGCACCGCCTTGGCTGTATTAATCGGAATTGCAAAGCCGATACCCGAGCTTTGCCCTACGGCGGAAGCGATCATGGTGTTGATGCCAATCACTTCGCCACGCCAATTGAGGAGCGGGCCGCCGGAGTTCCCGGGATTAATCGCAGCATCAGTTTGAATAGCTTCATCAATGGTCGTGCCCTCGGGTTCCTGCACGGAGCGGATGGAACTCACGATGCCGCTGGTCAGGGTCCCGGAAAGTCCGAAAGGATTGCCGATGGCATACACTTTTTGACCGACCTGCAAATTGTGCGAATCCCCCAGCACCATGGGCGTGAGCTCTGCTCCTTTAATTTGAATCACGGCCAGATCGTGCGAGCGATCAGTGCCGATGACTGTGGCGCGATATTTTTTGCGGTTATGCAATGTCACTTCCAGCTGGCGGGCATCCGCAATCACGTGATAATTGGTCAGGATATGGCCCTCTTTGTCGATAATGAAACCTGACCCCTGGCCTTCCTGCGGAACCAGCCCGTAGAAAAAATCGAACGTCATCGCGCGGGAAGTGATGTTCACCACTGACTCGATATTCTTGCGGTACACACTGATGTTGTTCTGCTCCTCGGCGTCTTCCGGGTTGCCGCTTGCGGCTTCGGTAATCTCCACCTTGTCGGGGAGGCTGATCCAGTTCATGGGCCACGACCGGGCAGAACGATAGGTGGTGAAATAGAAAAAGCTGCCAACAAAAATCGCAGCAATAAGAACGGGTCGCAGCAGCTTCATGGCTCAAGTACCTTTCACCCCGGTTTCAAACAAAAGCAGGCCCGGAGCACAGTTCAATTTTACTGTTTCTTGTGGGCAGATAGAAATCGAAGAATCTCTATGTTTAGTGGGGCGTTAGTCGAGCCAGCAAATCATTAATGTGCTGTTTTCATAGGGGCAAGACAGGCCAGCAACTCCGGGGCGCTGAAGCACCACCCAATTCACGCCGAATTCTTCTTTAAGCCGATGGAAATCCTGCGCCTGGAAGCTTCGCCATCCGCTCTGGGCGCGCACCTGCTGACGCCAGGTTTCAGCCAAAGCGGGAAACATAGTGACGGCGCCGCTGTCCTTCAATCTGTCCGCAAGCACCGACCGTTCGGCAATGGCCCGGAACCCATGTTGATCTTCGCCAGGCAGTTGCATGTGGTCCGGATCTAAAGCGAAATAGGCGTCCACGGGGGTGTTATCACGAATCCACAAGAAAGCCCACACCCAGTCGTTGTTCGAGGTCGATCCTGGCAATTCCAGGTGCGAGGTTGCCGGAAAAAGCTGTCTCTGGGCATAAAACATTCCCGCACACAGCGGCAAAAACAGGAGCAGCCATCGCCATATCTGGTCTTTCAAGACGAATTGAGCGAGCAAACCGCCAGCAAAGACGAAAAGCAAAACATACAGCAGGTGAAGACTCCGCATCGGTTGAAGTTCGGCCAGATTTGCCAGGCGCGGCGGAATCGTAATGCCCAACGCCACCACGAAATAGAAAATACCAAACAAAATCAGCGCGCGGCACAGCAAAGCGAGCACGGGCAAATTCGGTTTACGGGCGATTTGCTGAAACCACCAGAGCAGAACTAGCGGAGCGAAAATGCCCACCCACTCATACCACTCCCATCGCAACAGGAAAAAGTAGGAATGGCTGCTGATCGCTTCCCGGTAGGCTTCGGTCACGGGAGGAAAGAGGCCGAAGGGAAGAAGAAGAGCGTTCAGAGGCAGTGGCCGAGACTCACGCCGATTGAACCACAGCAATAGGACCACATACGAAAGTCCAAATACCGCCATCAGGGGATGAATCGACGCGGTAAAAATCGCCCAAAGGCCGGCCCGCAAAAACTTTCGCTCCACCACGTTCATGACTATGAACAGCACAGCTGGCGTGGACAGCGATCGCGTATTTAAATACTGGTCCATGATGTAGAGCGCAGTGCCGGCAACGGGAATCGTCAGCAACGACGCAACCATTGCTACGCCGCCCCATTGCGCTCGGGGGCTAGGAAAGCACAGCCGCCCAATATGCCAACAACCCAGGAGCAGCATAAAAATCGAGAAGAAATGCCAAAGAAGCAACGCCCAATCCATTGGCAAATGGGTGATGCGAATCGAACCAGCAATCAGGTTAGGAAATAGAGTCAGTCGCGCGTGGGAAGCAAAGAAAGCGTCGTTGTAAGGGTAGAGCGCCGGATGCAGGACCTTCTTGATCCCGGGCGCATAAATTTCCGCGTCCTCAACATAGGGATGGTATCCATGCACGAGGATTGCTCCCGCAGTAAAGAGCAAGAGAACGACGATTTGCTTGAGGCCAGGTCGATTGGGCAAAGTTTCAAAATTGCAAGGCTTTCAGATTTTCCGGGCCGATGCGATCACAGCCGGGACTCGTTCTGTGGTCCAGTCGCAGCGCCGCGCGCATAGTAAGTTGCCTGCCCGGGGTCCAACCTGCGGCCTTCAGAACTGAATATGCGATAACGCGCCAGGCCCATTCTCTGCAAGGCGAACTGCAGCGTAGTTGCCAGTACACCAAACCCGTATTTCACGCTGCGGCTGAAATTGATTGAGGAAGCTTCCTGGAAATATTTTGTTGGACACGAAACTTCGCCAATGCGGAACCCGAAATGCGCGCATTGAGCGAGCATCTGATTGTCGAAGACAAAATCATCGGAATTCTCCAGCAAGGGCAGCTTGGTGAGCACCTCGCGACTGAAGGCGCGATATCCGGTGTGATACTCGGAAAGTTTGATCCCAAGGAAAAGATTTTCGAACGCGGTCAGAAACCGGTTGGCAACATATTTATAGAAAGGCATGCCGCCCCGCAGCGCCCGGCCTCCGATGATGCGGGAGCCCAGCACCACATCGTAAACTTCGTACGCGACCATGCTGGCCATCGCGGTGAGCAAGAGCGGAGTGTACTGGTAGTCGGGATGCAGCATGACCACCACATCGGCGCCCCCGGCCAGAGCTTCGCTATAACAGGTCTGCTGGTTGCGACCGTATCCGTAGTTCTTATCGTGCACGAAAACCGTCAGCCCCAGACGCTTGGCCTCTTCGATCGTGCGGTCCGAGCTTTGATCGTCGACCAGAATGCGGATGTCCACAACTTCAGGCAGCTCACGCACGGTCACCTCCAGCGTCTTCTCCGCGTTATAGGCGGGCAACACCACCGCAATGCGCTTGCCGCTAATCATTACTTCCCTAAACGCCTCCCGCGATATCGAAGCTCGGCAACATTCCGCTCAACAAATACCTATGCATCATAAACCACGACACTGCCAGCACTCACTTTCTACCCCTATAATCAAATGCATTCGTCACCCCGAACAATAGACAGAACGATATGCCCGCAGATGCCTTGAATGTTGATTCGAACTCGGCGCCAGACTCTTCTTCGGTCAAAGGAACCGCGTTCGTTCATGTGGATTTTGTCCTCACCGGGGTGGTGATGACGCTGCTGGGGCCGATGCTGCCTGTGTTCTCCCGGCAGTGGCTGCTGAACGATACGCAAGCGGGATATCTTTTCGTTGCGCAGTGGGTGACTTCCACGGTAGGCATGTTCTTCTCGGGTTGGCTCGTCCAGCGCCATGGGTACCGGAAAACATTGATCGCCGGTTTGTTTCTCATGGCCCTGGGCCTGGCTGGCTTAGGGCAGGCACACTGGACGCTGGGACTGATCTTCGTCTGCATTTATGGTGCGGGGACGGGAGTGAACACGCCGGCTGCAAATTTGCTCATCGCGGAAGCAAACCCCGGGAGTAGCGCCGCTGCCTTGAACCTGCTGAATTCTTCCTGGGGAGTCGGAGCCATGCTCTGCCCCTTCATTGTGGCCGCAGCACAGCGATCGCACCGCACATCACATTTCCTGTACGGAATGGCCGGAGCACT
>Ga0182024_10009967_pt1 | contig 19491 bp, 16 predicted proteins | sample P32metaG_FD_120480 | JGI IMG/M metagenome (GOLD analysis project Ga0182024, IMG submission 120480) | Permafrost microbial communities from Stordalen Mire, Sweden - P3-2 metaG (Illumina Assembly) | ecosystem: Environmental > Terrestrial > Soil > Wetlands > Permafrost | place: Sweden: Stordalen... | reverse complement strand
GCTCGCTTCAACGTCGACCTCAGCAGCAACCTGGTCGCGGTCAACATTCTGTTCGAGATCATCGACAGCGTTCCCAGCGAGCCCGCCGACGACGATCGGCCGCAACTCCTCCTCACCGAGGGGCGCGTCGAGTTCTCCCGGGTCGGATTCGCCTACCGGCCAGGCGATCCGGTGATCCGCGATCTGTCGTTCGTCGCCGAACCCGCGCAGGTGACCGCGCTGGTAGGTCACTCGGGCGGAGGCAAGTCGACCATCCTCAATTTGATTCCGCGCTTCTACGAAGTGTCGAGCGGCGCGATCGCCATTGACGGGCAGAACGTCGCGGCGGTATCGCGGCGATCACTGCGCCGGCAAATCGGCTATGTGGGCCAGGACGTCTTCCTGTTCCACGGGACGGTCCGCGACAACATCGCCTTCGGCAAGCCGGGCGCGAGCGAAGCCGAGATCGAGGCGGCCGCCAGGGCCGCGCATGCCCATGAATTCATCATGGCGTGCTCGGCCGGCTACGACACGCCGGTGGGCGAGCGCGGCCTGCAACTGTCGGGCGGCGAGCGCCAGCGCATCTCCATCGCGCGCGCGCTCATCAAGAATGCGCCGATCATCCTGCTGGACGAAGCCACCGCCGCGCTCGACTCCGAGTCGGAGCGTTATGTCCAGGATGCGATCGCAAAGCTGTGCGTGGGCCGCACCACCATCGTCATCGCCCATCGCTTGGCCACCGTCATGAATGCCGACCGCATCCTGGTGATCGAGGCCGGCCAGATCGTCGAGACCGGGCGCCACGACGAGCTGCTTCGTAAGGGCGGGCGCTATGCCTCGTTCTGCCGACTGCAACTGGAGCAGGAGGCGCCGGTCGCGGCGGTTGCGGCCCTGCCTTGAACGACGACCCGCGCGATCTCGCGCAAATCACTGATCTTATTCCCAAAAGTGAGACGATCTCGCCTTATCGGCGCGCCCCGCAAATTGTTTCGAGGGGCCGTTCAATGCTAGGCAAATTCGTGCTACGCGAATTCGAACCTCCCGATCCGGCAACGATCGGCCCAGCGGCTATTCCATTACCCAACACGATCCGAGCCCCATGCGCGTCCTAGACGGATCGACGCCCGACAGAGTGAGCGAAGTCGATCGGCGGCATCCGCCGCCATCGGAGCAGCCGCGGCCCGCCCCCGAGCTCAGCATCGTTGTTCCGACCTTCAACGAGCGCGAGAATATTCCGCGGCTCATCGCCACGCTCAAGACCGCTCTTCCCGACATTGCCTGGGAGCTCATCGTTGTCGACGACAATTCGCCCGACGGCACATCCGAGACGACCAAGCGCATCGCCGCGGCCGACTCCCGCATCCGCTGCATTCGCCGCGTCGGGCGGCGCGGCCTGGCGGGCGCTTGCCTCGAGGGAATCCTCGCCAGCCAAGCCCAATACGTGGCGGTGATGGACGGCGATCTCCAGCACGATGAACGGCTGCTGCTGCCCATGCTGCAGCAGTTGCGTCGCGACACCGTCAACATGGTGGTGGCGACGCGCTACGCCGACGGCGGCTCCGCCGCGGCACTGTCGTCGCAGCGCGCCTGGGGCAGCCGCCTGGCGACCCGGCTCGCGCATCACCTGTTGAAGCTTGAGCTCAGCGACCCGATGAGCGGGTTCTTCATGCTTCGCCGCGAGCTGGTCGAGAAGATCGCCCCCAGGCTGTCCACCCAGGGCTTCAAGATCCTGCTCGACATCGTGGTCACGGCCGGCGACAGCCTGCGGATCAGCGAGCTCCCCTTCACCTTCCGCCAAAGGCTGTACGGGGAAAGCAAGCTCGATGCCGGCGTCGCGCTTGAATATCTCGGCCTGTTATTGGCCAAGGCGACCGACGACCGGGTCTCGCTGCGGTTTACGCTTTTTTGCCTGGTCGGCACGATCGGCATCGGCGTGCATTTCGTCACGCTGTCCCTCGGCTACGATCTGCTCGGGATCCAATTCGTGTGGGCGCAGACACTGGCGATGATGGTCGCCATCGCCAGCAACTTCGTCATCAACAACGCGCTGACCTATCGCGACCGGCGCCTGCGCGGCTTCACCTTCTTCAGCGGCCTGTTGCGCTTCTACCTGGTCTCGATGGCCGGCCTGGTCTCCAATATCGGCGTCAGCGACTGGCTGTTCGTCAACGCCCAGAAATGGTGGGTGGCCGGCCTCGCCGGTGCGGTGATCGGCGTGGTCTGGAACTATGTGGTGGCATCGCATTTTGTGTGGCGCGACCGGTGATCTCCTTCCGCTCACGGCTGCGGCAGCACGATCGCGTAATGCACGGTCGACGGGCTTCTCGGATAGAGCGTCTGTCGCGGCAGCGTCAGCGGCGGTTGGAGCTGAGCGCGTGGGAACGTCGCCTTGAGATTTGCCGGCAGCTCGTCGGGGTCGCCTCCCTCCCAGAGCAGCACGGCGCCGCGCCGGCCGAGATCGCTCGGATCGATCCAGGGGCTCAAGGCCGGAATGCCGTGCACAATGACATGCGGGCGGTCGGGTGAATAAACCGCCACCGGGTTGGCGGCAAATTCTCCGGCTCCGGACCCGGGGAAATCCGCCCCTCCCACATAGACGAGCGGCGTCCCGGTCAGGTCGTGCCACTGGCGCGTGACCGTATCGGCCAATAATTTCCCGGGGAACTGCGTCGCCTTGGGCCGGTCGCGCAAGAACGGCTCGAACAGCTCCACCGCCGCATAGGCCACCGGCATCCCGATCAACACGACGAGGCAGGCGCGCGCGAACAGGCGCAGCCGAGCCGGGTCCGTTGTGGGCGCCAGATACATCACGGCCGCGAGCGGCAGGAACGTCCATAACGGGTAGCCCCACATGGCGACGCCAAGGCGCCCGAACAGCGCCAGGCCCACCGTGACGACAGCGAACGGACCGAGCGCCAGAGCCATGACGTAGCGGCGCGCGAATGCTCTCGACGGGTCGGGCGGCGGCTCCCCGCGCCGCGGCCGGGTCAGCGCGATCGCCAGCAACGCGATCGTGGGCAGCAGGAAGAAGAGCTGGCTGGCGGTCCAGAGCAGCGGGAACTCAAGCCATTGGTACCAATGCGCCGCCGCGCGGGCGCGCTCGTCGGCATACTGGAGCGGCAGGAAGTCGCTCTCGATCAGCCACGCCAGATGCGGAAGAATCATCAGCAAAGAGGTGGCGGCCATCAGATACGGGCCCGGCGTTCGCCAGGCGCGACGGGCAAATGGATCGAGCAGAAGGACAAGCCCGATCGGCGCGGCAAGCGCAACGACGGTATATTTGGTCCAGGCCGCGAGCGCGAGCCAGAGGCCCGCCAAGATCCAGTCCACGGCGCGCCCCGCCGTGATCGCCCGGTACGCGAACAGCCCGGTCAGGGCCCAGAACGGCAATTGCAGCACGTCGTGATTGAATTTCACCGCGGTGAAATTGAAGAAATGCAGGCCTTCCAGGGCCAGCACCGCGATGAGCGCGCTCTGCGGGCTCGTCACCTCGCGACCGAGACGCCAGACCGCATAAAGAGAGATCACGGCGGCCAGCGGACCCAGCAGGTATGCGGCGTGGACGTCGCCCGCCGCACGATAGGCGAGATCGTCGATCCACCACGGCAGCGGGGGGTGTTTCCAATAGCCGAGCTGCCACTCCTTGCCCAGCGCCAGCCCCTCGGCGAGATCGATCTGGAGATTGGGGCATATCAATGCCGGCAACGCGGTCCAAACAACGAGATGCAGACCCAGCAGCCAGATCAGCACGCGGCCTGGCTCGCGGAACGCAAAGGCTATGATACCGTCGATTCCGCGCTGCTTGCGCTGGACGATTGACTGTTCCATAAGGATGCAGGCTACTCGGCGGCGGGCTGGGATTCAATGCATTCCAGGTTTCCGGCACGGAGGCACGACTTCAGGGATGCCGCATAACTTCGATCTCGCTGCGTTTCGCGCGACGCCGCTCGCGACAGAACCGTTCGCGTATCTCGTCGTGCCGGGATTCATCAAGCAAGACGCGTTGGCCCGCATCAACGCCGACTATCCCAAGATCGCCGAGCGGGGCAGCTTTCCGGCCAGCCAGGTCGATTTCGGTCCCGCCTTCCAGGCTCTGCTCGACGACCTGGAAAGCGACGAGTTCCGCGCAGCCTTCGAGCAGAAATTTGGTCTTGAGCTCGCCGGTCGCCCCACCACGACGACGGTCCGCGGCCAATGCGGCGACGGCGACGGCAAGATCCACACCGACTCGGTGAGCAAGATCATCACCGTGCTGATCTACATGAATTCGACCTGGGAGCAGCCCGGGGGACGCCTGCGTCTCCTGCGATCGGGCTACGATCTCGACGATATCATCGTCGAGGTGCCTCCGGCCGAGGGGACGCTGCTCGCCTTCAAGCGCGCCGACAATTCCTGGCACGGGCACGAACCCTTCGTCGGCGAGCGGCGGGTCATCCAGTTCAACTGGGTGACGTCGGAGGGGAGCCGGCAGATTGTGATGCTGCGGCATCATGCCTCGGCATTGCTCAAACGAGTGCTCGCAACGCTGCTTCCGGGACCGCATTGAGGGCGCGGACGCTGGCCTGGAATTTCGGAATTATTAGGAAGCTAGAAATCTAGAATTGCCCGGCGGGAATGGACTTGCCCCTCGACCTCGCATTGCTCCGGTACCAGGAATTCCGCAGAATTCTGCTGATCAAGCTGTCGGCGGTCGGCGACGTCATCCACACGATCCCGGTGCTGAACAAGCTGAGGCGGCGTTATGCTTCGGCGCGCATCGATTGGCTGACGACGCTGCCCATTGCGGAGCTGCTCCGGCATCATCCGGCGATCACCAACGTCGTCGAATTTGACCGCAACGAGTGGTCGGCAGGCTGGCTCTGGCCGGCATTCGCGAGCTCGGCGCGGCTCGCCGCCAGGCTAAAGGCGGTCGACTACGACCTTGTGGTCGACATGCACGGGCAGTTCCGTACCGCCGCGCTGACCCTTGCGACCGGCGCCCCCGTGCGCGTCGGATTCGATCGCCCGCGTCCCGAGGTGTGGGGGGCGTCGGGCCGCACCCTGCCGCGGGAAGCGCGCAAGCACGCCTGGAAGGGCGCCCGCGAAGGTTCATGGCTGGCCTATACGCACCACATCCGCGTGCCGACGCTCGACGTGCATGCGGTCGACCGCTATCTCAGCGTCGGCCCCCTGCTCGGTCTCGACGAGGAGGCAGCCGATTTCTCGTTTCCGATCCCGGCCGCCGCGACCGATCGGATCGATTGCTTGCTGCAGGCGCACGGCGTGAGCGGCGCCGGCGCACGATCCCTGCTGACGATCGCACCCGGGACCATCTGGGAGACCAAGCATTGGCGCACCGAAGGCTTTGCCGAGGTGGCGCGTCACTTCATGCGCAAGGGTTTTGCCGTCGTGCTGATCGGGTCGGCCCGCGAACGCGCGGCGTGCGACGGGGTGGCCGGCCTGGCGCCAGGCTGCGTCAACCTCGCCGGCGAAACGACGCTCAGCGAGCTGGCCGCGATCATCGCTCGCTCGACCATCTGCCTGACCAATGATTCCGGTCCCATGCATCTCGCGGTGGCGCTCGAGCGGCCGGTGGTGAGCATATTCGGCCCGACCGATTCGGTCTGGATCGGCCCCTACCGGCGCGCCGATGCGGTCCTGCAAGCCGGCCTGCCCTGCGCGCCGTGCTATCTCCGCCTGCTCAGCCGCTGCCCGCACGATCATGCCTGCATGCGCGAAGTCTCGGCGCAGGCCGTGATCGAACGGATCGAGACCGGCTTGCTGGAGTTGCGCGCAGTCGAGCCGACCGATCGCCTCGGCAAGAGCGGCCTAAATTCCGGAACGGGCGGTCAGCCCCGATAGTCCGACGGTCGCCTTGACGCGCTCGCCGCGGATGACCGCAGCCAGCAGGTCCTCGTTTTCGGGCAACCGCGAACGGTCGTTATCGGGGTGCCAGAGATGCAGCACCGCGGTCGCGAACCGGCCGTCCTTGCGCCGTATGCCGACCCGCATCAGGCGAACCATGATATCGGAATCCTCGCGGCCCCAGCCGCTATATGCCGCATCGAACCCGTCGACCCGATCGAGATCGCTGCGACGGATCGCCAGATTGGTGCCGCGGGCGCTCCGCCAGGCGCTGCCGGCGACACGGCGCAACGGCCCCAGCGGCAAGGTCACGAGCGGCAGCAGGCGATTGACCTCGCCGTTCAGCCGCGCCAATGCCCATGACCAGAGCGCCCAGCGCTCCGGCTCGATGCCGTCGCGCAGAATTCGTGCCGTCATCGCCTGCGACAGCAGGACACGGTTGCCGGCGACAAACCACCCGGGTTCCGCCAACCGCCGATGCGCGGCGACAAAACCCGGGCGCGGGATGCAGTCGCCGTCGAGAAAAACACAAACCTCGCCCGAGCTCGCAAGGATTGCACGATTCCTGATCTCGGCGAGGCGAAAGCCGCAATCTTCGTGCCTGACATGGATCAGGCGATGGCCGAAGCGCGAAGCCCGGGCTTCGACGACCCCGGCGGTCGCGGGTCCCGAGCCGTCGTCGGCGACGATCACCTCGAATCCCTGGTCGGACTGCGCCGATAGCCCCCGCAGCACGGCATCGAGAGCATCTTCGCGATTGTAGGTCGCGACGATGACGGAGATCAGCTCACTCACGGCGGTGTATTTCCAGCCATACCTTCATGTATCGGTAATAGCTGCCCTCGGCATTGGCGACCGCGAGCAGAAATCCTTCAGCCCCGTCGAGGAAGCCGGCGCGCAGCACGTAAGCGCGCAGGAAGGAGGCAAGCCCGTGGCCGATTCCGGTCATGAACGTTACCCGCCGCCCCGATGCCAGAAGGGCGGCGGCGCTGGCGGTCGAATAACGGTCGATGCGCGACAGCGCGTCCTCGAGCTTCAGGACCGGATGATGAATGAGCGGCGTCGACAGCCTCTTGACGACGCCCTCGCAGATCACGCGCTCGTGGACGATCACATCGGAAAACCGCGCCTTGCCGCGCCGGAACAGCCGCAGCACATAGTCCGGGTACCAGCCCGAATGCCGCATCGGCCGGCCACAGAAGCTCGACAGCCTCGGAAACTCGTAGCCGTCGGCGGTCCCGCCGGCGACCGCCGCCTTGATCGCTTCGGCAAGCTCCGGGCTCACCCGCTCATCGGCATCGAGCGAGAGCACCCAGTCCCCGCCGGCGAGCGACAGCGCAAAATTCTTTTGCGGCCCAAAACCGCTCCAGTCGTGGAAGACCGTGCGGGCCCCCTTGGCTTGCGCGGTCGCCACGGTCTCGTCGCTGCTGCCGCAATCGACCACGATCCGCTCGTCGCAGAATGCCAGCGTATCCAGGCAATCCCCGATATTGGCGGCTTCGTTCTTGGTGATCACAATGGCGCTCAGCCGCGGCACCGAACCCTCGTCAATTCAGGCGGAACCACCCGCCGCGACGGGCGAGATTGTCTGCTTGTTAGCTTGTTAATTACAGAAAAAAAACAAGCGCTCCAAGTCTTGGACTGCCGGCACGCAGGGCAGGTGAGCGACCGCGAAATCCGATTTGCGTCGATGCTCGGTTGAACCGGTGGACGACAAACAGAAATGCATGCCTCCGAAGTGCGCTCTATTGAAATACAATCCGAAAGCAATGGGCCGTGGTTCTGAGAGCGTTGGAGCCATGCAACGCCCGCAAGGCTCTTGGAGGCCCTCCATTCGTCGAGATCCAGCGGCTCGATCGCGATCGATCTCGATGCCAAACAAAAGCCCGGCGCGGTCTCCCGCCCGGGCACACTCCGTGAGTTTCGATTTCGTGAATACATCGTTCCGGTGATTCGTGCAAGTGCCTGCCCAATCGAAACTCGAAACCCTTGGCGCGGTGCCGCAACGCGCGCAGCCGGGCATGTCCGCTGTCCAAGGTGAAGCGGCCGAGAATTGCTCGGTATGAGCATTTCGAGTTTTGACCCGAATCCGACGTCGCGGACGCCACCCCTGCTATCTCCTGCGCAGCATTCCTGCCGAGAGAAGCTTATTCGGCTTTAATATTCGCCGATCGAATTATGCGGCCGTACTTTTCATATTGATTGCGAACGAAAGCGCCGTATTCGGTGCCGCATTCCCCGAGTGGATAAAGTCCGACGGCCACAAGCTTTGATCGAATTTCAGGGTCGTGCAACGCGTCTGTTATCCAGTTCATCAGTTCTGCGATTTTTTCCTTCGCTGTCTTTGACGGCACAACGACCCCGTACGTTGAGTCCGCATCATAACCTTCGAAACCGGACTCGACCACAGTCGGCACCTCGGGTAACGACTCGAGTCTCGTAGGCGAGGCCACAGCAAGCGCGCGCAACTTGCCGGCCTTCAAATATTCATCAAATATCGAATAGTCGCCCATTGCCGATGTGACATGCTCGCCCAAAAGGGCGTTAACCGCAGGGACCGTGCCTCCATAGGGAACGAAAGTCATTTCTACGTTGGCCGCTTGCTTGAGCTGCTCGATCCCAATGTGAAAGGCGGTCAGCGGACCAGAAGCGCCCACCGTCAGCTCGCCCGGCCTGGTGCGGGCCGCCGTTAGTAAATCGGCGAGCGTACGGTAAGGGGACGTGCTGTTTACGCCGATAACAGTGGGAGACCGCCAAAGATGACAGATGGGTTCAAAACTAGTCAGCGGATCGTACGCGAGCTTTCGCACCTGCGGATTGATGACGAAAGAACCGTTGCCGACGAGCAATATCGTATTGCCATCCGGGGATGCGCGCGAGACCGCATCGGTCGCGATCACCGTGCCGGCTCCTGGGCGATCTTCAATTACGAAGGGCGGGCCACCCGCGCGGCTGATGTGGTCCGCGAGTAGACGTGACATCGCCTCGTTGATTCCACCTGCCGCAAACGGAACTACGAGCTTGATTGATCGCGTTGCTTGAGCCAACGAAGCTTTGCCGGGCAGCGCAACTAGGATTGCCAAAGCAAACGAGACAGCGGCGGCTCCCGCCGCGAGGCGCAGGAGAGCTCGACGTTTCATGCTAGCCCCCAGGGGAAGAAAGGTTCAGCGCGTAGAGACGCTATGACATCTTACCGCACGCGAGAAGTGGCTTCTGACGGCAGCTATTGGCCCGAACCGCGAATTCGCCGGCAATGCGCCATCATGCCCGCAATGGAGGCCAACCGGACGCTCGGCTGGCGTAGCCGGCGCCGCCGCTCCCAGGCCCTTCCATAAGGCCGGCTTGAACGGCTACGATGGTTCGTTCTGGCCTCTGGGGACGAGCATGAGGCGCCGGCATCTGGGTTGATGAGACCGGCTGCGGTTCATGTCTGTCGCCTCATGTCCGGCGACAGGATACCGACCGGCGTTCGATCCGTCATGGTGGGCTACCTTGCCCATCTCAACGGGGGCTTTTTCAACGCCATCGACCCGGAGCCGACATTCGCATCAGCGCCGAGTTGACTGCGAATCGGCACTTCGCTTGGTGTCACAAACCGGACCAATGCTATCGCGATCGCCCTCAGCGACGTGTCATCGACCACAGCGTAAGGCGGGATTGCTCCTAGGCGGTCCGAACCGTGGCCAAAAATTTGTTCACTTCGACTTTGAGATGATTGCTTTCGGTCGCCAGCGATTGCGCGGACTCCAGCACCTGCGCGGAGGCTGAGCCGGTCATGCTGACGCCGCGGCTGGCGTGGTTGATGTCGGTCACGATCTGAGAGGTCCCGTGCGCCGCCTGCAGGACGTTGTGGGAAATCTCTTGGGTCGAGGCGCGTTGCCTTTCCACCGCAGCGGCGATAGTCGAGGCGATGTCAGCGACGCGATCAATGGTCGTTCCGATTTCCTTGATGGCTTCGACCGATTCCTCGGTGGCGGTCTGCATGCCGGTGATCTGCGTGTCAATTTGGTCGGCGGCCTTGGCGGTTTGTGTGGCGAGCGCCTTAACCTCCTGAGCAACCACCGCGAAGCCCTTGCCAGCCTGGCCCGCGCGTGCCGCCTCGATGGTGGCATTGAGCGCCAGCAGGTTCGTCTGCTCGGCGATCGCGGTGATAAGCTTGATGACGTCGCTGATGCGCATGGCTGTCTGCGACAGCTCCGTGATGCGGGCGTCAGTATTCTCCGCCTGCTTGACCGCTGTAGCGGTGATCTTGCTCGATTCCTGCACCTGCTGGGCGATCTCTGCGACGAAAACCGTCAACTTCTCAGACGCGCCGGCCACCGAGGTCACGTTGGCTAGGGCTTCTTCGGACGCAGCCGCGACCGCGGTGGCGAGTTGCTGGGTCGTTTCTGCCGTCTTCGTCAGCGTGGTAGCAGCGGTTTCCAGCTCGGTAGAGGCCAAGGAGACGACGTTGACGATGCTACCGATGGTGGATTCAAACTCATCCGCGAGCTTGTCCATCTCCGCCTTGCGAATTTCCCGGCTGCGCGACTGGGATTGCTTCTGTTCGGCCTCCAGCCGAATCCGCTCGATCGCGTTCTGCTTGAAGATGTGAACCGCCCTCGCCATAGCGCCGATTTCGTCGTTGCGATCACGCGACGGTATTACAGCGTCGGTGTTGCCTTCGGCAAGTCTGCTCATTGCAGAGGTCATGGCGACGACTGGCCCGACAATACTGTGACCGATGACGAATGCGATCGAGCCGCCCAACACGAGCACTAATGCCGCAATAACCAACTGCAGGGCAATCGTACTGCTAATCGCCGAGTCGGTGGAAGCCTGCCTTGCGTCAAAAGCCGTCCTGAGAGGCGTTTCTATGGAGGCAAGGCCGTCGAGCAGTTGGGCGAACTGTGGTACCATTTCGTTAAAGTACAACTCGTTGCTTTTGATCAAAATGGTCGAAAAGCTATCGAAAACATCCTTGTAAGCGGCAAGGGATGTTTTGACCGACAGGATATGGTTGCGAATGTCGTCCGTCGGCGCCGCCTCGTCCAAAAATGCGATCGTGCTGTTTGCCTTTTCAATGCTCTCTTTAAAGAGGGCGGGGCCTTTCGGATCTTGTGTCGCCTGGAATCGCCAGTTAGCAACACGAACGAGGAGCACCGCGGCCTCAAGGTGTACTGACTCAGCGATAATTGAAAAGTCCTTGTTTAAACGTGCGGCTTCAATCAGTTTGTCGGTATTTGCTGTAAGCTCGTCGCCGACAGTGAAGAGCGCGCTTTTGGCCGCGTCGAGTTGTTTCGCATTCTCGACAAGCGCATTGATGTTTTTGCGAAAAGATGCGACCTTTACCATCAGATCGTTGTAGATCTTGCGTCGATCCTCCGATGGAGTCGCTTTGGCGGATGCTTGCAGGAATGTAGTCGCTTTTGCCGCAGCCTCGGTTCCCGCCTTCGAAGATGCCGCCTTGCCGTCGAATTTGTACCTAAGTGCGGCCCGCTGCATGATTTCGAACTCGCGGCTGATCTCGACGACGCGTATTCTAGCGCCGGAAATCAAGCTCAACCCGCTGATAGCGCTGTTGATCGAATTCAGTTGCCAACTCCCGAGCAGCGCCAGCGTAAGGCCGAGCGCGACGAGCACGCCAAAGCCGCCATAAATGCGGCTTTTGATTCCAAGGTCGAGTCTCATATGTCGGAGTCCTGTTTCGGACGTGCCGTAAGACTGCAAATCTATCGAAGGACAGTATAAAAATGGTGTTACCTAACTTGTACGTGAAAGTGCCTAAAAAGAACGTTCGTGCCCTGTGGATCTATGACGTGACCGTAGAGACCTGCGGGAGCGGGCTCATCGGGCTCTTTGCGACTGCTCCAAAACGGCTGTTTTGATGCGCCGCAATGGTCCGCAGATGGCACATTGCGGCCCGACCCCGGCTGGCGGTCGCGGCTGCTTTCGAGGGCGTACCTTCCTCGCCGACTGCGAACTGGCGAGGCTGTTCATGACCTTGAACGGTCATTGGTCGATGCCCGCGCCGTTTTCATTCCCAATGGATCGCACCGAGATCGCCAAGGCCTTCAGCTTCGGCCAGGCGTCGGTTTACGGCTTAGTGGACGCCCCACAATCAACCCGTGGATTCGATCATCTGCCGCTTCAGTCGGTTGGCCGAGAGCTTGCATTTCGCTGATGTCCGAGGTTGAAACCACCCTCTCGGGAACGGCTTTTCGTTGTGAGCGTCACTTTAGCGGACAGCCTTGTCGTCAAAACGGACATCCGGAGACGCAACTTGATGGGCTCGCTGCGGACACGCCTCATCGCGCTGTGGGTTCTGCTGGCAGCGTCGGCCCTGGCGACTGGACTATTGCTGCTGGAGTCCTATCGACAGTCTGCCGATGTTCAGGTCGCGCAGGCAGAGGATTCGGTCGTCCGGACGTGTCGCGACATCGGCGACCGCTACGCCTTTTTTGTTGCAGGATGGAAGGGCGGCAATGCCGATATCGACGAGCGACTCCGGAGCGAACTGCGCGACGTCGTGGTGGCGGCGCTCGTCCGCAGCGCCGGCGTGGAGGGCGGTATCTGGCAATCAGCTTCCGGCTCGCTGGCCTACGCTTTTCCGACCTACGAAGGGACCGGGCCGAAGACCGACCTGCCGGCCGCGGAGTTGCCGAGCATCCGGCAGGCCAACCTCGACGCGCTCCGGAACGAGCAGCCGGTCACCGTCCGGCAAAACGGACAATCCCAGGTCCTGGTCTTGCACGCCTGTCCACTGCCGGGACCCGTGGCGGAAGCGACGGCGTGGACCATGACCCGCGTCTTCACCGGCCAGGGCCGCGCCTATAATCAATTTCTGGCCGGTCTGGCGGTGCTCGCCTTCACGGTGCTCGGCTCCGCCGTCTGGCTAGGACGCATTCTGGTCGGCTGGTCGCGCAAAATCGCGCATCTTGAAGCCGCGCTGGCGGCGCGGGAAGGGGGCGGGGCCGATCTGCCGGCACTCCAACCGACCGGAGAGCTCGAGCTCGACCGGCTGGTGTCCGCCCTCAACACCGCCGGAGCGCATCTGAAGGATGAGCGTCAGCGCGCCAATGCGGCTGAACGGCTCGCGGCGGTCGGGCGGCTCGCCGCCGGACTTGCGCACGAGATCCGCAATCCCATCGCGGCCATGCGGCTCAAGGCGGAAAACGCCCTGGCGGGCAACGACGATGCGCGCCGGGAATCGGCTTTGCGGACCATCCTCGATCAAGTCGGGAGATTGGACGCGCTGCTGCGCGACCTGCTCGCCATGACCCAGCCCGCCCAGCCGCAGATTGCCGATGTGGACCTGCGCGTATTGCTTGATCGCACGGTCGAATCACACGCCGATCTGGCAGCTCCCAAGCTAATCGAGCTCGCGATCGGCGCGGTCGACCTGCCCGCTGGTCCCGCCCGGGTGGACGCCGACCAAATTCGCCGCAGCCTGGACAACCTGGTCCTCAACGCCATCCAGAACACGCCGCCCGGCGGCGCCATCACTCTTTCCGCGAGATGCCTGAACCGGACCCTATGCTTGCGCGTTAGCGACACGGGCCCCGGCGTCCCGGCGGCCATCAGGGAGCGGCTGTTCGAGCCGTTCGTCACCGGACGCCCGGATGGCACCGGGCTCGGTCTCTCCATCGTACGCGAGACCGCGCGTCGGCACGGCGGGGAGGCTCGATTGATCCCAAGCCCACAGGGCGCCGTCTTCGAGATTGAGCTGCCATGGCGAGCATCCTGATTGTCGATGACGATGCCGGCCTGCGCGACGGCGTGGCCGAGACGCTCGCCGATCTCGGTCATCGCCCGCAGTTGGCGGCGACCGGCAACGAGGCCTTGCATCATCTCGAAGCGCACCGGTTCGATGCCGTGCTGCTCGACCTGCGCATGCCCGGTGGCCTCGACGGGATCGCGGTCCTGCGCCGCATACGCGCCGGCACACGCCCTCCGCCCGTCGCCGTGCTAACCGCTTATGCAAGCGCCGAGAACACTATCGAAGCCATGCGGCTCGGCGCCTTCGATCATTTGACCAAGCCGATCGGCCGCGCCGACCTCAAATCTCTGCTCGAACGCATGCTGCCGCAGCGCGCTCCCCTGCCCGGCCCGCACAATGCGCCGGAGCCGGTCGCCAGCACGTTCATCGGCGCCAGCGAGGCCGTGCGCCGGGTCCAGAAGACAGTCGGCCTTGCGGCCGACAGCGACAGCTCCGTGCTGATCCTCGGCGAAACCGGCACCGGCAAGGAACTGGTGGCGCGCGCGCTGCACGAGCACAGCCGGCGGGCCACCAAACCGTTTGTGGCGGTGAATTGCGCCGCCATTCCGGCGGAGCTGCTCGAAAGCGAACTGTTCGGCCATGTCAAAGGCGCGTTCACGGGTGCCGGCGCCGATCGCGCGGGCGCCTTTCGGGATGCGGCCGGCGGCACGCTCTTCCTCGATGAAATCGGCGACATGCCGCTGGCCATGCAGGCCAAGATATTGCGGGTCCTGCAAGAGCGAGTCCTCACGCCCGTCGGCGGGCGGCCCACGGCCTTCGATGTTCGGGTGGTGACGGCGACCCACCGCGATCTACCGAGCCTAGTGGCTTCAGGGGCGTTCCGAGAAGACCTCTTCTATCGCTTGAATGTGGTTCCGATCGTGTTGCCGCCGGTCCGGGAGCGGCTCGCGGATATCGTGCCGCTCGCCGAGCATTTCCTCCGCCTGTCTGCGCGCTCGGGCACGCCCAAGCGGCTCACTGCCGGCGCCGCCGCGCGCCTGCTCGCGCATTCCTGGCCCGGCAACGTGCGCGAGATCAAGAACATCATCGAGCGGGCAAATGTCTTCGTGCGCGGCGACATCGTCGACGCCGACGACCTGGCGCTCGCACCAGTCGCGAGTGCCGATGCTCAAGCCGTTCCGGCGCAATGGCTCGAATGCGATCTGCCGACCGCGCTCGCCAAGCTCGAGAAGGCGATGATCGGCCACGCGCTGGCGGCCTGCGGCGGCAATCGCGCCGAAGCCGCGCGGCGTCTCAACATCAATCGGCAGCTCCTCTACGCCAAGATGCAGCGCTACGCCTCCGGCGAGAAGCCGGCGTCAGAAATCCCGACACGAGCTGTCGGGAAAGCCGACGGCGAGGCCGCGGCCGATTGAAATCCTTCAATGATTCCAGTTTCCCGGCTACTGGCACAGGGGTTGCTGTGCTGGTGGTCATGGGCGACGACGCCTTCATGGCAAGGAGAATGAATCAATGAGCTCCAATCGAATTTGCGCGCTCGCAGGCGCGTTCTTGATCACGACGGCTCTCGGCGCGGGAGCCGTAGCCTATGCGCAGAACGCCGGCTCCGTATGGGATCCATCGCAGCTGCCGGAGACGAAGGGCATCGTCAAGCAGTACATCCTCACGCCGCGTGGCGACGTCGACGGATTGATCTTGAACGACGGCACTGAGATCACGCTGCCGCCGCATCTCAGCGCGCAGATCGTCTATGCGGTGCGGCCCGGTGACGCCGTTTCGGTCCGCGGACTGAAGGCGCGCGCACTCCCACTCGTGGATGCGGCCGCGGTGACCAATATCGTAACCGGTGCATCGATCGTCGACAACGGACCTCCGGACGGACCGGGCCGTGACGGCGTCGAGACCACGACGAGCGGAAAGGTAGCGGCCGCGCTGCACGGCAAGCGTGGCGAAGTGAACGGCGCGCTGCTGGAGAACGGAACGGTTCTGCGGATGCCGCCGCCCGAGGCGGAGGCCCACCAGGCGCTGCTGCAAGCGGGGCAAACCGTCGCGGTGCGCGGGAGCAGTCTGGTCACCCCGCTTGGAACCGTGATCGACGTCCGTGCGATCGGAACGTCGCTCGAGCAGCTCGCCGACCTGGCGGCACCGCCGCCCCGCGGCGGACCCAGGGGCGAGCCCAAGCCCAAAGGGCCGGGTCGTGGCCCCGCTGAGTTCGCCCCGCCTCCGCCCCCGCCCGGGCCGCGCGGCTGAGACACCTGCCCCCATCCTCCAATCAAACAATCCGGTTAGGAGACCAATCATGCACTGGATCGATCCCGAATGCCTTCCCGAATCCAAAGGAACCTTCGAGCGTTTCATCCTCAACCCGCATGGTGAAATCGACGGCCTCATTCTCAATTGCGGTAAAGACAAAGCCGTGCTGGTTCACATACCGCCTCATCTCAGCGCCGAGATCGAGGCCGCGGTTCGTCCGGGCGAAGCCGTGCGAGTGCGCGGTGTCCGCCCGCGCGGAACCGACATGATCGCGGCGGTCGCGTTCTTTGCCGCCGATGGTCGCGCCATCCTCGACAACGGACCCGGCGACAAGCACCACAAGGACGACCGCCTGAATGCCCCAAAGAAGCCTGCCGCGCAAAAGTTACAGGTCGCCGGAACGGTCCGCCTGTCGTTGCATACCCCGAAGGGCGAATTGCGCGGCGCGGTGCTTCGGGACGGAAGCACCGTGCGCATCGGCCCGAAGGAGGCTCAGCGCTTCGCCAAGCTGCTGCAACCGGGCGCGTCCGTTGCTGTGCGCGGCGATGGTATCGAAACCCCGCATGGCCGCGTGATCGAGAGCCGGGAGATCGGCTGCGATCTCGCGCATCTCGAGCCGACCAAGGGCCCCAAGCACGAGAAGCACCGCGCATCCGCTGCATGAGCAGACCACCTAGATGATCGGCAGCGCTCTCATGCAGGACACAGCACCCCGCAGCCACTGGCTTTCCGTCACGAGCGTCCTCTTGGTCGCGCTCGTGGTGACGACGGCCATCGTGGCCGCGGTGGCGCCGCCCCTGCTTCCGTCGGGCGATCGACTTGACAGAGAAAGCCGCAGCCTCGCGGCTGCCGTCATCTTTGTCGGCAGCTATCTGGCGCTGGCGGTCGGGCGGATTCCCGGCCTCAACATCGACCGCGCCGGCATCGCGCTGGTCGGCGCCGGCCTCATGGTGGCGTCGGGCGCGCTGCCGCTGAAAGATGCCTACAAGGCGGTGGACCTCAACACCATCACGCTCCTGCTCGGCATGATGATCGTGGTCGCCAATCTGCGGCTGTCGGGCTTCTTCGCCGCCGCCAATGCCTGGGTCGGACGGCACGCCCATCGGCCCTCGATCCTGCTCGGCGCGGTGGTAGCGACTTCGGGCGTGTTTTCCGCCTTCCTGGTGAACGATGCGATCTGCCTGGTGCTGGCCCCGCTGGTGCTCGATTTGACGCTCGCGCTCGGACGCCGACCGGTTCCCTACCTGCTGGCGGTGGCGATGGCTTCGAATGTCGGTTCGACCGCCACCATCACCGGCAATCCGCAAAACATCATGATCGGCAGCTTCTCCCACATCCCCTACAGCAGCTTTGCCCTGGCCTTGGGCCCGGTCGCGACGATCGGGCTGATCATGACCGCGGCGCTGATCGCGCTGTTCCATCGCGCCGAGTTCGCCGGCGCCGCGCATTTGAAAGCGCCGTACCGCAAGGTCGACGTCAACCGCGCGTTGGTGATCCGTGCCTTGCTGGCGACCTTGATCCTGATCGCATCGTTCTTCGCCGGGATCGAGCCCGCCAAGGCGGCGATCGTGATCGGCGGCCTGCTGCTGCTGACGCGGCGGCTGAAGAGCCGGCGCATCTACGCCGAAATCGATTGGTCGCTGCTGCTGATGTTCGCCGGCCTGTTCATCATCGTGACCGGGGCGCAGCATGCGGTGCTCGGCCCCGGCCTCGTCGACGCGGTCGGCCGGCTCCATCTCGATCAGGCTCCGGTGCTGGGCGCCGTGACGGCGGCACTGTCCAACCTGGTGAGCAACGTGCCGGCCGTATTGATGCTGCGGCCGTTCGTGGATGGGTTGCCGGACCACGATACCGCCTGGCTGGTCGTCGCCATGGCCTCGACGCTCGCCGGCAACTTCACCGTACTGGGCTCGATCGCCAATCTGATCGTCGTGCAGCGCGCGGCCGTCGCCGGCGTCACCATCGGGTTCTGGGACTATTTCCGGGTGGGAGCGCCGCTCACCATCATCACTCTGGCGATCGGGACGCTGTGGCTATGGCTGTGAAATCGACCCGCGAGCTTTTCAAACCGCTCTCGCTCGACGCCCTCAACTTCCTACTTGCCGACGTGCGCGGCGCGCTCGGGCCGTATCTCAACGTCTTCCTGGTCACCCAGCAGCACTGGAGCCAATCCGAGGTCGGCTTGGTCACCACCATCAGCGGCCTGCTCGGTATCGCGGTCCAGACCCCGATCGGCGCCGCCATCGACGAGACCCGCGCCAAGCGCGGCGCCATCGTCCTGGCGCTGGGTGTGCTGGCGCTCGGCGCCGTCATCATCTTCGCCTGGCCGAGCTTCTGGCCGGTCATCATGGCCAACAGCCTGATGGCGATGGTGGGCGATGTGTTCGGTCCCGCCGTCGCGGCCCTGACCCTGGGTATCTATGCGCGCAAGCAACTGGCCAGGCGCATGGGGCGGAACTCGGCCTGCGACCATGCCGGCAATGTCGCCATCGCGGCCGTGGCGGCCGCGGTCGGCTACATGTTCTCGCAGCGCGCCGTGTTCCTGCTGGTGCCGGTTTTCGCTTTGCTGGCCGCCGGCGCGGTGCTTTCAATTCCCCCCGCCGCCATCGATTACGAGCGGGCGCGCGATCTCGACCGCGAGACCGCCGAAGCGGCGACCAGCGCCGCCGGCTATGGCATCCTGTTCAAGTCCCGGCCGCTCATGGTCTTCGGCCTGTGCGTCATGCTGTTTCATCTGGCCAATGCGGCGCTGTTGCCGCTGGTGGGCCAGAAGCTCGCCGCCGCCTATCCGAAGGAGGCGACCGCCATGATGTCGGCCTGCATCGTGGCCGCCCAGGCGGTCATGCTTCCGATCGCGCTCCTGGTCGGACGAACCGCCGACGGCTGGGGGCGCAAGCCGCTGTTTCTCGCCGGTTTCGCCGTGCTGCCGCTGCGCGCGGTGCTCTATACCCTCTCCGACAACAGCGTCTGGCTGATCGGGGTCCAGCTGCTCGACGGCGTCGGCGCCGGGATTTTCGGCGCCCTCACCCCGCTCGTCATCGCCGACATCATGCGCGGCACCGGGCGCTACAACCTGGCGCAGGGCGCCATCGCCACCGTGCAGGGGATCGGCGCCTCCTTGAGCGGGCTCGCCGCCGGCGTCATCGTCGATCACTTCGGCTACAGCGCCGCCTTCCTGGCCGCCGGCGGCGCCGCCGCCACGGCGCTCATGGTCTTCGCCCTTTTGATGCCGGAAACCGCCGACAGCAAAGCGAAATCGCCGCGCTCCAAAGCGGGCGCCGACGCTCCTCGACCGACCGACCTCGCCCCGGCTTGACGGATCGGCGGGGTTGGGGTCAACAGCACGCGCATGCGGCTGCGTTCGAGGAGCGCGGCCGACGCAACGGGTGGGCGCGCGATTGTCGAAGGCGCGTCTGCCACCCCGCAACCCCAACAGCGAGCAGCCCGCCAGATGAGCATGGGTGGCCCGGCCGGGCGCATGATGTGGTCGAGCATGTTCAATCCGGAGCGGCCGCAGGTCCGCAAGCCGGTGAACTGGCCGCGCGTCGGCGCCTTCTTCCTGCCCTACTGGCGCGCCGAGCTCTTGACCCTCGCCTGCATCCTCACGGCCGCCGTGCTCGGCCTGCTGCCGCCCTTGTTCACCAAATACCTGATCGACGACGCGATCCCCTCCGGCGCGATGCAGAACGTGCTCGTGGACGTCGGCGGCATGATCG